>Ga0247727_10002742_pt1 | contig 39801 bp, 46 predicted proteins | sample WisWelCaveWW1625_FD_202498 | JGI IMG/M metagenome (GOLD analysis project Ga0247727, IMG submission 202498) | Biofilm microbial communities from Wishing Well Cave, Virginia, United States - WW16-25 | ecosystem: Environmental > Aquatic > Deep subsurface > Groundwater > Cave microbial mat | place... | reverse complement strand
CCCGAGCTGCCTCCTCGGCCTCGCGCGCTGTCCGAATGAGGTTGTCCATCTCACCCCGTGTCCGCTTCGAGCGGCGACCAACCGCATCCAGCCTGGCAGAGTAGTCACAGCCAGGAAGGGCATCGCCCACGGCCAATCGCTTGCCCTCACACGCGAGGTAGTGCCGCGGCCATTGCCGCTCAACGGGGGCGGCCACGACGGATGCCCGTTGGACGCCGTAAGTGACCCGCCCGCATCGGCCGCCGTGGTGCCCCGTGCGGGCGTGGATGATCCCGACGCATGTGCGGGTGCTGAACCCACGGCCGAGGCCCGAGAGGCGCGATAAAGATGGACCGATAACCGGCACGCTCGGTCGTACTGCTCATGGGTGGTTGTTGAAGCGCCGCCCACGCGGCGCTGATCTCGCCGGGCCGCATGGTCGCGCTGCCCCCACCGACGAGCGCGACGGAGGAAGCCCCGTGGTGCGGGGCCCGGAACGGTGGCTGCCGCACCAGCCCGGCGGCCGGGAGGCCCAGCCCGGCGGCAGAGTGGATCCGGGTGGTCTCGAGGGCCGCCTGGTCGCTCAACGGCGGGAGCAGGCCAGGGAGCCGAGATGCGAGCACCGTCTTCCCCGCTCCGGGCGGCCCCATCATGAGCAGGTGGTGCCCGCCGGCCGCTGCCACCTCGAGTGCGTAGCGCCCCACCGGCTGGCCGCGGACGTCGGCGAGGTCGGGGAGGCGAACGACCTCCTCGGCAGGGGCGTCGGCCGGCGCCTCGGGCCAGGGCTCCTCGCCCCGCAGGCAGGCCACGACGGCGGCGAGGGACGGCAGCCCGTGGACGGCCCGCCGGCCCACGAGCCCCGCCTCACGAGCGCAGGCCTCCGGGAGGACGACGGCTCGCTCGCCCAGCGCCTCGGACAGGCACAGGGTGCCCGGGACGGGCCGGAGCGAGCCGTCGAGGCCGAGCTCACCCAGGAACGCGAGCCCATCGACGGCCGCCCGCTCGAGCTGCGTCGACGCGACGAGGATGGCGACGGCGATGGCGAGATCTAGGCCTGAGCCGATCTTTCGGACCGTCGGCGGCGCGAGGTTCACGGTGACGCGCTGCATCGGCCACTCGCACCCGCTGGACAGGAGCGCCGCGCGCACCCGGCCGCTGGCCTCTCGGCACGCGGCGTCGGGCGATCCGACGACGGTGAACGAGGACAGCCCGCTGCTCGTGTGGACCTCGACGGTGACGGCGTGGCCGTCCACGCCGAGGAGGGACGCTGATGGGACGACACCGAGCACGGCGCGGCTCCTCGTGATCGACGATCGGAGGAGGGCCGTGGGGCGCCGGCCTCGAGGCGCTCAGGGCATCGTAGGCATGGGGTGTGACGGCGCGGAAGGGGTCCGCACGCGGCGGGTCAGCGGCCCTCGAAGGTCGGCGGCCGCTTCTGCACGAAGGCGGCAATGGCCTCGACGGTGTCCCGGGTGCCGAAGTTGATGGTCTGGCTGCGCGCCTCGTCGTCTAGGGCCTGCTCGAAGGTCTGCTCGAAGGACCGGTTGAGCATCCGCTTGGTCATGGCCAGCGCGATCGGCGGGCCCGCGGCGAGTCGGGCCGCCCACTCCCCCACGACCTTGTCGAGCTCGTCGGCGGGCACGACCCGGTTGACCACGCCGAGCCGCAGCGCCTCCTCCGCGGGGACGATGTCCGCGAACAGCGCCAGCTCCTTGGCCCGATGGAGGCCGACGAGCCGCGGGAGGAGCCACGAGCCACCGCCGTCGAGCGACAGGCCCCGTCGGGCGAAGATCTCGGAGAACCGCGCTCGATCGCTCGCGACCACGAGGTCGCAGCCGAGGGCGAGGTTCATCCCGACGCCGGCGGCGACGCCGTCGACCTTCGCGATCGTCGGTTGGGGCAGCTCGTGGAACGCCTGCACCACCGCGTTGATCCGGCGCATGGCGGCGAGCTGGTGCTCGGGCTCGCGAGCGCCGGCCGACAGGTCGGCGCCGGAGCAGAAGTCGCCGCCCGCCCCGGTGAGGACGACGCAGCGGTCATCGGTGGATCCGATGAGGGAGGCCGCGACCGCGGCCAGCTCAGTCCACATCACGGCGTTGATCGCGTTCTTCTTGTGGGGGCGGTCGAAGGTGACCGTGACCACCCCGTCCACCCGGTCGACCTGCAGCGTCTCCATCGGCGGCACGATACTGGCGGCTTGGGCCTGAACCCGTTTCGCCAGCACCGGCGCAGCACCGCCGACTACCTGATGGTGGCGGGCGTGGTCGTGGTGTGCGTCGCGCTCGTGGTGTGGGCCCTCCTGGGCTGAGCAGGGGCTGCTCAGAAGGCAGCTTGGATCACCTCGAGCTCGTCGCCGAGGATGCTGACGACGTCGAAGCGGAGCGAACCGGCGCGCGCGTCCGTGGCCGCGAGATAGCGCCTCGCCACAGCTCGGATCCGCCGCTGCTTGTCGCGGGTGACCGCCTCGGCCGGGGTACCGAACCGGTCGGTGCGCCGCGTCTTGACCTCCACGAACACCAGCTCGCGGGCGCGGCGCACGATGAGGTCGAGCTCACCCTCCCGACACCGCCAGTTCCGGTCCACGACGGTGTACCCATGCCCCTCGTACCAAGCCGCCGCCCGCTCCTCCCCCGCCGCCCCCAGCGCGCGTCGTGCCTGCGTCACGATCGACGCTCCAGTGCGCGCTCGGCGACGGAGCTCCGCGTCGGCGCCGAACCCACTACAGCTCCTTCTTGGGGAGCTCCTCGATGTTGACGTCCTTGAAGGTCACGATCGACACCGAGGCCACGAAGCGGGTGGTGCGGTACATGTCCCAGACCCAGGCGTCACGCATCTGGAGCTCGACGTAGGTGCGCCCGTCCTCGTTGCGCACGATGCGCTCGACCTCGTTCGCGAGGTAGAAGCGACGCTCGGTCTCCACCACGTAGGTGAACATCGGTGCGACGTCCTTGTACTCCTTGTAGAGCTGGAGCTCGATCTCAGCTTCGTAGCGCTCGAGGTCCTCGGTCGACATGTCTGGAGGCTACCTGCGCCGTGTGACCGGCCTCCCGAGGGACCGAGAGGAACGCGACGCGGTTGGGAGGCCAGATTCGGGCGATGGCCCGGCCGACGATCGTGTCTTCGTCGATCGGGCCGATGACCCTGCTGTCGGCGGAGTTGCCGCGGTTGTCGCCCAGCACGAACACGTGGCCAGCCGGGATGTCGATCGGTCCGAAGTCGGCGGTGACGACGCCCTCGGGCAGGTACGGCTCCTCGACCATCCGCCCGTCGACGACGAGGTGCCCGTCCTGGGCCGCGATCGTCTCACCGGGGAGGCCCAGGACGCGCTTGATCAGCACGTCGTCACCGGGCTCCCGGAGCCCGACGGACTCGAGCGCGTCTTTGGCGATGGCCTCGAGGAGTGGGTCGTCGGCCGGGATCGCATCCGGGGCGTCGAACACGACGATGTCGCCGCGGTTCGGATCGTGGAGCCGGTAGGCGACCCGCGAGACGAGGACGCGGTCGCCGACCTCCAGCTGCGGCACCATCGACGCGCTCGGGATGGAGAACGCCTGGGCGACGTGCGACTTCACGACGACGGTGACGCACAGCACCGCGAGGACCAGGAGAGGGAGCTCGACGAGGACCGGAAGGCCCTTCGAGCCGGAGCGCTTGCTCAGCGCTCGCGCTTCTCCTTGATCTTGGCCGCCTTACCGACGCGGTCGCGGAGGTAGTACAGCTTGGCCCGGCGGACGTCGCCTCGCGTGACGACCTCGATCTTGGCCACCGTCGGTGCGTGCACTGGGAAGGTGCGCTCGACGCCGACGCCGTAGGACACCTTGCGAACCGTGAACGTCTCGCGGAGGCCGTCGCCCTGGCGACCGATCACGGCCCCCTGGAAGACCTGGAGCCGCTCCTTCGAGCCCTCGACCACGCGGACGTGGACCTTCAGGGTGTCGCCGGGACCGAAGTCCGGGATGTCGGTCCGCAGGCTGGATTGGTCGACGAGATCGGTGGGTTGCATGACGGTGAGCTCCGGTTGCGTGGGACAGATGAGGATAGGCGCCGGGTCGCTCAGAGGTCGAACTCGGCGAGCAGACGCCGGTCGTCGTCGCTCAACCCGCCCCGGGCGGCGAGCAGGTCCGGGCGAGCGTCCCGCGTCCGCGCCAGTGCCTGGGCGCGCCGCCAGCGGGCGACACGGGCATGGTCGCCGGAGCGCAGCACCTCCGGCACCGACCAGCCGCGGAGCTCGGCGGGCCTCGTGTAGTGCGGATACTCGAGGAGCCCGTCGCTGAAGCTCTCCTCGTCCGCCGACGTCTCGTTGCCCATGACGCCGGGCACGAGCCGGCCCACGGTCTCGAGGACCACCATGGCGGCCACCTCGCCACCGCCGAGGACGTAGTCGCCGATCGACAGCTCGCCGTCGACGAGATGCTCCCGCACCCGCTCGTCGATGCCCTCGTAGCGCCCGCACAGCAGGCTGAAGCCGTCGGTGGCCGCCAGCTCGCGGGCCCACGCCTGGTCGAGCCGGCGACCGGCCGGACTGAGGTAGAGCAGGGGCCGGGGCGGCTCGACCGCCTCGACGGCGGCGAACACGGGCTCCGCCATGAGCACCATCCCGGCGCCACCGCCGAAGGGCGCGTCGTCGACCGTCCGATGAGGCTCCTCCACCTGGTCCCGTACGTCGTGCACGCGCACGTCGAGGGTGCCGCGCTCCTGGGCCTTGCCGAGCAGGCTCTGGCCCGCGAACCCGCTGACCATCTCCGGGAAGATCGTGAAGACGTCGATGCGCATCAGAGGTCGAACAGCCCGTCGGGCGGGTCGATGGTCACCCGGCCTGGTTCATGGTCCGTGACGAAGACGACGGGGACGAGCGCACCCGAGTCGAGCACCAGGAGATCGGACGCCGGGTTCGACTCCACCTCCGTGACGACGCCCATGGCGGTGCCATCGGGCACCACCACCGTGGCGCCGACCAGCTCGTGCACCCAGAGGACGTCACCGTCGTCTTCGTCCTCGAGCGGCTCCGCCTGCAGCGCGACACCTCGCCAGGTCTCAGCCTGGTCGCGGTCTGTCCACCCGTCGAAGTGAACGATCCACCGGTCTTGGTGGCGCGACGAGGACACGACCGTGAGCGGCCCGCGCGCCGTGTGGAGCACCATGCCGGGGTCGAGTCGCGAGGTCCGCTCCGTGGAGAGCAGCACGAGCACATCCCCTCTGACCCCATGCGGCTTCGTGATCCGCCCCACCTCGAGCACGTCTACAGACTCGCAGGCTGGCCGAAGGCGAGCCGGCTCCGCCGGTCGCCGGGAGGCACTTGCGGAGGGCGGCCGGAGCGAAGCGACGCCCGGAGCAAGCGGAGGCTCAGTCTTCGAACTCCACATCCACGTCGACGCCGTCGCGGACGGCCGCGGCGCGCACGACGGTGCGGATGGCGTTGGCCACCCGGCCGCGCTTGCCGATCACGCGACCCATGTCGTCGGGGCCCACCCGGACCTCGAGGCGCACCTTGCCGCGCTGCTCGATCGGGTCGATCCGCACCGCTTCCGGGTCGTCCACCAGCGAGGTGACGAGCAGGTCGAGCACGGAGATGGCCGTGGGGGCGAGCTCACCCTCGTCCGCCGGCGCGTCCTCAGGTGCCTCGCCGTCTGCGTCCTCGATCAGGTTGACGTCGTCGTCGTCGTAGTCCTGCTCGAGATCACTCATGCCTCCGCGGCCTCCGGCGCCCCGACGGGCTGGGCCTCGGCCACCTTCAGGAGGCGGGCGACCGTCTCCGTGGGCTGCGCGCCCTTGCTGATCCAGTCGTTGGCCTTGGCGGTGTCGATCTTCACGACCGAGGGCTCCGGGCGCGGGTCGTACGTGCCGAGGATCTCGATGAACCGTCCGTTCCGCGGCGAGCGCGAGTCGGCTGCCACCACGCGGTAGGTCGGCTGCTTCTTCTTGCCCATCCGCATCAGGCGGAGCTTGACGGCCACTGCGATACGTCCTTCGTCTCAGTCGATGTGCCCGAGGGCAGCGGACCATGATGGTCCTTCGAGGTGCTTCAGCTCAAGCCCGGCAGCGTGAAGGGCTGCTTGGGGGCCGTGTTCGTGGCCGTCGGCGGGGCCGTCGTGCGCCCGCCCTTCTTGCCCTTCTTCCCCTTGCCGCCCCGACCCTTCTTGGTGCCCGAGAAGCCGGGGATGCGCTTCATCATCTTCTGCATCTCCTTGAACTGCTTCACGAGCTGGGCCACCTCGCCGGGGTCCGAGCCCGAGCCCTTGGCGATCCGGGCCCGCCGCGACCCGTCGATCGAGTCGACGTTGGCCCGCTCGCCGGGCGTCATCGAGCGGATGATCGCCTCGACGCGGGCGATCTGGTCGTCCTCGATCTGGGCGCCCTTGAGCTCCTTGGGCATGCCCGGGATCATCCCCACGATCCCCGACAGCGGCCCCATCTTCTTGAGCTGCTGCATCTGGTCGAGGAAGTCGTCGAGGGTGAAGGTGCCATCGAGGAGCCGCGACGCTGTCTCCTCTGCCTCCTGCTTCTCGTAGACCTGTTCGGCCTTCTCGATCAGCGTGAGCATGTCGCCCATGCCGAGGATGCGTCCGGCCAGTCGGTCCGGGTGGAAGAGCTCGAAGTCGGCCAGCTTCTCGCCAGTGGACGTGAAGGCGATGGGCTTGCCGACCACCTCCTTCACGCTGAGGGCCGCACCGCCACGGGCGTCGCCGTCGAGCTTGGTGAGGATGACGCCGTCGAGCGCCAACGTGGCGTTGAAGCTCTCGGCCACCGTGACCGCGTCCTGGCCCGTCATCGCGTCGACGACGAGGAACGTGTAGTCGGGGCTGGTGACGTCGGAGATCTGGCGGACCTGCTCCATCAGCTCGGCGTCGATGGCCAGGCGGCCCGCGGTGTCGACGATGAGAACGTCCCGCCCGAGGCGACGGGCCTCGTCGAGGCCCGCCTTCGCCGTGGCGACAGGATCGCCCGGCTCGGAGAAGACGGGGACGTCGATCTGCCGGCCCAGCGTGCGCAGCTGCTCGACCGCGGCGGGCCGCTGCAGGTCGGCGCCGACGAGCAGGGGGTTGCGGCCCTGCTGCTTGAACCAGCGGGCCAGCTTGGCGGCGTTCGTGGTCTTGCCGGCCCCCTGGAGACCCGCCATGAGCACCACGGTCGGCGGCTTGCTGGCGTAGGTGATCTTGATCACCTCGCCACCGAGGACTGCGACCAGCTCCTCGTGGACGATCTTGATGACCTGCTGCGCCGGGTTCAGCGCCTCCGACAGCTCCACGCCGACCGCCCGCTCGCGGATGCGGTCGAGCATCCCCCGGACCACGGTGAAGTTGACGTCCGCCTCGAGCAGCGCCACCCGGATCTCGCGCAGGACCTCCTCGACGTCCCCCTCGCGCAGCAGCCCCTTGCCCCGCAGGCGCTTGAAGATCCCGTCGAACCGGTCAGAGAGTGCGTCGAACATGGACCGCCGATGCTACCGGCGCCCTCCACCCCCACTCACCTTCGGCGCCGTCAAGAGCCAGCGCGCCCTTGCCCCTTGTCCGGCGCTCAGCCGCGAGGGACTGGTTCGCAGTTGTCGATCTGCTCGGTGGCCGTCGGGAGGCGGAACGTGGCCGTCTTGGTCGCCGCGGCGTCGCCGACGAACGTGCCGTGGTCGGGCGAGTCCAGTGTGAACGTGCCGCCCTCGTGGCGCTCACCGGGGTCGGTCCAGACCGTGACGTCACCCTCATCCAGGATCCACTTGACACCGCCGAGGTCGAGGGCTCGACACGTCAGGTCGACGTCGACGTAGTAGCCGATGCCGATCTCGGGCTCCTGGCCTTCACCGAGGATCTGCGGGTCCGGCTGGACGCAGGGGGTGGGCTGGACGGTGTGGGTGGTGCCGCTGGCGTCCTCCGCGACGAGGACCTCGTCGCACGGATGGGGGGCGACCGTCGGGGTGACGGGCGGGTCGCCCGGATCGGTCGCGGTCGTCTCGGTCGTGGATGGAGTGGTGAGCGCCGAGTCGGCCACGGCGGGGAGGTCGACCCGGCCGCCGTTCTCGTCGGTGAAGCGGTAGCCGGGCACCAGGTACATGTCGGTGCTGCCGTCGGTCGCCCCGAGCAGCACGAGCGACGGCTCCGCGTCGACGAGCGTGATCTCGAGCGGTGCCGGATCAGGCTGGGGCACGCAGCCGACGACGTAGGGAGCGCCGAGCTGCGGGTCACCCTCGGCGGGCCCGGGCGGGCACGGCAGGGGGACACACGGCATCGTCGTCGTCGTGGAGCTCCCGGTGGTGCCCACCACTGTGCACGGCGGCGGGACGTCACACGGCGCGGTGGTCGAGCTCTGCCCGTCGGCTTCTGCACACGAGTCGACGGACTGGCAGATCTCGGAGCCGTCGGGCTGCGGCGCGCAGGGCGGCACCGTCGTCACGGTCGCCTCGACGTCGCCAACCGCAGGCGCGATCGCGCTCCCCGTGTCCGTGCACTCGTCGGCGGGGACGCCGGCGACACAGCTCGACACCGCGTCCTCGGCCGCTCGGTCGCTCGTGGACTGCGCGTCGTCCGTCGCGCCGAGCGCCGGCTCGATGCCGACGCCTTGGCCGGACTGCGCGTTGGCACGGTCGATGGCGGCTCGGGTGTCGAGCACGGGGTAGTCGCCGAGGCGCTCCGGGTCAGCGAGGTAGCCGGCCGCGGAGGTGACGTCACCGTGGGAGCCGACCGACACGCTGGCCGACAGACCGGAGAGCACGCCATCCAGGCGAGGCTCGACCGTCACGTACCAGGCGTCGAACGGGCCGTCGATCGTGACCACGGCGCCATCCACGTCGACACCCGTCGACCGCAGCAGGTCCAGCGCGATGGCGCGGGCCTCGTCTTGGGACGGCAGGTCAGCGAGGGGAGGCACGGGTGCAGGTTCCGCGCACGGCTTGGAGCCGTCGGCGGGTGCGACGCAGTCCGGTGGCGGCGCGACGTCCACGCAGTCCGCGGCAGGACCGCAGACCACCGTGGTCGTCGGATCCTCCGCGCAGACTCCCCCCGCGTCGCACGGGCGCGGGGCGCTGACCGCGCAGTCCGCGGCAGGACCGCAGACCGTGGTGGTCGTGGTGGGCTCGGTGCTCGTGCAGCTGGCGCTGGCCGGGCACTCGGTCACGATGCAGGTCGTCGCGTCACCCGACACGCCGCACTCGGGGTCGGTCGTCGTCATCGTGGCGCAGTCGGGACCGCCGTCGCAGCCGGCCGAACCCGTCGATGTGCCGCCGCCGGCCGCGCTGTACCACCACTGAGCGGCGCCGCCCTCGTACACCTCGAGGTAGGCGATGCCGTCGGTGACCGTCCAGCCCGGTCCGTCGTGCACGACCTCGCCGTCGAGGCCGAGCGCCGCTGCGAGCGCCTGCACCTGGGCCTCGGTCACCGTGCCCGGCAGCCGGTAGGCGGGTGCCTCCCCGCCGAGCGCCGGCAGGTCCTCACCGGCGACGTACGTGACCCACGAGAACATCGCGTCCGCCGCGGCGCCGGACGCCTCTCGCGGCGCGATCGACGACCCGAGCGCAACCGGGAGGCCGGGGCGAGACGTGCCGTCGTCGCCAGCCGACGTGACGACCAGCGCACCTGCGGCCACCGCGACCGCCGCCAGCACGGCCCACAGTGCACGCGGCCGGATCGAGCGGCCGCCGTCACCGGGCTCGAGCGTCAGCTCCTCCACCTGTCCACTGCCGTCATCCATCGACCCGCTCCTTGAGGTTGGCTGGTGCGTTGGACGTGCTACTGGTGGCCGTTGGTTCCCGAGACCCCGACCTGGTTGTCGACATCGACCACCCCGGCTACTGCGGCCGCCGTCCGCTCGAGGTCCTTCCGGCCGACCTCGTGCGGCACCTCGCCCCGCAGGATCGCCGTCCCACCGACCACCTCGACCTCGGGCTGGGGGAGATGCCAGGTGCGGGGTGAGTGCGACAGCTCGTAGCTGACCCGCGCCGCGAGGTCGGCGCCGCCGGCGCGTCGCTCTTCCGCGAAGGCCCGCAGCTTCGCGCGCAGCTCCCGTCCTGCCATCGGCGCGACGAGAAGGCCCACGGCCAGCCCGGTACCGAAGACGAACACCCGCCGGTAGCCCAGCAGGCGACCCGTGCGGTACCCGGCCTTCAGGCCCAGCCGCGTGCCGCCGACGCCCACCTTGGCCGGGAGGAACAGGAGCCTCAGGAACGTGAACACCTGCGAAGGGTACCCCTCACCACGAGGCTCAGTCCTGAGCGAACAGGGCGTCGACGAACTCGTCGGGGTCGAAGTCGACGAGGTCGTCCACCGACTCGCCGAGGCCGACGAGCTTGATCGGGATGCCGAGGGCTGACTGGATCGCCAGCGCGATGCCGCCCTTGGCGGACCCGTCGAGCTTCGTGAGCACGACGCCGGTGAGCTCGACCGCCTCGGTGAACTGCTGGGCCTGGACGAGCCCGTTCTGGCCGGTGGTGGCGTCGAGCACGAGCAGGACCTCGGTGACCTTGCCGGGCTCGCGGTCGGCGACCCGCCGCACCTTGCGGAGCTCGTCCATCAGGTTGACCTTCGTGTGCAGGCGACCGGCCGTGTCCGCCAGCACGAGGTCGGCGCCCTTGGCGGCAGCGCGCTGCACCGCGTCGAAGATGATCGAGCTCGGGTCGCCCCCCGCCGCGCCGCGCACGAGGTCGGCACCGGCCCGCTCGGCCCACGTCGCGAGCTGCTCCGTAGCGGCGGCGCGGAACGTGTCGCCCGCGGCCATCACGACCCGGCGGCCCTCGTCGGCCTGCCGCTTGCCGACCTTGCCCACCGTCGTGGTCTTGCCGACGCCGTTGACGCCGACGAACAGCCACACGTTCGGCGCACCCGGCTCGAACTGCAGGGTGCGGTCGCCGGTGGCGAGGTCGGCCTTGAGCTGGGCCTTCAGCGCATCGAGCAGGTCTCTCGGCGCCGTGATCGACTCGGCGTCCACCGTCTTGCGCAGCCGATCGAGGATGTCCGTGGTGGCGGCGACACCGACGTCGGCCCGCAGCAACGCCTCCTCGAGGTCGTCCCACGTCTCACGGTCGACGTTCTCGCGCGCGAGGACCGCGCCCATGTAGCCCGACAGCGTGCTCCGGGCCTTCCCGAGCCGGTCGCGGAAGCTGGGCCTGGCACCGGCCACCTCGGGTGCGGGAGTCGGCGCGACCTGTGCGTCGACGGGCGCAGGCACCGCGGACTCGGCGGGCGGTGCGGCAGCCGGAGCCGGGGGCTCGAGGGTGGTCTCCCGGCGCTGGCGGACGACGACGAGGCCACCGCCCACGAGCACGATGACGACGATGAGGCCGACGAGCAGGAGTTCCATGGCGTCGAGCAGCGTAGAGGGTGGCTACCGCGGCTCCCGCAGTGGCGAGCGAGCGCTCAGACGACGCTGGTGACGCGCTCGCTGATCACCTTGCTGCTGCCGCCAGGCTCCATCGTCACCCCGTACAGCACGTCCGCCGCCTCCATCGTGCGCTTCTGGTGGCTCACGATCAGAAGCTGGGCCTCCTCGCGGAACTCGTGCACGAGATCGAGGAACCGGTGGAGGTTGACGTCGTCGAGGGCGGCCTCGACCTCGTCCATCACGTAGAAGGGAGATGGGCGGCTGCGGAAGACAGCGAAGAGGAAGGCCAGCGCGGTCAGGGATCGCTCGCCACCGGAGAGGAGCGAGAGCTTGCGGACGTTCTTGCCCGACGGCTTCGCCTCGACCTCGATGCCGGTCTCGAGCAGGTCGTCCGGTGCGGTGAGCCGGAGCCGGCCCTGGCCACCGGGGAAGAGCGTGTGGAAGAGCGCCTCGAAGTTCTGCGACACGTCGGCGAAGGCACCCGCGAAGACGTCGACGATCTCCGCGTCGATCGCCCTGATCACCTTGGCGAGGTCGCGGCGGGAGCCCTTCACGTCGTCGAGCTGCTCCTGCAGGAACGTGTGGCGCTCCTGGAGGGAATCGTGCTCCTCCAGCGCGAGCGGGTTGATCGGCCCCATGAGCCGGAGCTCGCGCTCGAGCTCGCGCGCCCGCGCGGTGGGCGTGGTGCCGTCGGCCATCTCCGGCGGCTCGGCGGCCATCGCCACGTCGGGCTCGACGTCGAGATCCCTGCGGAGCGTGTCGACCGCGGCTTCCAGCCGCAGCTTGACCTCGGCCTCCTCGAGCTCGGCTCGTCGGGCCTTCTCACGCGTCTCCTCGAGACGTCGTTCGGCGTCGGCGCGCTGGTGGCGCAGGTCGTCGAGCCGCGCGGCCGCCGCGCGCTGCGCCTCGCTCTGGCGGCGGCGGCGCTCGCGGAGCTGACCGAGCTCGGTCTCGACGGTCGCGAGACGGTCGGTGACGAGCGCCGCGAGCCGGTCGACGGCGCCCTGCTTGGCGTCGAGCTCCACGCGGCGAACCTCGGCCTCGCGCCGCGCTCCCACGGAGCCCTCCAGCCGGGCCTCCACCTCCGTGAGGCGTGACCGGAGGAACTGCCGGCGATCCCGGAGGCCGGCGGCGCGCACCTCGAGGTCGGCCCGGAGGGAGCCGACTGAGCCCGCCTGCTCCTCCAGGTGGGCCTTGGCCGCCGCCATCGCCTTGGCCCGCTCCGCGGTGTCGGCTTCCTGCGCCTCGAGCAACGGGAGGGTCAGCTCGAGCTCGCACACCCGGGCCTGCTCCCGCGCCAGTCGCTCGCCCAGCTCCTCGGCGTGGACGGTGAGCGCCTCCGCCTCGGTCAGCGCATCGCGTCGATCGGCCTCGACCCGCTGGAGCCCGTCGGTGGCCGCGGTGAGGCGGCCGTCGTGCTCGTCGAGCTGGCGGGCAAGGGCGGCTTCGGCCTGCCGCGCTTCGTCGAGCAGGGAGCGGGCACCGTGGAGGCTGGACTCGGCGTGGTTCGCGGCGGCGGTGGCGTCCGCGGCTCGCTCGCGCGCCTCCTCGAGGGCCGCGCCCGTGGCACCCGCCGAGGCGGTCCCGACCCGCCAGCCCGACGTGCCGAACCGGCCCCCGGCGCGGGTGACGACGACGGCCTCGGGATGCGCGAGCGCGGCATCGACAGCGGCCGGCCAGCCGCCGTCCACCGCCACGGCCCCACCGAGGAGGGCGTCGAGGAGGGCCTCCACGTCCGCGCGCCGAGCCCGGATGTGCGGGCGGACGCGCTCCCCCACCGGCGGCGCCGCCGGCGACGAGCGGTGGGCCCCGAGGGCGAGGACGGCCCCCCCGATGGCGGCGTCGCCCTCCTCGTGCAGAGCCCCGATCGCGGCTCGGGCGGCGGCGATACCGTCGACGACGACCGCGGCGAGCGCCTCGCCAGCCGCCGCCTCGACGGCGGCCTCCCACCCCGGATCGATCTCCACGAGGTCGAGCAGGGTGCCGACGACGCCATCGACCGAGGCGAGGCGCTCGGCACCGGCGCGGGACCGCGCCTGGTCGAGGGCGAGGCTGAGGGCCTCCGCCCGGGCGGTCCACGCGTGCCGATCGCCGTCGACGGCACGCAGCTCGGCTTCGGCCTCGGCGACCCGCTGCTCGGCGGTGGCGCGCTGGCGCTCCGCGGCGGCCAGGCGCTCGACGAGCGGGCCTTCCACCATCTCGGCCGCGCCCGCCTCCGCGCGGAGCCGGGCGGACTCAGCCTCCAGACGATCGAGCTTCTCGTGGAGCGTGGCCAAGCGGGCCTCGGCGCGGTTGCGCTCCTGCTCGCCGCGCTCGACGCCGGATCGCAGTGCCGCGAGCTCCCCGCGCCCCTCGGCCGCCCGACCGGTGGGCGCGGGGATGCCCTCCGCCCACTCGCGCTCGAAGGACGTACGGGCCTCAGCGAGCGCTCGCTGCGCCTCCGCGAGCTCGTCCTGCTGAGGCGCCAGCGCGGCGGCCTCCGCGTCGGCCGCCGCGAGCTCCGAGCCGAGCCGCGTCGCCTCCGCCTCGAGGGTGGCGATGACGGCCTGGTCGACGAAGGCGCCCCGCTCCCGATCGATCCCGCGCCGGCGCTCCGCGAGCACCGCGACCAGCCCGCGGGCCTTCTCGCGGAGCGACTCGAAGCGCACCAGCGCGTCGCCGAGGTCGTCGCCGCCCGTGTGGCCGAGCTCGGCCTCCGCAGCAAGCACGCCGGCGTCGAGCTCCGCGAGCGTGCGCCGCAGCAGGTTGTCCTCGGTGGCGAGCTCGGCCCGCGCGGCTCCCCCATCGGCGAGGCGGCGCCGCATCGTCGTGAGGTCGCGCCCCGCGAGGAACAGGTGGAGCGCGCGGAGCTCGGCGACGAGGTCACCGTGGCGGCGCGCCGCGTCGGCCTGGCGCTCCAGCGGACGGAGCTGACGACGCACCTCGCGCAGGAGGTCGGCGAGCCGCGTGAGGTTGCCCTCGGTGGCCGAGAGCCGGCGCTCGGCCTTCTCCTTGCGCTTGCGGTACTTCAGGATCCCGGCCGCCTCCTCGATGATGAGGCGGCGCTCCTCCGGCCGCGCGTTCAGCACGGAGTCGATCTGGCCCTGGCTCACGATCACGTGCTGCTGGCGGCCGACGCCCGTGTCGGAGAGGAGGTCCTGGATGTCGAGCAGCCGGCACGGCACGCCGTTGATCGCGTACTCGCTGTCGCCCGTCCGGAAGAGCGTGCGGGTGATCGTGACCTCGGTGAACTCGATCGGGAGGATGCCCATCGAGTTGTCGATCGTGAGGCTGACCTCAGCGCGACCGAGGGCCGGGCGCTTGGCGGTGCCGGCGAAGATGACGTCGTCCATCTTCTGCGACCGCACGGCCGAGGGCGCCTGCGCGCCGAGCACCCAGCCGATGGCGTCCACGACGTTGGACTTGCCGGAGCCGTTGGGTCCCACCACCACGGTGACCCCGGGTTGGAGCTCGAGAGCGGTGGTGTCGGCGAAGGACTTGAAGCCCTTCAGCGTGAGCGTCTTGAGGAACATCCGAACGTCGAACCTAGCGGTAGGCGCGACGGTCTTGGTGCACCTCCGCACCGGCACCTACACCTGGCAGCCGTCGCAGTAGTAGAGGGGCTTGTTGGCGTAGCGGGCCTTGGCGACGGGGGCCCGGCAGCGGCGGCAGGGCTCGCCCTCCCGGCCGTAGACCTTGAGCTCGTCCTGGTGGTCGCCGGGCTTGCCGTAGAGGTCGACGAAGGGGTGGTCGGCCACGGTGGTGCCACGGTGCTTGACGGCGTCGTGGAGCGTCTCGACCAGCGCCCGGAACAGGCGGCGGATCTCCTGGGACGAGAGCTCGCTCGAGACGCGGTCGTGGCGGAGCCCGGCCTCCCACAGGATCTCGTCGCTGTAGATCGATCCGATGCCGGCGACGACCTCCTGGTCCATCAGAAGGGCCTTGAGCTTCACGTGGCGGGCGAGCAGGACACGGGCGAACGAGGTCCACGACACGGGGTCGGCCACCGGGTCGAGACCGATCCTCGCCAGCTCCGGTGCCTCCTCCGCGAGCGCGTCGCTGGCCACGACGAAGGCTTGGGCCGTACCGCCCTGGTCGACGAGACGGATCTGGCCGCCCTGAGTGAAGGCCAACGTGAGCACGGTGCCCTTGGGGGCGGTCGAACGCGGCGTCGCCTTCTCGAGGCGGCCCTTCTCGCCGAGATCGATGAGCAGGAGCTCGCCGTTGTCGAGGTTGGCCGCGAGGTAAAGCCCGCGCCGGTCGACCGACTTGACCTTCGCACCCTCGAGCCGGGCTTGGAACGCCTTCTTGTTCCCGTTGCGCTTCGCGACCTTCGAGCCGGTGACCTCGGGCGTCTTGAACCGCTTGCCCACCGACTCCTTCTCCAGCTCGCGCCGGAGCGTCTCGAGCTCAGGCAGCTCAGCCATGGTGGGTCTCCCTCGGTGTTGCGGGTTGGTGGTCGACCAGGGCCTCCACCGCGGCGCGCGCGGCGGCCTGCTCGGCCTGCTTCTTGGAGCGGCCTTCGCCCCGGCCGTACGCCTCGCCGTGGATCGTGGCGGTGACGGCGAACGTGCGGGCGTGGTCGGGACCGCTGGCCACGACCTCATAGCGCGGCGGGGTGCTGAAGAGGTGGGCGGACAGCTCCTGCAGCCGGCTCTTGTGGTCGGCCCCGTCGGCCTGGGCGGTCGCCAGCCGGGCCCCGAGCACGCCCAGCACGAGGACCGTGGCTCCCTCGAGGCCGCTGGCCAGGAAGGTGGCGCCGATGATCGCCTCAAGCGCGTCCGCCAGGATCGACGGCTTCTCCCGGCCGCCGGAGAGCTCCTCGCCCTTGCCGAGCAGGAGGTGCTGCCCGATCCCGAGGGCCTCGGCCACCTCCGCCAGGGCCACGGAGTTGACCACGGTCTTGCGGATCTCGGTGAGGGCGCCTTCGTCGAGGTCGGGGTACACGCGGTACACGTGCTCGGTCACCACGACGCCGAGCACGGCATCGCCCAGGAACTCGAGCCGCTCGTTCGAGGGGTGGCCGGCGTTCTCGGCGCACCAGGAGCGGTGCACCAAGGCCGGGGCCAGGAGGTCGGGGGCGACGTCGAGCCCGAGACGCTCGACCAGCTGCGCGAGCCGCGGTACCGGGAGGGAGATCGGAACCCCTACAGCCGGCCGACGACGTAGTCGACGGCGTCTCGCACCGTCTTGAGATCCTCGAGGTCCTCGTCGTCGATGCGGAAGCCGACCGAGCGCTCGCTGAGCTCCTCCTCGAGGGCTTCCACCAGCTCGATGAGGGCGAGCGAGTCGGCCTCGAGGTCGTCGGCGAAGCTCTGGCCCTCGGAGATGCCTCCGGGATCGATCTCGAGGATGTCCGCGAGGCGATCGCGGATCAGCTCGAACACCTGCTGGCGGTCCATGGGGGTTCCTCGTTCGACGTGGGTCTCGGCGGGCACGGGTGACTCCTGCTCGCGGCGGTCGTTTGAATGCGGGCCGCAGCATACTGCCGCGAGCACTTTGTGCGCTTGTGCACCGACAGATGCCCAGGTCAGAGCGGTTCAGACGGGGGCGACGGCGGCGCGCAGGCTGTCCACGATGCCGGCGTCGTGGAGCTCCTTGGCCACCCGGACCGCGTTCACGACCGCCGTGGCCGACGACGAGCCGTGGCTGATGAGGCAGAGGCCGTCGACCCCGAGGAGCATCGCCCCCCCCGTGTTGTCGGGGTCGAGGGTGCTGTAGAGCGGCAGGAGCGCCGGGATCAGCACCTCGCTGGCGGCCTGCGTCTCGGGACTGGTGCCGAAGGCGCCAAAGATGGCGTTGACCAGCGTGCGCATCCCGCCCTCGAGCGTCTTGAGGACCACGTTGCCGGTGAACCCGTCCGTGACGACGACGTCGATGTCCGGCGTCATGACGTCCCGGCCCTCGACGTTGCCGATGAACGTGCCCCCGGCCGCCTCGAGGGCGTCGGAGGCCGCCAGGAGCGCATTGGTCTCCTTGACGAGGGGAGTGCCCTTCGAGGCCTCCTCCCCGATCGAGAGCAGGCCGACCCGTGGGCGCTCGATGCCGTAGCGGGTGCGCGCGAAGACGACGCCCATCTGCGCGAACTGGAGCAGCCAGTCGGCCTGGCACTCGGCGTTGGCGCCGGCGTCCAGCAGGATCGTGGGGCTGTGGCCGGGCACGGGGATCGGCGTGGCGATTGCGGGGCGCGAGACGCCCTTGATCCGACCCATCCGCAGGAGCGCGGACGCCATCGTGGCCCCCGTGTTGCCGGCGGAGATCATCGCCGACGCCCGGCCGTCGCGGACGGCCTCGGCCGCTCGCACGAGCGACGAGTCCTTCATGCGGCGCACGCTCGAGCCGGGGTCGGCGCTCATCGGGATCACCTCGGACGCCGGGATGATCGAGAGGTCGCCGGCGAGGGGCGCGAGCACCTCGGGCTGGCCGACGAGCGCGACCTGGACCCCGAGCTCCGCCACCGCACGATGGGCACCCGCGACGATCTCGTCGGGCGCCTTGTCCCCTCCCATCGCGTCGAGGGCGACGGGCAGCATGTCAGCCACCGAGCCCGCTAGGCGCGGCCGGAGGCGAGCCGGCTCCGCCGACCGCCGGAAGGCACGTGCGGAGGCAGGAGCGCAGCGACGCCCGCAGCACGCATGGGCTCAGTCGACCTCGATGGCCTGGCGGCCGGCGTACCAGCCGCAGTTGCCACAGACCACGTGAGGCAGCTTGGTGGCGCCGCAGCGCGGGCACATGCTCCGCGCGGGGGTGTCGAGCCGCCAGGCGCTGGCTCGGCGGCTCCGGCTCTTCGCCTTGGAGGTCTTCTTCTTGGGGACGGCCATGGCTGATCCTCAGCGTCGAGAACGGGGTTGGCGCTGGGCGAGTGCCCTGCCGCGCAGCCGGGAGAGCGTAGCGGGGGGTCTTCGGAAGCGTCGAACCGGGGTCGTTGACCACCCGCGCCGCCCGGCTTAGGTTGCCAGGCAGACCACCGCCAAGGGGGGCGGCTGATGGGAACCGTGAAGCGGGCGTTCGGTGTGCTGTGCGGCAGCGGCGTCCTCGTGCTCTTTGCCGGGATGCCGGCGAGCGCCGACGTCGTGGACCCCGAGGGTGCGTGCAGCGCCGCGGGCACGTGGCAGGAGGAGGGCGTGACGCGGTCGTCGCCCGACTTCGTGCCGGACGACCTCATCGAGATCCCCCAGCACGACACGGTGCTGTGGTCCGGCAACGTCGGGGGCGCCGCACTCGGCTCCGAGGGTCCGCGCCGGGAGATCTCCGGCGAGGTGCAGGTCGACATCGCCGGCATCGGCGACGCCACCATCGACGACTGGGGCCAGAGCAGCGTGCGGTACGCCAACGAGGGCGAGCACGAGTACGACGTCCCCGACGTGCTGCTGAACGTGAAGATGCGACTGCACGGCGAGCATCGAGAGGCCCCGGAGGGCAGCGCCGCCTTCACGCGGGTGTGCGGCGGTTCCGTCTACGTGCAGGTCACGGGAGGCACGTTCGCCAACCCGCTGGCCATCGCGGCGCTGGTGGGGATGCTCGCGTCGGGCGCGGGTCTCGTCTCCGCCGGCGTGGTGCAGAAGAAGTGGGCCTTCGAGGACACCAACCCCGGATGAGGGAGGACACGACATGAAGGGTCGACCGGTGCGCGGTGCCGTCTGCGGGCTGCTCTTCGGGCTCTTCCTGACCGTCTTCCTGCTCTCGGTCGGGGTCCTGCCGCTCGACAGCATCCTGGTGGTCGTGCTGCCCGTCCTCCTCCTCGTGGTGGGCGTCGGCCTCGGCGCGGCAGCGCCGTTCAAGCGGGATCGCCTGCAGCGGGCGAGCGCCGCGCCGCAGTAGTCAGTCGGCGTCGAACCGCAGCGCCTGCAGGCCGTCCCACCGAGGGTCCCCGGGCGGCTCGTCGGGCGCTTCACCCGCGACGACCACCGGGAGCTCGTCCGGCACCGGACCCCCGCAGTCGGGGCGGCAGAGGGCAGCGAGGGGCAGGTTGAGCAGGGCGGCGTCGCGCACCACCGGCTCGAGGTCGACCTCGTCGCCGTCGATCGGATACGTCTCCCCGTCGATCGGCCGCACCTCGAAGACCTCGCGGAGCTCGACGGTGAGGGTCCCGGCGATGTCGTCGAGGCACCGTCGGCACTCCGCCGTCCAGGGAACGAGCACCGTGCCGGTCAGCGTGACCGCGCCGTCGATGGACTCGAGGGTGGCGTCGATCTCCAGCTCGGCGTCGTCCCGGACTCGAGCGCCCGTGACGGCCAGGCCGGGGAGCGGTGTCGAGAGGTGGACGTCCCGCTGGGTCCCCGGCCGTCGCCGGAGCTCCATGACCCCGATCCGCAGGATCGGATGGACCATCGGATCGGCTACCCGAGGTCCTGGTCGAACACCGCCGGGTCGTCGGGGCTGTCGTCGTCGTACCGGGGCCCGACGGCGGGCACCTCGCCCGTGTTCAGCGACACCTGCAGCTTCTGGCGTCCGGCCCCCACCATCTTGAGCGTGCGCTCGAGCACGATCTCGAAGCTGGCGAGCTTCTGGTCGCAGAAGTCCTCGACCTCGTTCTTCAGCCTCCCCGCTTCGTCCGTGGCGGCGTCGACGATCTTGCGGGCCCGGGCCTCGCTGGCCTTCACGACCTCGGTGCGCTGCACCATCCGCTCGGCACGCGTCCGGGCCTGGTCGAGGATGTCGTCGCCCTCCCGCTTGACCTTGGCGAGGTACTCCTCGCGCTCCTTGAGAAGCCAGCGCGCCGCCCGCAGCTCGTCGGGCAGGCGCTCGATGCTCTCGTCGAGCAGGTCGAGCACCTCGTCACGGTTGACCATCACAGAGGTGGACAGCGGCATCGGCCGGGCCGAGGCGACCAGCTCGTGGAGGCGGCGCAGCATGTGCTCGACGTCGGAGCCAGGCGTGCGCGGGCCGGCCTCGGGCTCCTCGGGGAGGTCGAGCTCGTCGTCGTAGCGATCGGGCATCAGGAGCCGTACCTCTCGTGGAGGCGCTTGGCCACCGCGGCGGGAACCATGCTCGACACGTCACCGCCGAAGCGAGCGATGTCGCGGATGTACTTCGACGCGATGGCGGAATTGGCGGACGCCGACGGCAGGAACAGGGTGTGCACCCCGGAGACGTTGAGGTTGATCTGCGCCTGGGAGATCTCGCTCTCGAAGTCGATCGTGGAGCGCAGCCCCTTGATGATGAAGTCGGCCCCGATGTCCGCGGCCACGTCCACGACCAGCTTCGCGAAGCTGACCACCTCGATGTTATCGAGGTGGCTGAGCGACTCTCTGATCATCTGCTCGCGCTCGTCGAGGTCGAAGAGCGGCTCGCCCTTCTGCAGGTTCCGCATCGTCGCCACCACCACCTCGTCGAAGAGGTGGCTGGCCGTCTCGATCAGCTCGACATGGCCGTTGTGGATCGGGTCGAACGATCCCGGGTACAGCACCTTGGTCATCGGCGCCACGCTACCGCCGCGGCCCACCCCGGCTACCACCATGGGGCGTCAGACGGCCATCCGCCGCGCGATGACGACGTGCGTGCGCCCATAGCGCTTGGTCCGGAGGACCTCCCAGCCGAACGGGGGCTCGACCGCGCCGCTGGACTCGAGAACCGCCATCTGCGCGGGTAGGTCGAGGAGCAGCTCGGGCCAGCCGTCGAAGTCGTACGGCGGGTCGAGCAGGGCCAGGTCCCAGCGACGCTGCGCACCCGCGAGGAACCGCTCTACGGGTGTCGCCACGACCTCCGCCGCCGCCGACAGCCCGCAGGCGGTGAGGTTGGCCTCGATGGCCCGGCGGGCACGGAGGTCCGAGTCCACGAACGTGACCCGGGCGGCGCCCCGTGACAATGCCTCGATCCCCATCGCTCCGCTGCCGGCGAACAGGTCGATCACGGCCGCCTCGTCCACGGCCCGGAGGCTGCCCAGCGCGTTGAAGGTGGCCTCGCGCACGCGGTCGGGGGTGGGTCGCGTGTCGGTGCCCTCGGGTGCCACGAGCCGGCGACCTCGGGCCGATCCAGAGATCACGCGCACGCCAGCGACCGTACAACCGCGGCCGGGTACGGTCCCGACCATGAGCGAAGCCGACCTACCTGACGGCGTCGCCGTCGTGCGCATCGACCAGGACCACGTCCGCAACGCGGTCAACAGCGCCACGGCCGAGCGCCTGCACGACGCATTCCTGGCCTTCGACGCCGACGAGTCGCAGCGGGTGGCAGTGCTCACCGGGGACCGCCAGGCGTTCTCGGCGGGCGCCAACCTGCGGGACCTCCCGCGACTGCGTGACAGCGGCCCCCTCGGCCCAACGCGCCTGCAGCTCTCGAAGCCGGTGATCGCCGCCATCGAGGGCTGGTGCGTCGCGGGCGGCGTCGAGCTCGCCGCGTGGTGCGACCTGCGCGTCGCTGGCGCCTCGGCGCGCATCGGCTGCCTCGAGCGACGGTGGGGCGTGCCGCTCATCGACGGCGGCACCTACCGCCTCCCGCAGATCGTCGGGCTCGGCCGCGCCCTCGACCTGATCCTCACCGGGCGCGAGATCGACGCCGCCGAGGCGGAGCGGATGGGGTTCGTCAACCGGGTCGTCCCCGACGGGGAGGCCCTCGCCACCGCGATCGCGCTTGCGGCGGAGATCGCGTCCTATCCCTGGCGCGGCGTGCTCAACGACCGTCGCTCCGTCTACGCCGGTCTCGGCCTCGGGCTCGAGGAGGCACTCGCGATCGAGGACGAGCTCGGCCGCGACACCATCTTCGCCGACCGATTCCGCGAGGGCGTCGCCCGCTTCGACAACCGCTGACAACGTCTCAGAGGTCGTGGCTGGCGCCGGTGGGGCCGTTGCGGGCGCGCTCGCGCACTACTCCGCCCGCGCGCCACGACGTCGTGCGCCAGTCGTCCCCTTCGACGCGCTGCCAGGCAGCCGCCTCGATCGACAGCTCGAACATGTGGGCGCCTCCGGGGTCGCCGATGTCGAAGCCGGTGGCGTCACGGAACGCACCCCGGACGCGCTCCCACTCGCGGACCTCCACCACCTCCCGCGCCAGGCAGAAGGCCTTGGCCTCGCCGGCGAGGTCGTCCTTGTCCGCCAGCGGCGTGAGCAGGCAGCAGCGCGGATCGCGCTGGAGGTCCGTCGCCTTCACACCCGCCGGCATGCTGCCCACGTACAGGCGACCGTCGACGAGCGACAGCTCGATCGGGCTGACCCGCGGCCAGCCGTCATGGCGGGTGGTGCCCAGCAGGCACAGGCCCGTGTCGGCGATCCGGGCGCCCAGGAAGTCGGCGATCGCGGGCGCGTCGGCCTGGAGATCGGTGAACGTCGGCATGGGCGCGAGGCTACGAGGGGATCCCTGACAGGGATTGTCAGGGTGAAGGCGTACCGTCAGGGCATGCGCGCGAGCCGACTGGTGCAGCTGCTGCTGCTCCTCCAGACCAACGGGAAGATGACGGCCAGCCGCCTGGCCACGGAGCTCGAGGTGTCGGTCCGCACGATCTACCGGGACGTCGAGGCCCTCTCCGGTGCCGGGGTCCCGATCTACGCGGAGGCTGGGCCAGGGGGCGGGGTGCGGCTCGTGGACGGCTACCGTACCCGCCTCACCGGGCTCACCGCCGCGGAGGCGGAGGCGCTGGCGCTCTCGGGGCTCCCCGGGGCGGCTTCGGAGCTGGGGCTGGGCACGGTGCTCGCCGCGGCTCAGCTCAAGGTCGACGCAGCGCTCCCGCCGGAGCTGCGAAGCCGTGCGGTGCGCATGCGCGAGCGCTTCCACCTCGACGCGCCCGGCTGGTTCGCGCGCGAGGAGCCGGTCCCCCACCTCGCGGCGCTGTCGCGGGCGGTGTGGGAGGATCAGCGGGCCGAGATCCGCTACCGCAAGCGGGACGGAGAGGTGAAGCGCCTCCTCGACCCGCTCGGCCTCGTGCTCAAGGCGGGCGTCTGGTACCTCGTGGCCCTGTCGGGCCGAACCCGCTCGCTGCGCACCTTCCGCGTCAGCCGCGTCCAGTCGGTCCGCGTCCTCGCCGAGGGCGCGCAGCGCCCCGACGACTTCGACCTGGCCAGCCACTGGGCAGAGGCCTCGGTCGGCTTCCTCGGGAGCTGGCAGACGACGCCGGTGCAGGTGCGGCTGCGGAGCGAGCACCTGCGCTTGATCCGCTACGTGCAGGACCCGACCCGCACGGAGGCCGCGCTGGCGAGCGCCTCGGAGCCGGACGATGACGGCTGGGTGCGGCTCACCCTCCAGTTCGAGAACCTCGAGATGGCGGGCTACGACCTGATGCGCCTCGGCGGCGACGTCGAGGTGCTCGAACCCGTCGAGCTCCGCGCCCACCTCGCCGCCCGGGCATCGGAGATGGTCGAGCGCTACGCGTCCGTGCCAGCCTGAGGGCGTGCCGGTCGCTGACACCATCCTCTGCGTCGACTGCGGCGGGGGCTGCCAGCGCATGCCGGTCGAGGCCCCCGAGCTCGGCTGGGAGGTCGGTGACGTCGTGACCTATCGGTGCCGGGACTGCGCCGACATGTGGTACCTCGAGGTGACGGAGGACGACCTGGCGGAGGACGACGCGCCCGACTGGTTCGGGTAGGGGGATCAGGCGGGACGGGTCGCCGGCCGCGGCTGGCGCACGAGCGCCACGCCTGCGACCACCAGCCCGAGCGCCACGCTCGGGCCCGGCCCCCACGCGGCCCCCGCCGCCACCGCCAGCACGGCGACCTGGACGAGCACGACAGCCCGCTGCGCGGTCGGCAGCAGCTCGTCGAGTCGACGATGCAGCGCGAGCAACCGCTCGGGGGTGGTCAGGTCGTGCCCGACGAACACGGCGAGCCCCCGGACGAGGCCGAAGCCGGTGCCGATGGCGATGGCGATGACGGGCGACGCGGTGAGGGCGGCCATCGCGATCATCAGGTACACCGCTGAGGTGGTGACGTAGGTGGCCAGGCCGACGCCGATCTGCCATCCGAACCCGCCGCCGTAGACCCAGCTCCGGAACTGGTCGAGCCACGTCTCGTTCACCTGGCGGGTGTGCGACGGCAGGCGGAACCCGCCGAGCTTCAGGTCCGAGGCGATCGACACGGCCGCCAGCGCGGCGGCGATGCCCAACGCCGCCGAGGGCGCGGGGTCGAGCGCGTCGACCCCGGCGGCGAGCAGGGCCGTGCCGAGCCCGAGCGTCGCTCCTCCGAGCACGGCGCCGAGCACGAACCACGCCGCCGTCGAGGAGTACCGGTGGTTGCGACCACTCTCGCCGATCGGCGTGATCGTCGACAGCATCGACAGGCCGCACGGCGACCAGGTGGAGCGGATCGCGGCCGCCACCGCGACCACCGCAGTGAGGGCGACGAGCAGCGTGGTCATGTGGCGATGATAGGGCGCGTGGTCCGGCTTCGAGGTCGACCCGGGTTTGCGGCCGTTCAACCCCCATCGCAGATCGGCCGATGCTCAGCGCGGGCTCCCGGGGATCCGCATCCTCAGTGAGCCAATTGGGGTCACCGCTCCGAGCGGGTGAGCGGTGGCTCCGGTCGTGAGTGCGGTCCCCGTCCGCTCTTGGGGGGCCGCACTCACGACACTGCGTCGGCACCGTCAACGAACGGGATCACTCGCGGCCATGTCCGTGGCTCGTCGGGACGTCGGCCTCGTCATCGTCTCCGGATCCTTCGGTCTCGTCACCATCGACCGAGGTGTCGTCGCCCTCGTCGTCCGCATCGATCTCGTCATCCGCGCCGTGGTCCGGCTTGCCTGCGTCGCTTCGGGCCACCTCGCTCACGCACTCGCCGTGCCCTGGGCCGGGTGAGCAGGTGTGCGCCGCCTCGGACACCGCCGCGCCGTGGTTCTCCGCAGCCTCGACCGGGGGTGCCTCGTCCGAGCTCTCGGTGCCATCGTCGTCCTCGACCTCGGTAGCGTCGTCGCCGTCGGACTCGGTGCCGTCCGTGGCGTCCTCGCAGGTGTCGTCGCCGTCGACCTCGGTGCCATCTGTCGTGGGTCCCGCGGTGTCATCCACGGCCGTGTCGGTTGGGCACTCCGAGGTCGGGATGGTGGTCGTCGGCGCGTCCAGCGTGGGTGGGTCCTCGCCCTCCAAGGCGGCGGACACGCCGATGAACGCGAGCGACACGGCGCCGAGGACCAGGACGGGCATGAGGGTGCGAAGGCTGCGCATGCCTGTGCTATCGCTACGATACGTGCTTTGGATACTCCCTAGCGTGAGATGGCCGGGGTGTCGCGGCGCGCAGTCGTCGGCGACAGACCACTAGCTCTTGAAGAGGAAGGCCTCGTCCTCGTCGTCGAGGAAGAGGCGCAGCTCGTCCTCGAGGTCTGGGTGGTCGGCGAGCGTGGGGTCGCGGTCGACGATCTCCTCGGCGACGTCGCGGGCGTGCTGCACCGCCTTGCGGTCGCGGCGCAGCGAGGCCAGCTTGAGGTCGCTGCGGCCCTTCTGGCGCTCGTTGAAGATCGTGCCCTCACCCCTGATGTCGAGGTCGGCCTCAGCCAGCTCGAAGCCGTCCTCCGTGCGCACGATGGCCTCGAGCCGGGCGTTGCCCTCGGCGCGCTCCTCGTCGTCGCCGGTGGCGCCACCGCTTCCCGTCACGAGGAAGCAGCAGCTCGCGGCGGCGCCGCGGCCGACGCGACCGCGTAGCTGGTGGAGCTGGGCGATCCCGAACCGGTCAGCGTCGAGCACGACCATGACCGTGGCGTTCGAGACGTCGACGCCGACCTCGATGACCGTCGTGGCCACGAGCACCTGGAGCCGGCCCTCGCGGAACGCGGTCATCGTCGCCTCCTTCTCGGACGCCGGGAGGCGACCATGGAGCAGACCGAGGCGCAGGCCGGAGAGGTCGTCGGCCTCGAGGCGCTCGAACGTTGCCTCCGCGGACGCGACCTCGAGCTTGTCGCTCTCGCCGATGAGCGGGCAGACGACGTAGGCCTGTCGGCCGGCCTCCACCTCCTCACGCACCTTGGCCCACACCGCCGACTCGTCGTCGTCACCCCTGGCCCACTCGGTGGCGATCGGCGGGCGCCCGGCCGGCTTCTCGCCCAGGATCGAGACGTCGAGGTCGCCGTAGACGGTCATCGCGGCCGTGCGCGGGATCGGCGTGGCGGTCATCACGAGCACGTCGGGCACGGGGCCGCCGCCGGCCTTGGCCTTGAGGGCAGCCCGCTGCTCGACGCCGAAGCGGTGCTGCTCGTCGATCACCACCACCCCGAGGCTCCGGAACTCGACCGCCTCCTGGATGAGCGCGTGCGTGCCGATCAGCAGGTCCACGTCCCCGGCGGCCAGCCCCACCAGGACGCGCTGGCGCTCCTTGCCGGTGACCCGGTTCGTCAGCAGCTCGACGGTGAGCGGCCGCTCGCCGAACAGCGATGCACCCGCGTCGGGCACGGTGATGCCGTCGAGCATCGGTCGCATGCTGCTGAGGTGCTGCTCGGCGAGCACCTCGGTTGGGGCCATGAAGGCCCCCTGGTGGCTGCCCTCGACGGCGGTGAGGAGCGCCGCGATCGCCACCACCGTCTTGCCGGCGCCCACGTCGCCTTGCAGGAGCCGGTGCATCGGCACGGGGCGCGCCAGGTCCGCAGTGATCTCCGCGATCACCTTCGCCTGGTCACCCGTGAGCGCGAAGGGCAGCTGCCCGAGGAACCGCGGGACGAGCGGACCGGAGGTGACGTGCTCGATCCCCTGGCTCGTCGCCTCGATCATCCGCTTGCGCAGGACCAGGGCGAGCTGGATGCGCAGCAGCTCATCGAAGACGAGACGGCGGCGCGCCTCCTCGGCCTCCCGCATCGACTCTGGGACGTGGACGCCGCGGAACGCGACCGTCCGATCGACGAAGTCGTGCCGGTCGAGCACCCAGCCCGGCAGCGGCTCCACGAGCTCGCCCGTGCGGCGCAGCGACTCACCCACCCAGCTCCGGAAGTCCCGCGAGTAGAGGCGCAGCTTGTCGGACTGCGGGTAGAGCGCGGTGATCTGCAGACGGTCCTCCTCGTCGAGGAGGTCGATCTCGGGGTTGGCCAGCTGCTTCTGCCCGCGGTAGTCGGTGACCTTCCCGAAGAACAGCGCCTCGGATCCCTCCGGCAGCTGGCGCGCCCGCCACGGCTGGTTGAAGAAGGTCACGCGCAGGTGACCGGAGCCGTCGGTGATGCGCAGCTCCGTGCGCGCCTTGCCGCGCCCACGGCCCGGCACGCTGGCGGACGACAGCACGCGCCCGAACACCCAGGCCGACTCGTCGATGCGGACGTCGCGTATGGAGGACTGCTTCGTCTTGTCGATGTAGCGCCGCGGGTAGTGCGTCAGCAGGTCGAGGATCGACCGCACCTCGATCTGGGCCAGTGCCTTGGCCCGCTCGGGTCCGACGCCCTTGAGCTCCGTGACGTCGAGCGCAGCGAGATCGCGGAGCCGCTTCACCTACTCGATGCCGAAGAGGTACGGGTAGAGCGGCTGGCCGCCGTGGTGCACCTCGGCGGCCGCGGCCGGACGGTGCTCGGCGAGCCACTCCGTGATGTGACGGGTGGTGGCCGCCGTGGCCCCTTCGCCCTCGATGAGCGTGACGATCTCGTGGCTGGGTAGCACGAGCTCGGCGAGGAGCTTGGTGGCCGCGTCGTTCAGCTCGGCCTCGACGGCTCGGATGCCATCTCGGGCGAGGCCGAGCCAGTCACCCGTGGCGATGGGGCCCACGTCGCAGCTCGCGTCGCGCACGGCCTGCGTGACCTCGCCGGCCACCACGTTGGCGGCGGCGTCCTCCATCTCGTCGGCGTTGGCCTCGCTCTCGGCCTGCGGGTCGTACGCCAGCAGGGCGGCAAACCCCTCCGTGATGCCCTTGGTCGGCACGACGCGCACCGTCTTGTGCGTGTAGGCGTCGACCTGCTCGGCGACCGGGATGATGTTCTTGTTGTTCGGGAGGATCACGACGTGCTCGGCGGGCACCAGCTCGACCGCGCGGATGAGCTCGGCCGTCGACGGGTTCATCGACTGCCCGCCGGTGACGATCCCCTGCACTCCGAGGGAGTGGAAGATCCGGCGGATGCCAGCGCCCGTCGCGACCGCGACCACGGCGCAGGTGACGGGGGTGCGGAGGTGGGCGGGCACCAGGTCCACCGCGTCGGCGGCCTCCCGAACCCACCGCTCCTCCTCGACCTGCTCGATCAGGTCGGTGACGCGGATCTGGCGCGGCGTGCCGATGTCGATGGCCGCCTCGATCGATGCACCGATGTCGTCGGTGTGGATGTGGCAGTTCCAGATGCCGTCGCCGCCGACGACGACGATCGAGTCGCCGATCCCGGCCCACACGTCCTTGAACGCGGAGACGGCGTCATCGTCCGCTTCGAGGAAGTACATGACCTCGTACCGCAGGTCGGAGATGGCGCCGTGGTCGGCGCCCGTGGCGTGCCCGGACAGTGGTTCGGTGAACACGGGCCCGTCGACGTCGACGGGCTCCGGGACCGGGCGGCCGTCGGCGACGTGCAGCAGCACGTCGAGCAGCAGCAGGAACCCGGCGCCGCCCGCGTCGACCACGCCGGCGGCCTTCAGCACCGGGAGCATCTCCGGCGTGCGCTCCAGGGCGTCCGCCCCCTGTGCACGGGCCGCCTCCAGCACCCTCACGAGGTCCCCGCCGTCCGCGGCCGCTGTCACAGCCGCCCCCGAGGCCTCGCGCACGACGGTGAGGATGGTGCCCTCGACCGGTCGCATGACGGCCTCGTAGGCCGCCTTGGCCGCGGCCGCCAGCGCCGCGGCCGCGCTGGCGCCGTCGAGCCCGTCGTTCTCGGCCACCACCCCCGCGACTCCCCGGAGGATCTGGGAGAGGATCACGCCGGAGTTGCCCCGCGCCCCCATCAGCGAGCCGTGGCTGATCGCCTTGCACACGGCGGCCAGGTCGTCGCCGACGCCCGCCAGCTCCTCGCCCACCGCCGTGAGGGTCAGCGCCATGTTGGTGCCTGTGTCGCCGTCCGGGACGGGGTACACGTTCAGCTTGTTGATGCCGTCCTTGTGGGCGTCGAGCGCGTCCCGGTACCCCAGCACCACGGCCCGCAGGTCCTCGGCACCGAGGCGCGTCAACGACGTCATCGCCGGGATACTAGGAGCCCCTCTCCGCGAGCAGGTCGGTCACCGTCGGGTTGGCGGCTCTCGGACCGCCCCGATACCCTCTCCGGGTCCTGAGCACCGGTCGCGAGCCGGTCCCGATGCATCGAGGTACGTGGTCATGGCAGCAGTGTGCGAGATCTGCGGGAAGCACCCGTCGTTCGGCATGAACGTGAGCCACTCGCACCGTCGCACCAAGCGCCGCTGGAACCCGAACATCCAGCGCATCCGGGCCGTGGTCGACGGCTCGCCGAAGCGCCTGCACGTCTGCACCGGGTGCATCAAGGCCGGGAAGGTCCAGAAGAAGGTCAGCTGACCTGCGCCGCGGCCGTCTGGCTGGCCGCGAAAAGAGGGAACTACGGTGTCCGCCACCCCCGAACGCCCTCTGAAGGAGCCGGTTGCATGCAGGGAGTGATCAAGTCGTACGACCCAGGGTCGGGTGACGGCGTGGTGCTCTGCGACACCGACTTCAAGGAGTACGACCTGGCTCCCGACGCCCTCGTGGGCTCGGTGTTCCGGATGCTCCGCCAGGGGCAGCGGGTGATCTTCGACGTCGACGACGCCACCCGGGCCACCCGGCTGCGCCTCGGCTCGGAGGTCGACATGGGTACCCCGGGCTTCGGTGGGATCCCGAACATCCCCGAGCAGAACGACTGACCCCCCACCCCCGTGCGCCGGAGAAGGACGATGCCTGCAACGACCAGCAACCAGAAGCTGAAGGACTGGGTCGACGAGTGGGCAGCGGTGCTCCAGCCCGACCACGTCGAGTGGTGCGACGGCTCGGAGGAGGAGTGGGACCGCCTCACCCACCTGCTGGTGGACGGGGGCACGTTCACCCGGCTCGACGAGCGCAAGCGGCCCAACAGCTTCCTGGCGGTGTCCGACCCCGGCGACGTCGCCCGCGTCGAGGACCGCACCTTCATCAACTCCGAGCGCGAGGCCGACGCCGGCCCCACGAACAACTGGCGGGCCCCGGCCGAGATGAAGGCGGAGCTGCTCGAGCTCTACACCGGCGCCATGCGCGGGCGCACGCTTTACGTCGTGCCCTTCTCCATGGGCCCGCTCGGATCACCGATCGCGCACATCGGCGTGCAGCTCTCCGATTCCGCCTACGTCGTCGTCAACATGCGGATCATGACCCGCATGGGCCAGGCGGTGCTCGACGTCCTCGGTCCCGACGGCGACTTCGTGCCATGCCTGCACTCCGTCGGCCACCCGCTGGTGCTCGCCGACGGCACGACCCGCCCCGATGTCGCGTGGCCGTGCGACGCGGAGAACAAGTACATCACCCACTTCCCGGAGACCCGCGAGATCTGGAGCTACGGCTCGGGCTACGGCGGGAACGCCCTCCTCGGCAAGAAGTGCTTCGCCCTCCGCATCGCCTCGACGATGGCCCGCGACGACGGCTGGATGGCCGAGCACATGCTCGTGCTGGGCATCACCGACCCCGCCGGCGAGAAGACGTACGTCGCGGCGGCGTTCCCGTCGGCGTGCGGCAAGACGAACATGGCGATGATGATCCCCACCCTCCCCGGGTGGAAGGTCGAGACCATCGGCGACGACATCGCGTGGATGAAGTTCGGTGACGACGGGCGCCTCTACGCCATCAACCCCGAGGCCGGCTTCTTCGGCGTCGCCCCCGGCACCGGCGAGGACACCAACCCCAACGCCGTCCGGTCCTTCGAGGCCAACGCGATCTTCACGAACGTCGCCCGGACCGACGACGGCGACGTCTGGTGGGAGGGGCTCTCCGATCCCCCGGCCCACCTCGTCGACTGGAAGGGAAACGACTGGACACCGGAGTCCGATGCGCCGGCTGCGCACCCCAACGCCAGGTTCACGGCCCCTGCCGCGCAGTGCCCGTCCATCGCACCGGAGTGGGAGGACCCGAAGGGCGTGCCGATCTCGGCGATCCTCTTCGGCGGCCGTCGTGCGACGAACGTGCCGCTCGTGACCGAGAGCTTCGACTGGCAGCACGGAGTGTTCCTCGGGTCGATCATGAGCTCGGAGACGACTGCGGCCCAGGCAGGGGCGGTCGGGAAGCTGCGGTTCGACCCGTTCGCGATGCTCCCCTTCTGCGGATACAACATGGGCGACTACTTCCAGCACTGGCTGGAGATCGGCGAGCGCGAGGGCGCCCAGCTCCCCCGGCTCTACTGGGTGAACTGGTTCCGCAAGGGCGACGACGGCCGCTTCCTGTGGCCCGGCTTCGGCGAGAACAGCCGCGTGCTCAAGTGGGTCGTCGAGCGCGTCACCGGCGGCGGTGAGGCCGAGGACACGCCGATCGGTCGCGTGCCGGCCCCCGGCGCGATCGACACGAACGGGCTCGACATCGACGACGCCGTGATGGACGCGCTCGTGTCGGTCGACTCGGAGTCCTGGCGCGCCGAGCTCCCGCAGCTGGAGGACCACTTCGCCGGCATCGGCGACACCCTCCCCGCCACGCTGCAGGACGAGCTCCACGAGCTCGAGAAGCGCCTCGCTCAGTAGCCCCGGGCCCGCAGATCGAGCCCCACCGCAGCCACCCCGACGGCGGCGAGCTCGAGTCGCTGCGTTCGCATCGTCATCGAGCGTAGATGGCGCGGACGATCGTCTCGATGTCTGGTTCCTCCACAGAGAGATCGCGCACGTCGACCTGCGCGGTGACCCGGGTGAGGAGCTCCGCGGCGCTCACGTCGTCGCGCCGAAACCGCAGCCACTGCCGCGGGCCCTCGACGCGCGTCACGCGCGCTCCGTTCACCTGCAGCGGCGGCCCGGGCTCGGCGAGGTCCACGACGAGGGTCCGCTCCGTGCCGTAGCGCGCGGTGATGCCGGCCACGGTGCTGTCCTCGATCAGCGTGCCGTGGTCGATGATGAGCAGCCGCTCGCAGAGCCGCTCGACGTCCGTGAGGTCGTGGGTGGTGAGCAGCACGGTGGTGCCCTGCTCCTCGTTGAGGCCGACGAGGAACTCCCGCACGGCCTCCTTGCTGACGACGTCGAGCCCGATGGTGGGCTCGTCGAGGAGCAGGATCGGGGGGTCGTGCAGGAGGGCGGCCGTCAGCTCACCGCGCATGCGCTGGCCGAGCGAGAGCTGGCGCACCGGTACGTCCAGCAGCGGGCCCAGGTCGAGCCCCTCGGCGTAGCGCGCCAGGTTGGCGGCGTGCCGAGCCGCGGGCACGCGGTACACGTGGCGGAGCAGGTCGAAGCTGTCGCGCAGCGGGAGGTCCCACCAGAGCTGCGACCGCTGCCCGAACACGACGCCGATTCGCTTCGCCAGCTCGGCGCGGTCGCGGCTCGGTTCGAGGCCGTCGACCCGGACGCGGCCCGACGACGGCACGAGGATGCCGGTGAGCATCTTGATGGTCGTCGACTTCCCGGCACCGTTCGGGCCGATGTAGCCGACCATCGCGCCGCGCTCGATCTGGAGGTCGATGCCCGCCACCGCGACGACGTCCTCCCGCCGCCGGCGCACCCTTCCCGCCTTGCGTAGGACGGAGAACGTCTTCGCCAGCCCGGCCACGTCGATGATGGGTTCGTCGGCCATGTCAGCTCCCCGTGCTCCGGTGGTGGCGGACCGCGAGGGCCCACACGGCGCGCGCGGCAAGCACGGACGCGATCGCCACGAACGGGGTCGCCCATGCCACCGAGCTCGGGAGGCCGAGCGGCTGGTCGCGCCCGAGCATCCGGGCGGCCGGGAAGTAGGCGACGAAGGCCAGGGGCACGAGGAAGGTGAGGAGGCGCCGCATCCAGGTCGCGAACAGGTCGATCGGGTAGCTGGTGGCGAGCGAGCCTCCATAGGTGAACGCATTGGCCACCTCCTGGCTCTCCACCGTCCAAAACGCGATCGACGACGTGACGACCCACACGGAGCCGAAGATCAGCGTGCCGCTCACCAGCGTGACGAGCAGGAGCGCCACCGTCTCGACGCTCCAGTCGATCGGGGCGACCACGAGCGCGATCACCAGCACAACGGCCGGTTGCAGCACGCGCCCCGCGCGGCGGAGCGCGAACTCGGAGGCCGACAGGTGGAGCAGCGCCGGGACCGGGCGGAGCAGGAACAGGTCGAAGGTGCCTGCCTTGATGTGCCGCGAGGCCGACTCGACCTGGCTGATCGTGAGGTCGGCCAGCCCGAACGGCACGCCGCTGAGCCCGAAGAGGAGCGCGACCTCCGCGCCCGACCAGCCGGCGAGCGAGTCCACCTGGCTGAAGATCGACGCCACGACGGCGAGGTCCATGCACGCCACCGCCGTCTGGCTGAGCAGGAAGAGGAAGAAGGACGTGCGGTACTGCCAGTCGGCGCGGATGCGCGCGCCGACGAGGTGACGCCACACCCCGAGCGACGCCATCGCCTCAGCCACCCTGCACCACCACCCGGCGCACAGCGCGGCTCATCGCGTAGCGGCCGCCCAGCACGAGGGCGACCCCCCAGGCGATCTGCTGCGCGTAGACCCACGGCAGGTCGCCGGCGTCGTACTGCCCCAGCCACACCTCAACGGGGAGCTGGAGCATCGACGCGAACGGCAGCGCCCGCGACACGGACTCGAGCCAGCCGGGGAAGAACACGATCGGCAGGAACGCACCCGACAGGAACTGGGCCGTCAGCCAACCGAGCTGGTTGGCGCCGCGCACGTCGAGCAGCCAGAACGCCGAGAGCTGGAGCAGGTACCGCCACCCGAAGGCCACGCCCACCGCGAGGGCCACGCTCACCGCGAAGGCAAGCGCATTGCCCGGCGACGGCAGGCGGAGGTGGAACACCAGCGCACCGACCACGAACGGTGGCACACCGCGGAAGACGACGTAGTACAGCGCCTTGCCGTAGCTGACCCCCGCCCACCAGGCCTGGTGGTCGTACGGCCGCTGGAGGTCGACGATGACGTCGCCCGTTCTGATGCGATCCGCGATCTCCGTGTCGTCGAACATGCCGAGCACCATCAGCAGCCCCTGGGCCACGAACACGAAGGTCACGGCGTCGATCGCGTCGAAGCCGCCGACATCGCCACGCTCGTCGTACACCGCCAGCAGGATGTACGCGAGCAGGAACCCGAACACCGTGTTGGTGAAGACCCCGGCGACGGTCGCGCTCCGGTACGTGCTGATCCGCGCGTAGGTGCGCCGGGCGACCTCGACGTAGAGCCGCATGGGCCGGTGCACCTCCCCGAGCGCGCGTAGACGCCCGCGCGACCGCGCGGGTGGGGGGTGGACGCTACCCGACCTGGATGGGCCGGCGGGATCTTCCGGTCGATCCACTGGCTACCATCGGGCCCGATCCCCAACACAGGAGGCTCGATGGCTGTCACCGCGTACATCCTGATCCAGACCGAGGTCGGCAAGGCCGCCCAGGTGGCCCAGGAGGTCGACGGCATCGACGGGGTGGTGTCGGCGGAGGACGTCACAGGTCCCTACGACGTCATCGCCAGAGCCGAGGCCCCGACGGTGGACGAGCTCGGGAAGATGGTGGTCAGCAGGGTGCAGATGATCGACGGCATCACCCGCACGCTCACCTGCCCGGTCGTCCACCTCTAGGACCACCCGTTCTGTGGACGCTCGCGTTCGCCATGCGGAGCTATCCGTCCACAGATCCAGCGAGCGAGACGGTCAGGGGACGGGGATCGGGGAGATGACGATGGCGCGCAGGGCGAGGCCCATGAGGAACAGGCCGCCGAGCCCGTAGAGCACGTACAGGTGCGGCTCGACCTGGTGGCGGTAGCTGTAGACGATCCCGATGGTGGCGAGGGCCACAAAGCCGTAGAAGGCGTGGAACTGCGCCACCTCGACGTCCTGCCATGCCACCAGGGCGACCCCGACGCATACCTGCACGACGATCGTGAGCTCGGCGACGACGGTGGCCCGCCACAGCCACCGGCCCCGCAGCGCCGCCTGCCAGTGGGCGGCCAGCGCCCAGAGGCCGACGACGGCGTTCGCGCCGACGACCACCCACGCGAAGCCGGCGTGGAAGTCGCGGAGCGTCACGGGCCGAGCCTCCCCTGCCGCGACGGCACGTCGCCAGTCGATCTGCTGGACTGGCATCGATGACCGACCTCGTGGTGCGCAACGGCAGGCTCGTCGACGGATCAGGTGCCCCGGCCCGCCACGCGGACGTCGTGGTCGACGCCGGCCGGGTGACGGCCGTCGTCCCGGCCGGCGAGGCCTCCACGGTGTCCGCCCGTCGCGTCCTCGACGCCGACGGACGCCTCGTGACGCCCGGGTGGGTCGACATCCACACGCACTACGACGCGCAGGTGACCTGGGACCCGTGGGTGACCCCGAGCTCGTGGCACGGCGTCACCACCGTCGTCATGGGCAACTGCGGCGTCGGGTTCGCCCCCGCGGCGTCCGATCGGCACGCCTGGCTCATCGAGCTCATGGAGGGGGTCGAGGACATCCCCGGGTCCGCCATGACCGAGGGCATCACCTGGGAGTGGACGTCGTTCCCCGAGTACCTCGACGCCGTCGGCGCCGAGCCCAAGGTGCTCGACGTCGGCGCGCAGATCGCGCATGGGCCGCTCCGGGCCTTCGTCATGGGTGATCGGGGCGCCGCCAACGAGCCCGCGACGGAGGCGGACGGCCTCGGCATGGGGGCCCTGGTCGAGGAGGCCCTCCGTGCTGGAGCCCTCGGCTTCTCCACCAGCCGCACGCCGCTGCACCGCTCGAAGGACGGCGAGCTGGTGCCGGGGACGACGGCGGGGACCGACGAGCTGCTCGCCATCGGCGATGCACTGGCTCGTGCTGGCCACGGCGTCTTCCAGTTCGCCCCGGACCACGCCCTCGTCCCCGTCCAGGAGTGGCCGTGGATGGAGGCGCTGGCCCGGCGCTCCGGTCGCACGGTCAGCGTCAACCTCAACCAGCCCGACCAGGACCCGGAGGTCTGGCGCTCGGTGCTCACCCTGCTGGAGGGAGCGCACGGCGAGGGGCTCGACATCGTGGCCCAGGTGGCCGGCCGCTCGATCGGCATCCTCTACTGCCTGCACGGCAGCGTGCACCCGTTGCTGTTCCACCCGGCCTACACCGAGGTCGCCGGCCTCGGGATGCCCGAGCGCCTCGCGGCCCTCGCGGAGCCCGAACGTCGCCGCCGGCTCGTGCACGACGTTCCCGACGACGGTGGCTTCTTCCAGCGCGTGGTCCTCGACAAGGTCGGGCGGATGTGGCCCGTCGACGGACCTGACATCGACTACGAGCCCGACGCCTCCACCTCCGTCGCGGCGGTCGCGCAACGCCAAGGGATGCGCCCGATGGAGGTCCTCCTCGACCAGCTCACGTCCGAGGACGGCAACGGGATGGTCTACGCGCCGTTCTTCAACTACAGCTACGGCGACCTCTCGATGACGTACGAAGCGACGATGCATCCGCGGACGCGGCTCGGGCTGTCCGACGCCGGCGCGCACTGCGGGGCGATCTGCGACGGCGGCACCCCGACGTTCATGCTCACGCACTGGACCCGTGACCGCCGGCGCGGACCCACGATCCCGCTCGAGCACGTCGTCCACCGCCAGACGCAGCAGACCGCGGCGCTCTACGGCCTCCACGACCGCGGCCTGGTGGCCCCGGGCCAGCGGGCCGACCTCAACGTGATCGACTTCGACGGCCTGTCCTTCGGGCTCCCCCGCATGGCGTTCGACCTGCCCGCCGGCGGCCGGCGCCTCGTGCAGCGCGCGCGGGGCTACGCGGCGACCTTCGTCGCCGGCGTGCAAACCGTCGAGGACGACCAGTTCACCGGCGAGCTGCCTGGTCGGCTGATCCGAGGGCCACAGGCTCCCTGACCGGTCAGCCCTGGCCGGCCGAGCCGCCCGCCACCACGTAGGTCCAGAGCTCCGACGACACGCCCACCGGCCGCGGGGCGCCTTCGCCAGAGGGGTGTCCGCCGCCGCCCTCGCGCTGGTGGCCCGCCCCGAAGGCCGGGCTGCTCACCCACGCGTCGAAGGCGTCCTCGTCGCGCCACCTCGTGATGACGAGCCAGGTTGTGCGGTCGTCGGTCGGCTGGAGGAGCTCGAAGCCCTCGAACCCGTCCTGACCGTCGACGGCCCCGGCCCGCTTGGCGAAGCGCTGGGCCAGCTCGTCGCCGCTGTCAGCGGCGACCGTGATGGCGTTGATCTTGATGATGCTCACGGGCCCGAGCCTCTCGTGCCCCTCGCGCGCAGCGCCAGTCGGGGCACCGCCGCCGCGTCACCAGGCGGCGCGGAGGATGGCGAGGGCGTCGTCTTCGGACACCGGGCGCGGGTTGCGGGCGACGTTCGCGTTCGCCTGCGAGAGGCGCGCGATCGCCTCGAGGTCGTCCTCCGTCACGCCCGCCTCCGACAGGCGGCCGGGGAGGCCGACCTGCGCGCGCAGCGCGTCGATCGCGGGCACGGCGTCACCGCCGAGGGCGGCCCCGATCCGCGCGACCTCCTGGGGCACGGCCTCGGTGTTGAACGCCACCGCGTGCGACAGCAGGATCGCGTTCGCGAGCCCGTGCGGGATTCCCGTGCGGCCCCCGACGAGCTGCGCCAGCCCATGGTGCACGCCCATGCCCGCGTTGAGCAGGCACCGACCGGCCAGCGCCGCTCCGGCGAGCATCTCCGAACGGGCGTCCGCGTCGTACCCGTCGCGTACGACGGGCGGGAGCGCCGTGTGGATCAGGCGCACCCCGGCCAGGGCGATGGCCTCGGCCTCCGGCGTCCGGAACGGTGAGTAGGCGGCCTCGACGCAGTGGGCCAGCGCGTTCATGCCCGTCTCGGCCCGCACCCGCGCGGGGGTGGAGGTGGTGAGGTCGGGGTCGTAGATCGCGACGACGGGTGCCGAGGTCGGACCCCCGGCGCCCTGCTTCTGCTTGGTCGCCGGGTCGGTCATCCCGAAGAACGGTGTGAGCTCGGCGCCCGAGTAGGTGGTGGGGATGCTGATGTGCGGGACGACGGGCCGGTCGACGTGGCTCGCCCCGGGCATCCCGGCCTCCTGCTCGATGAAGAAGCACACCGCCTTCGCGAGGTCGGCGCACGATCCGCCACCGAAGGAGACGACCACGTCGATGCCGTCCCGCCGGGCCTGGAGCACAGCCTGCTGGACCAGCGGCACCGGCACGTGCGACTGCACCTCCGCGAAGGTCGACGCGAGGGTGCGCCCCAGGAGCCGCTCGACGCGCTCGCCATCGGGCGACGACAGCCGGCCCTCGGTGGTGACGAGCAGGGCCTTGCGGACGGCGAGCACCTTGATCACCTCCGGCAGCCGGTCGAGCGAGCCGGCGCCGAACACGAGCTGCTGTGCCAGCGCCGTGTGCGTCCAGCGCGCGGTCATCGGCTCACGCCAGGTCGGCAAGGAGGTCGTCGTCGCGGTGATCCTCGGGAACCCCGTGGCGGATGAACCACTCCTGGCCGAAGGACCGGGCGAAGGCCGCATCCGGCAGGGTCAGGAAGAAGTGGTTGTCGGAGATCTGGCTCGCGTGCACCGCCATCGATGCCCGCTTGGCCGCGATGTGCTCGGAGACGTCGACCGTGGTGGTGATCACGGACTCGGGTCGGCCGAAGCTGGACTCCTCGGTCACGTCCGGGACCTCATCCTGGGGGATCGACCCGTCGGCGACGGCCTCCTCGATGATCCGACGCAGGTGGTCACGGTTCATCGTCGCCTCGAAGAACCGTGGCGTACCAGCCAGCTCGGCCGCGCGCAGCCCGACGCGGTGCACCTGGATGTGGTCGGGGTGCCCGTAGCCGCCGTCGGAGTCGTAGGCCGTCAGCGCGACCGCGTCCTCTTCACGCAGGATGCGCGCCAGGCGCTCCGCGGCGTCGTCCACCGGGGCCTGCCAGAACGCGTCCGGCAGGTCGTTCTCGGGGGTGTCGATCATGCCTGAGTCGTGGTAGCCGAGGAACTCGACGCGCTGCACGCCGAGGATCTCCGCGGACTGCAGGACCTCCTGCTCGCGGCGCTGCCAGAGCTCCTCGCCGTCGGCAAGGAAGTCATCGGCCACCTCGCCGTGCTCCCCCTTCGTCGCGAACACCAGCACCACCCGGTGGCCCGCCGCACTCAGCTTGGCCAGGGTGCCGCCGACGTGGATCGACTCGTCGTCCGGATGGGCGTGGAACGAGACGATCGTGGCCATGGCGGGAGGCTATCGGCGCGGGTTCCGCGCTAGGCGATCGCGCCCGCCTCGCGCAGCTTGGCGACGCGATCCCCGTCGAGCCCCCACTCGGTGAGGACCTCGTCCGTGTGCTGACCGGCGTGCGAGGGCGGTCGCTGCACTCCGGCCGGCGTGACGGAGAACCTCGGGGCCGGGGCGGGCTGCACCACTCCCTCGATCTCGACGAAGGTGCCCCGGTGCACGTTGTGCGGGTGCTGCGGCGCCTCGCCGAGCGAGAGCACCGGCGCGAAGCACACGTCGGTGCCCTCCATCACCGCGCACCACTCGTCTCTCGTCTTCGCCTTGAAGATCGCCGCGAGGCGCTCCTTGAGCTCGGGCCACGCGGCGCGATCCTGCTGCCAGGGCAGCTCCTCACCCTCGAGCCCCGTGAGGCGCAGCAGCTCCTTGTAGAACTGCGGCTCGATGGAACCGATCGAGACGTACCTGCCGTCTGCCGTCTCGTAGACGTCGTAGTAGTGCGCCCCTG
>Ga0247727_10002741_pt1 | contig 39812 bp, 30 predicted proteins | sample WisWelCaveWW1625_FD_202498 | JGI IMG/M metagenome (GOLD analysis project Ga0247727, IMG submission 202498) | Biofilm microbial communities from Wishing Well Cave, Virginia, United States - WW16-25 | ecosystem: Environmental > Aquatic > Deep subsurface > Groundwater > Cave microbial mat | place... | reverse complement strand
CTTCGACTTTACTGCGAATCTTTTCCTCACGCTCCCGAAATTCGCGCGTCTCCTCGGCGTGTTTTTGAATGCCGCCCAACTCGCTCTTCATTCGGGCCACGTGCTCGTCCTTCTCGCGGCTCTGCGCTTCCAACATCAGCACGCGCTCCCGCAGTTCTTTGTTTTCGGCTTTGAGCTCTTGAATCAGCTTAATCGCCTGCGCGATTTTTTGATCTAAGGCTTCGAATTGTTGTATGTCCATGTTTGACTCCATGACGGCTCAATAGCGACGTACTTCAACATTGTTCCGATGAGACACTCTATGAAGAAAAATGTCTTTGGAAATCCCTGGCATCGTGTAAGACCCTAGCTACTTCGATCCCTTTTTCAGATTCAACGTAGAAAACAACGTGTCGGCCAGCATGATAACTTTTAAGATTTGAGGCGATATCCTCACGCAACTTTCCATGCAAGCGACGATTGGCCAAATCATCCATGCGTTGACGAATTTGACCAAGATACTTTCTAGCCTGTTCCTTGCCCCACCGATTGACCGTATACTGTCGAATCTCTACAAGGTCTTTTCTCGCTCGTTGTGCTAAGAGCGCTTTTGCCATCACTTCACGTCTTCATTAAGAATTTCTTCCAAATCAAACTCGACCACTTCTCCACGACTTATTTCATCAAGCCCAATTTGCACGTCGCGGCGAAGTCTTTCCAATTTGATTCGGTCAAATTCCTCGGCACGCATAACGATATCGGAGATAAATGCAGCCGCGTCCAGATATCCGCCAGCGGCCACTTTGGCTTTCACTATCTCTTCTGTTTTGCCTAAGAGTTGTACTTGCATAGGATGTTCCTTCTTCGGGTTGTATTAAACCAAGCTCACCACTTCGACCTCAATACGGTCTTTGACCTCGTGCTCCGCGCCCAAAACGCGGTCGATCTCATCAAGTGTGCGCGCGTGAAAATAGCGTTCGCCGCATTCCGTACTTTATAAGGTATCTTAAATTGGTCGAGTACTTTCTTGAGTTGCTCAACGGGTTTCTTATTTTTACCATGTGCGATGAAAATTGCCTGCCCTAATTCAGTTGATTGCTTTTCTTGAGGTGAGATGAAAGTAGATACTCCCACTGCTGAACTTGAGTTTGTTTTTTTATCAGCATCTTCTTGCTCATCATCAGGAGCATCTTTTTCTGATGTGGAATCATTGATTGAAACAGGATTTTTTTGGATGAAGCCACTTAAAGCTTCAGCGCTAAAACTAAATCGAGTAAGTGCGCCCTTCCTTCCAACAATGAGGGTTCCTAATTTAGCACCAGCGGCTACGTTGAAAAAACAGACGGCCTGCGCATTTAAGATCTCATCGGAGTCCCCCACTTCAGACGGAAAGTGCTCATGCCAATGAGCACCAACTTCAGCCGCAGTGAGAGCGTCGTCTTTACGATGGGCGGCACGTTCAATAGTGGTATTGTAGGGATTAATTTTGCGAATCACCTCGGTAAGTATTACCACCCTCTCGTTCTCACCTTTTACACATTGTCGCCCGTCGGGTGTAACTTTCAACTTACCTTCGTGTTCATCAATTAATTTCCAAAATTTGAGTGCAGCAATCTTTTCGGGGTGCAGATGTTTTGAATCAACAATTGACTGCGCTTCCTTCAAAGTAGCGCCAGTGGGTTTTGCTGCTAAGTATTTGCACACGTTTTCGATGTCATCTAATGTAGCTCTCATTGGCAAAGGCATAGTTCGTTCCTCGAATAGATCGTCCGTAGAGATGAAAATATTGTGCTGATTCAGATATAAGTAAACGTGCTCGGTTAGTACTTATCCCAGTCATGAATTTCTTGCCGCTATTTTCCGGTTTGCGCGTATCACTTTTCGCTTTATCAAACAATGGCCGAGCCATTGTTGAGCATTCACGCAACGCAAGAGCAAGCCACGGCCAAGCCGTGGCTGAACGGTTATGGTTATGATCTCAACTCCGCGCTGCATTGCTTGCGCAGCTCTGCCAAAATATTTTGCATGGCCTCTTCCACCTCCGCGTCGCGCAGGGTGCGGTCGCTGGCGCGGAAGACGAGGGCGTAGGCGAGGCTCTTTTTTCCCTGCGGAATTTGATTGCCGGCGTAGAGATCGAACTGCTCGAACTTTTCCAAATATACGCCGCCGGAAGATTGAATCACAGAGGCAATTTTGCCGGCGGGCATATCAGCCTCAACGACCACGGCAATGTCGCGCTCGCTCGCCGGAAATTTGGGAATAGGCTGCAGCGTGCGGTTCCAATCGACCAAGCTCACCGCGTCTTGCAAATCAATCTCGAAACCGAACGCGGGCACTTCGACTTCATACGTTTTCAAAATCGCGCTTTGCAATTTTCCCGCGTAGCCGCGTGGCTTGCCGGCGATTTCAATTTGCCAGCCGTATTCGAAATAAGCATGCTCGGTGATCGGCTTGAACTCGGGCTGCGGCCAGCAAAGTTGTTGCGCGAGCACTTCGAGCACGCCGCGAATATCGTGTGTGGAAAGATTGCGGCCTGCGCCGAGCCAACTGCCCAACTCCGCAGTGCCGACTGCAACGGCGGCCAAGTGGCGCTGTTCGCAAATGGGCTGCGTTGGCGTTTTCCAAAACGCGGAGCCGATTTCATACAGCCACACATTGCGATTCTTGCGATTCAAATTATACGCAAGCGCGTGCAACATGCTCGCAAACAGGCTCGGGCGCATCGTGGTCAAATCTTCGTTCAGCGGATTGACGAGCGTCAAAGCTTCGGTTGCGGGAGGAAGAAAAAGCGCGGCATGCTTCTGCGCAATGAGATCGAACGTCACCGCCTCGTCGAGGCCCAAGCCGGTCATGGCTTGGCGGATTTTTTCAATGACGAGTTCCTCGCGATTGGTTTCAGTGTCGATGGGCACGAGCGAATGCAGCCGCTCGGCGATGTGATCGTAGCCAAACACGCGCGCGACTTCTTCGATCAAATCAATCTCGCGCGTCAAATCCGGCCGGAAGGTCGGCGTGATCACTTGCCACTGCGCGGGATTCTTCTTGTTGATCTTGCACTCCAAGCCGCTCAAAATTTTTTCCATCTTCGCGTTCGGCACTTTGATGCCGAGCACGTGCGTGACGCGCTTGGGACGGAACTCGACTTTGGCGGGCTTGATGGGTTTGGGATATTCATCCGCGATGCCGGCTACGATCTCACCGCCGCCGGTCATTTGCATGAGCTGCGCGGTGCGATGAAGCACGAAAGGAATGTTATTCGGATCGGTGCCGCGCTCGAATCTGCGGCTCGCTTCGGAGGCAATGCCGAGGCGCTTGCCGGTGCGGCGCACGCTGATCGGCTCGAAGTGCGCGCATTCGATGAGCACGTTGCGCGTCGTGTCTTTCACTTCGGAATTGAGGCCGCCCATCACGCCCGCGAGCGCGACGGGTTTGCTCGCGTCGCAAATCAGCACGTCATTCGCTTTCAACTCGTGGCTGCGATCATCGAGCGTGGTGAATTTTTCTCCGGCGTTTGCGCGGCGCACGATGATGGTGCCTTTGTCGAGCGTGTCGAAATCAAATGCGTGCAACGGCTGGCCGGTTTCCATCATGACGTAATTCGAAACGTCGACGAGATTGGAAATCGCGCGAATGCCGACGGCGTTGAGGCGTTTGATCATCCAATTGGGCGAAGGCTTCACTTCAACATTTTGCAAGAGGCGCGCGGCATAACGCGGACAGCCCGTCGGATCATCAATACGAATCTTCACGAGCTTATTGAGAGCTTGCTTGTTCTCGCTCAAACGAATCTTCGGCAGCTTGAGCGGCGTGTTGGTGAGCAAGCCCACTTCGCGCGCGATGCCGATAATGCCCAACGCATCGGGGCGATTGGTGGTGACGGAAATATCGATGACCCAATCTTGTTCGAGCGCATCGCGGAGCAATGTGCCCGCGGCTTTTTGATTATCCAAAACCAGAATGCGATCAGCTTCATCGGAAAGGCCAAGCTCATGCTCGCTGCAAATCATGCCGTGCGAAATTACGCCATGCACTTTGCGCGCGATGATGTTCAAGCCATTGGGAAGAGTCGTGCCGACCGGCGCGAACGCGACCCATTGGTCGGCTGCAACGTTCGGCGCGCCACACACGACTTCAAGGCGTTCATTTCCAACATCAACTTGGCAACGCTTGAGATGATCGGAATTGGCAATTGGCTCGCAAGCAACGACCTTCGCGACAAGAATGCCGTCGAGCTTCGGCAAGGTCGAAGTGAAGTCTTCGACTTCGAAGCCGAGCAGCGGCAGTTGATCGGCGACCTCTTGCGCGGAGAGCGGCGTGTCGAGGAAGTCGCGGAGCCAGTTGTAGGTGAATTTCATTTTCTATGGTTCATCTAAAAATAAGATGTGTCATTCAGAAGGAAACTTTTTGAGCACTAGGGATTGTGCCGAGTGTTAAAAAATGGCGTTCGTAGTAGCTCCTTCAGGAGCCACATGTTCATTAAGGCCTGTGCCTAAAGGCACTACTACGAGCTTTCATTTCTTAAAACTGCTGCAAGAAGCGCACGTCGTTGTCGTAGAAATAGCGAATGTCGTCGATGCCGTATTTCGTCATCGCGACGCGCTCGATGCCCATGCCGAAGGCGAAGCCGGTGTATTTTTCGGAGTCGATGCCGAGCATGTCGAACACCGCGGGATTGACCATGCCGCAGCCGAGCAATTCCATCCAACGATTCTTTGCGGGGAACCACACATCGAGTTCGGCGCTCGGTTCGGTGAAAGGAAAGTAGCTCGGACGGAAGCGCACTTTGATGTCGCGGCCGAGCAGCTTGCGCGCATACGCGAGCAGCACGCCTTTGAGATCGCCCATGGTGACGCCTTCATCAACATACAAGCCTTCGATTTGATGAAAGACCGGCGAGTGCGTGGCATCGAGATTATCTTTGCGGAAAACGCGGCCAGGGGCGATGATGCGAATGGGAGGTTTCTGCTTCTCCATCGTGTGGACTTGCACCGGAGAAGTGTGTGCGCGCAGCAAATAGATATCGCCCTCTTCGCGCGCGGGGTCGGAAAGATAGAGCGTGTCCTGCATGTCCCGGCTGGGATGATTGCGCGGGATGTTGAGCGCTTCGAAGTTATAATAATCGGTTTCCGCGAGCGGGCCGCTTTCCACGGAGAAGCCCATGCCGATGAAGATGCTCTTGATTTCGTCGAGCGTTTTGAGCAAAGGATGGCGCGTGCCGAGACGGCGTGGAATGCCGGGCAGGGTGAGATCGACTTTCGGGCCGCGCGTGGGTTGGCCGAATTGCTCTTTTTTGGCATTCAGCGCGGCTTCGAAATAGTCGCGGAGCTCGTTGAGTTTTTGTCCAAGCTGGGGCCGGGTTTCGGGTGTGGCCTCTCCCAATTTTTTGAAGTATTGCGGGAGCTCGCCTTTGCGCGCGAGGTATTGAATCCGTAAAGCTTCAACGGCGTTCGCCGAATTGACCGTAACGATCTGCTCCTCGAATTTGTGTTGCAGCGCCTCCAGCTCGTTGAGAATGGCTTCGATCAATGCGGCACCTAAGCTTGCGCAAGCTGAACGAGTTGCTGGAAAGCGTTGGGATCTTTAACGGCGAGATCGGCGAGCGCTTTGCGGTCGAGATTGACTTCCTTTTGCTTGAGGGCGTTCATGAACGCGGAATACGTCATGCCCGCGGCGCGCACCGCGGCGTTGATGCGCACGATCCACAAGCGACGGAAGCTGCGGCGTTTGTTACGGCGGTCGCGATACGCGTAGGTGAGACCTTTTTCGTAGGTTTCGGTTGCGCTGCGCAGCAGACGGCTCTTGCCGCCCCAACGACCCTTGACGTCATTGAGCAATTTTCTGCGGCGACGATGCGAAGCGACCGAGTATTTGGAGCGAGGCATGCTAGTGAACCTTTCTTTGCGAGTTTTAGGATAATTGATTTGAGTACATCAGTGAAAAATTTTATTGAAAATTGTCACCGGTGACGAACCGATTTGGCCTTAGCCATTAAGAGTGAAATCTTTGCTTTAAAAGCAACAGCTTTTTTGTAAGCGGATTTTACAAGTATGCGGATAAAGCCTCAAAGATTTATCCGCATACTCTAAACAATCCGCTTACAGAAAGCTTTTGGGTTGCGACTCACGTTGGGTTGCTTGAGTCTCGAACTTACCGCATCAACACCAAACGCCGCGTTTGCTCGAAACGTTTTTGATTATCCAAACGCAACGCGGAGAGCCGATAGAAATAAACTCCGGAACCGACGGGCATGCCGTTGTCGTTGGTGGCGTCCCAAGTCATCTCGACCCAGCCCTTGTCGTAAGCTCTCTCCGGTATCAACTCTCGCACAATCTGGCCGGTGAGATCATAAATCGTCAATGACAACGAAGTTCTTTGCGGCACGGCAAAACGAATTTTCGTGCTCGGGTTGAAAGGATTGGGATAGTTTTGCTCCACAACATAATCATCGGGAATTTGCGCCAAAGCCTCTTGCCCGCTTGATACCGCCTTGCCCGTGCTGCCGGTGGGTCCGGCATTGGCGTTGTGACTCACTTTGGGCAGCGAAACGTCAATCGGTCCATTGAGAGCTTGTGCGTTCCAATATTGACCGGTGGCGATCAGCGTCGTCGCCGTGTTATTGGAAACATCCAACGCGGCCCCATTATAAAAATTATTCCACTTCTGCGCCATAAAATTATTTGCGGCGCTCAAAGTATCGATCCGGATGCTCGCGCCGGTGTTGGGATTGGGCGCGCCCGCGGTATAGCCGAAATTATTCCATTTCAGCTCCGTCGGTTCCGCGCCTTCGAGAAACAACCCATTCTTGTTGGCATAAAGATCGTTGTCGTGAATATCCGGGTGCGCTCCGGTTTGGAGTCGAATGCCGTAAAGGCAATGATGAATGTAATTGTTGAACGCTTCCGCGCCTGCATTGGAGATGAGAATGCCGGCGTTGCTGCAATTTGAAATGTCGTTGCCGTTGATCGTGATCCATCCGGTGCCGGCATTGCCGACGCGCCGGATGCCGACCGGAGCGTTGCTGATGATGTTGTTCAAGATTTGCGAATTGCCGACGCCGTTGGCGTAAATGGCCTGGGTGCCGCCCGCGGAATTGGTGATGGTGGAATTTTTAATCGTCGCTGCGCTTTCGTAAAGATAAACGCCCTGTTCGGTGAAATCCGAAATCGTGCAATGATCCAAAACGATGGTATCGACGTAATCCACCCACACGCATTTTTTCGCGTTTCGAATGATCGCCCAAGTGATCGCGCCGCCGCTTCCGGCAAAATAACGAATGCCGTTCCACACGCCGGTGGTGTCGCTGCGATCAAAAAGCACCGGCGCCTGTTGGGTGCCGTTGACGTTCAAAGCGCCGAAGACTTTCAGCACCAAGCCGACAATGGGAGCGGCCTTGACCGTTACGCCTGCTTGAATCGTGAGCGAGCTGCCGTCCGGGATAGTTACGGCGCCAGCAAGAATAGCACCGGGCGGACTCCACGTGAGGTTGCCAGTGAGATTGCCGCTCAAACCAGCGAGCCGGCTGACCTGCGACGTCAACGCGCTACTGCCGACCCCATTGTATGCCTGCACTTTATAGTAATAGGTCACTGCAGGGAAAACCGTGTAGTCCGTAAAGCTTTCGGTGGTGACGTTGTTGATTTCAGTGAAACCGCTGCCGCTCGTTTGGCTGCGAAAAATTTTGAAGCCTGTGGCCGCGGAACTGGAAGAGCCATTGTCCTGCCACACGAGCTGCACGAAGCCGGCGCTGTTACGGCTGGCAACTAAATTTGTGGGAGTCGGTGGCGGCGAGTTAACCGGCGTCGCGCTGACTTCAAGCGAATAGTTGCTCTCTTCGTTGGAGTTGCTGTTGTAGCCTTTGACCGCAAAATAATAGGTCACGCCATTGGTCAAACCGGTAAGCGTAACGGTTTTTGCGAGCGTCGAATCGAGTGTAATTTCGATGGGAGACGCTCCTTGATTCGCGCCGGTTCCTTGATAGGGCGGCCCGCTGTCGGTGTCATAATAAATGCGATAGCTAGTTGCGCCTACGCCTCTGATGGTCAATTCCACTTGCCCTGCGCTTCCGATTGCGCCTTGAATGACCGGAGGCGTGGGATGGTTGGCGACTTTAATTGTGTAGCAGGTATCGTGATAATTGAACTGTGCGTCGGCTGCCCAAAAACAAAGATTATAAATGCCGTCGGCAACGGTTTGAGAATCCCAATATCCGTTTGAAGTCAGATGGTTGGTTGGAATGTACCAAAATGTGCTCGAGTTCGATAAGGTCGTGTCATAAACAAATTTCAAGTACGAATTTGCCACCCACGTCGTGTCAAAATAGATCGTGTTTTTGATTAAACTGGCCAGAGTTGAATCAAAAATCTCATATTCAACGCCAAACAGGCCCGTGTTGTGGCCGCCGTAAGTAGAGATCGAGTCGCTGGCTTTCACGAGAAAGTCCACCTTGCCGGTCACGTAATATAAATTACCCTCTTTGGGAACTTGAGCATTGTTCCCGTGCTGCCCTTCTTTGTGCACGCGAAAGGAATGAATCGTCGGGTCGGCCGAATCTGAAAACCTGCATAATGATTCGCCGTCGCGCAGCGGATGAACTTCTTCTTCATTGGCGCCCTCGTTGAAATGCAGATGATTTCTAAAATTTGTCTTGCCAATTTTATCGCCCGCAGCGTTCAAAGTTGAATTTGTATTCAGGCCCGTGGCTATTGATTGTAGATGATCATAAAAAAATATTCTATATGGAGCATTCAATTCCTGCACAAATACTTCTTTGTCTGGACGCCCCTGATAGGTATCAGTAGTGTCAATACTTAATACCTTCATGTTATCACTGCATGTGATGACTGATGTTCCGGAATCAGCTTTAATGTCGACGCCATCGTGAAAATGTCCGGGGCGATACTCCATGAAAGTAGAATTTACCCTTTGCTGATCATTTCCGCCAGGAACAACCGGCCATTGATACGATTGAGGAGGGCAAACTTGCGCCTGGGAAGCCGTGTACATCAACAGAGTCACTGCACAAAAAACCGGCAAAAGGAATGCTCTGAAAACTAGATGTGAGCGGTGAAGTTGAATCATACGTTCTGCCTTTACAAATGAGATTCGCTGTGAGTGCTTTCTCTACAGTTTATTGACGCACACGCAAATCAAGAATATTTTTGTGCCCTTGTATGAGCACGCGACCTGCCGCTGATTCATCATGGATTCGCAACTGCTCTCGCGAAATCTTCAATTGGCCTAGGTCAACTTTCCCAACCACAGAGCCACTCATATCCAACGTGACTATTTCCGAATCGTGCAAAACGTAGATCGTTCCCGCCTCGGAGAAAAGGATGAAGTCAATGATGTACTTGGGCAGGAAGATTTCAAACAACTTTGTGCCTGATTGAATATCAAATAATACGAATTGCTGGCCCGGTCGCTCCTTCTGATAGCTGCCTTTTGCCAGAACATATCTCTCATCTACCGAAAAGGACGGGGACAAAAGAGCGGCGTGACTCCAATCATGAACAATAGAACCATCAAGCGGCGTTAAAATTGCGTTTCCGGAGGTTCGATCGGAAAAATCATGATACCCTAAAAATATCCACTTCGACTTAGGAGAAAATTCAACGTCAACAACATATTTTTGCTCCAGCCTCTTGTCCCACTGCTTTGCGCCTCTTGCATCAAAAAGATGCAACTGCGTGATCCTCATGCCAGCAGAGACAAGAAAATACTGCCCATCGGGCGACCATTCTCCATTGAGGGTGCGAGACATTCCATTTGTAATGGAATGTTCGGCCATCACAGCGCCTTGCTGGTTGTGAAAAATGATTTTCCCCTTATGTCTGAGCACATTGCAGACACTGCCTTGCGATGAAAGCCTATACCGCCGCTCGGGCACATCTTCGCTGCCCTCCTCAGGAGGCGCATCTTGCCACAACAACTCCCCCGTGTCTTTGTAGACGCTAAAACGATCTGGGTGATAAAAACCGATAAACTCGCCATTCGCAGCAATCTTTGCGGTTTCTCCCACACGCTCAACGACGCGATTTCTGAACGATCCCTCGCGCGTGATGAAATCGACGCTTTCATTTCTAATGACGATTTTAGGACGCAATTCTTGCGTCACAGGGTCGGCATAAAAAACCGCGTCGATATATTCACCTTCTATTGGAACATCCGCTTTGCGAAGGGTGAATTGTTTTTCCGTTTGTGTCAGGCTTTGTGCGGCAATGTCGTTTACCGTGCTGCACCATAACAGTGCGCAACTCATGTAGGCTATAAGTTGGCGGGGCTTGATCATATTGTCTCCTTAAAAATGCGTTGCACACTTCCTGATGAACTCAGCCTATCGGCGCCCGGCGGAATATTGTGAAGCTTTCGGTGGTGACGTTGTTGATTTCAGTGAAACCGCGGCCGCTTGTTTGGCTGCGAAAAAGTTTAAAGCCCGTGGCTGCGGCGTTGGAAGAGCCATTGTCCTGCCACACGAGCTGCACGAAGCCGGCGCTGTTACGACTGGCAACTAAATTTGTTGGAGTCGGCGGCGGCGAGTTAACCGGCGTCGCGTTGACTTCGAGCGAGTAAGTGCTCTCTTCGTTGGAGTTGCCGTTGTAGCCTTTGACCGCAAAATAATAGGTCACGCCATTGGTCAAACCGGTAAGCGTAACGGTTTTGGTGAACGTCGAATCGAGTGTGATTTCGATGGAAGACCATTATCAACAAAAGGGCAGAGGCGCGTTTCAACAAAACTATAAAGAGGATTTACTTCTGTGGTATTGGCGCCCTGATTGAAATGGACATGATTCAGCTTGTTGGTTTGCGCCAATTCTACGGACATGCTTACGGTTTCACCTAGCTGAACATATATCGCTTCAAGATGAGTATAAAAAAAGATGCGATACGGCGCATCAAGCTCCTGCAAATACAATGAATGATCTGGATATCGGTTAGAAGCTGTTCCAGCAGAATCATATGTCACTCCAATAACCGTCATATCGTTACTGCAAGGCAATACACTTGTGCCTTTCGTGGCTTGAATATCTATACCGTCATGAAAATGATCGGCACTCGCCGTGCTTCCCTTTCGGTATTCCATGAATACCCCGTTTAATTGTTTTTGCACGTACGCCGAATCGATCGGCCACTGATAGGCTTCCTGGGGGCAGACCTGGGCATATAAATCAAATGCATTATTCCCGATTGCTGATATGAACGAGAAAGCAATCACCGCGGAAATAGTTTTCTTTATGCAGATGTCAATCCAACCCATTTTCGCTCCTTTAAAATTTGCTCCGATGCGTTGCGAGCGTAAGGTCTCTCTAATAGTCCAAATCACAAGCAAAAAATTTATCTCCAACCGCTAAGATTATTTTCCTGGCAGATGATAGAGGATGAATCTTTAAGGCATTGGGGCTTGTTTCAAAAGATGATGGAAGCTCGATGGCGCCCAGAATCGTTCCGTTCAAATCCAAGACAGTCAACTCAAGTTCCGTCAATTGGGGGCGCTGATAAGCCGGATTTTGTGGGCTGGGAGCCATTGTTTTTTCCCCGGCAAGAAAGTAAATAAGATTGTTTTTTGAAAATACTTTCACATTCTGAATCGGCCTAGAAAGCTTGCTTTCAAAAAGCTTCTTGCTGGAAGCCGTTTCATACAGTGAAAGAAGATGATCTTGAGAGTTGATAACTAAAACCATCTCGCCGTCTTCAGAAAAGATCGTGTTGTTGGGATCAACGGAATGAAAATCGGAGATAAGGGCGCCATCTCGTGTAGAAAAAACCGATGCGCCGAATTTTCTTAGAACCAAATCGTTATAGCCGATCAAAACCCATTGCGATAACGGCGAAAAAGTAATCTCATGAGCAAATTTAGTTTGAAGCTGATGTCTCCATAATTGTTTTCCGTCTTCATCAAAAAGAAGCAATTGATAGTGTCCCCTTTCCTGCGCATCTAGTGAAGTTACGGCAAAGTATCGGCCCTCTGAAGACCATTGCCCGCTCAAAGTTCTGGAAAAATCCGGAACAACGACGTGTTGCCCCAAGTGCCCGCCGTGCTGGCTATAAAATGTCACCGTACCGGCATCCGCGCGCACTTTGCAGACGATACCGGATACCGAGACAAGATATTTCGGCGCGGGACCATCGACGGAATAGCTATAAGGCTCTTTCCACAAAAGCCCGCCGGTTTTTGTCAACAATTGAAATTCGCCTTCGGCCGTCCCTCTGATGTCACCATCCCTCGCTATTATTTGATTGTTCGCGATGAAATTTTTCGGCGTTTCATCAGAACTCAAGGCTTGCAACTCTTCATTTCCGATTTCCGAGAACTCACGAAATTTAACCTGGCGAGTTTGCCGAGTAGTTTCCTGTGCAGAAACTTCCACAGGCGAAGCGGTCCATTGGAAAATTATTAGTGCGCTTAACGTAATTCGTGACCATTTATTCATATCGTCTCCTGAAAACGAGTTGTACATTTCCTGATGAACTCAGCCTATCGGCGCCCGGCGGAATATTGTGAAGCTTTCGGTGGTGACGTTGTTGATTTCAGTGAAACCGCTGCCGCTCGTTTGGCTGCGAAAAATTTTGAAGCCCGTAGCCGCGAGGCAAGCAGAATTAAACACAAAATCGGCCCTTACTCTTTTTCAAGTTCATTCAACCTTCCTTGGGCGAGCGTTGAATAAAAGGATACGGCATCGGAGCCCGATTTCCCCGCCTGGCTATTCGGATAATCCTTGATTATTCTTTTATAGAAGCCGATCGCTTTTTCGCGATCGGTCGCAATTTTTGCCAATCGCATCAAAGCTTCGGGATGAATCTCGCCAAAGTACCAGTCTTCTATTTCGTATTCTTGATTGGGATATTTATCAAGTAGGATATGGCATATTTCTTCCGCCTTCCGGGCATCGACAATTTCATTTGAATCATCGTCACCGGTGCAGAGCATCAGCATGCTAACGTATGCGCTTAAGGCCAGCTTTCTTTTTTGTCGATCTAAAGCTTCAGGATATTTATCGATGACCGCCTGAAAGACTTGCAGAGCGGTGTCGCGATTAGATGATTGTTGCAACCAAGCTATTTTAAGCTGAGCAAGCGGCGCCATGTTCGACCCCAATAGGTAGTCATTCGGATGATCCCAGATCTCGAAAACAGCCGCGGGATAGTTTTCAATAATTTCCCGATACGCGGCAAGCGCTTTTTGTCTTGCAGCGCCGCCCCCGATTTGACGTACATAATGCCACGCTAGTTGATACTGAACAAAAGCCGCAAGCTTACACCGAGGATATTGAGATAGCAACTCACGATATGAATCGCCTTGCTGCGCAGGTAGTTCATTGCTACGATGGCCGCTCAAGATCAAAAGCAATAAATGCCTTGCTTGCAAATACAGTTTCAAAGGTTTCCGATCATAGTCCGAGTAATTCTCGATGAGCTTGATATTGTTCTCCAACTCCTGCCTGTAGTCGTCGGGGATATTCTTTACGCCGGCAATTTTTCTGCAAAGGTATAAGGCCGAATCGAGATTTGATTCCTCATATAAAAGGCGCTCCACCTCATCATAGTTAAGATATCTTGATGACCGCCTTTTCGCTTTTTCCTGTGCTTCGAGATCAGATGGCGTGTAAAAGTGCCAAATGAATATGATTACCGGAATGAGAATTCCTAATTTATAAATTGAAGTCACCTGCATACACATTGAACATAACTTGATCGTGCTTGCTCTTATAGGTTTGAAAAAAGATAAACATCTGAGCACAGACAAGCCGAGATCAAAAAGGCAGAACAATTTTGCGGCGGAATGCTTGCACAATCATTCTGCCGAAAAATTACTCTGCCATTTGGAATCCGCGCTCTTTGCAGAGATCAAACATACTAGAGATTAGCGCAAGCCCAGCATGCGCAAGGCGCGCGGCGTATCGGACTCGTGTACGAGCGTGCTTTTGCGCAAGCGGCGTTTTCTTTTTTGATCTTTGCTGGTGAGAATGTGACGATGGCCGCTGCGATTGCGTTTGATTTTGCCCGTGCCCGTCACCCGAAAGCGCTTTTTGGCGCCGCGATTCGTTTTCAACTTTGGCATTTGAACCTTTCTATTTCTTGACGAAGTAAACCACCAGATTGCGGCCTTCCTGCTGCGGAGACCTTTCCAACTTGGCAATGTCCGAGAGCAATTCTTCGAGGCGTTTGATGACTTCCATGCCGAATTCTTTATGCACCATCTCACGCCCGCGGAACGACACCGTGGCTTTCACTTTGTCACCCTCTTCGATGAACTTGCGCGCGTGCTTGCTTTTGAAATCAAAATCGTGCTCGTCGATCTTGGGCCGAAAGCGAATCTCTTTGACGTGGATGACGGTTTGTTTCTTTCGGCTCGTTTTCTCTTTCTTCGCCTGCTCGTACTTGTACTTGCCGAAGTCCATCACCCGACACACCGGCGGCTCCGCGTTCGGCGCCACTTCAACAAGATCGAGATTGGCGGATTCTGCTCGCGATTGCGCTTCCGAGATGGACACGACGCCGATTTGCTCGCCCTCGGGCCCGATCAATCGCACTTTCGGAACTCGAATCTGATGGTTGATACGAATGAACTTTGGTTTAGACGTGGCCTGTGTTCTCCCTTTTTAATTCAACGGATAAAAGCGAAAGGCAAAACGATTTGTGGCAAAACTATTTTTGAAGCACCCCTCGGGCTTGCCCACTGCTCTTTAATCGTCTTGCCATAAAATAATTGTGTCTTCAAAAAATCATTCAAGCTGCTTGGACGCAATCTCATCGCGAAGCTTTTGCGCCAGTTCCGCCAGCGGCATCGCTCCGAGATCGCCGGCTTTGCGCTTACGCACCGCGACCTTTTGTTGCTCGGCTTCCTTTGCGCCGACAATGATCATGTACGGCGCCTTGTGCGTTTCGGCGTCGCGGATTTTGTAATTGATCTTTTCTTGCCGATCATCAAGATGGCTGCGAAAACCTTCGGTCTGTAGTTGCTTGTCGATGGCTGCCGCGTATTCCATTTGCGCGTCGGTGATCGGCATCACCACCGCTTGCACGGGCGCGAGCCACAACGGAAATGCGCCCGCGAAGTGCTCGATCAAAATGCCGAGAAATCTTTCCATCGAGCCGAACGGCGCGCGATGAATGATGACCGGACGATGCTTCTTGTTGTCGCTGCCGACGTATTCGAGATTGAAGCGCTCGGGCATCACGTAATCCACCTGCACGGTGCCGAGTTGCCACGTGCGGCCCAGCGCGTCGCGAATCATGAAATCGATCTTTGGGCCGTAGAACGAAGCCTCGCCGATGCCGATGAAATAGTTCAGCTTCATTTCATCCGCGACTTCTTTCAACTCGGCTTGCGCTTGCTCCCAAAACTTAGCTTCGCCGCCGTATTTCTCGGTGTTGTCATCGCGAAACGAGAGCCGCACGCGCACGTCCATGTTGAACGTGCTAAAGATGAGTTGCGTCAACTCCACCGTTGCGCGAATCTCGTCTTTCAATTGCTCGTGCGCGCAGTAAATGTGCGCATCGTCTTGCGTGAAGCCGCGCACGCGCGTGAGACCGCTCAACTCGCCGGATTGCTCATAACGATAAACCGTGCCGAACTCCGCGAGGCGCAAAGGCAGATCGCGATAGCTGTGCGGCTTGGCCATGTAGATTTGATGATGGTGCGGACAGTTCATGGGCTTGAGCATGAACTCATCTTCTTCCACCTTCATCGGCGCGAACTGGCTGTCTTTATAGTAAGGATAATGGCCGCTCGTGCGATACAAATTGATATTGGCAATGTGCGGCGTGATGACCGCTTGATAGCCGCGCTTGCGCTGCTCTTCGCGCAGAAATTTTTCAAGCTGCTCGCGCACGATTGCGCCTTTGGGCAGCCACAGCGGAAGCCCGCTGCCCACGTTCGGCGTGATCAAGAAAAGCTCAAGCTCTTGCCCGAGCTTGCGATGATCGCGTTTGCGCGCTTCTTCGAGCATGTGCAAATGCTGCTCGAGCATTTCCTTTTTTGGGAAGGAGATGCCGTAGATGCGCTGCAGCATTTTGTTCTTTTCATTGCCGCGCCAATACGCGCCCGCGATGCTCAATAGCTTCACGTTCTTCACGTGGCCGGTCGAAGGCAAGTGCGGGCCGCGACAGAGATCGACGAAATCCCCTTCATGATAGACACTGGGATTATCGTCCTTCATGTCGCGCAGCAATTCGAGCTTATAACGATCTTGGCGTTTTTCAAAGAGCGCAACCGCTTCGGCCTTGCTCAAATCCTGGCGTTGGAACGGTTGATCTGCCGCGATAATCTCGCGCATCTTTGCTTCGATGCGGCCCAACTCCTCGGGCGTCAACTTGGTTTCAACGTCGATGTCGTAATAAAAGCCGTTTTCAATTGGAGGGCCGACGCCGAACTGTGCTTCGGGATAAAGTGCCTTGATCGCGTGCGCCATAATGTGCGAAGTGGAATGCCAATAGACTTCTTTGCCCTCGGTTTCATCCCACGTGATGAAATGAATTGCGCCGTCTTCCAACAGCGGGCGTTCAAGATCAATGGCTTTATCATTGAACTTCGCCACCAAAGTTTTGGCGAAGAAGGAGCGGCTGATTTCCTGGGCAATCTCGCGGGGACGAACGCCGCGCGCATAGTCCTTCACTTGCCCATCGGGAAACGTGATGCGGATTTTTTGATCACTCATAAAGCCGGAAATGAAAAATGTAACTCTTCAGCTCTTTGTTATCTCATTTAGAATTCTCTTCGGCTCCGCGATGAGTAATCTCCTCAACCGTTCGAAACGCTCGCACGGCGAAGCTGGAAAGTTACGTAGGTTGTGAGTGGGCGGTACAGGATTTGAACCTGTGACCTCTTGCATGTCAAGCAAGCGCTCTAACCAGGCTGAGCTAACCGCCCTTGAGCAAATATCTTTTTGAGCGACTGTGCTCTCTCGCCTGTCATCCCGAAACGTCGGGACTAACCAGGCTGAGCTAACCGCCCATACAAAAAAAAGCGCGACGCAAACAACGGGTCACGCTTTTTGAGAACTATCAAATGGCTGCGAATATGCGCGGCAGTTTTTACTCAAAAAGTGGGTGGAAAATAATCGCCAAATGCTACAAAGTCAACCGTTTTTTCGAGTTGTTTGCTCATGTAACATGGCAATGCGGATTGAACATGCCGACAGCCTGCGGCTAATTTTTCAAAACGCGATGGCGATCAAACCAATTCGCCCAGAAAGGTAAAAGCCAAAGCGTCAACGCGACCCAAGTTAAAGCCGTCACATTGGGTGGCGGTGGGCCAAGAAGATTTGCCGTATAAGTTATCATCGCGAACGCCACGAAAGCCCAGAACGCATATGCACCGATGCGATCACGCGTTTGGGTAGCGGAATGATAAAGCCATACCGCAATCACAAAAAGCGCATTTTCAACGATAACTGTCGCAATGACGGAGTTCCACAAGCCCAAACCGAGCAACGGGCTAATGCCGGGATACAGCGGCAAGTCGGGTCGATACGTGATGAAATCACAGACCCAATGGCTGACGACGCCAATTGCAATGACGAGTGCGCCTTTCGCATCGCGCTTGTGCCGCCAGTATAGTGCAGCAAACAATGCAGCCCACACCACTGAAGTGAGCAAACTGTGCGAGTATGGATAAGAGGTAAAGTGCAGCGGCGTGAAAGCCGTATCGCCCGGCGCGATCTCAACTTGCTCCAATCCCATCAACAGAAAAAGAGGCCACAACAAATCCAGCAAGAGCGGCGCGGCGAGCAAGTAGCCGAGCGGGACTTGCGGAACGACTCGCTTCGAGGCGAGGCCGACGGTGAAATGTCCGATGAACATTTTTTTTCAACAAAAATTTGATCGCACAAAAACGAGTGAAGCCCGACTTGCGCGAAATGATTTTGTAAGCTTGAAAAGTCTTCGCGCGCAAGTCGGACTTCACATTTTACACGCCAGTTCATTCGTAACGGTTCTGCCGGAGCTCGCTAAAACGATGGCCAAGCCGTGGCTGAACCGTCACACTTACCAACACTCACTTCATCATCAAAAGCTTCCGCGTTGCGACAAACGTCCCGGCTTCGATGCGATACACGTACACGCCGCTGGCGACGCGTGCGCCGCGATCGTTCAAGCCGTTCCACGTGATTTGCTTCGCGCCTGCGGATTCACTTGCATCAACCAGCGTGCGCACTTTCTCGCCGAGCAAATTATAGATGACGAGCTTCACGCGCACAGCTTGCGGCAAGTCATACCGGATGTTTGTGGAGGGATTGAACGGGTTGGGATAATTTTGCAACAGCGCGAATTGCGCGGGCAGTTCCGCGCTCGGTTCATCAACACCCGAGGCCGGCGAAATATCCGTTGCGAGCACCGGATGAAATTGATAGCCTGCAGCCGGATTCGCCGAACTGAATTGCCCTAATATTCCTTCGAACGCAAACGCGCCAGTGGGAATGGACACGTCGGTAATTTTGGTGTCGCTCGCGCTGGGCGTGCGCAATACGGCCGCGCCGGATTGATCGCTGGGATCCGTGATCGTGTAATTTCGCGCGGCCACAAACACTGTGTCCGTGCCGGGATTGATCGTCAAATTTTCGATGCGAATCAACTCGCTTTCATACGCCTCGCCGTTGCTCGCAATTTCCGCAAGCGTGACGAGTTGCACCGCAGGCAGCGGATTGTCGCGCGAAAGCACTTCGAAACTGCTGATCGGCGAAAACTCTTTCAACACATTGAACTCGGTCAGCGTGCCGGTGAGGCGCAAGCGGTCATCCACGTACAGGCCCGCATCATCATCGCCGACCAGTTCAAATTCTTGGACCCGCGCTCCTTTCGGATACTTCAGGATACGCTGCGCCTTGATTGTCGAGTCTCATTCACAACTCGCTGAACATACACGGATCGATTCCCACATCATGCCGAAAAACTTAGTGATCACCCGGTAAGGGTCGTTCGGTGAAGAAAACGGTCGTAGGCCATTATACGCTTACGCGTGACCAGCTTATTCATTGCAAGAAGAGGATTGTTTGGTCAACTTCTATTCAAACATATAAATTATCAAATCATTTGGCGGCAATTGATTTTGCACGCCAATACCGTGAACGCTATTGACCGATGGATTCGCACACGCAGGCACTGTAAAACTCGCAGCGAATTGACTGCTTGTGCCTGGGGATTTCCATCCAGTATAATAGCCCTCTCCGAAAAAAGCCGTGTTTGAATTTTCGGAAGTTTTCACACAGTTGGTAATAAAAGATTGGAACCCACTATACATGTACATCTGTCCGGTGAATTCATGGTCGATTAGAAAACTACCTTTCTGCGTGTAGCATCCGCCTTGCTGGCAAACTCCACCAAGTAAAACTGCTTCATAAAGTCCTCCCGGTTCAATTGTAACGCCATAAGAACTTTGAACCGTGTAGCCATTTGACCAGCAGGTTGATGAAACGGCACCAAATTCTTCAGATTCTTGAAGGTCTGAAGAAACAACTATTGGCCATAAGGCTGGCCTCATGTAAATCGTTTTTTCGTCAGCAGAAGTATACTTCACGCCATTGATTTTTATTGTGCCTCTGAATTTAGCCATCATTGGAATTCTTGTTCTTCCCTGCTCGTCAATGTAAGGCACAAACGTTGCCCAAGACTTGACGGCCATGTTTTCATAAACTTGATCTGTCGCCGTTTGCTGTTTGCTTTGTTGCGTCGGAGTTTGTTTGTTACAACCTCCCGACACAAAAAAGACGATTGCCACTAACACCAATGCCTTGGCTTTCATGGTGACATCCTTTCTTGGTTTGTTGTGAAAAAAACTCTTTCTCATACTCTTACTCGCTATTTAAAAGTTTCAAAAGCGAGCAAGAGTATGAGCGAGATTATATGTATCCAGTAATCAAACTCACTTCATCAGCAAAAGCTTCTTCGTTGCCGTAAAAGTTCCTGCCTCAAGGCGATAGACATACACCCCGCTCGCGACGCGCACACCTGCATCGTTTGCGCCATCCCACAAGACTTGTTTGAAGCCCACGTTTTCATCCTTCTCCACCAGCGTCCGAATCTTTTCGCCGAGCAGATTGTAAATCACGAGCTTCACGCTTGCGCTCTTGGGCAAGTCGTAACGAATGATGGTGGTGGGGTTGAATGGGTTCGGATAGTTTTGCGCAAGACGAAACTCCTTGGGTTGCAACTCTTCAGGAGCATCAACGCCAGTGACGTGCTCGATGTCTCTTGTTTCAGAGGGCTGAATTTGCGCCACGTCGTTGAACGAAGTAGCCACGCCCACAATCTTGACCGGATTTTGCGGCTGCGGCGAGCCATCGATATCCGTGTCGCGGTCAATGAACATATTCAGCGTGCCGCTCGCGTCCGTAATGCTCAACGTCGCATCGCTGTTCAATGCCGGATAGGCTTCGTTGATATTGGCGCCGCTGATCAGAATGTGCTGGCCTTCGATTGCCGGGCGGTTGGCAAGATATTCCGCGACCGTGACCGCGCGCGGGGCCGGCATGCCGGGCGTGTCGATCACGTCGATGGAATCCGTGTGCGCTTCAATGTTCTTGCGCCCGGCGTTCGTGCCGATCATGCCGTCATTCGCTTGCACGCGCATGCCGCGGCGCAATGCCGCTTTGCCGCCGAGCACAAACATGCGAATGCCGCCGGTCTCGTCCTGCAAATAATATTCGGAAGAGTTGGTGCTCGACAAACGGAAATCTACCGTGGTGATAATGCCCGCGATAGTCACGGGCTGCGTGCCGTCCGGCAATTGCCGCGCGAGGCCGATGGGCGCAACCGCTTTCGCGCCGGGCAACACTTGCCCGCGAACTTCTCCGCCGGGATTCGCCGCAGTGTGAACGTTGACATAAATCTGACTTGCCAACAATTCTACCACCAGTTCGGGCGTGAGCGGCTCCGCATTCGTGCTCTTCCAAATGCCGTTGGCAAAACTCCCAGTGAAGTCGCTCGTGATCGTGCGCTTCACTGGACCGTTTCGGCCTGCTGCGGCGTTGTGAAAGTGCGCTGCGGTAATCGGCCCGCTGAGGCCGGTTACGCCGACGCGATATGCAAGCTCGTTGCCGTCAGCAGTGAGAGTGAACGCGCCGAAGCCCGCGGCGTTTGTGGTGACCGGTGGATTTTCTTGTGCGCCGTCGATTTGCGCCGCAAAATTAATCGCCACGCCGGTTTGCACTTGTCCGCGAATTTCGCCGCCGGGACTTGCTGCGGTATGCACATTCACATAAAGATTGCCCGCAAGCAACTCCGCGAGCAGCGCAGAAGTGAGCGGTTGATTCGCATCCGTGCTCGACCACGTATCGGTTGCAACCGTGTCCGTGAACGTGATGTTGCGCACCACCGGACCATTTACACCAACGGCGGCATTATGAAAATGCGCCGCGGTAATCGGGCCGCTGAGATTGGCAACTTTCACTTTGAAAGAAAGCACGGTGCGATCGGCATTCAAAACAAAATGGCCGCCGCCCGCTGCGCTCGTATTCACCGGCGGATTTTCTTGCGCGCCATTGAGCACCGCGAGAAAAATCGTCTCCGCGCCCGCGAGCACTTGTCCGCGAATTTCACCGCCGGGGTTTGCGCCCGTATGCACATTCACATAAATTTTTCCGGCGAGCAATTCCGCCACGAGTTCCGGCGTGAGCGCTTGCGTGTCGCTCGCTTTCCAAATCCCGGTCGCCGTGTTGCCCACGAAGCTCGCGAAGATGTCGCGCTTCACCGGGCCGTTCACGCCAATCGCCGCATTGTGAAAGTGCGCCGTGGCGATCGGGCCGCTCAAGCCGGTCACCGAAACATTGTATGACAACTCCGAACCCGTGGCATTGAGCGTGAAGCCGCCGCTACCATTCGCGTTCGTGGTTACGGGCGGCACTTCTTGCGCGCCGTTGAGCGTGGCGGAAAAATTCTTGGCCGCGCCCAACAACACTTGCCCGCGAATTTCGCCGCCGGGATTCGCCGCGGTATGAACGTTCACATAAAGCCTGCCCGCCAACAATTCCGCGAGCATGTTGGGTGTGAATGGTTGCGTGGCATCCGTGCTCGACCACACGCCGCTCGTCGCGCCGCCGGTGAAAACCAGATCGCGCACCACCGGGCCGTTCGTGCCGGTTGCCGCGTTGTGAAAGTGCGCCGCAGTGATCGGGCCGCTCAAGCCAATCACACTCACATTATAACTCACCGCGGTTTGATCTTCATTCAACACGAACATGCCGCCGCCGGTGGCGTTCGTGGTCACCGGCGGATTTTCTTGGCCGCCCGTGAGCGTGGCGAAGAACACGGTCGTGGTTTTGAAATCCGCACGCGCGGAAGGTTGGATTTGCGGCGTATTGTTGAAGGAAGTCGCGACGCCGATCACTCCGAAGGGGTTCGGAGGTTGCGGCGAGCCGTCGAGGTCCGTGTCGCGATCGAGGAACATCGCCAAATCCGCGCTGCCGTCATTGATGGTCACCGTGGCATTCGCATTCGCTGCGGGCCACGTGCCCGAAGTAATGCTCGCATTGTTGATGCGAATCAATTCACCCTCAAGGCTCGCGCGGTTGTTGAGGTAGTCCGTGGCTGTGACAACTTGTGGAGGAGGCAAGCCGGGAGTATCGAGCGCGAGGATCGAGTCGGGCACGGTTTCAATATTTTTGCGCCCGGCGTTCGTGGCAATCGTGCCCTCTTTCACGCGCACGCGTTGGCCTTGCGCGAGCACGGCTTTGCCGCTGCTTACGAACATGCGAATGCCGCCCGTAGCATCTTGCAGATAAAATTCCGAGCTGGTCGCGCTCGACAAATTGAAGTCAACGGTCGTAATAATGCCTTCAATAGAAACGTTGCGCGTGTTATCCGCCAACTGCCGCGCCAGCCCGATGGTCGTGACGACTTTCGCGCCGGGCAAGACTTGGCCGCGTATTTCGCCGCCGGGGTTCGCTGCGGTGTGAATGTTGACGTAAACGTTGCTGGCCAATAATTCGACGACCAATGCAGGCGTGAGCGGTTGCGCATCCACGCTCGTCCACACGCCGTTGGAAAAATCACCGATGAAATCAGGTTGAATATTGCGCACGACCGGGCCGTTTTTGCCGGCGCCGGCATTGTGAAAGTGCGCGCCGGTGATTGGGCCGCTCAAGCCGATGACGCCGACATTGTAAGTCAGCGAATCACCGCCGGCATTCAGTTTGAATAAACCAAAGCCTGCGGCGTCCGCGGTTTTCGGCGGCACTTCTTGCGCGCCTTCGATTTGCGCGGCGAATTGAAGAATCGCGCCGGAAGTGAGTTGCCCGCGAATCTCGCCGCTGGGATTGGCCGCGGTGTGAACATTCACATAAACATTACCGGCCAACAATTCCGTCACGAGCGCCGCCGTCAAAGGTTGCATTACATCCGCACTCGACCACACACCGCTCGCGGTCGTGTCCGTGAAAGTAATATTGCGCACCACCGGGCCGTTCACGCTGCGCGCTGCGTTGTGAAAATGCGCTGCCGCAATCGGCCCGCTGAGATTGCGCACTTTGATGGCGTATGACAACTCGGTTTGATCGGCATTGAGCACGAAACGCCCGCCGCCACCCGCAATCGTCCGAACCGGAGGATTCTCTTGCGCACCGTTCAGCACCGCGAGAAACACCACCTCCGCGCCTTGCAACACTTGCCCGCGAATTTCGCCGCCGGGATTCGCTGCGGTGTGGATATTCACATAAATATTGCCGCCCAACAATTCTGCGACGAGCGCCGGCGTGAGCGCCTGCACATCCGTGTTCATCCACACGCCGGTTGCGGTGTTGCCCACAAAGCTTGCGAAGATATCGCGCACCACCGGGCCATTGACGCCCGTGGGCGCGTTATGAAAATGCGCGGCTGAAATCGGGCCGCTGAGGCCGTTGACGTTCACTTCGTAATTCAAATTTTCGCCGGTGGCATCGAGCGTAAACGTGCCCGCGCCGCTCGCAGCCGTGGTCACCGGCGGGTTCTCTTGCGCGCCATTGAGCGTAGCTACGAATTTTTTCGCGCTGCCCACCGAAACCTGCCCACGAATTTCACCTCCAGGATTGGCCGCAGTGTGAACGTTGACGTAAATATTCCCGGCGAGCAATTCCACAACGAGCGCCGGCGTCAACGGTTCGGCATCCGTGCTCTTCCAATCTCCACTCGCGAGGGTGCCTTGAAAATCCAAAGTAAGTGTGCGCACTACCCCGCCGTTCGAGCCGGCGGCGGCGTTGTGAAAGTGCGCGGCGGCAATCGGCCCGCTCAAACCGGTCACGGTGAGATAAAATTGCAATTCATCTTGCTCGTCATTTAGAATGAAATACCCGCCGCCCTTCGCAAGAGTATTCACGCTCGGCACTTCTTGTTGGCCGTTCAACGCGGACATGAAATAGGCCGCTTGTTTGGTCAATCCTTCATGTACGGTGCCCGGCGTGGGCGCGTCGCTGCTCGCCCAACTGCCGCCCGCAAAGCTGAGATTTTCGCTGGTCTCATCATGCCCCGCAATGCCGTTGCCGCCGGTCAAAGTCTCGCCCACCTCAAACGTAATGCGCTGTGCGCTATCGCTGGCGTCGTGCGGATCGAGATCAGTGTCGTTGTCCGCATTGACCACGGATTGATTCGCGACCGCCGTATCATTTTTATAAGTGCTCGCATCGGTATCAGCGTCCGGGCCGTCAATCGCCAAACCGGTCTTGTCAACGGCAGTGCCCTTATTGCCCCACACTACATAGTCGACGTCTTGCAAGAGATCACTAGTACCATCCCATGTGAACAGCACGATGGTTTCGCTGGTATTGGTCAAGCCCGCGCCGGCGCCAACTTCGATGGCAACCATGTCCGTGACATTGGAATCGGTGCCGAGAATTTCATAATCCGCTGCACGTGCGTACGTCGTCTGAAAGCCCGAGCCGCTCAAAGCAATGGTGATTACGCCACCGGGCGCAATGCTTGCGCCGCCGGGAAACTTCACGAGAAAATCCGAAGCGATAACCGACAAGGAGTCCGGCCCATAAACGACGTTCACGTAGTCGTTGTCGTTGTTGGTAATGTCGTCGGTGAGATAATACTGCGAGAGATCGATTGTCGCTGAGGTGGGATTGAAAATCTCGATGAACTCACCGGCGGTCGGCGTTACCACGAACTCGCTGATGAGCAAATGATCGTTCTGTCCGAAGGCCGGCAGAGCGGCGCACAACAGCATCAAGCCGAGCATGAAAAGGCCTCGTAGAGATCGCATGAGCATTCTCCTTGGGTTTTAATGAACCGGAAATGGGGTTGGAATGGAGCTGTGGGTGAGAGTGGGAAAATCGGCAGGACCAGCAAGAGCTTCGCGCTTCGCCCAAAAATGGCGCACCATAGAAACCATCATCCCCGACCTTCCCTTCGCTAACGACCAAAGCCTCAGTGGATTATTCACGCCGCCTTTCGCGAGAGCCGGCGTTTTCACCAGTGGACGAGAAGCATGATAGGATATTTTCGTAGAAAGTCAAGCGCGAAAATTTGATTGGGCAAAAATTCATTTGTTCAAGGTGCATCGAAGCAAGAAATCACGATTCCTTCTTTCAGCAATCACTCTTCGGCGATAACCCAAGTGCTATTTCATCAAAATCATTTTGTGCGTCAGCACTGTGCCGGAGCTCGTGCGCAGGCGATAGAAATAAACGCCGCTCGGCCGGGCGTTGCCGGATTCGTCTCTGCCGTTCCAAAAGAAGAAGTGGCGGCCGGGCGTAAGAGAGCCGGAGTGCAGCGTCTGCACTTCTCTGCCGAGCAGGTCGTAGATTTTAAGCTGCACGTCCGTGGTAGCGGGAATGGTAACTGGAATTGCGGTCTGCGGGTTGAAGGGATTGGGATAGTTTTGCTCTAACGACAGTTCACGCGGCACAATTGACTGCAACTGCTCTTGCAACGCCTCTGCCTTGCCCACGAGCACGGTGAAGTTGGAAATATCTGCTGGGGGTATGAAAGCATAGAGTGAATCTTGCCGCAAGTTGACGGAGAGGCTGCGAGCTTTGTCGATGAGATAAACTTCAAACTGCGCGGGCACGCGCGCGATGCCAGAAAACGTGAGCTTCAACTCTTCGCGCTGCTTGGATTGCACTTCGAAGTCCCAGCTTTCTTTGTCTTCGAATTCTGGGCGGATGTCGGTGGCGAAGACGCTATAGTTTTTATCCCATCGAGGCTTGGAGAAGTAAGCATTGGGGATTGCTGCAACGGGTCGAGGTTTACGATAGTCGAACCGGTCAAGCTCCGGACTGGCTTCATTGGCAATGCCAAACGACGTTGATTGGTCAAGGAGGTCTTTTGAGGCAAGGCCGATTTCAACTTCCCAAACCGGGCGCTTGGAGGCTTGAGCTGAAGTTGATGAAACAGCGCTCAACGGAACTTTCAGCATGGAAAGATTGCCGATGTTAAAAAAGTAGTAACCGAGATAAGGCTCAAAAACGTCCGCAGTTCTAAAACTGCCAATCGCCATAAACTCATGAATGGGGTCGGAGAAATTGCCGTTCGCCGCTTGCACCGCGGACCAATTCGCCGGTTGGGTGAAGGGATTGGTGATTAAATTCCAGCCGGAGTGCAATTCGATTTCAGCTTCTATCGCTCCCGGGTTCAACGGCGAATTAGTGGTCGTTGCAATGGTCAATGTGTCCCGATTGATGAGCCAAAACGCGCGTCCGACTTTGAAGCGAAAGGTCTCGGAGCCGTCGAACTCATCGAGGAAAGCGTTCGGATCGTTGCTGCTCGAGCCATTGTCCCAGTAGATTTGCCAAGCTTTGCCCTGATCGCCATTAAGAAAATCTTTTAAGGATGCATTGCTCGTTCCGGGCAATCCCACAATTCGATAATCACTCACTTTGTAATCGGAGGCCTTGGTCAAGGTGGGAAAATTGTACGTTCCTGCTAAACTCAGTACTGCAGGATAATCCACGCTCCGGAAGACCCCGCTGCCATTGGTTCCCGCAAAGATCAACACGTTTGCACCGAGGGCAAGCGCCTTGACGTTGAGATTTACCAAACCTACTTTGATCTCCATCCAACTGTTGGAGTTCTTCTTCAACAGGAACGCCCCGGCGCCGCTCGTGCCGGCAAAAAGGTCTCCACTTTCCTCATGGAGTGCAAAAGAAATGACGTGGTCGGCCTCTAATCCGGCATTGAATAGCTCCCATCTTTCGCCATTATCGACAGAGCGGAACAGTCTTTTGTCTGTCCCCGCAAAAATATGACCCTCGGCATTGATAGCCAAAGCCCGGATACTGGTATTTTCCAACCCATTATTGTTGAAATTCTGCCAATCATCACCTGAACCACCGGAGCGGAACACCCCATTATCTGTTCCGGCGAAGACCTGTCCCTCGTCCTTAATGGCAAGCGCTCTAACGTCGGTGCTCGTCAGGCCGTTATTGATCTCATTCCAAAGCTCGCTATCCTTATTAAAGAGAAACACACCGCCACTTTCGGTTCCTGCAAAAATACTTCCGTTCAGACTGATGGCAAAAGAAGTAACCGGATTTTTCTTCAAAGAACCGATCTCGAATCCGGTCCAGCGCTCGCCGTTATTCGTGGAGCGAAATACTCTACCGTCCGTCCCCGCAAAAATTTCTCCGGAAGCAGTAATGGCAAGAGCATGAACGTTCCTATTGGTCATTCCACTGTCGATTTCCGTCCAGCTTAGGCCGTGATCCACCGATCGGAACACCCCGCCGAGCGTCCCGGCAAAAACGTGCCCGGCAGCATTGACGGCAAGAGCTTCGACGTTCGTGCCCTTCAATTCGAGATTAGCCGCTGTCCAACTATCGCCATTGTCTATGGAATGAAATACGCCGCCACCATCGGTTCCCGCAAAAATTTCTTTGCTTGCGTTGATCGCAAAAGCAATGACGTGGGTACCAGCCAAATCGGCGCCGACCGGTATCCAATTGGCGGCATTGACCGTGGAACGGAAAACTTTACCGTCTGTGCCCGCGAGAATATCTCCACTGCCCATTATGGCAAGTGACTGGACGGCTATGAGTTCCGACAAGCCGGTATTGAACGGTTGCCATCTGTTGCTGTTGTTCTTTAAGAGGAATACTCCACCGCCGTTGGTTCCGGCAAAAACATCTCCACTTGTATTATCCAGGGCAAGTGCCAGAACATCGGTATTCGTCAAATCGTTGTTGAAGGGTGTCCAACTATTACCGCTATCGATCGAGCGGCACACTCCGTTATTCGTCCCTGCAACAATATGCCCATCCCGGCTGAGGAGAGCCCGGACCTCTCTTTGTAACAAACAAGAGCTGGCCTTTGACCAACTCTCACCGTTATTAGTCGACTGAAACAGGCCATCCCCCATGGTGCCTGCAAAAATTTTGGCGTCGGTGTCGATTGTCAGAGCCCGAACGTTGGTATTGGTTAAACCGGTATGAACCGAGTCCCAACTTGTGCCGTTATTTCTAGTGCGAAACAGCCCTCGTTCCGTCCCCGCGAAAACAACTCCATTCGCATTGACCGCTAGTGCATAAACAAACTTGTTCGTCACACCGCTATCTTTCGGTTCCCAACTGATCCCATTATCCGTAGATCGAAACACTCCGCCGCCTTCCAGGCCGGCAAAAATATGCCCATTGGCGTTGACGGCAAGCGCTCGAACGATACCTCCAAACGGCCCCTCCGTCTGTGTCCATACGATTTGCGCCGCGACTTTGGTGTTAGTTAGGGCCAAGAATACAAGCCACGCCAGCAATGATGTCGGGCTATTGCGGCAGTGAAGAAAGTTTCCAAGATAGAGCCTCATTGCTCGCCTCCTCACTGAATCGACAAGTCTTTAGTTGTTTTGAATTGCATGACAGCATTCAATTCCCGCTCGGCCTATTCGGCAACGGAAAAACGTCGGGCGTGGATTCGTCACCTCCGCCAAGCAAGAGCAAAGTTCCACCAACGCCAAGCGCAACACCTCCGCCTATCACCGGCCAAAGCGGGAACCCATCCTTTTCAAATTTCCATTGCTTGCTCAACTTGGTTTCTCTTAACCAATCCTCGACAATGGGCAAAACCAGATTCATGTGCAAAGCATAGCCTTCATTCTTTTGCTCAACAAAAGTCGAGACCCCGATCATGCGGCCGTTCTTGTCAATCAGCGGCCCGCCCGAGTTGCCGGGGGCGATGCGCGCGTCAAAAACGAGATACTTGGGTTCGAGGCGGGTTATGTGGCCTACGGTTTGGGAGAGCCTCTCGGTTTGCGGATATCCAAAAGCCGCGACTTTTTCTCCGGGCTTTAGGCCCTCCGTTCGCGTGTAGCTGATGACTTCGTTGCCTGTCACTCGTTCTCTGGTTACAATCAAAGCCAGATCATTCGCTCGATCCACACGATTCGGCAACACAATAGCAGAGACCGGCGTTACCTCAGAGGCTATCTTGACTCTGAGGTTGCGATAAAATTCCAACGCAATATCCGGATCGGTTTCTTTAAAGTTGGAGGCCACGACGTGGCAGGCAGTGAGAATCAAGGCGCGGCCATTGGGGGTTATTCCAACAACGACTCCGGCGCCGTTGGCCTGCCCGTCGTTGCAAATGATATTGACCGTCGCTTTCGCCACTCTGTCGTAAATCTTTGGCGGCATTTCCGGGAGGTCTTTAGGCGCAGGCTGGGCCCATGCTTTAGCATTCAAGCCAAAACCTCCAATGATCACAACGAACAACCATGCTCGCATACTTGCTCGATACCGTTTCATAAACGCACTCGCTTTGGTTTTGCCGGCAGTTCAGAATGAGTTCTTCCGTCAAGCTCAACGTGAGATAAGGCGCTTCGGAGCAGCCTTGCACGTTGAGAGATAATTCGTCCGCACTGCGCTGCAATTCTACCTGAATTTTGCCGCATATCATCTCCGACCATCGCTTGATGATGAATCATCAAGCTAGGAGATGCAAGCCAGCTAAAGTTGGCTATCACCCAATGGGTGGTTAGCTGTCTTCAGACGGCTTTCATCTTCCAGCCTGATGCTTCAGGCGGTGGTTGGCTTGTGCAGCCTAAAATTCTTGTATCGACAACTCGGGCGAGGAAGCGGCGAAACTGATTTTGCCTTCCTCCGATAGCGGTGTGATTACGAGCGGACGCTGGATATCTTCGAGCTGCAAAGAGAGGCTTTGAAATTGCATCACGCTCAGATTGCTCGTCCATAAGCCGGAAGAGAGCAGCGGAGTGCTTTCTTCGCCATTCTCTTTGGCCCCCGAACTTATTTTTTCTTCGAGTGTTTTTCTTGCGCGAGTTTTTTTGCATGAACAATCGCGGCGTCAAACTCGGCATGAGCGAGCGCAATCAACTCAGCCTGTTCCGTCGGCGTGAGGACACGTGTGTCTTTCTCTCGGAGCAAATCGCCGTAACGGGCTTTGGCATTTGGTCCATTAAAAAAGTATTGGCTCCAATTTTATAAAGCCGCCGATTACACTCGATAAAGAAAGCAGAAAGTTTGTTTGGCGTATTTCGCGCTTTAGGCTGGACGCAGAACCAAACGGTATCACGAAGTGGGCCGCAACGTTTGGGAGAGTTGCGCTAATTCCGTTCTGATTTCCTGAATTTGCTTTTCCAGGCGTTGAATGTCTTCCTAGCTCTGCGGAGGAGCTTTGAACTTCTCGAACAATTTGGGGACAACAGGCAAAGCCAGGAAAGCGGCAATGATACCGAGTAGGCCCACGATCAAATTGAATTTGTCGTCGATGCGCTGATTGACCGCGTCGAAGCGTTGACCGACGGCGTCAAAACGTTGGTCGATCGCTTCCAGCTTGGTTTCAATTGCTGTAAAGCGGACTTCGTTGCGTTTGTCCATCTCGTTCAGCCGTTTGTCCATCTCATTCAACCGCTGGTCAAGCGCTTCGAGCTTTTGCAGCACTTTTGTTTGGAAGTCTTTGTCTTGAGCATAGCTAGTGGCTGCGCTCCCGAATAGCGGCATCAAAATAAATCCGAGTATGAGAAGCTTGCGCACTTGAAATTCTCTCGAATAATTTTCAGTGACGCTCTCATCAAGTCGGCGCAAGATAGACGCTTCCTATCCCAAAGTCAAGGCGCGAGGATTGTTTTTGAGAGAAAATCTTCTTATCGTTCCGCCCAATAAATCATTCTATCTTTTTCAGGGAGAGCAGAGTGTTTCAAACAGAAGCGTTGCCATCTCAAAAGTGGAGAAAAAATCTTCGGCTATACGACAAACTCGCGCTCGCAGGGCTGATCGTCATTCCCTCGCTTGCGTTGCTAGACGGGAAAGCGGATGCGGCCACGCTGCGCTTTATCGTCATTCATGCCGTTGCCATTCTCGCCATTCTCGCTTTGATTCGCCATGAAACGAAGTTGCATGCGTGGTTGCGCGTACTGCGGGATTGGTACCCTCTCATTCTTTTCACTTTTTTTTTCGCCGAAGTGGGGCGCGCAGTCAATCTGCTCTTTCCGTTTTGGCTGGAGCCGCATCTCATTCAAAGCGACTATTGGCTGTTCGGCCAACACGCCTATGAATATTTGGCGCCGCGCCTTTCGCCGCTCACCACCGAAATTTTTGCGTTCGCCTATTGGGCGTATTATCCCCTCATTCCCTTTGTGGCCGCGCTGTTTTATTTCTTGCGCCAAGCTGAAGCGTTGCAACCGAACTTCGGGCAAGTAATGGCGCGCATTTGCGTGAGCTTGTATTCCTGCTATGTTGGCTTTCTGCTGTTTCCCGCGCGCGGGCCGCACCACGCGTTGGAAGTGTCGATTGCAAACCTGACCAGCGGCGGTTTCTTTTTTGATTTCGTGTTGGCAATTCAAGCGCGCAGCGCAGTGGTCGGTTCGGCTTTTCCCAGCGCGCACGTTGCCGCAGCATGGACCGTCTGGCTCGTGCTCCGCAAGCATTTCAAAAAAACTTTTTGGGCGCTCTTGCCGTTGATGCTGTTGCTCTCCGTTTCCATTTTCGTTTTGCAATATCATTATTGGGTGGATGCCGCCGGCGGCGTCATCGTCGCCGTGGCTTGGGAATGGTGGTTCGCGCGCCGCGAGAAACGCCCGGTGCAACCAACTCTCCCTTCCCGCAAAGAAGAATCGTTCCCGCACCTGTCCCCGGTGCGCAAGCCTCTATTGACCCAATCAAAAATTGCCGGCTGAGATGAGCACGACCATCGAAAACTCCGACGACTTGTTTCTCCTCGAAGCAGCTTCCGAGGTACACGTGCAGCACGCGGAGCAAATCAGCCGCATGCTGGAAGAAAGCGCGAAGGCGCGCGGCATCGGCATCGCCAAACGCCCGCCCGAATACCTCGCACAGAAAATGCGCGAAGGCAAAGCCGTCATCGCCTTTCATAAAGACGGCCGCTTGGTCGGCTTCAGTTACATCGAAACGTGGACGCACGGCAAGTACGTCGCCAACAGCGGCTTGATCGTCGATCCCGAGTTTCGTAATTACGGCCTCGGCAAGCGCATCAAACATGCGATCTTCGAGCTTTCGCGCAAGAAATATCCCAACGCGAAAATTTTTTCCATCACCACCAGCCACGCCGTGATGAAAATGAACACCGAGCTGGGCTTCAAGCCGGCGCCGTTTTCGGAATTGACTGCGGACGCGGAATTTTGGCAGGGCTGCTCGACCTGCAAAAACTTCGACATCCTCACGCGCAACAACCGCAAACATTGTTTGTGTACCGGCCTGCTCTTCGATCCGCACGACGAGCGCGTCGTGCAAATCCGCAAGCGCGAGAACCGTTTAGTGGTGCTCGCGTTCAGCGGCGGATTGGATACGGCCTATTGCGCGAAATTTTTGTCAATGGAAATGGAGCTCGAGGTACACTCCGTCGTCGTGAACACGGGCGGCTTCACCGCGAGCGAGCTGATGGAAATTGAAAAAATGGCGTATCGCTTGGGCGTGAAGCAACACACCGTTTTGGATGAGACGAAAAACTATTATCAAAAGTGCGTGAAGTATCTCATCTTCGGCAACGTGCTGAAGAACAACACCTATCCGCTTTCTGCGAGCGCCGAGCGCGTGTTTCAAGCCACGGCTTTGGCGCGCTATGCGCGTGCGAACAAAGCCGGCAGCCTCGCGCACGGCAGCACGGGCTTAGATAACGATCAAGTGCGCTTCGACATCGCATTCAACATCCTTTTTCCCGAGGCGACCATCATTGCGCCGATTCGCGATCATCACGTTTCGCGCAATCAGGAAATCGAATATCTCAAAAAGCACGGCGTTGAATTGGATTGGGCCAAAGCGCAATACTCTTTGAACAAAGGCTTGTGGGGCGCGGCCATCGGCGGCCGCGAAACTTTCACTTCTTCCGAATGGCTGCCCGAAGAGGCCTTCCCCACGCGCTTCAGCGCCGGCGAGCCGCAAACGCTCGAATTGCACTTCAAAAAAGGCGAGTTGTTCGGCATCAACGACACGGCTTTTGATGATCCCGTGCAAGCAATTCAGCACCTCGAAAAAATTGCGGGACCGTATGCCGTGGGCCGCGACCTGCACGTGGACGACACCACCATCGGCATCAAAGACCGCATCGGTTTCGAAGCCGCCGCGTCGTTGATCATCATCAAAGCCCATCATGCGCTCGAAAAGCACGTGCTCACGAAATGGCAGCTTTATTGGAAAGATCAACTCGCGAATTGGTACGGCAATATGCTGCACGAAGGCCAATACCTCGATCCGGTGATGCGCGACATCGAGAGCTTTTTGGAAAACTCGCAAGGCACTGTGAGCGGCATGGTCTCGGTGCACCTCGCGCCGTATCGTTTCCAAATTCTCGGTGTCACGTCGCCGCACGATTTGATGTCACCGGAGTTTTCGGTTTACAATGAAGCGTATCATTCGTGGACTGCGGATGACACGCGCGGCTTTGCGAAGATGCTCGCCAATCCCTATACGATCTATTACAAGGTCAACAAGCCGAATGAACAAAGTTAACGTTGGCATCGTCGGCGCCTCGGGTTACACCGGCGGTGAATTGATTCGTTTATTGCTGCACCATCCTGCGGTTGAATTGCAATCGCTTTACAGCCGCACGCACGCCGGCAAGCCCGTATCGGAAATTCATAGCGACCTTTTAGGCGAGAGGGCGTTGAAATTCTCTTCCGAGATAGCGCCGGAAGTTGACGTGCTCTTTCTGTGTTTGGGCCACGGCGAATCGAAGAAGTTTTTGCAAAGCCGTACGCTCGATGCGCACGTGAAGATCGTGGATTTGAGCCAGGATTTTCGCGGGCCGAATGAGCACGGTTTCGTTTATGGCCTGCCGGAACTGCAACGCGACACCCTGCGTCACGCCTCGCGCATTGCCAACCCCGGTTGCTTTGCCACTTGCATTCAACTCGCGCTGTTGCCGTTGGCGCAACAGCACAAACTTCATGATGAAATCCACGTCAGCGCCGTCACCGGCTCCACCGGCGCGGGCCAAGCGCTTTCCGAAACCACGCACTTCACATGGCGCAACAACAATCTCTCCGTTTACAAAGCGTTCGAGCATCAACACCTCAACGAAATTCATCACAGCCTGCGCGCGTTGCAACCTGCGTGGCAAGCGGCGATCAACTTCATTCCTTTTCGAGGCGGCTTCACGCGCGGCATTCTCGCCGCGGTTTATTTGAATTGCGAACTCTCGCTTGAACAAGCCCAAGAAATTTATGCGAGCTATTATGCCCCGCATCCCTTCACGCACGTGAGCCGCAGCAATCCCGACGTCAAACAGGTGGTGAATACCAACAATTGCGTGCTCTATTTGGAGAAGCACGGCGGCAAGCTGTTCATCATCAGCGTGCTCGACAATCTCCTCAAAGGCGCTTCCGGCCAAGCCGCGCAGAACATGAATCTCATGTTCGGATTGGAAGAAACACTCGGGTTGAAGTTGAAGGCCGTAGCGTTTTAAGGTACTATTGCGCAATCCAGCCGGACATGCGCGGAATCGCGAACAGCACCGTGAACGCGTCCGAACGAATTTCTGCTTGACAATCCCTGACATGGGTGCTTATATTGCCCGCCGTCAAAATAAAACATTTTAAAAAGGAAAACTAAGAACCATGGCAACACACGAATCGGCTTTCAAACGCATGCGCCAAGCCAAGAAGCGCGCGGCGAAAAACCGGCACGAACGCTCGGCGCTGAAAACTTTGACCAAAAAAGTATTGGCTGCGCCCACGCAAGCCGAGGCGGTCACGGTGGTAAAAGAAGTGACGTCAACTTTAGATAAAATGGCGGGCAAAGGCGTGATTCATCGCAACAAGGCCGCTAATCAAAAGTCGCGATTGGCGCGTTTTACAAACAAGCTTCCAGCAACCGCAGCAGCCTGATTTTCTATCGCTCAAGAGAAACGGGCATCGTAACCCTCAACGCGCGCCGCGCTTTGAGAGTTGCGATGCCCGTTTTGTTTTTAGGAGCAGGTGAATCTCTCCGAAACCGCTTTTCTTCGTGCAATGAAAATCCTTCTCAGAAAATCAAGGCAGCCTCGACCAAGCCTTCGACTATTGCGATTTTCCATGAGCAATTTGTAGCAAGGAGTTCTTGGCTTTCAATCGAAAAACAGTAGTTTTGAATCGCCATCCTGACGGTTTCTACAATTCGCAATCAACTTCCCCAACGTATTTCTTCCTGCCCGCACAACTTTGGTTCTGGAGGCGTACGATGAGAACTTCGATTTGCGCGATTTTGATAGCCCTTGTTGCCCTCTCGAACCGCGAATCCGCTCATGCACAGGGTCCGGAATTTCTTCAAGCTTGGCGCGTGGGCAACGCGGATTTCGACCAAGGCAAAGGCGTGGCCGTGGATCACGAGGGCAATATTTTCGTGATCGGTGATTTCACCGGCCCGGTTGTTTTTGAAGACATCACTTTGAGCGGCAAGGGCGGTCAAAATATTTTCTTCACCAAATATGATGCTTCCGGGCGCGTGTTGTGGGCAAGAGCCGCGGGCGGCGACTTGCAAGATTTCAGCGCCGGCATTGCAACCGATAACAACGGCAATGCCGTCGTTGCGGGAACGTTTCGCCGTGTTCCACCTCCGGCACAAAATACTTCGGTGGCCGCGGAAGATTTGGATATTCTGCTGGCGCAATACAACACCACGGGCGAAAGAGTGTGGTCCAAGCCGCTCGGTTTTTGAAACGAAGAGCGTGAGCAGCTATGGCGCAGAAGATATTTTCGTTGCAGCTTACTCATCCTCGGGAGATTTGCTTTGGGTCAATAGCGCCGGCGGCGCGCTTACAGACGCGGGGCTGGCTTTGGTGGTGGAAAAATCGGGGAGTATTTTGGTCACAGGAGGCTTTCGCGGGGTGCGGCTTTCGATGATAGCCTCGTTGTCAACCGCGGCGCCGCCGATATTTTTATCGCGAGATATGATGGCGCCTCCGGCAAAAATCTCGGCGTTTGGAGTTATGGTTCGCCTGCTGATGACAAAGGCCAGGGTCTTGCGCTTCGCGCAGAGAACCAGGTTGTTTTGACCGGCTCGTTTACTCGTTCCGTTGATTTGGGCCGGCATCATTTAGAATCGGTTGAGCAGTCGCAAGACGCATTCGTTGCCAACCTTTGCTTCGGCTGCAATGCGCGCCCGCCTCGTGTCGAGGCCGTGAGCTCGCAATTCGGCGGCCACGCTGCATCGGATACCGTGGGCTACTTTATTCCGCTTGACGGCTTCCAACAAAATCTCTTTACGGCGTATGTCACGGATGATGACGGCGCGGGCGATATTGTGGAAGTGCGCTACGTGCTGCGCGATAGGGACAATCGCCTCATTGCGCAGGACATTGATCGCGATCCGAGCGATGGCTGGTCGTGGAATTTCGACGTCGTCAAATTGGACTGGTGGCGCAGCCCGGCCCGGCTGGAAGTAGAGGCCGTGGATCGCACCGGGCTGAAAAATTCTTCTTCGAAGTTCATCAAATTTTTTGACAACGTACCGGCATGGCTGCGCAAGCTGCACGATAAAGGTATTCTCAACACTTCCTTTGTCATAGGCGACACGGCTTACGTGCTGAAAGTGAATCTCGCAGACAGGGATTTGTGGAGGAGGGATTTTTCCTTGCGCATCCTCGGAACCTTGGAAAACCGCTTTCACGCTGTTCCGCATGCAATCTCCGCAAACCCCTCTCGCTGATTTCGGTTTTGCCCGGTTATATTTCAGCTTTAATTACGGCGCCACGCTGGCAGTGCACCACAACCTTGACGTGTTGAATTTTTTGATCGATTCCACATCGTATTTCGAGCCCGGGCTTCAACTCGGCGCCAGTGTGAACGGCGTGGTCGATTTGGGCATAATCACGGTGAGCGCGAGCGCGGCGGCAAGTATCGAAGCGTATCTCCGTTTATATTACGGGCATGACAGCAACGGAACTTTTCATCTTGGAAAAGTAGATGCGCGCCGCGCGGCCGCAGCCGCAATATTAGAATTGAAGCTGCGCGCCTGTATCGGCAGAAGATGGTGGCGCGTGTGCGCGAGCAAATCCGCCACGATCGAGCTTTTCAAAATCAATCTTGCCGGCGGCTCGGGCGCCTCGCCGGAATTGACCGCCATGCCCAAGATCGATCCCGAGATGAGTACTGATAATATGGTGACCGATGTCGTCTTCAACGTCGTGACCGCCCCTGAAGTTTTGGAAGCGCCCATCTTTGCCAATCATGCGCACACCCCTATTCTTGTGTGGATGTACGACGCCGACACTTCGCGCACCTTGCCGCAAATTTATTTCGCCACGTGGTCGAACCACGATTTGTCGGTTCTGGGCGCCATTGATACAACCGAAGCTTTACGCATGGACCCGCACGTTGGCGTGCTCGATTCCAATCTCATCGTTGTCGTGTGGACGCAAAACCTTCTCACGCGCAATGACAGCCCCGCGAGTGAAAAAGAAATCGTTTCCCAGCAGGAAATCTTCGCCAAGATTTACGATCACAAAACCGCGAGCTGGAACGCCACAACCAATCTCTCCAACAATAATCTGCCCGACGGCAAGGCGCAATTTGTGGGCAACGGTAAAGGCACAGGGCTGGCAATGTGGACGCATCAATCCACGCTCGAATCTGTGCAGGCGGATTCCGTAATCCTCCCCAGCGCATGGGAGCTTCATTATGTTTTCTATCAAAAACAAACCGGCAAGTGGTCGAGCGCGCAAGCTCTCACGAAGAATGGCGGCGCGGATTTCGGCGTCAAACTTCTGCACGCAAACGGTTTCTTCGCCGCAGTTTGGTCGCACGATGCCGAGGGCGACTTCAAAACCGAGTATGATGAAGAAATCCGATTGGCGATTTTCGATCCCCTCAATTCGATCTGGAGCGCGCCTGTTACGTTGAGCCGCAGTTCTTCCTTCAAACGCGATCCCAATATCATTGTGACCAAAAACGGCCGGCCGGTGGTCATGTGGCAAGAGCAAGAGCAGCGCGCAGATTCCAGCGTATTCTCGCAGCTTTGGTACGTGATCGGCGGGCCTGCTTATTCCAATTGGCCGGAGCCGAGACTGCTCCATGAATCGCAACGGCGCATCGAAACGCCGGCATTGGTTGCGTTGCCGCTCGGCAAAGGCGAACCGGTCGCGGCTTCATGGCGTGAAATGATTCATGAGGGCGGCGACGTGTTGATGTCTTTGGCGAATCTCGGCGAGGACCAACCCTCTTGGTCCGTTCCCGACACCCTGGCTTCAGATTCATTGGTGCATTGGATGAACACGATGGCGGTCGATGACAAAAACAACTTGGTCATTGCCTATGCCAAGACTATTATCCAACCCGATACGATAACGAGCATTCCGCGCGGCTTGGGGAATTTGACAGAAGGCCACAATCTCGACCGCGTGGTGCGCGGCGTTGCGATGAATCTCACGCTGCGCTCGCGCCCCAACACCGCGCTTGGCCGGCTCGGCGACGTCGATGCCGACGGTCGCATCAATTCTCTCGATGCGTTGTACCTCGCTTCATTCCTTGAAAAACTCCGCGTCCCGGAAAAGATCGCGCAACGCATTGCCTCGGGCTCGGCGGACGCCGATTTCGATGGCGCGGTTACGAAGGCAGACTTGAACCTTCTCAAAAACTATCTCGCCGGCGCGCCGGGCGTTTATGCTTTTGGCCAATCCGTGGCGTATTGAACCGTTAGAGAAAGGGCTTGCCATGTTTTCTCGCACGATTTTCTACAGCCTCGCGTTTTTGACGGCAATTGCGGCAATGCCGTCACGCGCGCAGATTCAAATACACTGGAAGTATTCAAACGATCGGCCCAGCGTCGGCGAAAGAATTCAAGCAGAAGCTGTGCTCGATCTCGGCGGGAGTTCGGAACTGGTGGGGAGCTACCTCGTGGAAGCGCGTTGGGATACGAGCAAGCTGCAGGCAGCACAACCGCTGGTGACGCTGTTGAGCTTCGGCGAGCCGGCGCCGGCGGGCAACGCGAATCAAGGCAGGTTGACGATCACCGGTGTAAACGCGCGCGGCAAAGGCGGGAGGTTCGGCTTTCTCTTTTTCTCGTTCACAGTGCGCAGCGCAGAGCAGCCGTTCGAAGGCCTCGCGCTAGTCTTTCAAGAATTGTTTGCCGCGCACACGTTTAACGATTTGTTGCCTTCTTTCAAAGGGTTGATCGCTGGCATTCCGACGGCTTACGATCTGAACCCGAACTATCCGAACCCCTTCTCGGGGCGCGGCACAATCGAGACGATCATCGCTTATGACGTGCCCGAGCAAGTGGTGGTGCGTTTGGAAATTTACGATATATTGGGCCGTAAAGTCCGCACGCTCGCACACGCCCCCCACAAAGCCGGCGCTTATACGATACGTTGGGACGGCAAAAACGATGAGGGCCGGCTTTTAAGCTCTGGGGTATATTTATATCTCATCGTTCGCTTATTTTCATACGGCGTATTTGAATTTTGCTTCGAATCTGCGTTTATTATCCTGAACCAAACCGGAGGACACGACCGCAGAAACGAATACCTTTTCCCCGACCTCCGAGCGGTGC
>Ga0247727_10002740_pt1 | contig 39814 bp, 35 predicted proteins | sample WisWelCaveWW1625_FD_202498 | JGI IMG/M metagenome (GOLD analysis project Ga0247727, IMG submission 202498) | Biofilm microbial communities from Wishing Well Cave, Virginia, United States - WW16-25 | ecosystem: Environmental > Aquatic > Deep subsurface > Groundwater > Cave microbial mat | place... | reverse complement strand
AAAGGCGTGAACCCGGATGAAGTCGTAGCGGTGGGGGCCGCGATCCAGGGCGGCGTGCTTATAGGCGACGTGAAGGACGTGCTATTGCTCGATGTCACGCCGCTTTCGCTCGGCATTGAGACGCTGGGCGGCGTTTGCACAAAGCTCATTGAGCGCAATACGACGATCCCCACGAAAAAAAGCCAGGTTTTCTCGACGGCCGCGGACAGCCAGACGGCGGTGTCCATCCACGTGCTTCAGGGTGAGCGCGAGATGGCCGAGAACAATAGGACGCTCGGACGCTTTGATCTGGTGGGAATCCCGCCGGCGCCGCGCGGCGTGCCGCAAATTGAGGTCACGTTTGACATCGACGCCAACGGCATCACGCATGTATCCGCCAAAGACCTTGGCACCGGCAAGGAGCAGAAGATAAAGATCGAGAGCTCCAGCGGCCTCAATAAGGAAGAGGTTGAGAGAATGACAAAAGACGCTCAATCTCACGCCGAGGAAGACAAAAAGAAAAGAGAGCTTGTCGAAGCAAGAAACCATCTCGACAACCTGATTTATTCAACCGAAAAAAGCATTAAGGAGGTCGGGGACAAGGTCTCCGAACCGGACAAAAAGAAAGTCGAAGAGGCGCTGTCCAAAGCCAAGGATGCGTTGAACGGCAAAGACGCCGATGCGATGAAAAAAGCCGGGGAAGAGCTCACCGCCGCGTCTTATAAACTGGCGGAGGAGATGTATAAGCATGCGGGCTCTAAATCCCAGGGCGGCGCTTCAGACGGTAAATCTTCCAAAGAAGGGGCCGCCTCCGGCGGCAAGGACGACGTAGTGGATGCCGAGTACAAGGTAGAGGACGACAAATAATACTCAATGCCTCAACCCAAAAAAGACTACTACGAACTTCTGGGCGTGTCGCGGCAGGTGACGCTGGAAGAGATAAAGAAGGCTTACCGCAAGTGCGCTCTCGCGCATCATCCCGACAAGAATCCCGGCGACAAAAAAGCCGAGGAGAAATTTAAGGAGGCCACTGAGGCCTATCAGGTTTTGTCGGACCCCGAAAAAAGACGGCTTTACGATCAATTTGGCCACGAAGGCCTGGCCTCCGCCGGGATGGGCGGGTTTTCGGACGCGGCGGGCTTTGGGGATATTTTTAGCGATATTTTTGAGGATTTTTTCGGAGGCGCTTCACGCACGAAAAATCGTCCCCGGCGCGGCGGCGACCTGCAGTATGAACTTGAAATTTCATTCGAAGAAGCTGTTTTTGGCGTCGAGAAATCCATCGAGATCCCGAGAGAAGAGACCTGCTCCGACTGCCGCGGTGACGGCGCCAAGCCCGGCACGACCCGTAAAACCTGCTCCGTCTGTCATGGCTCCGGGCAGGTACTTGCCTCAAGCGGTTTTTTCAGTATTTCACGCCCATGCAACCGCTGCCGCGGCGATGGGAGCTTTATAGAGCATCCTTGCGTTGCCTGCCACGGCGCCGGGCGTGTGCCGGTCAAGAGAAAGATCCCGGCGAAGATTCCCGCCGGTGTTGACAACGGCTCGCGTCTTCGCATTTCAGGAGAAGGGGAAGCCGGACTCCGTGGCGGCCCTCGCGGTGATCTTTATGTCGATATTTATGTAACGGCGCACGATTTTTTTGAAAGAAAGGGAATTAATATTCTTTGCGAAGTACCGGTAAGTTTTGTGCAGGCGGCGCTTGGTGTTGAGATCGAAGTCCCCGTGCTGATGGGGACGACGACGTTGAAAATTCCCGCGGGAACTCAAGCGGGAAAAATTTTCAAGCTGAAAGGCAAGGGCATCGCGTCATTGGACGGGCAGGGAATCGGGGACGAAGAGATCCGTATTTTGGTTGAAACACCCACGCATCTTTCGGAAAAACAAAAAGAACTTTTAAAGGAATTCGCGGGTCTTTCGGGCGAGAAGGTAAACCCCATTTCAAGCTCATTTGTGGAAAAACTAAAAGCGCTTTTCAAGAAGTAGGAGAATCAAAATGCCTACCTATGAGTATCAATGCTTTAAGTGCAAAAAAAAATTTGAGCAGCTCCAGCGGATCACGGAACAACCGCTTTCCAAATGCCCCAAGTGCGGCGGCAAAGTCCAGCGCCTGATCAGCGCCGGCACGGGATTCATCTTTAAGGGCTCCGGTTTTTACATTACGGATTACAAGAAGTCTGCTCCAGCCGTCGACAAACCGAAAAAGAAAGATGATAAAAAGTAGCGAGAAGACAACCCGGCAAGTTTTTGTCGCCTGGGCCGCCGTGCTGTTTTACGCGGGGCTTATCTTTTACTCGTCGTCGCTACCAAAGCCGATCCCGTTTATCGAGAAAGAGCTGTATCCGCCGGACTGGGTCCTGCATATGGCGGAGTACAGTGTGTTCGGGCTTTTGGTTGCAAGGGCGCTTTTGGTTTCTTCACGAGGTTTCTCTCGGTTTTTGTTATTGGCGGTGACTCTTTTAATTGGTATCCTGTATGGCTTGTCGGACGAATGGCACCAGAGTTTTGTGCCGCAGCGCGACTCAAGTATTTACGATGTCATCGCGGATGGCATCGGCGCTCTCGGCGGCGCATTTATATGGCTTTGGGTGAAGATAAAAATGATAAAAAAAGAGCGTTAGCAATGCCCGTGATCAGAGCTTTTCAAGGTTTGCGCTACAATCCCTCCAAAATAAGCCGCCTTTCAAGTGTTTACGCTCCTCCATACGATGTTATTTCTCCGAAAGAGCAGGAAGTTTTGCACAAAAAAAGTCCTTATAACGTCGTTCGGCTTATCCTCGGGAAAAGCGGTCCGCGGGACACCGTCGCCGACAATCGATATACCCGTGCGAAAAAGTTTTTGAACGACTGGGTGGGCTCGGGCGTTCTTTTCCAGGATGACTTTCCATCAATTTACGTTTATGCCCAGGATTACAAAGAAAACGGCAAGACGTTTACGCGCATCGGATTCTTGGCCGCGATGAAACTGGACGAGCGGGCGGTCCTGCGTCATGAAAATACGCTCGCGAGCCCCAAAAAAGACCGTATGGCGCTTTTAAAAGAAGTGCGTACGAATTTAAGCCCGCTTTTCGGGCTTTTTGAGGATAAAAAGGGGGAGGTCAGCGCACTTCTTAAGAACGCGATGCAGCCTCCGCCGGTCGTGGATGTCGAAATCGACGGCGTGCGTCACAGGATCTATCTTGAGAGCCGTCCTGATGTCCTGGACAAGATCATTAAAGCGATGCGTGCGAAGCCGATGTATATCGCCGATGGGCACCACCGCTTTGAAGTGGCCTGCCAATTTAAAAACTGGATGCGTTTAAAATACCCGAAAGATGAGACGGCCGGCTGGAACTACGTGATGACATATTTTTCGGATTGCACGCATAATCCCTTTACGATCTATCCGACGCACCGGCTTCTTCGCTGCCCGAAGGGTTTGAAGGAACCTTTGAAAGTCCTGGCTTCGCGAGGGTCGCTTGAGAAAGTGAAAGATCTGTCCGAAATTTTAAAAACACTATCAAAGACCCGCGGCCAGGCGCGCGCCTTCTGGCGCGCACACGGCCGGCGAGGCAGTGGAGGGCCTCGTCGCGGCCAGGCGCGGGACCCTAAATACCGTTTTGGCGTTTACCTCAAAAAACAAGGTTTTTTTATTTTCACGCTTGCTCCCCAATACGCCGCTCTGATCAAGAAAAACCCGGTGGATTCGCTCGATGTGGCGGCGCTTCACAAAATGATCGTTGAGCCGTGTTTTAAGATAAAGACGCTCGAAAAATCAGGATCGATCGATTTTACAAGGGATCCCAGAGAAGCTTGTGAGAAAGTAAGGCACGGCGATTTTGACGCCGCCTTTTTTTTGCGGCCGACGTCGCTGGGAGAAATGCTGCTTGCTTCCAAAAAAGGCCTTAAAATGCCCCAGAAGTCCACTTACTTTTATCCAAAACTTCTGTCGGGGCCTGTGTTCCATAAGTTTGAGGAAAACGGGAGCCGCGCAAGCGCGTGATCAAACCTAAGGCGTTGACATCGCTTTCTTTATTTTTCCCCTGTTATAATGAATCGCTCAATGTCGGTTCTATGATTGAGCAGGCGGTAAAAGTGGGGGAAGAATACGGTGTGGACTATGAAGTCGTCGTCGTCGACGATGGCAGTCGTGACAACTCAGCTGATATCGTGCGCCAGTGGTCAAAGAGAAACCCGCGCGTGCGCCTCATCCAGCATGCGCAAAACTTAGGTTATGGCGCGGCGCTTCGCACCGGCCTTCAAAATGCCACGAAGGACCTTGTTTTTTTGACCGATGGCGATAATCAGTTCCAAATTGCGGATATCGAGAAACTTTTTTCCAAAATAGACAGCTGCGATGTCGTTACCGGCTATCGCCTCCGGCGGCAGGATAAGCCACTCCGCCGGCTCAACGGTTTTCTTTGGACCCGGCTTAATAAGGCGCTTTTTGGCCTGCCGGTGCGCGACGTGGACTGCGCTTTTAAGCTCTTTCGCCGCCGGGCCCTGGAAGGGCTTGAACTTAAATCCAACCAGCTTCTGATCCATGCGGAGATCCTGGCGCGTCTTAAGAAAAAAGGCTGTAAAATCCAGGAGATCGGTGTCACGCACCATCCGCGCGTGGCGGGCAAGGCGACCGCGACAGGCGCCATCCGTATTCTTAGGACTTTTGGCGAGCTTTTCGGGCTTTATTGGCAGATACGCTAGAAGCGCTCAATATCCTTTAAGATTGAATAGAAAAGTCAGGTGTGTTATCATTTTCAGCTTGCAATTAAAAAGTTTTTAAAGGGCTATTATGTCTCTTAAAGTAAATACCATCCGTATTTTGAAGCGCCGGGACATTCCCGAAGGCCTCTGGACCAAGTGTGAGGAATGCGGAGAGATCATTTACAATAAGACCCTCGAGGAAGATTTCAAGGTATGCCCGAAGTGCGATTACCATTTCACGGTTTCCGCGTACGAACGCGTTGGCCAACTTATCGACGAAGGCACGTTCAAAGAAATGGACAAAGGTTTGACGTCCGTCGATCCTCTTAAATTCAAAGGCCCCAAGTCCTACCTCGCGAAGTTAAAAGAAGATCAGGTAGCAACGGGCCTTATGGACGCGGTGGTGACCGGCCAGGGATTTCTTTCCCAAAAAAGGGTGGCGCTCGGCGTCACGGATTCGCGCTTTATCATGGGATCCATGGGTTCTGTGGTTGGCGAGAAAATCGCGCGCTTAATTGAGTTTTCAACCAAAGAGAAACTGCCGCTTATCATTGTCTCGGGTTCGGGAGGCGGCGCGAGAATGTATGAGGGCATGTTTTCGCTGATGCAGATGGCCAAAACTTCGCAGGCGCTTGCCAAGCACCATGAAGCAAACCAGCTTTTCATATCAGTGCTTACCAATCCTACGATGGCGGGTGTGATGGCGAGTTTCGCGTCGCTCGGAGACTTGATCATCGCTGAACCGCGCGCGTTGATCGGCTTTACCGGCCCGAGGGTCATTGAGCAGACGATCCGTCAGAAATTACCGGATGGTTTCCAGACTTCCGAATTTCTTCTGGAGCACGGCATGATCGACAAAATTATGCATCGCAAGCAGCTAAAGGCGGCGCTTGGCCAATACATCAGCTTCTTCAAATAACGGCGCGGAAGGGGAAAGAAAAAACATGTCTCAAGTCAGCCTGGTGGATGTAAAAAAAACTTACCCGGGAAATATCCAGGCTGTCGCGGGTGTGAACCTCGGGATTGAACGGCGCGAGTTTATGGTGCTTGTCGGGCCTTCCGGCTGCGGCAAGACTACGATCTTGCGCATGATCGCGGGGCTTGAGGAGGTCACAAGCGGCAAGATCTATATCGGCAACAAAATAGTCAACGACATCCCGCCGAAAGACCGCGACATCGCGATGGTGTTTCAAAGCTACGCGCTTTACCCGCACATGACGGTTTTTCAAAATATGGCGTTTGCGTTAAAACTTCGAAAATATCCGAAGCATGAGATCGAATCGCGCGTGAATGATGCGGCGGAAATACTGGGCATCAAGAAGCTTCTCGACCGCAAGCCCAAAGAGCTCTCGGGCGGACAAAGACAGCGCGTGGCGCTCGGCCGCGCGATCGTAAGGAAGCCGCTTGTATTTTTATTCGATGAGCCTTTGAGCAATCTGGACGCCAAACTTCGCGTGCAGATGCGCACGGAGATAAAGAAACTTCATCAGCGGCTTCAAGCAACCATAGTTTATGTCACGCATGACCAGACCGAAGCTTTGACGATGGGGGACAGGGTCGTGGTCGTAAAGGACGGGCAGATCCAGCAAGTGGCCGATCCGATTACGCTCTATGACAAGCCCGTGAATAAATTTGTGGCCAGCTTCATCGGGAGTCCGCCGATGAATTTTCTCCCCGGCACGCTCATTAATCTTGATGAAAAAGTTTATTTTCAGAATGGTCCTTTGAGAGTAAGGGTCGTGGATTCACAGGCATCAAAGCTTGCTTCTTACGCGACGAAGGACATTATTATGGGTATTCGCTCCGAAGATGTTTATGACAAGCTTTTTGCTTCGGAGGCTTCTCCTGAAAACACGGTGCGCGCAACCTGTGAAATCGTAGAGCCGATGGGCGCTGAAGCATATTTGTATTTGAGAGCAGGCGCTAATACCTTTATCGCGCGCGTGTCTGGTCATGTGCGGCCAGGGGTAAATCAGGATCTGGATCTTGTGTTTGACATGAGCAAGGCCCATTTTTTTGACAAGAATACCGAAATGGCTATTGTATAGTTGTTAGCCTCTGGCACGGGAGGTATTCTCTGCCGCCTTTTTTTGTTCCGATCATAGCGTTTGCCGTCTGGTTTTTTGCCGTCGTCTCTTACTTGCCTTCCTTGAGGCTGGGGCTGAATCTTTCCGATTACCTCATGTCCTCCCTCTTTTTCATTTCTTATCTTATTCTTGTACTCGCCTGGCCGCTTTCGGGGCCGATCACGGCCGCTGTTCTAAGTATTCTCGCTTCGATCGTCGCCTTTTACCTTATTTTGGGCAGCAAGGAACCCGCGATTTTTCTGCAGATCTTCATTTACGGCGGACTTTTTATTTTCATGGTCTCTTATCTTCATGGCATCCAGAACAAAAATAACGATCAGACCATCGCGAAAGAAAAGATCACGGAAGAGATACATTTGATCCGGGAAGAGCTTCATAAAAAAGAGCTGCTTAAAATCGCGCTTGAGGAAAAGATAAAGCGTTTTCTCGATTTGCACCGTTTTTCTGGGGAATTGAAAGATGGCGCGGATCTGCAGGATGTCGCGAAAAAAATCGTGAGGGAAGCTTACAGCGTGCTTGGGAAAGCGGATGAATGCGTTCTTTATCTTGTGAATGAGTCCAAGCAGGAGCTGTCTCTCGTGGGAAGCATGAGCGCGAGCGGCGAGAGCGTGAAAGAAAAGGAAGGCACGTCTTACGAGCGCTGGGTGATGAAGAAGTCGCAGGCTGTGCTGATCGAGGATACGCGGAATGACTTCCGCTTTCCGAAAGAGCTTGCGGTGGAGTTTAAGCGTTTGCGTTCGCTTTGCGTGAGTCCGCTTGTGACCGAAAATAAAGTATTGGGAGTGGTCCGCGTCAGCTCCGAGAAACCCCTGGTCTTCACGTCAGATGATCTTAGGCTGCTCGACATCTTTTCGGCTTTGGGCGCCGTCACACTTAAAAACATCTTACTTTATGAAAAGATGGAAGAACTTGCGGCCCGTGACAGTCTCACCAACCTTTATCTTTATCGTTATTTTCAGGAGCGCCTGTTGGAGGAAATAAGCCGCGCGAATTTTAATAAGCTCACCTTTTCGATCATTCTTCTGGATATTGATCATTTCAAACACTACAACGACGACTATGGCCACGCGGCGGGCGACATCGTTTTGAAAAATATCGCGGCGATCATTTTAAAATGCACGGAGCCGGTGGATCTGGTGGCCCGCTATGGGGGAGAAGAATTCGCGATTTTGCTGCCGAACAAGGGAAGGAAAGAGGCGCTGCAGTTGGCCGAAAAAATAAGGACTGAGATCGAGCGCAGCAAGTTTCGCGTACGCCGTATCGAGGGGCGCGTGACAGCCTCGCTCGGTGTCGCGGTTTTTCCGGAGGGTGGCCGTACGCGCGAAGAACTTATCTGGACGGCGGACCGCTATCTTTATCAGGCCAAAGAATCAGGACGTAATCGCGTATGTGGAAATATCTAACGATCAATACGTTTTGGTTTATGGCGCTTATGCTCGCGCATCTTTACGGCGCGAAGCTACTGCGGCTTTTTATATTATTATCGATCTTTATCACGGCATTCTTCGTTCTTTTTAAGGGGGGCGTCGATCCTTTTACCTGGTTTTATTATTTTATTTTTTCTCTCGCGATTTACTGGGGCGCGTTTCAATTTAAGCGCTGGGCGTTTGCAAAATCGACGGTGCTCGATGAGGAACTGGATATTCTTTACCGCGATCTTGAATTTGAGCGTTCCACGCTTCAGGAAAATACCCGCCAGACGGAAACCGTCCAGCAAAGGGCCGACGAAATATCGCATCTCTACGATAAGATCAAAGAGATGTCTCAGAGTCTCGACATGCTTGAGACGTTTCTTTTATTTGGCGAGGCGCTCGCGAAACATTTTCGCTTTCACACGATCAAGCTGGCGCTCTTTAACGAAGAGCAGCCCCGCTCGCAGCATCCCGATGAGGTTTATGGTTTGAGTTTCGCCGACTTTCAGAGCGCTTTCGAGAAAGGCGTTTTTATCAAAGACAGAAAAAGGGCAAAAGCGCCTTTTTTCCCTTTTGACCAGAAAATATGCGAGATTGTATTTAAAAAGCAGGAATCATTTTGCGCGATCGACACAACCGGCCAGGTCGCTGACGAGAACGTGCGTCTTTGGCCTGATTTCATGCCGCTTGTGGCCGAGCCCATTTTTATCCATAAAAAGATATTTGCGGTGCTCATTATTCTGGGGGTCGACAAAAATGAGCTTCCCGTGCTTTCAATCCTGACGGAACGTTTTGTGTCAGAGGCCAAGCGTATCCAGCTTTATGAAAAGGTGCAGACGCTCGCGGTGACCGACGGGCTTACGGGCGTCTATGTGCGGCGGCATCTGGTCGAGCGGCTCGAAGGGGAGGTCAGACGCTCAAAGCGTTTTGGCTACAAGCTTTCATTTCTTATGATCGATATCGATCATTTCAAGCGCTTTAATGACGAGTATGGGCACCTCGTGGGAGACGTGGTGCTTAAAAAAGTGGCAGAGACGATCCGTAAAAATATCCGCGAAATAGATCTTGTGGGTCGCTATGGCGGTGAAGAATTCGGAGTGCTTTTGATCGAAACGGACGAAGCGGGCGCTTTTTTTGTCGCGGAAAGAATGAGACGCGCGATAGAGGAAAAAATGTTCATTGCTTATGACGAAACTTTAAAGGTTACTATCAGCATCGGCTGTTCGGCTTTTTCTCAGAGCATAAATGATGTGAGTCTTATCGTGGACGCGGCGGATTCGGCGCTTTACCAAGCCAAGCGTCAAGGACGCAACCGCGTCTGCGTTTCCACTCTTTCAAATTCTGGTTTTTAAATTCAAAGAACGATGCGGTATAATAGCGCGGATGAGTAAACAAAAAATAGTGGCCATAGGAGCTGATATCGGCGGTACGAGCGTCAAGATCGGCCTCGTGAATTCCCGCGGGAAAATCCTTACCCGCGAGACTTTTCTCACCGAAAGCGCTCTGGGGCGCGAACCTATGCTGGATATCCTGGCCGGACATATCTTCGAGTTCCTAAAGGGAGCGCGTAAGTCGGGTTTTAGGGTGGCGGGTGTGGGGATCGGCGCGCCGGGGCCGATCGACGTGGAACGCGGCTTTGTATATTTTTTCCCGAATATTCCCGGCTGGAAAAATACACCGCTCAAAGCCTGGCTTCAAAAAAGAGTAAAACTGCCGGTTTACGTTGATAATGACGCGAATGTAATGGCTTTGGCCGAATTCCTCTATGGCAACGGGCGCGGAACACGGGACATGATTGCGCTGACATTGGGGACGGGTGTGGGCGGCGGGCTTGTGATAAACGGAAAGCTTTTTCACGGCCCGCGCTACTCAGCCGCTGAGATAGGGCACCTTGTGATCAATGAAAACGGTCCGCGTTGTTCATGTGGCTCGCATGGCTGTATCGAGACTTATGTGGGAAGTGGGTTTTTTGTGAAAGAAGTCCAGAAACGTCTTAGGCTCGGCGGAAAAAGTGTTTTAAAACGGTGGCTTAGAGAAGGCAAAGAGCTTTCGCCGTACCTGGTTTCCGAAGCCGCGAAAAAGGGCGACGCGTTTTCACGGGAAATATGGCATGAGACGGCTGCGCATCTGGGGACCGCGCTTGCGGGACTGGTGAATATCTTGAATCCGGAGAAGATCGTTTTGGGGGGCGGCGTGGCCCAAAATAAAAAGTTTTTTTTTAGGGCCGTCGAAGCTGCCATTCGGAAAAAAGCCTTTCCGATAGCTGCTCAATCTGTTAAAGTAATGCCCGCGGCGCTCGGCGTGGATGCCGGTTTGATCGGAGCTGCCGCTTTGGCGTTTTAGAAAAGACCTTGTCATCGCAGGAATCCCGTAAGATGCATCTTTTTTTTAAAAAATTTTTTGCCTTTTTAACCGCCCTTTCATTGATCCCCTTTCTTTCTGTCGCGGGTATTTGCGAACCAAATATACCTTCCAAAACCTCCGAAAATCCATTGGTGCCGATCCAAATAAAAGGTGACGCCGTCGAATACTTTCAAACCGAAAGAAAAGCCGTGGGTACCGGACACGTCACGATCGATTATGAGGGTGCAAGGCTTAGCGCTGACAAAATAACGGTCTACATGGACACGAAGATCGCAGTCGCTGAGGGTCATGTGAAGCTTGAGCAGGAGGGAACTATTTTTACCGGCGAACGCGCCGAGTTTGACTTTGGCAAGAAGATAGGCCACGTTTCAAAAATGACGGCCGAAATTGACAAAAGCCTCTACGGAAAAGCCCAGCGCGTCGAGAAGGTTTCAGAAAATCATTACCGCATGGTAGACGGCTACGTTTCCACCTGCTGCGGCGACAACCCGTTCTACAAAGTGGTGGCGCACGAAGTTGATTTTTACCCGAACGATAAGGTCGTTGCCCGGAATGCGCTTCTGTACGTCAAGAACGTGCCGATTATTTTTATCCCTTATTTTGTAGTTTATTTCCTGGATTTTGACCGTTTCCCCGTGCAGCTTATCCCGGGCAAAAATTCCGAATGGGGCGCGTTTCTTCTGAGCAAATGGCGGTATCATCTGGTCGAGCGTCCGGATCTTCAGTCAAAGGGAAATGTTCTTTTGGATTACCGGCAAAAGCGCGGCTTCGCGGGCGGCGTCGAGAATTTCTACCGCGGCGATAAAATAGGGCATGGGACGGCAAAGATTTATTATGCGAATGACAACAATCCTCCCGCCGATGCCGATTCGGATCGTTACCGCGCGCAGTGGCGTCACCAGTCTAAGATCGGGAAGTCCACCACCTTCACCGCTGAGATCAACAAGCTGAGCGACAAGGACTTCATCAAGGATTTTTTCTTCCGGGAAGAGTATGAGAGGGACGTCTTTCCGGACAACTATGTTTCCATCGTTACTTCCAAGCCCGAATACTCTTTGAGTATTTTGGATCGTGAGCGTTTAGATGATTTTTTCACGGTGGTCGAGAGAAGCCCCGAAGTGCGTTTTGACACGCATACCCAGCGGTTCGCCGATACGCCTTTCTATCTGAGGCAGGAAGTTCAATTCTCGAATCTCAATAAAGAATTCGTGTCGCGTGACAGCACCTTGAACGCGGTGCGGCTCGACACCAATCACACGGTTTCTTACGCGGGGCATGTCGGCCACTTTTCGGTCGTGCCGCGCATCGGCACAAGGCAAACGTATTATTCAAAGAATCTGGAAAAGGAAAGAGATGTCGTGAGATCCGTGTTCGATCCGGGGCTTGACGTGAGCACGCATTTTTACAAAACATACGATGTGTACCTGCATTCCTACGGTTTTGACTACAACCAGATACGCCACATTTTCGCGCCGACCGCCAGCTATAACTACCGGCACAATCCGACTGTTTCGCGCACGACACTGCCCCAGTTCGATTCTATCGATGCGATCGACAAGCAGAACTTCATACGTTTCAGTTTTGAGAACAGGTTTCAAACCAAGGAGCATAGGGGTTCCGACAATCTCGCCGCCAGAGAAATCGCGCGGATCATCCCCTTTTTTGACATGGACCTTCACACGGGCCGGCTTGATAACGTGGGTGTGGAGGCGGAATTGAGGCCTTATTCATGGCTTGGGATCGAATCGGACGCTTCTTTCAATACAAAGACGGGCCATTTTGAGACGGCTAATTTTGACGTGTACCTCAAGAAAGACAACTACAAACTCGCGGTGGGTCAGCGCTATATCCAGGATGACAGCACTCAACTGACCGCGCAGCTGGAGTGGCAGATCAATAAAGAATGGGGCATAAAGCTCTACGAGCGTTTTGAGTTTGAAACAAATGAGTCTGAGGAATTTGAGGTGACGGTGTCCAAACTCATCGAAGACTGCGTGATCGCGGATTTTACCTATAATAACCGCGACGGCAGCGGTCATTCATTTTTTGTGATGTTCCGGTTGAAAAATTTCCCTGAAAATTCATTTAACCTAAAACAAAAGTACATCCACCCCAAAGAGTCTCTTGTGCCCCCCACCGAAGCCGTTCCCGGTGAAAGTTTAAAACCATGAAAATAGCGGTGGTCGGTTGCGGCTATGTGGGGCTTGTTTCGGGCGCCTGTTTTGCGAGCCTCGGCAACCAGGTGATTTGCGTCGACATTGATGAGAAAAAAATAGCCTCTTTAAAGAAGGGCATTTCGCCGATCTATGAGCCGGGCCTGGAGGAGCTTATCCGCCAGAATATCAGGAAGGGCCTCATTTCTTTCACGGCGGATTTGCGGACCGCCGCCCGGAAATCGGACGTCATTTTTATAGCCGTCGGTACGCCGCCGCGGGCCAACGGAGAAGCAGATTTAAGCTTTGTCGAAAATGTGGTCCGTACGATCGCCAAGGAGCTGGACGGCTATAAATTGATAGTTGAAAAGAGCACGGTGCCTGTCCAGACGGGCGAACATATAGCGCGCGTGCTTAAGGCGTCCGCCAAAAAAGGCGCTTCGTTTGATGTCGCTTCAAACCCAGAATTTTTACGCGAGGGCACCGCTGTGCGGGATTTTATGAATCCGGACAGGGTGATTTTAGGTGTTGCGTCGAAAAAAGCGGAGAAGATACTCACCGATTTATACAGGCCCTTAAAAGCGCCGATCCTTATCACGGACTTGAAAAGCGCCGAGATCATAAAGCACGCTTCCAATTCATACCTTGCCATGAAAATTTCTTTTATCAATGCGATCAGTATTGTTTGTGAGGCGGCCGGAGCCAACGTGGACCAGGTGGCGACGGGGATGGGACTCGACAAGAGAATCGGAAAGAATTTCTTGAATCCCGGCATCGGCTTCGGGGGATTTTGCTTTCCGAAAGACCTGGCCGCGTTTATTCGTATTTCCGAGAAGCTGGGATATGATTTCGGGCTTTTAAAGGCGGTTGAGGAAATCAATGAAAACCAGAAAAAGTTTTTTGTGAAAAAGATCGAAGAGGCGGTTTGGAATATCAACTCCAAAACCATCGGTGTGCTGGGGCTTTCGTTCAAACCCGATACGGACGACATGCGCTTCGCGCCGAGCATCGATATTATCGCGATGCTGCAGGCACAAGGCGCTCGCATCAAGGCGTTTGACCCGCATGCGATGAAAAAAGCGAAGGAATCGCTTAAAGATATCGAATATTGCAAAGACAGCTACTCCGTCTGCAGAGGAAGCGATTGTCTGCTTATCCTGACGGAGTGGGATGAATTCAAGGAAATAGACCTTGCGAAGGTCAAAAAACTTTTAAAGCAGCCGATCGTGATAGACGGCCGGAATGTGTATGACCCCGGACGCATGAAAGAGCTCGGATTTCAATATCATTCGATAGGAAGGCCGTAAAATGAGCGATTTAAAAGGTGTGATCCTCGCGGGCGGCTTGGGCAAAAGACTCGGGCCTCTTACAAAGATCACCAACAAACATCTTTTGCCTGTTTATAATAAACCGATGATTTATTATCCGATCTCTCTTTTGGTCGAAGCGGGCATCAAGGATATTTTGATAGTTACCGGAGGGCATCACGCGGGAGAATTTTTGAGGCTTTTGGGAAACGGGCATGCGTTTGGGCTGACGCACATCAATTATACCTACCAGGAAGGCGAGGGCGGTATTGCGCAGGCGCTGGGGCTTGCCAGGCATTTTTCCGACGGCCATAAGATCGTGGTAATTCTGGGGGACAATATTCTGGAAAATAGCATCAGGCCTTATGTTGACAAATTTAGAAGACAAAAGGCCGGCGCGCGGGTTCTCTTAAAAAGAGTGGACGACCCTGAAAGGTTTGGCGTGGCGGCGCTTAAGGGCAATAAAATCGCCGGCATCGAGGAAAAACCTAAGGATCCCAAGTCCAACTACGCAGTCACGGGTGTTTATATGTATGACGAGGCGGTGTTCAATATTATTAAAACTCTAAAACCTTCCCATCGCGGCGAGCTCGAGATCACCGATGTCAATAATGCCTATATCAAGCATGGCGGGCTTGAATTCGATGTTCTGAAGGGCTGGTGGACTGACAGCGGCACGTTTGACTCGCTCTTACGCGCGAATGTTCTTGTCGCGAAAGCGCAAAGCAAAAAGTGAAAGTCCTTGTCACGGGTGGCGCGGGGTTTATAGGTTCCTATCTTATAAAGCTCTGGCTTCGGCTGGACCCAAAAATCTCCATAGTCAATTTTGATAAAATCACTTACGCTGGCGATCTCTCACGCGTGAGAGAAGTTGAGCGCAATTCGCGTTACCGTTTTGTGAATGCCGACATTTGCGACGCCAAGGCCGTGGAAAAGGCGCTCGAGGGGTGTTCGGCGGTGGTGCATCTGGCGGCGGAAACCCATGTGGACCGTTCGCTTTTGGACGCCAAGAATTTCTTTGATACCAATGTTTACGGCACTTATGTGCTTTTGGAGACAAGCCTTAAAAAAAGGATAGAAAAATTTCTTCTTGTCAGCACGGATGAGGTGTATGGCAGCCGTGAAAAAGGTTATTTCAAAGAAGAAGATCCGCTTGCGCCCACCAGTCCTTATTCGGTCTCAAAAACGGCCGCAGACCTTATGGTTTTGGCTTACGCTCACACCCACGGTCTTTATACGCTTGTAACGCGCGGCTGCAATACCTACGGTCCCTATCAATACCCCGAGAAGGTGATACCGCTTTTTATTTCGAATGCGTTGTCTCTCCAGCCTCTGCCGCTTTACGGGGACGGGCTGCAGGTGAGGAACTGGATCCATGTCGAAGACCACAGCCGCGCCATTATACGTGTTTTAAAAAAAGGGAAAAAAGGCGAAGCTTATAATATTTCCACGCGGAATTATTTGAGCAATATCGATCTTACGCGGAGTATTTTAAAAACTTTAGGCCGGCCCGAAACCCTCATCAAGAAAGTGAAGGACCGCATAGGGCACGACCGCCGTTACGCGATCGATTCCGGGAAGCTTAGGGCGCTTGGCTGGAAAGAAACCTGCGATTTTAAACGTTCGCTTGAGGACACCGTGCTTTGGTATAAGAAAAACGAAGCCTGGTGGAAAAAAATAAAAGAAAAAGACGCGCGCTTCAAAAAGTATTATGCCAGGACTTATAAGGGGAGAGGTTGATGGATTCCGCGAGGGTATTGCTGACCGGCGCTTCGGGTATGTTGGGCAAGGTTCTGGCAAAGAGACTTGTGTCAAGCTACGAAGTTGTCGGGGTCTCCAAAAGCGGCCGCGCGGGCACGACCGCATGCGATCTCGGAGACAGGACCCAGGTCAGAGACCTTTTTAAGGCCGGCAGGTATGCTCTCGTGATCCACGCCGCGGCTTATTCCGACGTGGATGGCTGTGAAAAAGATCCCGGCATGGCCCATGCGTCGAACGCGCTTTCTACGAAAAACCTCGCCGAGGAATGCGCTGCTTTTAAAACGCCTTTTATTTACGTAAGCACGGATTATGTTTTTGACGGACGGAAAAGCGCGGCTTACATTGAAACGGATAAAACATTCCCTGTGAATATTTATGGCCTCACGAAACTGGAAGGCGAGTTTTACGCCAAAAACATTCCCGCTGTTTCCGCGATCGTGCGCACAAGCTGGCTTTTTGGCCCCGACAACCCCAATAATTTTGTAAATGCGGTGATCACGAGGCTCAAAGTGCAGAAAATTGCGCGCGTGCTGGACGATCAGGAAGATTGTCCGACCTACGTGGCGGATCTTTCGGATGCGCTTCAAAAAATCGGTGAATATATGATTTCTTTGGTCAAAAAAACTCCGGACGCCGCATGGCATGAAGTTTTTCATGTCTGCAATCGCGGCGGCACGACGCGGTACGCGCTTACTTTAAAAATAAAAGAGCTTTTGGGGTGGAGCGATACCAAGGTGGAAAAACTGGAAGACAGTCAAATCCCTAATCGAATTGCGGTGCGTCCGGCTTATGCCGTGATGTCTGCGCGGCACTACGAAGAATTTTTTAAAACCAACTTGAGGCCGTGGGAAGAGAGCCTCAAGGAATACCTAAACGGAGCTGTCCTATGCGGGTCCTTGTAACGGGCATCACAGGATTTGCGGGAAGCCATCTGGCTGATTTTTTGGTGCGGCAGAAGGGGGTGCGTGTCTACGGGCTCCGGCGGCGCAGCTCAAAACTCGGGAATATCCGCCATTTAGCCGGAAAAATAGAGCTTTATCCGTCGGGTACGGATAATTTTTTAAGCCTGCGCCGCATCGTGGCGCGGATAAAGCCGGACAGGATTTTTCATCTGGCCGCGCAGTCTTTTGTGCCTCTTTCCTGGGAGAAGCCCGCTGAAACGCTTACCTCCAATATTTTGGGGGAGCTGTATCTCTTTGAAGCGGTGAGAGGTTTGGGCTTGAAGCCTTTGATCCACATCGCGGCTTCAAGTGAAGAATATGGCGCGGTGGCGAGAAAAGAGATCCCGATCCGGGAGACGGCGCCGTTGGCGCCTTTAAGCCCTTACGGCGTTTCCAAAGTGGCGCAGGATCTTTTGGGGTACCAGTATCAGCGGAGCTTTAAAATGAATATCATAAGGACGCGCGCATTTTCGCATACCGGTCCGAGGCAGAGGGAAGATTTTGTCGCGAGTAATTTCGCCAAACAGGTGGCCTTGATCGAGAAAGGCAGGCAGGAGCCCGTGATCTATGTGGGGAATCTTGAGGCGGTCCGCGATTTTACGGACGTGCGCGACGTGGTGAGGGCTTACTGGCTTGCGCTTCAAAAAGGCGCCGCCGGGGAAGTGTACAATATTTGTTCCGGAAAAGGGCATAAGATCAAAGAAATAGTCGACCTTTATTTAAGACGCAGCCGCGTTAAAATAAAAGTCAAAAAAGACACGCGCCGCATGCGGCCGTCTGACGTGCCGATGCTTGTCGGCGACGCCTCGAAATTCAGGAAGCGGACCGGTTGGAAGCCACTGATTCCTTTTGAAAAAACCTTGGAGGATATTTTGAATTATTGGAGGAGCAAAGTCGGTGCTTCATAACCTGAGAGACAAGATCAGAAACAGGAAAGCCAGAGTCGGAGTCATCGGGTTGGGTTATGTGGGCTTGCCGCTTGCCATGTCATTTGCGAAAAAAGGTTTTGTGGTCACGGGTATTGATGTGGACCAGACAAAGATCGAGAGACTGAAAAAGGGGCAGTCCTATATTTTGGATGTGCGCTCCGAGGTTTTAAAAGAGGCGCTCCGAAAAAAGCTTTTTCATGCGACCGTCGACTTTAAAGTACTGACGTCACTAGATGCCATCATCATCTGCGTTCCCACACCTTTAAGTAAAACCAAGGAACCGGATATATCCTACGTGATCGACGCGTCTAAAAAAGTGGCCAAGCATTTAAAAAAAGGGCAGCTTGTAGTCTTGGAAAGCACTACCTATCCGGGCACGACCGAGGAAGTCGTGCTGCCTATTTTAAAGAGATCAGGTCTTAAACCGGACAAGGATTTTTTCCTCGCATTTTCTCCCGAAAGAGTGGACCCGGGCAATAAGGAATTTGACACGGTCTCTATCTGTAAGGTCGTGGGCGGAATTGGTAAAAATTCGTCCGAAGCTGTAAACGCATTATACGGATCCGTGATGAATAAGATCACGCAGGTATCCTCAGCTAAGACCGCTGAAATGGTAAAGCTCCTCGAAAACACCTTCCGGATCGTCAATATCGGGCTTATTAACGAAATTGCGATGATGTCCAATAAGCTCGGAGTAGATATCTGGGAAGTGATCGAAGCGGCCAAGACCAAGCCTTTCGGGTTTATGCCTTTTTATCCGGGGCCGGGCATCGGGGGACACTGCATTCCGATCGATCCGCTGTATTTGTCGTGGGAATCTAGGCGGCATGGTTTTGAGGCAAAGATGATAGAGCTTGCCTCGGCGATCAATAAGTCAATGCCCATTTATGTCGTGAAAAGAGTAGCTCATCTTTTAAGTCAGAAGAAAACCCTTTTGAAAAAAGCCTCTATTTTAGTCCTGGGCGTTACCTATAAGCGCGACATCGATGATTTAAGGGAATCTCCGGCGATCGATGTGATGACGCTTCTCTTGGAGAAAGGCTGCCGAGTGGCCTATTCGGATCCTTTTATCTCTTCGGTTAATTTTGGCAAAAGGGTTTTGAGATCTCAGCGCCTGACGCCCACGCTTCTTAAAAAGTATGATTGTGTCATGGTATTGACGGACCACCATTTTTTTGACTACGAAATGGTTATTAAGCATTCAGATTTAATTTATGATACAAGAAATGCTTTGAGAAAATTCAGGCCGCGCCCTAATTTATTTTTTCTATGAAAAATATGCCTATAAAAGAATTCAAAAAGATACTGGTCACCGGCGGCGCGGGTTTTCTGGGGCTTCACATGGTGGAAGCGCTGATAGAACGGGGTTTTTACGTGCGCGTCATTGATAACTTCATGTGCAGTTCACGGGAGAACCTCAAGCCTTATTCCAAGAAAATCGATTTAGTCGAAGGCGATATCCGCGAATCTGGGGACGTCAAAAAGGCCGTAAAAGACATGGACGCCGTATTTCACTTTGCCGCGATACGCTCGGTCGTAAAAAGCGTCGAAGATCCGCTTTTAGCCCATGAAGTCAATGCGACCGGCACGCTCCTTCTTTTAAATTACGCTTACGAAGCGAAAGTAAAACGTTTTATTTTTACTTCCACAAGCTCGGTTTATGGAGAGGCAACGCGCAAATACCAAAAAGAAAACGGCGATCTTAAGCCGATCTCCCCGTACGGCATGGCGAAGCTCCTGGCCGAACAGTATGGAAAGTATTTTTTTAAGGAGAGAAGATTTCCAACGACCTCTGTCCGGATATTCAACGTTTACGGTCCACGGCAGAATCCGGAGTCGAAATACTCTCTCGTCATTCCGGGAGTTCTATCAAAGATATTCAAGAATGAATCTCCGGTCATTGACGGCACGGGAGAGCAGGCGCGTGATTTCATCTTTGTCGACGATATCTTGGAAGCATTTTTTAGGATTTTATCCAGCCGGAGGGCCTGCGGAGAGGTGTATAATCTGGGCGCGGGGAGTACCACTTCGATCAATACGCTTGTGAGGATGCTTTTGAAGCTCACCGGCTCCGGGCTAAAGCCGGTGCACGGTCCCAGACGTCCCGGCGACCCGGACAGGACTTGCGCGGACGTCGCTAAGGCGCGCCGAGATTTCGGATGGACGCCGCGCGTAGGGCTTGAGGCGGGTTTGAAGCGGGTTGTTGAGTGGTACAAAAATAACGGTTAGGAAATTATGTCAAAAACTCTTTTAATTACGGGTGGCGCGGGGTTCATCGGGTCGCATCTGTGCGATCGCTTTATCGGCGAAGGACATAAGGTCATCTGCGTCGATAATTTCATTACCGGTTCAAATAAAAATATACGGAACTTATTGCCGAATAAAAATTTTTCATTTATCAAACATGATATTTCCAGGGAACTGCGTCTTTCCGGAAAAATTGACGTTGTTTTACATTTTGCGTCGCCCGCGAGCCCTCCGGATTATTTAAAAAATCCGATCCAGACGCTCAAAGTCGGCTCGCTCGGCACTCACATTGCCTTGGGTATCGCCAAAGAAAAAAAATCGATCTTTCTTTTGGCATCAACGAGCGAAGTGTATGGCGACCCGCTGGTGAATCCCCAGAGCGAAAGCTATTGGGGAAACGTGAATCCTGTGGGTCCGAGAGGGGTTTACGATGAAGCCAAGCGTTTTGCGGAAGCGATCACGCTGGCTTATCACAGAGAACATAGGGTTAACACCAAAATAGTCCGTATTTTCAATACTTACGGGTCCCGGATGCGCCTCGAGGACAGGAGGGTGATTCCCAATTTTATTACGCAAGCGCTGCTCGGCAAACCGATGACGGTGTATGGGGACGGCCGCCAGACCCGAAGCTATTGCTACGTGGATGATCTCGTCGCGGGTATCCGCAAGCTTATTTTTTCTGGTCTCAATAAGCCCGTCAATCTTGGCAATCCCAATGAGATGTCCGTGCTTAAATTGGCGAAGCTGATCAAGCGGCTTACCGCCTCCGCCAGTAAAATAGTCGAAAGACCCCTCCCAGAAGACGATCCTAAACTGCGCTGTCCGGACATCACGCTTGCCAAAGCGGCGCTTCACTGGGCGCCCCAGGTGCCTCTCGAAGCGGGACTCGAGCAGACGATCGCTTATTTTAAAAAGGCTTTGCTTAACAAGGCCTGATAAATGGATGATCGCTCCAAGCCTCCTGAAATTTCAGTAGTCATCCCGGCCTTCAACGAACAAAATCGCATCCATGAAACTATCCGGCGCGTGGAAGCTTTTCTCTGTCTCAAGCAATGTGATTGGGAGATTATTGTGTCAAACGACGGCTCTACGGACAGAACGGCCGGTATTGTCGAGGCGCTCGTTAAAGCGCGCGCGGATGAAAAGCTGAGACTTCTTACGGCCCTAAAAAATAGCGGCAAAGGAATGGCGGTCCGCCGCGGTGTGCTTGCCGCGCGCGGCGACTACGTGCTTGTGACGGATGTGGATCTCTCGGCTCCGATCAAAGAGATGGATAAGCTGATAAAGGTTCTAAAAGAAGGCTATGACATCGCGACCGGCTGCCGCGCGCTTCGGGAAGAAGGCTGTGATGTTCAGCAGAGCTTTAAGCGCTGGCTCGGCGGCCGTATTTTTAATTTTTTTGTGGGAGCTGTTTTAATGAAGGGTTTTCTGGATACGCAATGCGGCTTCAAATGCTTTACTAGGGAAACCGCGCAGGCGCTATTTTCCGCCCAGAAATTGGATGGGTTCGCATTTGATGTGGAGGTGCTTTATCTTGCGAAGCAAAAAGGATACCGGATCAAGGAAGTGCCTGTCATGTGGAAAGAGGGAGGGGAAAGCAAAGTCAGGTTTTTCAGGGATTCTTTTCGGATGTTAAAAGACCTTCTTTATCTTAGAAGGTATTATTCGACGCGTCTTTCTTCCAGAAAGTTTTTGTAGGACATCCTATTCATAAAGCTTATTTCTTTGCGCTTCTTCCCCAGATCTTCGTGTACCGCGTTTTTCTGCAGAATTTCTTCTACTGCTGAATTTTTAACACCCGCGCTTGTCTGTTTGAGCGGCAGGGAAGTGGTGGTGACAGTCAATGTGAATCCGGCGCCTGAAGATTGTGCCGATGTAGAGCTGGTTATTCCGAGCGATTTGGCGACGTCGAGCCGTCCGTAGCCGTAGTAAGGATCCCACCCCGGATCACCCAGATCCACCGCGCCGTTTGCCAAGAGCGTCTTAATATCGTTTAGAGAAGCATTGGGGTATTTATTTAAAAGAAGCGCGATAGCGCCGGATACGAAAGGCGCCGACATCGATGTACCGCTCGAAAGGTAATAATTTTTTGAAACAGCTTGCCCGATGTAGGCTTTTTTGCTTCCTAGAGATAGGATATCTACGCCGGGCGCCATGATAAAAAAGTCATTAGGGTCATTGTTATAGTTTGAAAAACTCGCGCGATTGTCATACGGATCGGTGGCTCCCACCGCGATGACGCCCGTCAGGTCCGCGGGTACAAAATGATCGAGTGATGTGCTCGAATTTCCGGCAGCCGCAACTATAATGGATCCACGGTTAATCGCAAAATCAACCGCATCCTGAAGCAGGGAAACAAGGGTGACATCGTAAACAAAGCCTCCGAATGAGAGGTTAATGATCTTGGCGCCCATGCTCGCGGCATAGCGGATGCCGTTGGCCACATTTTCAATGGTACCCCCGCCGTATTGATCCAAGACCCTTACCGACAGGACATTTGCCAGAGGCGCCACGCCGATGATGCCCCGTTTATTATTGCCCGTGGCGGCTGCGATGCCGGCCAGATGCGTGCCATGGCCGTAGAGATCCAGCGCATAGCTGTCATTGTCCACAAAATCCCAGCCGCTGATATCATCCATAAATCCGTTTCCGTCGTCATCGAAGCCTGGCAATCCAAAAAGCTCTTTACTGTTGGCAAATAGGTTGGCCGTAATGTCTTCATGCCAAAAATTAATGCCCGAGTCCACGATCGCGATGGTAATTCCCTGCCCTTTGTATAGGCCCCAGGCCTTATTTACGTTTATTTTTTTAATTCCCCAAAGGTCGGCGTAGGGCTGTCCCCAGCTGCCGGTCGATTTATAGTAGGGATCGTTGGGGTATGGCTGCTTATTTTTAAACGAAGGATAGAGAAGGCGGTTAATGCCTGACGATAAGTACCATAAGGGGTTGTCAACACGCCTTCCATCCACAATATGGTAGCGTTTTAAGAACTCATTATCCTGATTATAAAGGTTGGTTTTAACAGGCTCCGCAGTAGCGGCGCTCCAATGTAAGAGCGCCGAAGCAGATAAAATTGTTAAAAAAGAGGTTAAAAACTTACCAATTTTCATAGTTAGTCTCATAGTCTCAAGAACGGAGTATATACCATAAATGACCCGATTTCAATGCCTTTGGCGGTTTTCAAGACGGGCAAATTTCTCGACTTTTTTGGTGATTTGGGATACTATCATAAAAAATAATAGCCATTTTGATGAAAATCATGATTTTTGAGACGTTGTTTTTGCCGGTTTTTGGTTTTTCCTTCCTTTTTTTATTGATAGCCGGTGTTTCTCATTCCGAAGAAGCTCCGCGATACACTAACCGTCTTATCGGCGAAAAAAGCCCCTATCTTTTGCAGCACGCGCATAACCCCGTAGATTGGTATCCCTGGGGCGACGAAGCTTTTCGTAAGGCCGCCGAAGGGGATAAGCCAATCATACTTTCTATAGGTTATTCCACCTGTCATTGGTGCCATGTGATGGAGGAGGAATCTTTCGAGAACCCAGAAATAGCGAAAGTAATGAACGACCATTTTGTCTCAATCAAAGTGGACCGCGAGGAACGGCCGGATCTGGATGCGATTTACATGAAATACGTGATGGCCACGACCGGCGGCGGCGGTTGGCCGATGACTGTTTTTATTACGCCCGACAAGAAACCTTTTTACGGGGGCACCTATTTTCCGCCGGATGATAAGTTTGGCACGATGGGATTTCGCGCGCTTTTACTTTCCATTTCCGATTCCTGGAAGAACCGCCGCGTCGAGATCCTGAATTCCGCCGACTCAGCCGTAAATTATCTGCAAAACCAAAACCTGCCCGTGGCATCCGAAGAACTTTCAGCAGAAGTGTTGAAAGAAAATTTTGAGGCGTCACGCCATAAATATGACGCGAGTTTCGGCGGTTTCGGTTCGGCCCCCAAGTTTCCGATGGGGCACTCGCTTTCATGTCTTTTGAGGTATTGGCGCCGGTCGGAAACCGAAGAAGCGCTCGAGATGGTCGAGCATACTTTGAACGCGATGGCCGGCGGCGGTTTGTATGACCAGATTGGCGGCGGTTTCCATCGCTATTCCACGGACCGCAGATGGTTTTTGCCGCATTTTGAGAAAATGCTCTATGACCAGGCGCTTCTTTCGAAGGCGTACTTAGAGGCCTATCAGGCGACGCGGAACGATCACTATGCGGACATCTCGCGCGGGGTTTTAGACTATGTTTTGAGAGAAATGACGAGTCCGGAGGGAGGATTTTACTCGGCGCAGGATGCGGACAGTTTGGACCCGGACGATACGTCGCATAAAAAAGAAGGCGCTTTTTATGTTTGGAAAACGAATGAAATCCAGGAGCGCCTCTCAAAAGAAGAGGCTGATGTTTTTCTGTTTGTCTACGGTATCCGCGAAGAAGGGAACGTGGAGAGCGATCCGCGGAACGAGTTTACCGGCAAGAACGTGATTTACGCGGCTTATTCCTTAGAGGAAGCGGCGCCACACTTTAAGAAAAAAACGGAGGAAATTTCAGAACTCCTGGAAGCAGCAAAACAGAAGCTTTTGGCCGCGCGGTCAAAGCGCCCGCCCCTTCACCTCGACGACAAAGTTCTTGCGGATTGGAACGGACTCATGATCGCGAGCTTTGCGTTTGGATCCCGCGTATTGCAGGAGCCCCGCTACCGTGAAGCCGCCGTAAAAGCCGGGGATTTCGTTTTGCAGAAAATGAGGGATGGGCAGGGACGCCTTTGGCACCGCTATCGCGACAAAGATGCGGGCATTCGCGCAAATCTGGATGATTGCGCGTTCATGGCGGCGGCTTTTATGGAGCTTTATGAAGCGACCTTTGACGAAAAATGGCTTCGCGAGGCTGTTTTTTTGGTCAATCAGATGATCGATTTGTTTTGGGACGAAGAGCGAAATGGATTTTTTTTGACCTCAAAAGATTCAGAAATCTTGATCACGAGGCTTAAAGAAGATTACGATGGGGCGATTCCATCCGGCAATTCGATCGCGGCGCTTGTGTTGATTCGGCTCGGACGGATCACCCAGGACAAAAAATTTACCGATTATGCCGAGAAAACCCTCGAGGCTTTTTCGCATTCGATCTCGTCCCAGCCGACCGCTTACAATCAAATGTTGATCGCGCTCGATTATCTGATAGGTCCGTCTTTTGAGGTCGTGATCGCGGCCCCGGAAGGCGATCCCGCCGTAGAGAGCGCGTTAAAGGAGGTTTATTCCCAATTTACGCCCAATAAGGTGATCGTGCTGCGAAAAACCGGGATCGCGGGCCATGAGATAGAGAAGCTGGCCCCTTTTGTGAAGGACAAGGGGCTTGTGAACGGCAAAACGGCTTTTTATGTTTGCGAAAATCATGCTTGTGGATTACCGGTCACGGACCCAAAACAATTAGCGGTTAAATTTTCTAAAAATAAAGTATAATCGACGGTCTCATGACAAACCTTATGCAGAATCCCATCAAAGAAGCGCTCAAGTTCGGGCAGAGTATTTGGTTTGACGGCCTCGTGTCCAAAGAGGAATTCGAGCGCCTGATCCATGAAGAAGGGATACGGGGCGCTACGACAAACCCCACTATTTTTGAGAAAGAGATCTTAGGCAACCGCGATAACCTCGAGCTTTCCCGCTTTATCAAGACCCACACCGAAGAGGAAATTTACAAGAAGATCGCCGTAAAAGCGGTACAGGATTTGGCGGATATTTTTCTGCCGGTATTTGAAGAGACATCAGGTCAGGATGGGTATGTTTCGATCGAGGTGAGTCCTCTTTTGGCACACAATACTAAAGAGACCATCGAGGAAGCCAGGGAGCTTCATCGGCTCGTGAACCGCAAAAACATCTTAATCAAGGTCCCTGCGACGCGTGAAGGGGTGCCCGCCGTCGAGAGGCTCATTGCCGAGGGGGTCAGTGTGAATATTACGCTCATTTTTTCCATTGAGCGCTACAAGGAAGTGATGAGTGCGTATCTGTCGGGTCTTGAAAAAAGGGTCGAGGCGGGCAAGTCTATTTCGGAAATCGCCTCTGTCGCCAGTTTTTTTGTCAGCCGTGTCGATACGGCGACGGATAAATTGATTGAGGAAAAAATAAAAATGTCCGCCGATGCGGCTAGGACGGCTTCTCTCCGAAAGCTTTTGGGAAAGACCGCGATCGCCAACTCCAAGCTTGCGTACGAAGAGTTTGAAAGAATATTTAGATCATCCCGTTTCCAAAAATTAAAAGACGGAGGAGCGAGGGTCCAGCGTCCGCTTTGGGCGAGCACCGGCACCAAGAACCCCGTCTACAGCGATGTTTTGTATGTGGAGTCGCTGATCGGCCCCGATACGGTCAATACGCTCCCGCCGGCGACCGTGGCGGCTTTCAGGGGCCATGGGGTTGTCGTCCCCACTCTTAAAGAAGGCTATGACGAGGCGCGTCAAGTGGTTCAGGCTCTTCAGGGAACCGGCATTAGCTTATCGGATATCACAGAAGGGCTCGAAAAAGCGGGCGTTGAAGCTTTCAGCGATTCTTACAAAAAGATAATCGAATTTATAAGGACACAAAAATAGTGGAGACCGCGTTGAACCCTTCTCAAGAAATTTTCTGGGGCGCTTATGAAAACACCGTCCAGGAATGGATCGAGCGCCAGGCAAAAGCGAAGACGATCGAGAGATTATGGGAAAAAGACGCTTCTTTGTGGAAGAAAAATCCCGCGGACCAAAAAGAGATCAAGTCGCGTCTTGGGTGGCTCGCCGCTCCGAAGAAAATGCATGAATCTTTGCGCGAACTGAATGCGTTCGCCGCTCAAATAAAAGACACCCACTTTTCACACATAGTCCTTTTAGGGATGGGCGGCTCAAGTCTTGCGCCGGAGCTTTTTCAAGCGACGTTTGGCAATAAACCGGGATACCCTGAACTTTTGGTGCTGGATAGCACGGATCCGGGGAGGATAAAAGATTTTGAAAGTAAAATTGACTTGGAAAAAACGCTTTTTATTGTTTCAAGCAAATCCGGCGGGACGATCGAGCTTGTCTCGCTTTTCAAATATTTTTTCGACAAGGTAAAGCATTTAAAAGGTGAAAAGGCGGGGGATCATTTTATCGCGATCACGGATCCGGGCTCGCCTTTGGCCGATCTGGCGAAGGCCAATAAATTCAAAAAAGTGTTCTTAGGGTTTGAGGACGTCGGCGGGCGCTTTTCGGCGCTGACTTCTTTTGGCCTCGTGCCCGCCGCGCTTATAGGCGTAGATATAAAAAAAATCGTTGAAAGCGCTGAGCGTATGAGTGAGGCCTGCTCAACCGGCGTCGCTTCCTCCGAAAATGCCGCGATGGCGCTGGGCGTGGGGATGGCGGTGTTGGCGGAGGAGGGCCGCGATAAACTTACAATCATTACGTCCTGTGGCTTTGAGTCTTTCGGAGATTGGGCCGAGCAATTGGTGGCCGAGAGCACTGGCAAGGAGGAGACGGGGGTTATCCCCGTGGTTCGCGAACCTTTGGCCGAGCCTTCCGTTTATGGAAACGACCGGTTTTTTGTGGCGCTCTTAAATGAGACGGTCGATAACGCGGAAATTGAAAATCGCCTAGAAGCTCTGAAGAAAGCCGGCCATCCGGTGCTGGTTTTAAGATTGAAAGAAGCGGAGGACTTGGGGGCTGAGTTTTTCCGCTGGGAGATGGCGACGGCGATTTCCTGTGCGCTTCTTAAAATAAATGCTTTTGACCAACCGGATGTGCAGGCGGCCAAGGACAAAGCCAGGGAAATGCTTAAAGTCATTGAGTCCGGGAAGTCATATGAAGGAGTAAGTTCCAAAGCGACGTTGGAAACCTTTTGGGAAGATTTGGAGCCGGGAGACTATATTGCGGTATTGGCTTTTCTCCACGACAGAGAGGATTTGAGGAAGAAGCTCGCCGAGTTTCAGTCCGAGATCCGTAATAAAACCAAGAGGGCCGTGACGATCGGTATCGGTCCCCGATACCTTCATTCGACGGGCCAGCTGCACAAGGGCGGGCCGAACACGGGTGGATTCATTCTTTTGTCGGCGTCTCATGCTGAAGACCTGGTAGTCCCCGGAGAGGCGTACACATTTGCGCAGCTTGAGCTTGCGCAAGGACTGGGCGACTTGGAAGCCTTGGAGTTAAACGGCCGGAATGTTTTCTACGCTCACTTGGAAAACGCTTCCGAAAAAGCATTGGACGAACTTTTGGCCCAAATAAGCAATACAATGAAATAAATGAAGTTTTTAAGCGCCTAACCAAGCCTGTGGATAACCGCAGTTTTTTTGAAAAAGCCGGCGAGTTCTTCGAACCTGCCTTTCAAGGGATAGGGAAAATAAACCGGTGTGCGCTTCTTGATTATCCTTACCATACGAATCTGGGAGATCATTTTATATGGCTGGGGCAGGTTTATTACTTGAAAGAAATAAAGCTTGCCCGTATAGCATATTCCGCGGGTTTCCCCGATTTTTCGTTCAAAAAACTGGATGGGTTAGGAGCTGGCGCTCCGATTTTCATGAGCGGCGGAGGGAATTTGGGTGATCTTTGGCCGCGATACCAAAAGTTCCGGGAGACAATCATAAGCCGCTACCGGGACAGACCCATCCTGATATTTCCGCAAAGTATTTTTTTTTCAAATTCCGAAACAATGAAAAGAACTTGTGATGTTTTTAATTCGCATCCGGACCTCACTTTACTTGTGCGTGAGTCGGCAAGCCACGAGATAGCCGTGAGGCTTTTCCCGAATTGCAAAATATTTAAGGCTTTAGACGCAGTTTTCTTTCTGGCGCGTTTCTTTGAAGAGTTAACCAAGCATGCCCTGCGGCGCGAATCGATGCTTTTCTTATGCCGGCGGGACAAGGAGCGCAACATCTCTTTTTCGTCGCTGAGCCCCGATTTTAAAGAATGGACGGTGTCTGACTGGCCTTCTGTGAAGTACCCTCAAGCTCTAAGTTTCAGGGAGCGTTTTGGATGGTATCGCTTTTTTTTGCTTAAACAGATGGAAAAAGAAGCTAATACTGCCGACGGAAAACTCGAACTTGCAGGCCGCATTTTTGATGAACCCAAAGAACGTTTTTCATGGCAGTGGACTTTGAGGGCGGTAAAGCAGCTCGTCAATCGGAGGTTTGTAGTTACAGACCGCCTGCACGGACATATTCTTTCACTTCTTCTTGGCATACCCAACGTTCTTTTGCCGAATTCATACCACAAAAACGAATCGTTCTATAAAACATGGACCCAGGCTTCGCCGCTTTGCAAGTTCGCTTCTTCTCCAGCCGAGGTCGCCAGTGTGGTCCGGAAATTTTTGGCATGAGACAGCGGATCCATGTCTGGCCCCAGAAGCCACAGTGCCAAAACGGTGGCATCTTACTGAAGGCTGTCGTTGAATCCCCAAAGGGTTCTTCCAAGCTTTTATGGTATCACCTGGCGAAAGAAGAGGACTTTGTTTTTCCGCGTACTGCGGATCATTTTGTCTGTGCGCTTGCGCCATTTTCCATGCATCATCGGTGCGACATGGAAATTCACGGTGAGGTGTCAGCTGCGCTGATCCAAAACCTTCCGGAATTCATGAAGATCTGGTCATCCTGGCTCCCGCATGAATACGCGTGCGTCGAAATAAAGGCTGAGAAAAAAGTAGCCCCGCTCTTGGAAAAAGCGGCCGGAAACAGGGCCATCACCATTTTTTCGGGCGGCGTTGACAGCAGCTTCACGGTTTATTCTCATCGAAAGAAAATCTCTCGTTCGCCGGATATTGACTTGCAAACAGCGCTTTTGGTCCATGGTTTTGACATACCTCTTACCGATACGAAAGCTTTTGAGACAGCATCCGGAAAGTACCGTGAGATTGTGGGTTCCGCGGGTTTAGGTCTTAAGACTATCGCAACCAATTTGCGAGAGTTTGATGCGAATTGGGAGTTTTCTTGCGGCGCTGCTTTGGCTTCCTGTCTGTCTTTGTTTAGGGAAAGTTTTTCGGTGGGTATTGTTCCTAGCTCCGAGCCCGAGTGGTCTTCTCTTATTTGGGGCTCTAACGCTCTGACGGACCCTCTGTTTTCAAGCAAGGGCTTCAAGATTATTTATGACGGCGGGCAGTATACGCGCGCGGAGAAGATCGGACAGCTCATAGAATGGTCCGAGGCGCTGGAGAATTTGAGAGTATGCTGGGAAGGTTCGGACAGGGCCGCCAACTGCTGCCGTTGCGAAAAATGTGTCCGCACTATCCTTACTTTCCGCGTCTATGGAGCGGGCCGGCCGCTTTGTTTCGGCCGCGATGTGACGGATGAAGAAATCTTGCGTTTAAAATTACATGGGAGTGTGCAATGGCATGAGCTAAATTATGTGTTTAAGATAGCTTTATCTAAAGGCATCTCCGATCCCTGGGTAAAAGCTTTGCGTCGGTGTCTTGTCCGTAATAAATACCGCTGCGCGTGGAAATCTTTCAAGGTCTATGTAAAAGGGTTGTTGCCGCGGTTTTGTTTCCGGCATGATTTTTTCTAGTAATATATTTTCTGTTTTTAAGGTACTATAATTTGAGGGTAATCGTATGAAATTTCTTCCAACAAAGATTTCAGATATAGTTCTCATCGAACCGTCTTTTTACCCCGACACCAGGGGTTTCTTCGCAGAAGTTTACAGAAAGGATGTGTTTGCCAAGAACGGCATTTATACCGATTTTGTTCAGGACAACCACAGCTCCTCGGGCAAAGGCGCGTTGCGTGGTTTACATTACCAGATTCCTCCAAAAACTCAGGCAAAGCTCGTACGTGTGGTGGAAGGGGAGATCTATGATGTGGCGGTGGATATACGCCGTAATTCCAAAACATTCGGGCAGTATGTAGGTGAAATTTTGTCCGCGAAAAACAGGAGAATGATGTATATCCCGGCCGGTTTTGCGCATGGTTTTTTGGCTCTGGAAGAGGGAACCGAAATTTTGTACAAAGTTTCCGATTTTTATTCGCCGGAGCATGAGCGCGGTGTTTTGTGGAACGATCCGTCTATAGCGATTTCTTGGCCGAAACTCGGCGTAGATTATAGTCTCTCTGAAAAAGACAAGAAGTGCCCCTCCTTGAAGGAATCCTTTGAGGCTCATTGATTCTCAGGCCGGAGTCTCTGAAGCCTGTGCCGTCATTGCACAATCCCGCTGGGCCGCTGTCGATACCGAGGCCGATAGCCTTCACCATTTTGTGGAAAAGCTCTGCCTCTTGCAGATAAGTACCGAGCAGGAAGACATCGTCATTGATACGCTTGCGTCTCTAAACATGAGCGATCTCATGAGTATTTTGAAAGAAAAACCGCTGATTTTTCATGCGTCGGACTTCGATCTTCGAATGCTTAAGAAATTCTACGGCTTTCAGGCTTCCGAGATATTTGACACGCACATCGCCGCGCAGCTTTTGGGCTATGAGAGGCAGGGTCTCGCCGATTTGGCTCTCAGGCACTGCAGTGTCACGCTTTGCAAAAAGGGACAGAAGGCAGACTGGTCCGAGCGGCCGCTAAAGACAGAGCTTCTCGAGTACGCGGCGAATGATACCCACTATCTTAAACCTATCAGTCAGCGGCTGCGGGAAGAGCTTGTGTCTTTGGGGAGGATCGATTGGTTTCAGGAAAGCTGTGAGAAACTTTTGAAAACCCTGTCGCTGGCAAAAGAAGCAGGGACAGTTGTTTCCGAAACTGCGTGGCAGGTAAAAGGATCTAAGAAGCTGGACCCCAGGGTGCTTGCGGTTTTAAAGGAGCTTTGGCACTGGCGGCAGGAAGAAGCGCGCCGGAAGGACAGGCCGCCTTTTAAAGTTCTTAATTCCGAGACGCTTATTGAAATCGCCGACTGGGCGCATAAAAATCCCGGCGTCGATGTTGAGCTCTTGCCTAAAGCTCCGCGAAACGTTAAAAGGGAATATAGGGAAGCGTTGAACCAAATTCTTGAAAAAACCAAAAATGCGTCGCCCATTTATTTTCGTCCAGAAAAGGGCAGTGGCGAACCGAAGCGAAAAATGAACTCCAAGGCTAAAAAGGACTTTGAAAAATTAAGAGAAATTAGGACGAAAATAGCGGAAAGTTTAAAGATCAACCCAAGCCTTTTGGCGACGAATTCTACCCTTGAGTTGATCGCTGTTGAATCACCCAAAAGTTCAAGGGCTCTTGAGAGCCTTCGTTGTCTTATGAATTGGCAATCCAAGATTCTGGGGGAAGGTCTTATAAAGGTTTTTACTTCTTAGCGCATTCTTCACCTCTTTACCTACATTCTTCATATCATCCCGAAGTTTTTACCGCCATAACCAAATTTTTAAAATTATATAAATTTGATTAGTATTAGTAATTATTATATAATTTAGTCTGAGTATAAGATCAATGAAAGAAGAGAGAAATAGCTAAGATGCTTTCGGTTATAGTGCCCACCTACAATAGTGAAAAGACAATTGAATTTTGCCTTCAGGTGGTAAAAAAATCCGAAAAGGTGGACTTTGAGCTGATTGTCGTAGATGACGGCAGTCTCGACGCAACTATTTCAATTGCCAAAAAGTACGCGGACAAATTGATAGAGCATCCTAAAAATCTGGGTAGAGGTCAGGCGCGTAATGCGGGAGTTGCATCCGCTCAGGGCGAGATCCTGGTTTTTATTGATTCAGATGTGGTGGTAAAGGATGACAGCCTTTCCATTATTAAGGCCTACTTTTTGGCGCATTCTGAAGTTGACGCTTTGTGCGGCATGCTCTCTAAAGAACATCCCAATCCAGATTTTTTAAGCCAGTATAAAAATCTTTATATGAACTATATTTTCAGTAAACTGCCGGAAAGAATCAATTTTTTATATGGCTCAATCCATGCGATTAGGCGGGAGGCCGTTATGAGCTATGGCGAAGGTGCAAAGATCGCCGATGATACGGAGCAGGGACAGAAGCTTTCGGCTCGAGGAAACAAGATCGCTTTTTTAAAAGACCTGCAGGTAGTCCATTTGAAGAAGTATACTTTTCTTTCTTTTGTAAAAAATGATTTCCAGATTCCTTATGAGTGGGTGAAGATTTTTTTGCGCTATAAAGGCTGGAATGAGATTGGTAAAAATAAGGGCGGATACCTCCACTCTCCCAAAGAGCAGTTGGTTAGCGTGGTCCTTGCTCCGATAGATTTGCTGCTTCTGGGAGCGGCAATTTGGGTAAACGCAATTCTGCCGCTTTTTGGTGTGATACTCGCTGCCTGGTTTTTTCTAAATCTCGGGTTTTTCTCGTTTCTTTTAGGAGAAAAAGGTCTTGTTTTTGGCATGTTTTCTGTTTTCGTTACTTTTATTGACCATCTTATAATGGCAGCCGGAATTGTTAGTGGTTTTTTAGCCGGTAGTCTATGTTTCATCAAGCGAAAATCGACAAACTTATGAATCCCATAAAAGTCGGACTTATTGGTTGTGGTCGTATCGCCCAGCTAGTTCACTTAAAAATATTAAGTTCACTACCAAATGTTCAGTTGGCAGCACTAGCCGAAATTGATTCCGAAAGATTAAAAGAAGCTTCCCATTATGCACCTGAAGCCTTAACTTTTACAGATTACAGAGAGCTTTTAGCACGTCCAGAGATACAAGCCGTCGTCATATGCTTGCCAAATGCACTCCATGCTGAGACTGCCATAGCAGCACTTAATCACAACAAGCACGTTTATCTTGAAAAACCCCTCGCCATCAATCTTGAAAGTGCCAAAAAGATCTTGGAAAGTTGGAAAGGGAAAAAATTGACTGGAATGATCGGTTTCAACTTTCGCTTTCACAGACTTTACCAATCCGTCAAAAAAAACATTCTATCAGGTATGCTGGGAAAAATTATGATGGTGCGCACGTCTTTTTCAAACGCCTCCCAAATTCTGCCCGTCTGGAAGCAATTTCGGGAAAGTGGCGGCGGAGTCATGCTTGACTTGGCGTCTCATCATATTGATCTCTTGCGGTTCATATTTGAGCGGGAAGTCCGCAATGTGTTTGCCAATATCAGGTCTCATTCTAGTGAAGATGATTGCGCAGTCGTTCATCTTGATTTCGGTGATGATCTGACTGCACAATCTTTCTTTTCGATGCATGCTATCGAAGAAGACCGGCTTGAAATTTACGGTGAGAAAGGAAAACTAGTGATCGACCGTTATCTTTCGGCGTATCCCGAAATTATAAGCCCCAACCTCACCCTAGGCCGATCCAAACGCTTCTATAACGCAACATTATCTTTAGCCCTAAGTCCCGAGCTTCTCGGAAGAATTTACAATCCCGTATATCTGCCGTCGTATCGCGCAGCGTTTAGCTATTTTATCAAAGCCATTCAGGAAAATCGGGCAGTAAGTCCAAACTTTTCGGATGGGTTCCAGAACATGAGGATCATCGAAGCTATTGAGAAATCGGCTAAAGCAAAACAAGAGGTGGCTCTGTCTAATATTTCCTATGAAAATTTTGCTTATTAACGACTATGCGACGCAATCCGGCGCCGAAATAGCTACTTTTATTCTTCAAAAAAAACTTAAGGAACACGGTCATGACGCACGTCTATTTGCGAGTTCAGCGCGAATTGTAACGAGCAAAATTTCAGCCGATTATTTGTGTTTTGGCACAATCTCTGTCTTCCAAACGCTTTTCAGGACTGCAAACCTATCAGCTTTTCTTAAACTTAGGAAAGTGTTGACCCAATTTAAACCAGACGTAGTACATGTGTGTATGTTCATGACGCAACTATCGCCTTTAATTCTGCCTCTTTTACGAGGAATCCCAAGTCTTTGTCATGTCCACACTTATGATCTTATCTGTCCACTGAGCACAAAGATGCTTCCAAGCGGGACAGCTTGCCACAAGCCAGCAGGAGCCATCTGCCTTAAAAGTCGGTGCCTGTCTTTACGCTCTTGGTTTCCACTTATACTAGAGATGAAACTTCGGCGCCAATGGGACGATGTTTTTGACTTAATCGTGGCAAATAGCAGGAGTGTAAAACAGCGTCTCGATGCCGAAAACATAGGACCTGTGGAAGTTGTCTATAATGGAATACCGATTGTTCCCGCACGCCCTCCTCTCCAATCTCCTCCTACTATTGCTTTCGCGGGGCGTCTTGTTCACGAAAAAGGTGCGGACATATTAATAAAAGCTTTTGCAGTGGTAGTAGCCGAGATTCCAGATGCTCAACTTATTATCGCAGGCGAAGGCAAAGAAGCGCTTCCCCTAAAAAAACTAATCAATGAGCTTAAACTCAACCGCTCGGTACTTATGCCAAACTGGTTACCCCACAACGAGCTGGAAAGCTTATTTAGAAAGGCGTGGATTCAAGTAGTCCCTTCCGTATGGGAAGAACCTTTTGGATTGGTCGCTATTGAAGCCATGATGCGTGGCACCGCAGTCATAGCGAGCGCTACGGGAGGACTTAGCGAAATAATAGAGAATGGAAAAACCGGTTTTCTTGTACCGCCCGGGGATGTCAATGCCCTTACCGAAGCTTTACTCCGCCTTCTTAAAAACTGTCGGCTAACCGAAGAAATGGGCCGAGCCGGCCGACAAGTTGCTCTCGCCGATTTTAATGAGGAACGCTATGTCGAACAATTCGAAAAAATATACCAAAAACTGCATAAAAAAGGACTCGAGAAAATTGGCAAGCAAAACTGATAAACCTCCTCTTGTGATCTTCGGGTTAGACGCAGGCGACCCTGATTTTATCTCAAAGTGGGCCAAGGAAGGTTTTCTTCCGACGATCGCCTCTCTCTTCGAAAATGGATCATGGGGAAAAGTGACGGGTCCGGAATTGATTTGCGAACATGGAATTTGGGTCTCTTTATTTAGCGGCATTTCCCGCAGCAAGCATGGATATTATTACTACCAACAACTTAAACCCGGAACCTATGATTTACAACCCATGTATGGTGAAAAGCTAAGAATCCCGCCTTTTTGGTCTTATTTAAATCAGTATAGTAATAAAAATATTTTTATCATGGATGTTCCAGATGGTTATATTATTGATCGCCTGAGTGGTATTCAAATAATGAATTGGGCCACGCACGACATGCAGCTACCATTTCTCACAGAGCCAAATGGACTTCGCGAATATATTCATGATAACTTCGGATCTCGCATGAAGATTGATGAGAAGCTAAATAGCCATTTGACAACCGACCTTCGCATTTATCGCCAATTATTGGAAAGAATTCAGAAAAGAGGTTCTCTCTGCCGCGGCCTGTTGAAAACAAAGGAATTTGATCTCATTGTCATTGCATTTTCCGAATCTCATACGGCGACGCATCAATTCTGGCAATACAAGTCTGATATGGACAAGTTAGAAACGAAAGCGGAAAGATCGCACGGCCTAGCAAATGGCATTAGAAACATTTACCAAGCCATCGATCGTGAAATGGGATTGATTATTTCCGAACTGCCAGAGAATGCTAATGTGGTGGTCGTATCCTCCACGGGTATGCAAGGCCAGTATCCCAGTATTGGACTCACAGAGGATTTTTGCCACAAGCTAGGCTATCAGGTACGGAAAGAAATTGGCTTATCAACTTCCGCAGGTCCGACAAAACCAATAAATTTAATCCGAAAAATCATACCCCAATCCTATCGTACAATGTTAAGTGGTCTGCTGCCGCAAAAAACACAAGAATTCCTGCTCGCCGATAAATTCCGTACAGCCACGGATTGGGAAAAGACAGCAGCTTTTTCCATCCCCTCGGTTTATACAAGCTTCGTGCGAATCAACTTACGCGGAAGAGAACCCAAGGGCATCATTGGACCGGGCCAAGAATATGAAGATGTCATCCAGCGATTGGAGAGCGATTTTATAAAGCTAGTGGACCCGCAAACAGGACAACCGGCTGTACAAGAGGTCAAGCGTACTGACAAATTGTTCGGCGGAGGTCCTTCGCTTCTTCTGCCCGACCTTTTTGTAAATTGGAAACCGTGCGCCCATTTTATAGATAAACTGATGCATCCAAAAACAACGCTTGTCCAAAAAAAGCCAGAATTTTTTAGAGGTAGCGATCATACTGGCACCGGCTTAATAATTAGCGCCGGGCCGGATATTCAAAAAAGAGGTTTTGTGGGCAACCTATCCCTGCTAGACCTGGTCCCGACGTTTCTATCGCTTCTGGGACAACCGCAATCAAAGGAGCTTCACGGAAAAGTAGTCCAGGAAATAATAAATCCATAAAAACAGTGGAAGAGGTTTTCTAAAATTGGCCATACTACCCAATTTGATTGTTATTGGCGCAGGCAAGTGCGGCACAACCAGTTTGCACTATTACTTGAGCCTGCACCCCGAGATTCAGATGTCGGAAATAAAAGAGCTTAATTTTTTCACCAAAGAGGATAATTGGGACAAAGGAGTCGAGTGGTATAAATCTCACTTTAAAGGAAGCGAGAAAATACATGGGGAAACCTCCCCCCGATACACGCTGTATCCCACATATCAGGGAGTTCCGGAAAGAATGCACTCGCTTGTCCCGGACGCCAAGCTTGTTTATATCTTGCGAGATCCGATTGAGAAAATTCGTTCGTCTTATGTCGAACTCGTAGAAAATGGGATAGAAAAAAGACCTTTTCTTGAAGTAGTCGATCATCTTGAAGAAGCCACTATCATAAACTCAAGCAGATATTACATGCAAATAGAGCAATATTTGAAGTATTACCCTAAGTCAAACCTCTTTATTATTACTACGGAGGACCTTCTGTCGCATAGAGAGGAGACCTTACAGCAAGTGTTCAGATTCCTAGAAGTACAAGGATTTTCATCTCATAAATTTTCTGAAAAAAAATACGAAACAAAAAATAAAACGATACTTAATAGAGCTGGACGTTTTTTAAAAAGAACTGTGCGGGAAAGCTTTATAAATGAGGTACCACAGCAAATCCGCGATAAATTTGCTTTTGTGTACCGGCCTTTTGAAAAAAAATTAGAAAAACCCGTGATTGATGAAAAAATAAGAAATAGATTGGCGGGTTATCTAAAAAAAGACACGGATCTACTTAGAAAGTTCACGGGAAGAAATTTCGAGAATTGGTCTGTATAACAAGGATCTTTTAGTCAATGAAGCGAAGGCTCCCAAGAAATTTCTTGCTCTGAACGGCTTGGATGAGCTATGAACCTAAATATCAAAGAAGAGAAGTCTGGTTTTGAGAGATTTAAAACATAAGAAAACACCCTAAAACCATGTTGAGAGTTTTGTATATAAGCGTAGCGACCATAAAACGGCCTCAATCTTCATCTGCCTGGACACGGCGTCAAATCAACCTGACCCGAGTTGTATACCTGCCTTATGGCAGCGACTTCCAACACCCATCTAATACGGATATCACCTATTACCCAACATACTCCCGAAGCAAAATAACATTCCCATTCGACGTTATGCGCATCGCGAGTAAACTGCATACCCAAAAACCCTTCGATTTAATTGTCGCTGACGATCCCATGGGCTCTGGATTGGCAGGCTATTGGCTTAAACGCCGGTTTAAAATTCCTCTCCTTATTAAATGCCATACACAATATTTCGGACACACTGCCTGGATATTTGAACGCCCTTATTACCCTTTCTATTATTTTCTGGCAAGATTTCTTTTATCTCAAACTGACTTGATTCAAGTAGGATCGAGAAGTACTTTACAAAGCCTACTTTTATTGAAAATCCCAGAAAATAAAATAAGAATCTGCCCTACTCCTATCCAGACTTTTTTATTTGATAAAGACCCCCAACCAATCGACAAACACTTCCGACAGCGACTGCTATTTGTCGGAAGATTTGAGCCACAAAAAGGCCTGTTTGTCTTATTAGAAGCTATGCGGTTCATGGTCAGCAAAGGCAAAAAACCTTGTCTGCAATTGGTCGGTGCAGGCCCCCTTCTTTCAAAATTAGAAAAAAAAGCGCAGGACTTGAAAATAGACGATCTTGTTGAGTTTGTAGGTTTCGTTCCACCCAACTCACTTTCATCATTTTACCAACAATGCGACGTCTTCGTTTTACCTTCTTTTTATGAAGGTATTCCAAAAGTTTTAATTGAAGCGGCATTTTGCGGCGCTCCCATTGTGACAACAAACGTCTGTGGGAATCCGGAAGCCGTGATTCCTGAAAAGACGGCCTTACTTGTGCCTCCAAACGATCCACAAGCTTTAGCAGCGGCCATAAATGAGCTTCTCGAAAATCCCGAACGTGCTAAAATTATGGGTATCAAGGGTCGGGAATTTGCTCTTGAACACTTTAATATTGAGGAGATGCGTGATGCCATTGCCACACTTTGGTACGAAGCGGCTGGAAAGAACACTTAATGCTACCTAATTTGATTGTTATCGGCGCAGCCAAGTGCGGAACAACCAGTTTGCATCACTATTTGAGTTTGCACCCGGAAATAAAGATGTCGCGAAGAAAAGAACTAAATTTTTTTATTGCTGAATGCAGCTGGCGCAAGGGAATCGAGTGGTACCAATCAAATTTCACTGGACAGGCAAAGATCTATGGAGTAAAAAGGGATATTTTAGCGATGCTATTTTTATTATTTTCTTTGATCAAGCCCGGGCTGACTTTGCCTTTTTTTTGGGTTTTAATTTTCGTTGAAACGCTGCGTCCCGTCTTTTTGGTCGGTCTGGGGTATATTGTCCTTACCTGTGTCGCTTTGTGGCGACAAAAGGAGGGGCCTCTGGTCTTAATTTATCAATGGTTTGGGCACAGTTTTCAAACGGCCGGTTACGTAGGTGTTAAGCACATCATGCGTCAGGAATTTGTAGATCTGCACTGGTTACTAGCGAGAGTCGGTCTTGGACATTGGGCTTTGGAGGTTTCGAGCGTTGTTTTTTTTATTTTAGGATACTGGGTCTGGAAACATCACAAGATTGATCACTGGCTTTTGCTGGGGGTCTGGGATATACTCGAATGTTGTGGGCGGGGAATCTAGAAATTTCTTGGTATTGAAATAAAAAGAAGCGTATTCTTCTGGTAGAAAGAAAAAACAAAGGGTGTTAGAAGCACC
>Ga0247727_10002739_pt1 | contig 39814 bp, 31 predicted proteins | sample WisWelCaveWW1625_FD_202498 | JGI IMG/M metagenome (GOLD analysis project Ga0247727, IMG submission 202498) | Biofilm microbial communities from Wishing Well Cave, Virginia, United States - WW16-25 | ecosystem: Environmental > Aquatic > Deep subsurface > Groundwater > Cave microbial mat | place... | reverse complement strand
AGCAGGGCATCGAATACCACAACCAGCAGAAGGGCACCAGCGTGGAACTGCTCGGCTGGAGCAACGAAGCCAAGGACGGCCTGTTCACCGGCAACTTCGACAGCCTGGACGATGGCCGCCGCATGGGCGAGACGCTGATGGACGAAGGCGCGGACATCATCATGCCCGTCGCCGGCCCCGTCGGCTTGGGCACCGCCGCCGCCATCAAGGAACGCGGCAACGCCTACCTCATCGGCGTGGACACCGACTGGACGGTGAGCGCGCCTGATTACGCGGACATCACCTTCACCAGCGTGCTCAAGCATCTTGAACTCTCGGTGCAAGCCGCCTCGCGCGCGGTCGCCACCGGTTCGTTCGTCGGCGGCACGAAGCTGGGCAACGTGGCCAACGGCCAAATCGGCATCGCGCCGTTCCACAGCTTCGAGTCGGCGGTGGCCCCGACTCTGGCCGCCGAACTGGCCCAGCTCACCCAGGACATCATTGACGGCAAGATTGTGGTGCTCAATGCCTCGAGCCTGCCGTAAAAGGTGGTTCTGAGCTGAGGTAACTGCTCTCTGCTAGCACCCTGAGCGGAGGCCCGCGTGCTCTTTGCAGGCCGTAGTCGAAGGGTGCGGCCCCTCACGCGAGAACTGCGTCCTTCGACTGCGGGCCGGAACTACACCGGCCCTCCGCTCAGGACGCTGGCCTTCGCGGGTAAGATGAGCAGTTACAAGAGTTGTGGTAAAACCGGCGGCTCGGAGAAGATTCCCTTCGAGCCGCCAGTTGATTTTATAAGCACTTGTGTTACACTTCGCTCAATCGCTCTAACGCTAACTCTCCACTCTAACTTCCATGCCGCCCATCCTCGAACTGCACGGTATTACCAAGCGTTTCCCCGGTGTGCTCGCAAATGATCATATTGACCTGACTCTGAATGAGGGCGAAATTCTGGCCCTGCTCGGCGAGAACGGCGCCGGCAAGTCCACGTTGATGAACGTGTTGTACGGCCTGTACCAGCCGGACGAGGGCGAGATCAGCGTCAAGGGAAACAAGATCAAAGTCCACAGCCCCAACGACGCCATCGCCGCCGGAGTGGGCATGGTGCACCAGCACTTCATGCTGGTGCCGGTGCTCACCGTCACCGAAAACGTGATGCTGGGCGTCGAGTCGCTTGTCGGCGGCGTCTTTCTGGATCGCAAATCGTCGGCGGCCCGCATCAGGCAAATTTCCAAACAGTACGGGCTGGAGGCTGACCCCGAGGCCTACATCAAAGACCTGCCGGTCGGCATCCAGCAACGCGTCGAAATCATCAAACTCCTTTATCGCAAGGCCGACATTCTCATCCTCGATGAGCCGACGGCGGTGCTGACGCCTCAGGAAGCCGACGAACTGTTCAAGATCATGCGCTCGCTTGCCGCCCAGGGCAAGTCCATCATCTTCATCACCCACAAATTGAAGGAAGTGCTGGCCGTAGCCGACCGGATCAACGTCCTGCGGCTGGGCAAGGTGGTGGGCGCCGCCGACCCGAAGACGGCCACCGAGACTCAATTGGCTTCGATGATGGTGGGCCGCCAGGTGGAGCTGACGGTACACAAAGAAAAGGCAAAGCCGGGTGAGGTTATTTTGCAAGTCAAGGATTTGCGGGTCTTGGACGACCGGGAGAATCTGGCGGTGAACGGGGTGTCGCTTGAGGTGCGCTCCGGCGAGATCGTCGGGGTGGCCGGGGTGCAGGGCAACGGCCAGACCGAGTTGGTGGAGGCCCTCACCGGACTGCGCTCATCTCTATCCGGCCACGTGCGCATCAACAGCCACGAAACCACCCACGACAGCCCGAGGCAGGTCGTGGAACTGGGCGTGGCTCACGTGCCGGAAGACCGCCAGCGCGACGGTCTGGTGCTCTCGTACCCGGTGGCCGACAACATGGTGTTGAACACCTACTACCTGCCGCCATTCGCCCGGGGCGTGGTCATCCAACAGCCTGAAGTCGAGAAAGCCGCCGCCGAGCGCGTGGAGCAGTTCGACGTGAGAACGCCGGGCATTGCCACTTCAGCGGGGTCGCTTTCGGGCGGCAACCAGCAAAAAGTGATCGTGGCCCGCGAGTTCTCGCGCCCGATCAAATTGCTCATTGCCGCCCAGCCCACCCGCGGCCTCGACGTCGGCTCCATCGAATACATTCATGGCCGCATCATCGAGAAGCGCGATTCCGGGTGCGCGGTTCTGCTCGTTTCGACTGAGTTGGACGAAATTCTGGCCCTGGCCGACCGGGTCGCGGTCATGTATCGCGGACGCGTGGTAGCAGTGGTGGATCGCGCCGGCGTCACCAAAGAGTATCTTGGCTTGCTGATGGCCGGCGTCAGCCCGGACCAGATTGCCAAGCCGGAACAAGGCGAAGAAGCGAAAGCGGTGTTCTAAGATGACTACCCTCTCAGCCTCTCCTATCAAAACGCCGAGCCGCTGGTCGCGGATAGTTCAACCGTTGATCATCCCGGCGCTGGCAATATTCACAGCATTCCTCGTCGGTTCGATCATCATCATTCTCACTGATCTGGCGGTACTGGAGGCCCTCAAAAATTTCCTTGGCGCGCCGGGCGCGGCCTTGAGCGCGGCCTGGAAGGCGATCACCACCGCTTACGGCTCGCTGTTTGAAGGGTCGCTAGGGTCGCCAGCCCGAATGATCGCCGCTTTGCAAAGCGGCGATGGCGAGGCCATCGGCGAGGCCTTTTACCCGATCGGCGAAAGTCTGGTGGCGGCTACCCCGTACATTTTCGCCGGGCTGTCCGTGGCCGTCGGTTTCCGTTGCGGCCTGTTCAACATCGGCGCGGAAGGGCAGTTGTTCATCGGCGCGATCTGCTCAGTGTGGGTCGGGTTCACGTTCAAGGGACTCCCGGCCATCGTTCACATCCCGCTGGCGCTGTTGGCCGGGGCCGCGGGCGGCGCGTTGTGGGCCTTTGTCCCGGCCATTCTCAAAGCTAAGACCGGGGCGCATGAAGTGATCAACACGATCATGATGAACTACGTGGCCTTCCGCTTGAGTGAATGGTTGCTCAACGGCCCGCTCAAACGCCCGGGGAGCGCCAACCCGGTCAGCCCGTTCATCGAACAATCGGCGGAACTGCCCCGCTTCTTCCCCGACCCGATCCGGTTTCACATGGGCTTCTTCGTCGCTCTGGGGGTGGCGGCTTTTATCTATTGGTTCCTGTTCAAGACGACGCTGGGGTTTGAAATCCGCACCGTCGGCGCCAACGCCAATGCCGCCAAGTACGCGGGCATGAATATCACCCGCAACCTGATTATTGCCATGTGTCTGTCGGGGGCCTTAGCGGGCCTGGCCGGAGCGAACGAGGTGCTGGGCGTGAACCACAATCTGGCGAACGCGTTCTCGGCGGGCTATGGCTTCGACAGCATTGCCCTGGCCCTGTTGGGCAAGAGCCACCCTCTGGGCGTGGTGCTGGCCGCGTTGCTGTTTGGCACTCTGCGCAGTGGCTCAACGCGGATGCAGAACGTGGCCCAGATTCCGGTGGACATCATCTCGATCATTCAGGCATTGGTCATTGCCTTCATCGCCGCCCCGGCCATCGTCCGCGCCATTTACCGGCTGAGGACAGCAGGCGAGGGCGAAGGCGCAGTGTTTACGCGGGGTTGGGGTAAATAACGGGAACAACAATGACAGCGACAACGACGACGACTACACTGAAATCCATTGCAGAAGAGACACACAAAACGCGCAGTCGCATTTTTGGCGCGGCCTTTATTGTGATCGCGATTGTCACGTACTGGTTGTTCGCCAACGGCGTTGACCCGGCCCTGCAATCCACGTTTGGCCTCAACCAGGGCAACGTTCCGGCAGAGCAACGCCTGCCGGACTGGGTTGTTCCTTCTTACGGCACGGTGGCGCTATTGGCGGTCTTATCGGCAGGCATCGGCGGCTATCAACTGGCGCGCGGCTTTGGCCGCTACACCAACCTGCTCCTCGGCCTGGTGGTGCTGATGTTCATCTTCTCGTTTCTCACCTGGGCCACGAGCGACAAGTCCATCAATCTGGCGGGAATGTTGAGAACGTCGGTGGGGGCGGCAGTGCCGATTACGCTGGGGGCGATGTCGGGGATTCTGTGCGAGCGGGCCGGGGTGGTGAATATTGCCATCGAAGGGATGATGTTGAGCTCGGCATTGATGTCCACCCTGATCGGCAGTGTTACCGGCAATTTGTGGATCGGCCTGCTGGCCGGTTTGCTCACCGGCGCGGCTCTGGCCTTCGTTCACGCCGTATTAGCCATCCGCTACAAAGTGGATCAGATCATCAGCGGCACGGTCATCAACATCTTCTCGACGGGCATCACCAGTTTCATCTCGGCCAAGTTCATGCAGGTTTATCAGGAGTTGAACAACCCCGGCACGTTCCAAAGCTGGCCGATTCCGATACTGTCGGATATTCCGATCATCGGCGGCATCTTTTTCACCAGCAACATCTTCACTTACGGCGCGTATATTTTGCTGTTCGTCATCCACGTCGGCCTGTTCTACACGCGCTGGGGCTTGCGGGTGCGGGCGGTGGGCGAGCACCCCAAAGCCGCCGACACGCTGGGCATCAACGTCTTCCGCACCCGGTATATCAACGTGGTGTTGGGCGGGATGGCCGCCGGATTTGGCGGGGCGTATTTCACCCTCGGCTCGGTGGGCCGGTTCGACGAGGTGATGACGGCCGGGCGCGGGTTCATCGGCTTGGCGGCCATGATCTTCGGCAATTGGTCGCCGTTCGGCGCGTTTGGCGCCTCGCTCATCTTCGGCTTTGCCGACTCGCTGGCCAGCAAACTGGCGATCCTGCGGGTGCCGATCCCGTCGCAGTTCCTGTTGATGGCGCCTTACGTGGTAACGATGATCGCCCTGGCCGGGTTAGTGGGCCGGGTCATTGCCCCCGCGGCTGACGGCCAACCCTACGAGAAACAATAGTCGTCACACCCATCCACTTTATCTAGCCAGAGGAGAGAGATCATGAACATCAAACCCCGAGCGTTGATGATTGCTGCCGGTGTAGGCCTCGTCGGCCAGATCGTCATCAGCCTGATAAGCAGTGCAGTGTCTATAGGACCTGTCCTGGCTGGCGACGATCCTGCACAAATCGACCAGTTCAGTGGAATTACAAGCGTGCTCAGCGTGTTGTTGTGCCTGTGCGGGCTGATGTTTGACACGGGCATTGGTTTCCTCTACGTGTATTTGAGTTCACGCGAAGGGGCAGTGAGCATGGGCGATGCGGCGTTAGGCGGCGCGGCTACCGGCCTGGCGGCGAGGGTAGTGAGCGGCGCGATTGGCGCCTGTATCGGCCTTCTGCTTGTGCCGCTAATTCTGAGTCAAATGTCAACGGGTGTTCCGCCAGAGATGGCCGGGGTAATGTTAGGCGTCGGGGTGGCCGGCGGCCTGATTGGAGCGATTGCAGGTATTTGCATTGGGCTGATCATCGGCGGCGTTTTTGGCGCGATTGGCGGCGCCATCGGCGGGGCGACGGTGGGCAAGGGCCAGAGTGCAGCTCCGGCGATGTGAAAGGCGGGAGATCAAAAAGCGGCGGCTCGGTTGAGCCGCCGCTTTTTTTACCCGAGTTGCTCAAGAAATTTTTTGAATTCGGCAAACTCAGTGGCGTACAACGCTTTCAACCTTTTGGCGCGTTGAACCACCAAATTGAGCCGCTCCTTATCCAAGCTGACAGTATAGGCGCTACGGAAGACATGACGAAAACGCCGCAATTCGTCAAGACATTCTTGGGCCTCGTCGCTGATAAGTCGCGGGCGCATGCCTGGCACATCCAACGTCATGCGACGCAGTAATTGCGCGTGCCATTGGGATTTATCGGCGATTTGGTTTTCAAACGTTTCCGCCACGCGCTCAAAGATGTGCTCAAAGGCCATATATAAGTTGTGCAGGTAGTAACTGGCGACAATCGTCTGCTCTGGCGACTCAAGCGTGTCCCACACCTTCGCCAGCAGTTCATAAAGCCGGGCAATAGCCTGTTCGTCAGCGGCAATTTCAGCCTGAAGAAGTTTGGTTGACTCGCTCATAGATTATTTTTCCGGTTGCCCGCACCCGTTCGGCAAAGTCCGAAGGCTGAGTAATATCGCGCACGTCAATTGCCCAACCGGGAGCGGCTTCCTCAATCGCCCGCCAGATGGAAAAATAGTCGGCCACGTCCAGCCCTTCAATCGCTACGTCCACATCCGAATCGAGCCGGAAAGCGTTGGGGCGGATGACAGATCCAAAGAGAAACACCCGCTTGACCAAGGGGAAATTGATAATGGCCTTTTGAATGGCCTCCGACACAGCGCGCTCGGCGGCGGCGCGGCGGGCTTCGCGCCCGGCGCGCTCCCGTTCGGCGCGAGCCTGCAAGTTGTGGCGGACAGCGGCAATGTCAATCATTGCCAAGAGTGTAACTTGAGGAGCCGGGAAAGGCAAGGGGAATCAAAAAGCGGCGGCTCAAGCGAGTCGCCGCTTGTGTTTAAGGCTGAGGTCACACCCCTGCCGGAGCCGCCGGGGAGGCCGAAGCGCCGCCGCTTTCGGCAGAGGCCACGCGGTAAGCTTGGCCCTGCAGGTGGGCAATTACCAAAAGCGCGTATGAAGCGCCCAAAATATTGCCGCAATAGGGGATGATGGAACCGATGGACAGCAGGGCGAATATAGCCACACCTGACAGTAACCATACAATCAAGAACACCGCTGGCTTGGTGCGAACCAGAGCAAACACCTCGCTCACGCGCAGGGCCGCGCCAATTTCGCCCGTGGCCGCCAATCGGCCAAACGCGGCGGGCAGGAGCAACCCCAGGAAAATGCTATAGAGCGCCAGCAAACAACCGCAACATGAGCTGACGATGGTGGCAATGAGCGGCATTGGATCATCTTGTCCGGCAGCCAAGGGCCCTACCGATAAGCAACTGGCAAAAATGATGGCCGGAAGCGCGTACACCAGGCCGACGACCAGAGCACTAAACCCTTTTTTGACGAAATCGCCGAAATCGCTCCACTCTGGCATTAGCTGAGAGTCGCCGGCAATCACGCGGCGAGTAACATCGAGCGTATATCCGGCAAACACGATACTGCCTAGCACTGGCACCAGACTGATAGCGGCGCCGATAAGAAATTTCTTGACCCAGTCAGTCTCTTGGGTGGGGTAAGTGAACGCCTTTCCATATTCCATAGTGTTTTCCATATTATCCTCCGAGAATAGAATGAGTTATTGGGGCAGAAGTATAGCGATAAGCGGCAAGGCTGGCAAGCAGTATAACAGTCCGGTTTTAAGCGCGCGTTAAAGGACACCCTGCCGCCGCAAGAGCCACAGCAGGCCCAAAGCTTCAGCCGTGAAGGCCAGCGTGTTCGCCAGCGCGATCCCGGCGTGGCCCATGAGCGGAGTGAGCGCGAAACACAGGCTTACAAACAACGCCGCCGTGAGTGCGGCGGCGATCAATGGCACGATTGCGTTCTGCCTTGCATAAAAAGTTCGGGCGGCGATTTCCAACAATGAATGGCCGGTCAGGCCCAGCAAAAACATCTGGGCGGCGGCTACCACCAGGTCCGTGCCCTCAGCCGTGAAGGCGCGGCCCTCGAACACCAGTCGCACCGCAGGGCGGATGACCAACAATGCAACTATCGTCGCCGGAATCGTCAGCGCCAGCATCGCCGCAATGGCCGTTCGCAGAGTCTTCTTCAACGCCTCACGCTCGTCGCGGCTGACCAATTCCGAAAGTGTTGGCAGAAGCGCGGTGGCGATGGATGTGCCAATGATCGTCTCCGGCAGTTGCAGGATCAGCCAGCCATAAGCAATCGCCGTCACCGCGCCCTCGTATAAATTGGACGCAAAGTTGTCGGTGGCGACAAAGATCGAGTAGATGATGGCGACGGTGACCACGCGCGGCCCCATGACTCGCGCCACCCTTTGCATTTCAGGATGCCGCCACTGCAGGGACGGCGTCCACCTGAACCCAAACCGGATCAGCCCCGGCACTTGAATCGCCAAGTGCAAAACTGCGCCGAGAATCACGCCGTAGGCCAGCCCAAAGATTCCCAGCCGTTCGGCCAAAAACTGCACGCCGACAATCTGGCCGACGTTATACAAAATGGGCGCGAGGGCCGGGAGCAGAAAGTGCTGATGCGCTTGCAGGCCGCCGATCACCAGGCCGCTGATGGAAAAGATGAGCGTGGCGATCAGGTTCAGCTGCATCAAGATAATGACCAGATTTTGATCGTCTGGCGCGAAGCCTGGCACGACGACATTGCGCACCAGCGGCCCGGCGAAGAGGGCGATGACGAGGGCCAGCCCGGCAGTGGCCACAAACGCCCAATTGGCCACCCGGCTGAACAACTCCCAAGCGGCGGCCCGGCCGTCACGATCCAGCGTCTCGGTGAGAAAGGGAATGAAGGCAATCGCCAGCGCCCCGCCGGAGATTATGGCGAAGATCAGGTCGGGCAAATTGTTGGCGGCATTGTAAGCGTCGAGCGCGGCGGACACACCGTAAGCCCGGCCTACCAGCACCTGCCGCCCGAGGCCGATGAGTTTGTCAATGCCGAAGAGGAGGGCGAGGAGGGCGGAAGCGCGGAAAAGTCTCATTTGGAAGTTGGAAATTGGAGGTTGGAAGTTGGAGGTTGGAGGTTGGAAGTTGGTGCTCTAACTTCCAATCTCTAACTTCTAAGGGTTGACTCCCCACTGCGCCAGCGCGGCCAGCGCCTGATCCCAGTCCGGGTGGGCGTCGAGGGCGGCGCGCATGTCGGCCACAGCGCGGTCGAGGTCGCCAAGCTGGTAGTAGGCCCAGCCGCGCCAGTAATAGCTTTCTTCCAGTCCCGGTGTTTGCAGGGTGACGTTCGCCAGGTCAATCACGTCCTGATAGCGCTCAGTGTAGAAATAGGCCTTGTACATGAAGGTCTGATACCACAACATGCGGTAGGGCAGTATTCCGTAACTGCGCGCCTGATCGAAGGCCAGGGCGGCGTCCTGATTACGCTCCAGCAATTGGAGCGACGTGCCGACGTTGAACCAGTCGAAGGCGAGATCGAGCGGGTCGGTGTGCCGGGCCGCGTCGGCCTGCGCTTTGGCGAGGGCGCGGTTGTAGTTTGCGCCCACGTCGGCGTCCGGCCCCAACAGGGCCAGCACTTCGGCGGCGCGGGCGGGTGGATACAAGATGATGTAGACGTAGTTGAAGTCGCGCCAGTCGCGCACCTCGGCGTCGTAATCGCGCCAGTAGTTCGCGCCCTTGAACGAGTCCTGGGTGAGGAACTTGCGGGCATCTTCGTCGTAGCCAGTGATGAGGCCATAGTGCCCCTCCCAGCCCTGCCCCACCTGCCCGTGCTCCTCCTCGCGAAAACCGCGCTCGATGATAACCGGGAAGCCGTTGGCGACGAAGCGCTTGATCACGTCACTGTCGCCGCCGTAGCGAATCTCGGCGCTGAGGCCGACGTACTCGGCGGCATAGTTCGCCAACTCGTAAGGCATCACGTTCTTGTCGCTCTTGTTCGGCTTGATCACGCTGGCAATATCCCTCTGCCAGCGCACGTCCTTGCCTGCCGCGTACCACACTAACTCGTCCGGCTCGGAGCCGCGCCAGCCCCAGTAGGCCAGCGCCGCGGTGAGCGTGGCCGGGCCGCAGTTGTTGTAAAGCTGTGGCTCGTAGCGCGCGCCCTCAAGCGTGATGCTGGCAGGAAGATCGTAGATGATAGAAACGGCGGTTGGTTCGGGAGTTGGAGATTGGACGCTTCGCGTGGTTATTGGGGATTGGGTCAGGGCAAGCGTCGGCGTGGGTGGGAGCGGGGTCGGCGTCTCCACCGCAAACGTCGGCGGGGCGGCGAGGGTGACGGCGAGCGTGGGCAGAGTCTCCGGTTGGTTTGAACCGAGGCTGCTGATGAAGCGGTCAATACGTGGGTATATTCGATCGGTGAAAATGCGGCTGTTGTAAAACGCGCCGCCGGCAAAGATGCAGAGGGCGAGGCTGAAGGCGGCGAGGGTGAGGAGGAGGGGGCGGGAGGGGCGCATGGGATAAGGAGGAAGGCTGAGCGAAGAAGGTAAATCGTCTTGGCAGTGTGCAATGTTCCTGCCTAAAATACTCGCTCCACATTACGCGCTTTCGCAGGTGAAGTTCGGTTTCGGTAATCCAGTGTTACTAGAAGGTAACTCAGCGGCATGTGAGGTCATCACAAAGGCGGATAGCGTTTAGCTTCGAGCAAAGCCTGACGCTGTATCAGGCGGGCCGGATCGTTCAGCCGGAGCAGATTTGCAGTAGCCCGGCCAGTGGGCGTCTGCCCGGCGATTCGGGCGCCTTCCAGCGCAAAATGCTCGCGCCAGGCTTGGGTGCGGGGATTGAAGATGGAAACAACAGAGCCATCCGCCGGGTCAATGGCTGTAAGGTCAGAGCCTTTGTGCGGTTGCAATCGAGGCAGGCCAACGCGAGATTGCTTTCGATAGTCTGGCCGCCGTGTTTGAGCGCAATGAGATGATCGAGGTGATGGGTGAAAGGAGAATCGTCCTGATGAACCAAACAGTATTCACACCGCCCGTTGGCTTGCTCGATCACGAGCTTGCGGAGCGGCGCTGGGATATGGACCCGGCTCATGGGCTAATTGGCAGAAAGTGAGGCGCGGGCGCGGACTTTGAGCAAGACCAGGATGTGGTTGATTTGCCCGAAGACATCGAGTTCGGTAGCTTCCTCGTCGGTCAAGCCTTCTTCGGCGTTTTTGTCAAGCAGTTCCTCTAGCCGTGCCTGAGTGGCAGGGGAAACTTTAAAAGCGACGATTTGCTCGGGAGTTGGGCCGCTGGCGAGGAAGTCAATCATCTCATTGAAAGCAGGGTGAGCGGCTTCCTGGCCCGAGACAGCCAGCGGCGCGTTGGCCGGGAGCAAATCTAAAGCGATGGATAGCAACTTTGGCAAATGCTCACGCATAGGCGCAAGCCGGGCGGCCAGTTCGTCGGAGACTTCGAGGGTGATGGTAGTCATTGGAATCGCGCCTTTCGCTGGGCGTATTCTAGCACATCACGGCTTCACCCCAATACTCTCCAACGCCACCTGCGCATCATTAAACGCCGGGTTCACCTCCAGCGCGTTGCGGAAGTCGGCGATGGCGGCGTTCTTGTCGCCCAGCATGTATTCGGCCCACGCCCGCCAGAAGTACGACTCTTCGAGGTCGGGGCGGTAGTCGAGGGTGAAGGTGCTGAGGTCAATCACGTCCTGGTAACGCCCCAAATTGAAGTAGGCGCGATATGGGCCGAACTGGTAGAACAACATGCGTTTGGGCAGGCCAAGTTCGCGCGCCCTGTCGAAGGCCTCGGCGGCTTCGGCGTAACGGTCAAAGTAGTTCAGGTTCGAGCCGAGGTTGAAGTGAGCAAAAGGGCTGTCAGGCTCGGCGGCCACGTCGGCCTGGGCGGCGGCCAGTGCGTTCTGGCGGTTCACAGTCTCGTCAACGTCGAGGCCAAGCAGGGCGTTGATCACGTCAACGTCGTCAGGCGGAAACACGACGATGTACAGCCGGTTGAATTCCTGCCACTGCTTGTCAACTGTTTCGTACGGCACTCTGCGATCCGGCCCGGCGGTCACATCCTGCGCGATGAAAATCCCCTGGGCGTCATCGTAACCGGTAATGAGTAAGTAGTGGCCCACCCAGCCCTGTTCAACCGTGTAGCCCGTCTCAATCACCACCGGGTAGCCGTTGGCGATGAAGTGCTTCAAGCCGTCCACCGTGCCGCCCACGCGGAACAGGGCGTCGAGCCAGCCCGCGTGCGTTTTCACGTAATACACCATCTCGTCCCAGCGCACGTTCTTGTCGCGCTGATTCGGATGAACAATTTTCGCCACGTCGTCCTGCGTGCCCTGCCAGCCGTAAAAGCGCAAGTACATCGCCAGCGTGGCCGGGCCGCAGTTGTTGATGTCCTGCTTCTCCCAGTTTGGCGATTTGAGAGTGACTGACTCGGGTGGCGCGATGAGCGGGATTGGGGTGGACGTGGCGACCGCCGTTGGAATTGGGGTAGCCTGAGCGTCGAAGGACAGGGCCACCGTCGGCGGCGGGGAGGCCGCCACTGGTGCGTCCGAAGGGAGGGCGGTGGGCAACGTTTCTCCGGCAGGGGCGGCTAAATCGAGAATCGCGCCACGCAACAACTCCATCCGCCAGCGAATCGAGTCGTATTTGAAAAGGACGACTGCGCCAGTCCCGACTGCCAACAGGATCGGCAGGGCCAGTTTTTTGCTGAACATGGCTTTGGATTATACTGCCTGAAAATTAGGAGGAAGTTAGGTATAATTTCTCGTGATATTCTGAACAATCGGCGGATTACAAGCGACGACAAGCACCCTGAGCGGAAGCCCGCGTCCTGAGCGGAACGAAGTGAAGTCGAAGGATGCGGGCTGTAGTCGAAGGGTGCGGCCCACTCGCGAGAGCAGCACGCGAAGCGTTCGACTGCGTGGCGCGCTTCGCGTGCACGCCACTCCGCTCAGGATGCTTGTTATCCACTGATAAAAATCGGCGGAGGCGACATGGCGTTCAAAGATATGAGAGAGTTTATCGCTCTGCTCGAAAAGCAGGGCGAGTTGATTCGGATCAAGACGCCTGTCTCGCCTGAACTGGAAATTACCGAGATTGCCGACCGGGTGATGAAGGGGCCTTCAGCCAAAAACAAGGCCCTGCTCTTTGAGAATGTGCAGGGCTTTTCGATGCCCGTCGCCATCAACCTGTTTGGCTCCGAGGAGCGCATGGCAACCGCGCTGGGCGTGGACGATTTGGAAGAGTTGAACCACCGGCTGGCGAAGCTGGTGGACTTTCGTTTGCCGCAAGGCCTGGGGCCGATGGTTGACCGGGGCCTGGACTTTTTGAACGTGCTCAAGAGCATCGGCCTTGGGCCGACGATGACGAGCCGCGGCCCTGTGCAGGAAGTGATCGAGCAGGACGCGCCGAACCTGAACACCCTGCCGATTCTGAAATGCTGGCCGGGCGACGCCGGAAAATTTATCACCTTGATGCAAGTCATCACCCGCGACCCGGTGAGCAATGCTCGCAACGTGGGGATGTACCGCTTGCAGGTGCTGGGCGAGCGCAAGCTGGCCATGCACTGGCAGAGGCACAAGGGCGGGGCCGAGCACGAGCGCAAGGCGCGAGAGAAGGCCGTAGGGGCAGGCCTGGCTGAAAGCCCCCTGTCGGGTGTGCCTGCCCCTATCCCGGCCGCAGTAGTGCTCGGCGGCGACCCGGCCTCGATGTGGTGCGCTAGCGCCCCGCTCCCGCCGAACATTGACGAGTATCTGCTGGCCGGTTGGATTCGGGGCAAGCCGGTGGAGTTCGTGAAGTGCGCCACCCAGCCGATTGAAGTTCCGGCCAATGCCGAGATTGTGATCGAGGGCTACGTGGACCCGAACGAGCACGAGATCGAAGGGCCGTTCGGCGACCACACCGGCTACTACACGCCCGCCGAGCCGTTCCCGGTCTTTCACGTCACGGCCATCACCCACCGCCAAAGCCCGATTTACCCGACGACGATTGTGGGCGTGCCGCCAGTTGAAGATGTGTATTTGGGCAAGGCCACCGAGCGATTGTTCCTGCCCCTGCTCCGACTCTTTTTGCCCGAAGTGTTGGACTACCATATGCCGCCCGCCGGTGTGTTCCACAACCTGGTCATCGTCAAAATCCGCAAGCGGTATCCGGGCCACGCCCGCAAGGTGATGTTTGGCATTTGGGGGCTGGGCCTATTGATGCTGGCAAAAGCAATCGTGGTCGTGGACGAGTGGGTGGACGTTCACAACCTGCACGATGCCGCCTGGCAGGCGCTGGGCAACGTGGACTGGAGCAAGGACATCGTCGTCGTCGAAGGGCCGGTGGATCATCTCGACCACGCCTCCTACCGCCACTCGTTCGGCGGCAAGATTGGCATTGACGCCACCGCCAAAGGCCCGGACGAAGGTTACACGCGCGGCTGGCCGGAAGTGGCTCGGATGGACGAGGCTACCAAGAAGAAAGTGGACGAGATGTGGAAGGAACTGGGGTTATAGGAACCACTGATTATGAGTCAAATAATCCGTGCAATCGGTGCGCTTCGCGTCCGTGGTTGCTTTATCACACCATGACACTCCTTGAGCAATTTCTTCCGCAGTTTGACGTGAACGAAGTTCACTCGATTGAGATTCGGGCTACGCCGGAGCGGGTGTACCGCGCTCTGCAGGAATACCGCCTGGGCGACTCGGCGGTGACGCGTTTTCTGTTCGCGTTGCGCCGACTACCTGCCTTACTCACCGCCAAAGGCCGGGCGGCTTTGCAGGCGGCACAGCAACAAGAGCCACCGTTCATTCAGATGCTCGACAAGGGCGGCTTCGTCAAGATGGCCGAGACGCCAAACAAAGAGATCGTCGTCGGCCTTGTCGGCAAGTTTTGGAAGCCGGTTCCAGAACAAGTGAAGGTGGCGAACGGCGCAGCGTTTTTGCTCTTCGGCGATCCGGCTTACGCCAAAGCGGCGATGAACTTTCACCTTGCGCCGAATGGAAACGGCCTGACGTGCTTGAGCACCGAAACGCGAGTCTGCGTGCCCGATTCCAAAAGCCGGAGGCTGTTCCGGCTTTACTGGGCGCTCATCGGCTTCTTCAGCGGCTGGATTCGGGCTGAGATGTTGCGGGGGATCAAGAAGGCGGCAGAATTGTGATGATCTCTCGCACCCGCACCTTCCTCGAAATGATCAAGTTCGAGCACACGGTCTTCGCCCTGCCGTTTGCCTATCTTGGCATGTTGCTCGCGGCAGGCGGCTGGCCGGGTTGGTGGAAGTTCATCTGGATCACGGCGGCGATGGCGGCGGCGCGCACGGCGGGGATGAGCCTCAACCGGCTGATTGACCGCCACATTGACGCCCGCAACCCGCGCACGGCAAACCGCCCGATCCAATTGGGCCGAATTTCGGCGCAGGCAACGGCGATCGGGGCGGTGATTTCATTGTTCGTTCTTGCCATCGCCGCGTGGCTATTGAACCCGGTGGCGTTCCTTCTCTTTCCGGGCGCGCTCGTCTTTCTGGTCGGCTATGCATACGCCAAGCGCTTCACCTGGCTCTCGCACTTCATTCTCGGCTTCACCGACGGGCTGGCCCCGGCAGGCGCTTGGATTGCTATCACCGGCACGTTCTGGCTGGCCTCAGACATTCCGGCGTGGCTTCTGCTGGGCGCGCTCACGGTTTGGATCGGCGGCTTCGATTTGATCTACGCCTGCCAGGACGTAGAGTTCGACAAGCGTGAAGGTTTGCGCTCGATCCCGGTTCGATTCGGCATTGCGTTTGCGCTGAGGCTGGCGCAAGCCTGCCACGCACTCACCGTAGTTTTGCTCGGCGCGGTTGGGGCTTGGTTCGGGCTAGGCTGGCCGTTCTGGGTTGGGCTGGCGGCCATTGCCGCCCTCTTCGTCTGGGAGCACTCGCTCGTCAAGCCGGACGATCTTTCCAAAGTAGACATGGCGTTTTTCAACGTCAACGGCTACATCAGTTTGACGATATTCGTGGCGACAATGCTTGCAGTATGGCTATGAAACGACGAACGACAAGGGTCTTGTTTGACGTTTGTCGTTTGACGCTTCAGAAGTCAAAAGGAGATTCAGTATGAACATCGCAATGTGGGGCAAAGCCCTCCGCACCATCCCGCGCATCACTAAAGACGAGTGGAACGCGCTGGACATCATCTCCAAGTTTTTGATCGCCTCTCGATCCGGGGTGTTGATCATCACCTTCATCTCGGCCGGGTTGGCGGGGTTGTTTGCCTATCGCGCCGGGCATTTCGATTTGGGCCTGTGGCTTCTGCTCACCTTTGGCCTGCTGTTTGCCCATGCCACTAACAATTTGCTCAACGATGCCACCGATTTTGTCAAAGGCGTGGACACCGACAACTACTATCGCGCCCAGTACGGCCCGCAGACACTGACGCACGGCTTTTTGACGATGCCTCAACTGCTGACGTATGCCGGGGTTAGCGGCTTGCTGGCCCTGCTCTTCGGCGGCTATTTAGTTTACTTGCGCGGCCCGGTGGCGTGGGTTTTGCTTGGCGCAGGCGTGTTCTTCGTCCTGTTTTATACCTGGCCCCTCAAGTACATTGGCCTGGGCGAGATTGCGGTCGTCATTGTGTGGGGGCCGCTGATGATTGGCGGCGGCTACTACGTGATCACCGGCCAGTGGGATTGGAACGTGGTGATCGCGGGTTTGCCGTACGCGCTCGGCGCAACGTCGATCATCTTTGGCAAACACATTGATAAATACGACAAAGACAAAGCCAAAGGCATTCACACCCTGCCGGTGGTCATTGGCGAGAAAGCCGCCCGCTGGACAGTGCTGGGCATGATGGCGGCGCAATATATCATCGTCGCCTATCTTGTCCTCACGGGCTTTTTTACGCCGGTAGTGCTGGCCGTGTTCCTGGCGCTCAATTTTTTGCGGGATTCCTACAAGGCTTATCGTCACCCCAAACCCGCCGAGGCTCCCGCCAATTTGCCTCCCGGTGTGTGGCCCCTGTTCTTCGTCGGCTATTCGTTTGTTCACAACCGCCGCTTCGGCCTGCTCTTCCTGCTGGGCCTGATCGGCGATGTCGTCCTTCGTAGTTTGCGCCTGTTTGGTTTGTAGTTCCTCGCCGATTGAGCGAGATTAAATTTCAAGGAGAAGAAGAATGTCGAAACGAAAATACTCACTCTTGGCCGTTGTCAGCCTGATGGTGGCTGGCACGCTGTTGCTGGCCGCCTGCGCCGGGTCGGCGGTTCCGCCGCCCACCGCCACGTCGGCTCCCCTCCCCACGGCTGTTCCGGTGAACACTGAGCCGCCCGCGGCGACTGAAGCGCCGACGGCTGTCCCCACCGAGGCCCCGACGGCCATCCCCGAACCGGTCACGGTGAAGATCGGCGTCCTCCCAATCATTGACGCCCTGCCCATGTTCGTCGCGCAGGACAAAGGCTACTTCGAAGCCAACAGCGTCAAAGTAGAATTCGTGCCGGTGGCCTCCGCCGCCGAGCGCGACCAGTTGATCCAGGCCGGTGAAATTGACGGCATGATCAACGATATGATCTCCACGATCCTTTTCAACAAGGATGCTGTGCAAGTAGTCGCCGTTGGCTTTTCTCGCGTTGCTACTGACACTTATCCGCAGTTCCGCATCCTGGCCTCGGCCCAGAGCGGCATCACCACCGTTGACGGACTCAAGGGCGTGGAAATTGGCGTCTCGGATGGCACCGTCATTGCTTACACCACCGACCGTCTCCTGCAAGCCGAAGGCTTCACCGCCGACGACATCAAGACGATTGCCGTGCCTAAGATTCCGGATCGCCTGGCCCTGCTCGGCTCCGGCGAACTCAAGGCCGCCAACCTGCCCGACCCGCTGGCCTCGCTGGCCGTGGCCGGCGGCGCGGTGGTGATCATTGACGACACCAAGCACCCCGAATATGGCTACAGCCTGTACACCTTCACCGCCAAGTTCGCCGCCGATCATCCCGGGGCAGTCAAAGGCTTCCTGGCCGCCGTCTATCAAGCCGCCGCCGACATCAACGCCGACAAGACCCAGTGGGATGGACTGCTGGCCGATCAGGCGCTTCTGCCTCAGCCCCTGCAAGGCAACTACACCCTGCCCGACTACCCAACCGGGGACGTGCCGTCTGAGGATCAATTCAATGACGTTCTGGCCTGGGCCAAAGACAAAGGCATCGTCGCCGCCGATGTGTCGTATACTGACTCGGTGAGCGCGAACTTCCTGCCGTAAGTTATCCAACAGAACACGCGATACGTGTTCCGTTTTCTGCAACAATGATCACCGTCCACGATCTCCACTTCGCCTACCCCTCCGGCCAGCCGGTGTTCTCCGGCTTCGACTGGACGGTGAAGGCCGGGGAGACGTGGGCGGTGCTCGGGCCGTCGGGTTGCGGCAAGACAACTTTGCTCTACATGCTGGCCGGGCTTCGCCTCCCTGTTCGCGGCCAAGTGAGCATCAACCGCCAACCCATCACCCGCCCACGCCCGCAAACCGGCCTCATCCTGCAAGACTACGGCCTTCTGCCCTGGGCCACCGTGCGCGACAACGTTCTGATCGGCCTCAAACTGCGAAAGTTTTACGGGCCGGACGGGCGACACGCGCCAAGAGAGGATCGGGTCAACCGCCTGCCGCTGGTTGACCGTTGGCTTAATCGACTCGGCCTGGCCGCTGTCGCCAAACAATTCCCCGGCCAACTTTCCGGGGGACAGCGCCAGCGCACGGCCATCGCCCGCACCCTTGTCCTCGAACCCGACCTGTTGTTGATGGACGAACCGTTTGCCTCGCTCGACGCGCCGACTCGCGAAGGCCTGCAAAACCTTCTGCTCGAACTTCGCGCCGAGCAAAACCTGACGACCATCATCGTCACTCACGCCATCGAAGAAGCCGCGTTCCTCGGACGCAAGATTCTCGTCCTGCGCCAGCCGCCCATCACCGAGCCGGCCGTCGTTGACAACCCCGGCGCCGACATTGAACCACGCGGCGTCTACCGCGGCACACCACGTTATTTAGAGATGTGCATCCGCCTCCGAACCTTGCTTGAAGAGTCACGCCATTCATAATTCATCCTTCATCCTTCTTTCCCATGAAGCGCCGTGACGTTCTCCTCGCCATCCTCGCCCTCACCCTCCTCTGGGAGGTCGTCGCGCTGGTGGTCAACAAGCGCATCCTCCCCCTGCCCACGACGGTGGCCCAAACCTTCTTCCGCGAACTGCCCGGCGATCTCGGCCAACACTTCGCCGCCAGCTTCTTCCGCGTCGTCGCCAGCGTGATCGTCTCCGTCATCCTGGCTGTGCCTGTTGGCCTCGTGCTCGGCCAGAGCAAGCGCCTCAACCGCATCTTTTCGCCCTTCGTCTACCTGCTCTATCCGGTGCCCAAAGTGGTGCTCGTCCCGGTCATCCTGCTCTTCTTCGGCATCGGCGATGTCCCGAAGATCATCATCATCGTCCTCATCCTCTTCTTCCAAATCCTCGTCCTCGTCCGCGATCAAGCCGCCGCCATCCGCCCTGAACTGATTCAATCCGTGCGCTCGCTCGGCGCAGGGCGGCGCGCGCTCTTCACCTACGTTTACCTCCCGGCCAGCCTGCCTGCCATTCTTACGGCTTTGCGACAATCGGTCGGCACCGCTGTCGCCGTGCTCTACGTCGCCGAACTCTTCGCCACCCGCCTCGGCCTGGGTTACTATATCTACATCAGCGGCAGTACCTACTTCGACTACCCGGCCATGTACGCCGGGGTGGCCGCCATGAGCCTCCTCGGCCTCGGCATGTACTTCACCGTGGACTGGCTCGACCGCTGGCTGTGCAGGTGGCAGTACGTGAGTTAACGATGCTGTTTAGCCGTAGCATCGGGCCTCGCGCAAGCGGCCCGCCCATAAGGAGCTAAACTACGTTTGTCTAAACGTGTGATATGACTCGCCTCACAGGCGCCGAGCGCGCCGCTTACGTTCAAAGCATGTTCGCCCGTATCGCCGGAAAGTACGACTTGATGAACCGGCTGATGACGGGCGGGCAGGACATCCGCTGGCGCAAAATTTTGTTGCAAGTGGCCGCCGCCCCGCGCGGGGGAAGTTTGCTCGACCTGGGAACCGGAACCGGCGACATCGCCGCCCAGGCCCTGCAAAACGATCCGACGCTTACCAGTGTGGGTGGCGACTTCACGCTGGAGATGATGCGCGTGGGCAAAGCTGACTCAACTCGCCGGGCCATCCGCTTCGCCGGAACCGACGCCCTCAATCTGCCCTTTCCCGAGGACACCTTTGACGCCGTGACTTCCGGCTACCTGATGCGCAACGTGATTGACGTGCGCCGCGCCTGGGCCGAGCAATATCGCGTCCTCAAACCGGGCGGGCGCGTCGTCTGCCTCGACACGACTCCGCCGCCCAAAAATCTGCTCTGGCCCTTCATCCACTTTCATTTGCACGTCGTCATCCCAATGTTAGGCCGCCTCATCGCCGGCAACTCCGAGGCTTACACCTACCTGCCCGACTCCACCGAGAACTTCCTGCCTGCCGAAGGGCTGGCCGGGCGCATGGCCGAAGCCGGGTTCAAAAACGTGCAATTCCAACGCCTCATGTTTGGCACCATGGCGATCCACTGGGGAAGAAAGGGGTCAACGGATTTAGCGGATTGAACGGATAAATCAAAAACTTCCGCTAAATCCGTTCAATCCGTTGACCCAAAACCACTATGCCAAAGAGACTCATTATCGGCCTCACTGGCGCGTCCGGCGTCATCTACGGCATCCGCGCCCTTGAAATGCTCAAGGGGAGCGAGACCGAAACACACCTCATTCTCAGCCCGGCGGCCAAAGCTACCATTGCCCAGGAAACCGATTGGAAGGTGAGCGACGTTGAGGCGCTCGCCTCGGTCAGGCACGATCACCGTGACGTGGGCGCGGCGATCGCCTCCGGCTCGTTTGCGACGATGGGCATGCTGATCGCGCCTTGCTCCATCAAGACTCTCTCCGCCGTCGCCAATTCGTATTCAAACGATCTCATGTCCCGCGCCGCCGACGTGTGCCTCAAAGAGGGCCGCCCGCTTCTGCTCATGGTACGCGAGACGCCACTGCATCGCGGCCACATCCGTCTCATGGCCCGGGCCGCCGAAGCCGGCGCCATCATTTTTCCGCCCGCGCCCGCCTTCTACGGCCGGCCGCAGACGATTGATGATTTGGTGAACGGCACAGTGGGCCGCGCCCTGGCCCGCCTGGGCATTGAGAACGACGCCTACACAAAATGGAAGGGCATGGGTGAGAGTGCGTGATCCTCTCCGCAGACACCAAGTGTCTCTGTAGACACTTGATGCCTGGGGAGTCAGGTAAAATGAGGGCCATGACAACCCTTCCTGACAACGTCCGCAATTTTCTGGCCGCCCACTCCACGCTGGTGCTCTCCACCGTCAACGCCGAAGGCTCCTCGCAGTCGGCCCCGCTCTTCTTCGCCACAGACGACGATGGCTCGCTCCTCTTCGTCTCCAGCCCCAAAAGCCGCCACAGCCTGAACATCGCCGCCGACAGCCACGCCGCCGTGACGATGTACAACGAAACGTGGACTTGGGAGGAGATCGCCGGGGTGCAAATGGAAGGTCACGTTCACCACTTGCCAGCGGGGCCGGGCCGCGAGCATGCCTGGGAAGTATACAAGGCCAAGTTCCCGTTCGTCGTCGAGTTCGAAGACGAAGTCTCACGCAGTGAGTTCTATCGCTTTGTGCCGAAGTGGGTGAGGTTGATTGATAACAGCCTGAGATTTGGCTACAAAGAGGAAATAGAACTAAAATAGACGTCGGAGGGCAGGATGTTACGCGATCTCACTATTCAAGGTTATAGATGCTTCAAAGACTTTCATATTGACGGTCTGGCGCGAGTCAATTTGCTTGTGGGGCCGAATAACGCAGGGAAAACGAGCTTTTTGGAAGCTGTATATCTGCTGTCTTGTTATGGCTATGCCAACTACTTACTAGAGATACTTTATTACCGCGGTGAAATCTCTGAGCACCCACCGTCATCATATGCCACATCCCACACTAACTATTATGTGAGTCATATCTTTTATGGCCACAAACTTCAACCGGGCCAAAGGTTGGACGTGTTCTCAGATAAGGAACAGCCCTTACACCTTACAATCCAATTTAAGAAAGCCGAACCTGAAAGAGGCGCTTCGCACAACCAACTTGCCTTCACATTTCTAGATCATGAAATGGATTGGCAATCCGTTAACAAGGAGGGGGCAATTCTTGAGGAGTCTGTTAACTACCCGGTGTTCCCTGATGTTACAAAGGAACATCCCCCTAATTGTTTCGTATCGGTCAATGGCCTGAGCATTAATTACCTGGCTGAACTTTGGGATAGGATCACTTTAACTCCTAAGGAAGAAGACATGGTATCCGCTTTGCAGGTCATACAGTCGGATGTGCAACGCATTAGCTTTACTAGCCGCCGCGATACCAATAATGACATCCTTCTCAAACTGAAGAATCAACGAGCTCCTGTGCCCTTGAGTAGCATGGGTGATGGTATGCGCCGAATTTTAACTCTAGTGGCTTCAGCAGTTGTTTCTGAAAACGGCGTTTTACTGGTAGATGAAATTGATACTGGCCTCTACTACGAAACTCAAATCGACATGTGGCGCTTACTAATTGAGACGGCACAACGCCTAAACGTGCAGATATTTGCGACGACTCACAGTTGGGATTGTGTCAGGGCCTTTCAAGAGGCGCTTGCCAAAACGCAAGATAGTTCTGTAGGCAAGCTGTTCCGGCTGGAAAAATCAGGCGATGACATAAAGTCGGTCGAATACACTGCCAGCGATTTGGAAGTTGCAGTGCGTGAACTTGTTGAGGTGCGTTGATGCCGAACGCATATTTGCTGGTTGAGGGCAAAAACGATCAACACGTCATATGGGCTTTATGCCAGCAACATCAACTGCCGGAGACATTTTCTGTAGAGATACCTCGAAGCCGGGAAGGCATAGAAGGGCTTTTAGACGTTTTGCCAGTTAGACTAAGCGCACGCGGCCTAAAGGCCTTGGGCGTTGTGGTAGATGCTGACCAGGACCTCCTCGCCCGTTGGCAAGCATTGAAAGATCGCTTAACTGCTCGCGGCCATGTTGACATTCCAGCCACACCTCCCGCTTCGGGTTGGGTCTCTTCTCAACCCGAACTTCCCCGCGTTGGCGTCTGGCTTATGCCAGATAATCAACTCCCCGGCATGTTAGAGGATTTTGTTCGCTACCTTATCCCGCCCGATGACGCGCTCCGCCCAAAGGCCGAAGCCGTCTTGCTAGAGATCGAGCAAGCCGGCTTGAATCGCTACAAACCAGTTCATCGTCCCAAAGCGCTGATCCACTCTTGGCTCGCGTGGCAAGAAAACCCAGGGATGCCAATGGGTCAGGCGATTACTGCTCAAGTGTTGCATCACAATTCGCCAACTGCCAATAGCTTTATTAGCTGGCTGAAACGCTTGTTTGATCTCCCCCAATAATGCCTCAACATTCAAACAAAGCCGCCCTGCGCGGCGAGCCGTCTTATGTGTGGCGGGCAGGGCAGGCGCGGCGGCTGAATCTGATTCGCGAGGCCGCGCCGATGATTGAAGGCGGGCGCGTTCTGGTGGACGGTTGCGGCGTGGGGATGTATGTCGAGAAGCTTGGCGCGTTCTCTGACTGCGTTCACGGGTTGGATATAGAATTCGAGCGTGTCGCAGAGGCGGCCCAACGCTTGGATCATCTGCTATGCGGCGCGGGCGAGTTTTTGCCGTATGCATCCAACTCGTTCGACGTAGTGCTATCGCACGAAGTGATCGAGCACGTGCAGGACGATGGAGCCGCCGCTCGTGAGATGATCCGGGTTCTCAAACCGGGCGGGCGGCTCGTCCTCTTCTGCCCGAACCGCTGGTATCCGGTGGAGACGCACGGCATCTACTGGCGCGGGCGTTATCATTTCGGCAACATCCCGCTCGTCAACTACTTGCCTGACCCGCTTCGCAACAAGCTCGCGCCCCACGTCCGCGCTTACACGGCGGGCGGTTTGCGCAGCCTATTCGACGGCCTGCCGGTGAAGATCGTCCACCACGCTATCATCTTCGGCGGCTACGACAACCTCATTGCCCGGCTTGGCGCGATGGGCAAATTGATTCGCGGCGGGCTGTACCTGTTTGAAAACACGCCCCTGCAAGTTTTGGGCCTGTCTCACTTTTTGGTTGTGGAAAAACAATAGGGTGGTTTGACGACTACCAATTCATTCGTCGCCGCACCAGCCGATCCCACAACCAGTCCGGCGCAAAGCGGCGCAGGCGGATCGCCCAGGCGACGCCAGTCGGGATGGGATAGCGGGCGTGAGGGTTGGGGCTGGCGAGAATCTTTTCCACGGTGTCGGCGAAAAGCTGGGGCGGGAAGCCGGCGGTTGCTCGTTTGATAGCTGACTTTTTGACATTTTCAATCAGCGGCCTGTAGGCGCTGGCATCAACCCCGCGCTCGGCCAGGCCCGACAACGCCCGGTTCAGGCTCGTCTGCCAGATCATCGTCGGGCTGGCGCCCGGCTCGATCACCACCACCTTCACCCCGAACGGCGCCATCTCCCATCGCAGAACGTCGCTCAACGCTTCGAGCGCGAACTTGCTGGCGGTGTAGGCTCCGAGCAAGGGCGAGCCAATGCGCCCTCCGATACTGCTGACGTTGATGATCGTCCCCTTCGCCGCTTTGAGCAAGGGCATCATTGCTTGAGTTACCGCCAGGTGCGCGATCACGTTGACTTCAAATTGCGCTCGCAGTTCTGAGGGCGGCAGGAGTTCGAGCGGCAAGGCAAAGGCTGTGCCGGCATTGTTCACCAACGCATCCAACGTGGCGGTGGCCCCGGCCACAGTCCGCCCTAACCCGGCCACCTGGGTCTCATTCGCTACGTCGCAGATCAGCACTACAAGTTCTCCTGTTTCCCCCTGTTCCTTCTTTTCCCTCAACAAGCTTTCTCGATCCGCTTCTTTGCGAACAGTGGCAAACACGCGCCAGCCCAACCTGGCAAAGTGCAAAGCGGTGACGCGGCCAAAGCCGGTAGAACAGCCGGTGATCAGAATTGTTTTAGGCCGGGAGGAAAAAGACACGAATGGCCTGTTGAGGGTTGAAGTTGGAAGTCGGCTCTATGGAGAAGCGCCGCCCGGGCCCGACGGCGGCGCAAACCTCGTCACCCGCTCTACCAGCAGATTGATGTCGAACGGCTTGACGAGGAAACTGGCGACATCATACTGCTTCACCTCGTTCACCAACTCAGACGAGGGCCTGGCGGTGATCATGATGACGGGCACATCCGTGAGGTTAGGCGCGGCGCGAAGGTCTTTGAGCAGAGCCAGACCATCCCTGCCCGGCAAATAGTAATCGAGCAGGATGAGGTCAGGCGGATCACTCAGGGCCAGAGTCAGGCCCTGGCGGGCGTCGTACGCCATCTGCACATTATAGCCTTTGGCGCTGAGCGCCGTCTCGATCAGGCGCACAATTTCCCGGTCGTCGTCAATGATGAGCACAGAGGGAGCCTTCATCGCAATTTCTCCTCAACGGTATGGAGAGTATATCGCCTGCTGGGGAATTGGGCAACAGGAATGAGTCATGCCATTCGCGCCTTCGCCCCATTCGTGATATAAAACGGTCATGCCCGACGATCCGCAACACCCCAATTCGACGCAAGGTGGTGTCACTCTCGGCGAAGGCGCGCAACTCACCATCGGCGCTGGCGATGTGGTTGGCCGTGACAAAATCGTCACCAATATTCAGAACATCTACCAACACGCCCTCAGCGCCGTAGAAGAGGCGAAACTTGCCCATGAGTTTGAGCGGCAGGAATTGGCGCAAGGCGTCAGCGCCTTCGTCAATCGCCTGCAAGCCCGCGCCGGCGAGGCCGCCGACGCAAAAACGGGCGGCCCTTACAAAGGCTTGCTCGAATACCGCCTCAGCGACGCCGAACTGTTCTTTGGCCGTGAAAGCGCCATCCGCGAGCTTTTGCAAAACCTGGGGCGCGGCCCGCTCACCGTCTTGCACTCCGAGTCTGGCGCGGGCAAGACGTCGCTCCTGCAAGCTGGACTCTCCCCACGCCTGATCGCCAACGGGCATCTGCCAATTTACTTGCGGCCCTACAACCTCAACCCGGCCCTCGCCCTCAAACGGGCCTTCCTCTCCGACCTCCCGCCCAGACCTGACAGGTTTTCAAAACCTGTCAGGTCTGAGCAAGAATCCATGCGCGACTTCCTGCGTAAAGTGTGTGAAGTGCTTGGCCCGCAGACGACACTCTACGTTTTCATTGACCAATTTGAAGAGTTCTTCACCCGACTCGAAGACGCCGAGCGAGGCGGGTTTGTGAACGAACTTGCCGAATGCCTTGAAGATGATGGCCTCAACGTGCGTTGGGTGCTGGCCCTGCGAAGCGAATACTTTGGCAACCTCGCTAACTTCCGCCCCCGAATCCGCAACCCGTTCGAGAACGACTATCGCCTGAACCGCTTGACCCGCGCCGAAGCGCAAGAGGTGATCGCCAAACCCGCCGAGAAGCAGGACTTCAAGTTTGAGACCGGCTTGATTGAGGCATTGCTGGACGACTTGGGCAAGAACGAGATTGCGCCGCCGCAAATTCAATTGGTGTGTCTCGCCCTGTTTGAAGAACTCGAGTCTGGTCAGACTCTCATCACCCGCACCCTTTATGAACGCGAAGGCGGCGCTGCCGGAATCCTGCGCGGGCATTTGGAGCGCGTGCTGTCGCGCGACTTGCGGCCTGAGCAACGCACTCCCGCGCGCCGTCTCCTCGAAGCGCTCGTCACCTCTGAACAACGACGCATTGTCCGATCTCGTAATGAGCTTGTCGCCGAATTGACAGCGCGCGGTGTCGTACCTGAGACCCTGGACGTTATTCTCAGCCAGTTAATAGATAGCCGACTGCTGAAAGCGGACGAAACCGAGTCCGGCCTGGCGTACGAACTGGTACACGACTATTTGTTAGGCGAGATCAAACTCGACCCTGAACTTCAGGCGCGTAAAGCCGCGCAGGAATTGCTGGAACAAGAGACGCAAACTTACCGCCGGTTCAAAACGCTCATCACAGCGGAACGACTGGCCATCCTTGAACCCTACATAGCGGATTTACAGCTAACATCCGACGCGGAACAACTCCTCGCCGAAAGCAGAGCGGCCATACAGCGTCAGAAAGCTGAGGCGGAAGCCCAACAACAACGCGAACTGAAGACGCTTCGCAAATTGGCGCGGAGCCAAGAGGAGGCGGCCAGATACCGACCCAAAGGGACCCCCCTCCCAATTCGGTTTGCGATTGGAGCACTCTTCTTATTCGTTTTATTCATTCTTTGCATAACAGGGGGGGCACTTGTAAACACCTTCGAGGACATGACTCCGATCGGGCAGATGGCTTGTGGCGTGTTAATCGTAATCGTGCTGGCAATTGCCCTTGTTGGCATCGTAAAGTGGCGTAACAGGAAGGCGAAGGCCGCCCGTGTCGAGCTACAGGCCGAGATAGAGTTCAGCCCGGACAGCACTCGCCTTGTCAGTGTGAACACCAGTGGCGGAGCAGCGCTTTGGGATACAAGGGGCAAATGCCTAGAAGGATTAGGGCATGAAGGGGCGGCTTCTGCCAGGTTCAGCCCGGATGGCACGCGCATTCTTACTACCAGTAGCGACCAAACTGCTCGGGTCTGGGATATCAAAGGCGCCCTTTTCATGAAATTGCAGAGCGCCAAACCGCCTGCTTCTAAACCAGTCTCTTTCCGGATGAGCGGCAGTTTCAGCCCGGATGGTTCGCTTATCATGACGACACTTTATCCCGGTTACACCCAGATTTGGGAGGCAACCACCGGACAACTTCGTGTTGCCCTTAAGAACAGTTTCGACGGCATTTTCAGCCCGGACGGGCGACTCATCCTGACGATTAGTGATCCAAACGCCGCCCGCCTCTGGACTGTGGAGGGAAATATACTGGCCGTTTTGGAAGGCCACACGGGGGCGATTCGTTCAATCTGCTTTAGTCCGGATGGGGTGTGGATGGCTACTGCCAGCGCCGACCACACGGCCCGGATTTGGAACGCAGACGGCGAAGAGGTTGCCGTGCTCAAAGGGCATTCCGGCATTGTGCGATCTGCCCACTTCAGCCCGGATAGCGCCCGACTGTTGACGGCCAGCGACGATCATACTGCCCGCCTTTGGGACCGGGGTGGAAACCCATTGGCTGTCTTAGATGATCATCAAGACGTCGTTTTCTCAGCCAGATTCAGCCCGGACGGAACTCGAATCCTCACAGCGAGCAATGACGACACAGCCAAAATCTGGTCCGCTGAAGGCCGATATATGACAGAAGTCAAACCACTCTACGGCGCGCAGTCGGCACATTTCAGCCCGGACGGTCAGCTCTTTGTGACCGTTGGCATGCGGTCAGCCGAATTATGGGATCGCTTCGGACAGCCTGTAGCGTCACTCGATTTCTATCCACAAACACCGGCGAGTGAAACATGGGCTGGTGGCTAAGCCAATGCTCAACCCAAAGTGATTCAGCGCCTCGGTGATTCTATGCCCTCCACTCCCTCCCTCATCCGCCAGCGCCGCGAAGCAAGCCAGCGCGGCTTCAGCCGCGTGTGGCGCGCGCTGGCAGGGGGAGGAGAACAACGGATCAACCGAATTCGACGGATTTGATCCGCGTAATTCGGATGATCCGCTGTTATTGAGAGGATTGCCCTGCAACGATGAATCAGAACAACGGATTAACCGAATTCAGCGGATCGATCCGCATAATTCGCGCGAAGCGTCCGTTGTTCTTCCTCAACCCACATGACTGAACTCCTTCATAAAGCCCTCACCGCCTCCATTCTCCGCGCCTATTACGATGTCTATAACGGCACATCGCGGATCTACCCGGAGCGGTTCTATGATCGGGCAATGATGCATGACTTGAACGCGATGAGCGTAGTGTGTACGCTCCAACCGGAGTGGCAAGTTCTCTACAAAGAGAAACCGGAGTTTGAGCGGCTCTACTTCGCGCCGCGCGAGCCGCGAGTGGCGAAGTCACAAATCGAACGCGCTGCCGCCGGCCTCACCCCGTCAAAACTGATCGATCCAAGGCTGGTCTACGAAATCGTCGGCGGGCTGTTTGACGTTCATGCTACACTGGAGCCGGGATTCATTCACCGCATTTACGCCAACGCCTGCTATCACGAACTCAAATTGCGCGGCCTCCCGGCCAAACCGCAAAAAGCCATTCAGGTTTTCTATCGCGGCACAATCCTCGGCGAACTCAAATTCGGTCATCTGCGCGTCGGCGGTGAAGTGCTGGTCTTTCCCGCCGCCATTCAAAACCCTGCCGACCTCCACCCTGAAATGCTCTGCGACTGGTTGCGCGATCAGCAAGTTCCGTTGGGCATCGTCGCCAATTTTCACGACACCGCACTCACTCCCACCTTCCTCAAACCCCGATCCGCATAATTCGCGCGAAGCGTCCGTTGTTCTTAAGAGCCGTTATTCCATGCCCTCCCCCTCCTCCATTATCCGCCACCGCCGTCAGCGCCGCGAAGCCAGCCAGCACGGCCTCAGCCGCCTCTGGCGCGCGCTGGCGACGATTGCCCTCACCACCGCCAGCGTCGTCATCGCCGCCCTCGTCATCGCCGGCATCGCCCTCTCGCAAGCCTACACCAGCTACGTCGCCGACCTGCCCTCAGCCGAAACGCTCGAAGTGGCCTTTAGCTCCACTAACAATCAATTCTTCCAGACCACTAAAATCTACGACCGGACCGGAACGCAACTGCTCTACGAAGTGATTGATCCGCGCGCCGGAGACCGGCAATGGCTGAGCATTGACAAGATACCCAAGCATTTCGTCAACGCCACCGTCGCCATCGAAGACAAAACCTTCTTCACCAACCCCGGCTACGACGTGGAAGGCATCATTCGCGCCTTCGTCTCCAACTTGCGCGGCGGCCCCGTTCAAGGCGGCTCCACCATCACCCAGCAACTCGTCAAAAACGTCATCATCGCTCCCGGCAAAGTGGCCGAGCAATCCTACGACCGCAAACTGCGCGAACTCTTCATCGCCGCCGAAGTGACCGAGCGCTACAGCAAGGATCAAATTCTGGAGTGGTATCTCAACACCAACTTCTACGGCAACCTGGCCTACGGCATTGACGCCGCCGCCCGCGTCTACTTTGGCAAGTCGGCCTCCGAGCTAGATTTGGCCGAGAGCGCCCTGCTCGCCGCCATCCCGCAACTCCCGGCCCTCAACCCGCTCGACGCGCCCGAAGACGCCAAGCATCGGCAAGAGTTGGTGCTAGACGCGATGGCCCGCGAGGGCCACATCACCCAGGCCGAAGCCGACACCGCCAAAGCCGAAGATGTGTTGAGCCGCCTGCACCCGTTCGAGCAGCGCTTCGATATTCGGGCCCCGCACTTCAGCCTTTTCGTCCTCAACGAACTCATCCACGAGATTGGCCCCGATCTCACTTTTCGTGGCGGGCTCAAGGTGATCACGACAATTGATCTGGCCCTGCAAGATCAAGTCGAATGTGTGGCCCGGACTCAGGTCGCCCGTCTCAGCGGGGGTGACCCGGCTCTGGTCATCCCCACCGAAACCGGCACCGCCTGTGAGGCCGCCGCGTTCTTGCCCGCCATGCGCCAGGCCGACGTTGGCGTGGATCACAAAGTCGCCAACGCTTCGGTCGTGGTGCTCAATCCAAAGACGGGCGAGATCGTGGCTCTGCTCGGCTCGCTCGATTATTGGAATGACGCGATTGATGGCCGCTTCAACGTGGCCGCCGATGGCCGCCGACAACCCGGCTCGTCGTTCAAACCGTTCACTTACCTCACCGCCTTCTCGCAAGGCTACACCCCGGCGACGATGGTGCTCGACGTGCGAACCGCCTTCCCCCAGGACACCGGCATCCCCTACGTTCCCGAAAACTACGACCGCCAGTTTCATGGCCCGGTCAGCTTGCGCATCGCCCTCGCCCGCTCCTACAACATTCCGGCGGTGGATATGATGAGTCGCGCCGGCGTCGAGAACGTGATTCGCACCGCGCATCGCATGGGCCTCAACACGCTGGATCGCGATTCGAATTTCTATGGCCTGGCCCTCACCCTCGGCGGCGGCGAAGTGTCGCTGCTGGATATGACTTATGCGTACTCGGTGATGGCAAACGGAGGCCGCATGGCCGGGTTGGCGGTTCCCCCGGAGTCGCGGCGCGGCGGCTACCGCCAACTCGATCCCGTTTCCATCTTGAGCATTGAAGACCCGAAAGGCAACATCCTGATTGCGTGCGGCGACAACAACGACTCGCCATGTCTCTTCGCCGAGCCAAAGACACAACAAGTGTTGAGCGATCAACTCGCTTACCTGATCACCGACATACTGGCGGACAACGAGGCTCGCATTGGCGCGTTTGGCCGTCCGAACCCGCTAGAGATTGACCGGCCGGCCGCGGTGAAGACTGGCACGACGAACGATTTTGTGGACAACTGGACGCTTGGCTACACGCCGCAGTTTGTGACCGGGGTGTGGGTGGGCAACACCGACTCGGCGCCGATGGAAAAAGTGACCGGCCTCACCGGGGCCGCACCGATCTGGCACGCGGTGATGAAATACGCCTCGCAAAATCTGCCGGTCGAAGACTGGCCGGAGCCGCAGGGGATCAACCGCGTGACTGTCTGTTATCCCTCAGGGCTGTTGCCCACGCGCGATTGCCAGAGCCTGGTTAACGAAGTCTTCATCAGCGGCACCGAGCCAGTCCACTACGACAACATCTGGCAATCATTTCAGATCAACCGCGAGACGGGCAAGCTGGCGACGGTGTACACGCCGCCCGAGCTGGTCGAGAACAAAGTGTTTGAGATTTTGCCGCCCGAAGCCGCCGACTGGTTGCGCCAGGCCGGGCTGCCCCAACCGCCGACAGAGTACGACACGATCTACACCCCGCCCGAAGTCACTGGCGGCGACGTGTCCATCGCCTCACTCGCGCCGTTTTCCTACATTCGCGGCATCATGCCGATCACCGGCACCGTGAAGAGCGAGAATTTTTCGTTCTTCCGGGTGCAGTTCGGGCCGGGCCTGAACCCGACAGAATGGACGCAAATCGGCGGCGACCGGGGCGAGCAGATCGAGAATGGCGACTTGCAAGTGTGGGACACGACCGGGCTGAACGGCCTCTATTCCGTTCAACTGTTGGTGGTGAAGAACGACCAGACGTTTGCCAACTACACCGTGCAAGTGACGGTGGACAACACGCCGCCGACGGCGAAACTCGTCACCCCGACCGAAGGCCAACAGTTTGCCCTCGGCGCTGACGAGTCGGTCATCATCCAGCCGGATGCGGCGGACAATCTTTCGTTAGCTTACGTCGAAATCTTCGTGGATGAGGAGAAGGTGGAAACGAGCACGGTGGCTCCCTTCACATTCCGTTGGGCGCTTCGCGAGGCGCTGGCCGGGCAACACTCAATCTTCATTCGCGCCGTGGACGCGGCGGGCAACTCGGCGGAGAGCGGGCGGGTGATGGTGACGGTGCAGGAGAGATAAATCAACCAATCCAGTTTTCAATCTGCAATTCAGGCACACGAGAAAAATGCGCCGTGTTGTTTGTGACAAGCACACAGTTATTCACCAGTGCTATGCCTGCAATCAGAATATCGCCTTCGTTGATGAGTTGGCCTTGTTTCCGCAAAGCGGCGTACACGTCTGCCGCTTTACGAACTGCCGTCAGATCGAGCAGTAACATTTCGCTGTCGGCAATGAAATCTTCAAAGGCTTGCAACTGCGCTGTTATGCCCACGTGTCGCAGACCGCGAAGCACTTCGTAGTAGGTGATAATGGAAATGCTCAATCGGTCGTGATCTGACAGGTAAGCCGTTACACGGGTCACCACACCAGGTTTCTTCCGAAAGAACTCAATCAGGACATCTGTATCGAGCAGTCGCTTGTTCACCAATCAGCGCTCCTCTCGGTAAAAAAAGCCGCTCGTCGTTCGAAGTCGTGCTTTAACTCTGCCCACGTTTCTGCTGGCAAATCCAACCAAATCCCGGCGTAACCTAAAATTCGCTCACGCCGTTCGGTCTTTTTGGCTTCGTCTGGGGTAGCTTCTTTTCGCGCAATTGCCGCAACCCAACTGGAGTATTTGACAACTACAGCGACAGGCCGGCCATTTCTTTCAAGAACGATAGGCTCAGCGGCGCTTTCAACATCCGCCCAGTTAAGGGTTATTTTTGTTGGGCGTGGCTTTGCGGCACTTTTGCGTTTGGCACGGTAGCTCGCTCGTGTTTCTTTGACCCGTTTTGTTGCCATCTAATGTCCTCCAAGAGGGTATCGTCGTCTTATTTTAGCACGATGGTTGTCAGACTTTGCCGAGAGACGTAACCGTAAATCAACAAGGAATTCCCTCTAAACGCTGAACGGTGTCACGTGACATTGTCACGAGTCAAGGAAGGGAAAAGTTAAATTTTTCCACTTCTGGGCGCGGATGCTTGACTCCCATAGATTTGGGCTTAATATATGAATTGTGAATTTTGTCTCAATTCGGGCTAAGGAAGTCGCATTACGCCCTTATATTCGCCGCCAGGGCCTGCGCCACCTGACTCTGTTTTGCGTTGTCGCCCTGGGCCTGTTGGCTCTGCTTTTCCCCGGCGGAGGGAGGCAGGCCAGAGCCGCGACGGCCAATCATGTTGTCGTTAGCGAAGTGCAAGTGGGCGGCGATGCGGCTGCTCCCGGCGATGATGAATTTGTTGAGCTTTACAACCCAACCGGCCTTTCAGTTTCTCTTGCTAACTGGCGACTGACCCGAAAGACAGCCACCGGAACTGAAAGCAATCTCGTTGCTTCATTTCCCGCCATAACGATTCAGCCCTATAGCTTTGTGCTAATTGCGCCAACAACCTATAACGGCTCGCCAGCGGCAGACGTGCCATATTCGTTTACAACAAACCGCATTGCGGCCAACAACACGATCCTTTTATATGACGATAGCTTGACGCCTGTAGACAAAGTCGGCTTTGGCGCGGCTGGAGACTTTGAAGGCGCCGTCTTTGTGACCAATCCAGCTAACAACTCCAGCATCGAGCGTAAGCCAGGTGAAGCTAACCCGCTCGCAGGTAACGGCGAAGACACCGACAATAACGCCAACGACTTTGCCCTCCGCGCCGTCTCCGAGCCGCAGAACTCCACCAGCGCTCCCGAAGTCTCCGACACTCCCACGCCGACTGACACGCCTGCCTTTACCGATACACCGTCCCCAACCGCCACCTTCACCGATACGCCAACGCCCACTGACACACCCGCCATCACCGACACGCCTTCAGACACGCCGACTCCCACTGATACTGCAACAGAGACTCCAACCGACACACCCACCCTGACCCCCAGCGCCACGCTCACGCCTACGGACACACCCACCCCCTCTGACACTCCAACGCCAACGGCGACTTTTACGGATACTCCCACGCTTGTTCCCGAGAGCATCGTCATCAATGAAGTTGTGACTGATCCGCAACAGGACTGGAGCGGATCGGGTTTCACTTCCCCCGCCGGCGCAGGAACCGTCACTCTTGTTGACGAATGGATCGAACTCTACAATGCCGGAACAACGGCTGTTAACTTACAGGCCGGGACAGGTTGGACTCTCACCATCACTGATACCAGCTCTGGCGCTCCGATCAACTTTCTGAGCGCGCCTGGCACGTCAGTGTTTGTGTTTAGTAACGGCGGCTCGCTCGACAACTTCCAGCCCGGCGAATATCTGGTCATCGGCAACCCGCCCGACGACGTGAACAACAATGTGTACCTGGTTCTAAGAAATTCGAGCGGCGCACTTGTGGACGACGTGGAAGTTGGCGACGACCTGGAAGGCGATGGCAACGGCGACGGCGCGCCTGACGGCAATGCTACTAACATCTCTGACGAAGCCGTTGCCCGCGCGCCCAATGCCGCCGACGCCGATAACGATGTGGCGGACTTCACTAAACAGCAAGCCGCGATTGGCGCGACGAATAACTTGCCGCCCACTGCCACCCCGACTCCCACCGAAACTCTCACCTCTACACCCACCTTCACCAATACCGACACACCCACTTCCACCAACACCCCTAACCACACCGCAACGCCAACCGCAACCAACACGGCCACTGACACTCCAACGCCGACTCTAACTCCTACACCACCCGCCGTTTCCATCCTCATCAACGAAATCGTCGCCGACCCGCAACAGGACTGGAGCGACAACGCGGGCGGCGACGGTCTTGCTTTCAGTCAGGTTCCCGGCAACGGCGCAGTCACAGATGTTGACGAATGGATCGAACTTTACAACGCCGGAACTAACGCGGTGAACTTGCTGGCCGGAACCGGCTGGACGTTGACCATGGCCGACGGCACGGATGTGATCCTCAACTTCCTCAACGACACCGGCACGGCAGACCTGGTGTTTAGCAACTGCGGCTCGCTCGCCAACTTCCAGCCCGGCGAGTATCTGGCCATCGGCAACCCGACGGGCGCGATAAACAACGACGCCGCCTTGACGTTGCGCGACTCAACCGGGGCAGTGATGGACAACATCCAACTCGGCGCTGGCGGCGTGCCAAACGGCAATGCCACCAGCCCCGCCGACGAAGCCGTCGCCCGCCTGCCGAACGCCAGCCCCAGCTTCAGCCAGGTGTCCGCCACAATCCTCTCGGCCAACGGTTTGCCGCTCACGCCGCTTTCCATCTGCTCCACCGCTACCTCAACAGAAACTCCAACCGACACGCCAACCCAAACGCCCAGCGCCACCTTCACGCCTTCAAACACGCCCACACCCTCTGACACACCTACCTCAACCGCCACTTCCACCAACACGTCCACGCCTGCGCCTGAAGTCATTGTCATCAATGAAGTTGTCGCCGACCCACAGCAGGACTGGAGCGGATCAGGCTTTACTTCCCCTCCCGGCCCAGGCGGTGTCACCGTCACCGACGAGTGGATCGAACTCTACAATGCCGGCCCTGCTTCTGTAAACTTGCTGGCCGGGACAGGCTGGACTCTTGTGATGAACGACGGGGCCTCCGCCGCCACTTTGAACTTCACCGCACCCGGCACGTCAGTCCTTGTATTCAGCACAGGCGGTTCGCGCACAAACTTCCAGCCCGGCGAATATCTGATCATCGGCAACCCGCCGGGCGACATGAATCTCAACCTCTATTTGACGTTGAACAATGACGCTGGCGTGAAAATTGACGACGCAGAACTTGGGAACACCGACTTTGAGGGTGATGGCGTTGCCAACAACGCGCTTGATGGCAATGCGACTAACGTCTTTGACGAAGCAGTTGCCCGCGCGCCAAATGCCGTTGACACCGATAACGACGTGGCGGACTTCACCAAGCAACAGGCCACGATTGGCGCGACGAACAACTTGCCGCCCACTGCCACCCCAACCGCAACCGACACTGCGACTGACACGCCAACACCTACCGACACCGCAACAGATACTCCAACCGACACCCCGACTCACACCCTCACACCGTCCAACACGCCGCTCGTCTCGAACACGCCCACCCATACCTTCACGCCCACCATCCCGCCGGTCATCGTGATTAACGAAGTCGTCGCCGACCCGCAACAGGACTGGAGCGACAACGCGGGCGGCGACGGCGTTGCTTACAACAGCATGCCGGGCAACGGCTCGATCACCGATACCGACGAGTGGATTGAGCTTTACAACGCCGGGACAACCGCCGTCAACTTGCAGGCAGGCGCGGGCTGGACTCTGGCAATGATCGACTCGGCAACAATCACCCTCAACTTCCTCAACAATTCCGGCGCCGCCGTCTTTGTGTTCAGCAACGGCGGCTCGCTCGCCAACTTCAAGCCGGGCGAGTATCTCGTCATCGGCAACCCGCCTGACGCGCTGAACAACGATGTGTATCTTGTGTTGAAGAGTCCCGACGGAACGACGGCGGACGACGTTGAGATTGGCGACAATCCAGAAGGTGACGCGGCGAGTGATGGCGCGCCCGACGGCGGCACGAGCGACGGCAACGCGACCGGCCTCAACGACGAAGCCGCCGCTCGCGCTCCGAATGCCGTCGACTCCAACGACGACCCCGCCGATTTTGAGAAACAATCGGCCACCATCGGCTCGACGAACCACCCGCCGTCGCCCTCCACCGCGACGGCCACCATGACGCCAACTCGGACGCCTAGCCTAACCCGGACCCCAAGCCCGACGCGCACCCCCACCCTCGCTCCAACCGCCTCGCCCACCACCCCGCCCTCCACCGGCCCTCACTACGTCCTTATCAACGAAGTGGTGACTGATCCACAGCAGGACTGGAGCGACAACGCGGGCGGCGACGGCGTTGCGTTCAACAGCGCCCCGGGCAACGGCACGATCACCGACACCGACGAGTGGATCGAACTTTACAACGCCGGAACAACAGCCGTCAACCTGCTCGAAGGTTCGGGTTGGACGCTGACGATGACCGACTCGTCGCCGGAGACTCTCAACTTCAACACACCCGGCACAACTGATTTCGTCTTTAGCAGTGGCGGCTCGCTCACCAACTTCCAGCCGGGCGAGTATCTCGTCATCGGCAACGCGCCGGGCGCAATGAACAACGACGTGTATCTCGGGCTGAGGAATGCGCTCGGCGCGCTGGTGGACGATGTCGAGATCGGCAGCAACCCTGAAAACGACTCAGCCGAAGATGGCGCGCCCGACGGCGGGACGAGCGACGGCAACGCGGCCGCCGCCGCTGACGAATCCATCGCACGTACTCCGAATGCCGTTGACACCGACGACGACGCCGACGACTTCGAGCAACAGGCCGCTACGATTGGGGCCATGAACAACCCGCCGTCGCCCATCGTGGCGGCGGCCACCCCGGCGCCCCAGCCGGAGATCGCGCCCACGTCCACAATCGCATCTGTCAGTTATTCGATCCGAGCGGTTGTCATCAACGAAGTGATGTGGGCCGGGTCAAAAGCTAACGCCAACGACGAGTGGATCGAACTGCACAACCCGACGGGCGCGCCGGTTGACCTGACAGGTTGGACGCTGATCGTCGGCGACAAGGAGATCGCGTTGAGCGGCGTTATTCCGCCCGGCGGCTTCTTCCTGCTGGAGCGCACTGACGATTCGACCGTGAGCGACATCGCCGCCGATTTGATTTACACTGGCGCGCTTGCCAACGATGGGCGCACAATCACGTTGCGCGATCCGTCCGGCGCGGTGACGGACACGGCCAACGGGGACGGCGGCGCGTGGCCGGCCGGTGACGCCGACTTGCGCGCTTCGATGGAGCGCGTAAGCGCGACTGCGCCCGACGACGGCGACAACTGGGCAACCAACGACGGCCGCGCGACGAACGGCCTCGACGCCGATGGCAACCCGCTTCGCGCCACGCCCAGACAGCCGAACTCGGCCCTCAACGCCAAACCGACGGCTCCAGCCCCAGCCACACCCGCGCCGACAGCCGTTGCCCTGTTAGCCGCAAACGCAGAGGCGCGCGCCGAGTCGTATCTGGAAGTGGAGTGGAAGGACGGGGTTTGGATCAACTTCGCCGGACGAGTCACTGGACCATATCCGCTGTTCGGCAATCGCGTGATTTACGCGCAAGACGAGGCTGGACGGGGCCTTGCCATCTTCCTGCGAAGCGGCGCGTGGACGCGCATGATTGTTGGGCAGGCGATTCGGGCCAACGGCTTTTTGCGAACGCGCAACGGCGACCGCGAGTTGGTGGTGAAGGGAATCGAGCAGGTGTCGTTTGGCGAGATCGGCCCTGCGTCCACGCCCATTTCCATTCACACGGGCGACGTTGGCGAGAGCACCGAAGGCAGGCTGGCCACAGTGGCAGGCCAGGTTGTGAAGATCGGACCGAATGTTTTCTGGATTGACGACGGCTCCGGCCCGGCGCGAATCTTCTTCCGTTCCTCGCTTGGTTTCCAGCGGCCAGCGGTGCAACTGGGCCAGCGCTGGTCAGCCACCGGCGTTGTCGGCGAATTTACAACTCGCATCTCAAAGGCTGACGGCCATCGGGTGCTGGTGCGGTTTGCCAGTGACGTCCTCTGGTTGAACGGCGATGACGATGTGTCAACCGCCGCTTCGCTCCCGCGTTAATCCGGCCCAAGCCCAGAGTCCGCCGCCCACCGCCGTGGCGGCCCCATTTGCTGTTCCTTTTTCCCGAAAACAGAACTTTGCCCTGGACAATATGTTGCATCTGGGATAGTCTTCGTCCCCTACAATCGCTCGAAAACTTGGCGCGCTTGTCATGTGAAAACCTTGTCCATGTTGAAAAGTTCCTCCGCTTTTAGATTTTGGCTGGCCAGCACAGCCATCGTATGGCTGGCGCTGTGGATTCGGCTGGTAAACCTATACGGCCTGCCGGTGTTTGTGGACGAGGGCAATCACTTAATTTGGGCGCAGAGCTTTTCCACCAACAACCCCGTTTATCCGATCCTCATGGACGGCAAATTTCTGATGGGCGTGTTGGTGGCGCTCTTCCATCCGTTAGGCCCCGGCCCGTTGTGGCTGGGCCGCGCCGTCATTGCCCTATTCTCGATTTTCAGTTGCGCCGCCTGCATCCAGATCGGCAAGCAATTGGGATCGCTGGCCATTGGCTTGTCTGCCGGATTGCTCTACGCCGTTCTGCCGCAAGCCGTCTTCTTCGAGCGGCAACTGCTGGCCGACCCGCTTATGTCAGCTTTTGGCTCGCTGGCGATTGCCATGACTTTGCAGAGCACAAAGGCCGGCCGTCGGTGGCTCATCGCCCCGTTGGCGTTGTCGCTGGCTGCCGCCACCCTGGCAAAATTTTTTGGACTGGTGTACTTAGGCTTCCCCGTGGCCGCAATCATCTTTCTGGCACAATCATGGCGGGAACGGCAGCAACTCGCGATCCGGTATGGTTTGGCTTTCATGTTAGCAGTTGTCATCACGGGCGGATTTCTCCTCACCGCCTCGCCGCTGTTGGGCTACAACGATAGGAATTTGGGAAGCGGAGGAATTGGGTTAATTAGCTGTCCGCCGCTTTTGTGCAATGGCGATCTGGTCGCACAGTTACAAAGTTTTTATGAATTTGGACGAAATTGGCTGGATTGGATGTCTTCTTATTTCAATTGGCTGTTAGTCATACTTGCCTTGTTGGCTTTGCCAGTGAGTTTTTCTGGCCGCCGCAAACTCTGCTTTTTTCTTTTGCTTCCCACCCTGGTTGCGCTCATCCCCTTCGCCGCCGCGACCAACGGCTATTTTCCCAACCGCTACGTGATCTTTGTGGCTGTGCCCCTGTGCGCCCTGGCGGCGGCGGTCCGCACGCTCTCGCTGAGAGCGCAAATGCTTTGGCCTGACAAGGCACGATCTTCGATAATTCAATTTGCTGTGGGCGGTGCTCTGTTGACAAT
>Ga0247727_10002738_pt1 | contig 39817 bp, 30 predicted proteins | sample WisWelCaveWW1625_FD_202498 | JGI IMG/M metagenome (GOLD analysis project Ga0247727, IMG submission 202498) | Biofilm microbial communities from Wishing Well Cave, Virginia, United States - WW16-25 | ecosystem: Environmental > Aquatic > Deep subsurface > Groundwater > Cave microbial mat | place... | reverse complement strand
CGCAAAGCTTACGACGAGCAGTGTTGCCATTTCTCGTGGAGGGTGTCGCCATTTGATAAATTGGACAACCCCGCGCAGTGGATTTCGGCAACGTGTTGTATGTTGGAGGAGGAATTCGGGGACTGTCACACCGTGCGCTGTGTGATATCGGATGTATCGGGAACCGTTGTGGCCACGCACGCCTTTAAGTTCGAGTTCTTCAAGACGTATCTTCTTGATTATCCCCAGAAAACAGGTGGTTACGTGGATTGGCGGTTTCCTCGCTGTCCGGTCTGCGCCGACTTTCATGGTATGCGGAACCTGGAGGATCTTGCCAAGACTTACGTGGATTCGCGAATCCCGATCGATTGGTCACTATTGGAAAACTCGGAGTGCCGCGGCAAGCTGGCTGAACTGGATTAGACCTAGTGTTTTGTCGTAAAGGCAATGCAGTTTACATCAGCAGTTGCGAGATCTGATCATCTCCTCGAGCACTCGTATGCGTGCACGGTAAAACGGAACCTCGGCCATCAGGACATATAAGCAAAGGCCAAGGGCGTACACCAACGACAGCACAATCACCAATCCGCTGCCTGTGATAGCGCGCGTTCTAAGCGGAATGCGGATGTTTTCGCCGATGCAATGGTCAGGGAGTTGCAAAGGAAGCAAATCAGTCGCATTTACATAGTATCTCCGATAGCAATCCGCCGGAAGAACCCCAACGCTGTTATTCAGTAGCAGGACGAACATGCACATCAGAATTACCATGGCCGTGCCCGAGCCCAATAACACTCCAGTCTGCGAATAGCATCCGAGCTGCGGTAGAAAGGGAAACCGCTGTTCGATAGACAGAATTCTCTCCATGGTCGGAAGAAGCTGCTCATCGTCTGTCGACATACGCGAACACATCCTGCTTTTTTCCTTCGTTTGTTTGTCGTGAACGTTGAGCCACTGTGTGATTACATGTCATTGTGTCTATCTAAACTTGACGTTGATGACTTACTCCGTAAGAAGAAAGGATGATGACCAATCTGGCTGCGTCGCTTGCCGTCGCGGCATCATTTCTTTACATGGCCATGGTGGTGTACACGGATGCACGTGGCATCCATCTTTCAAATGTAGGCGGCCGTTGTGATTTTCAACCCGTGCTTACGAGCAATCCTGAGGATCCACAATTCCGATTTTACGTGGACAATCGCCAGGGCATCTGGTTTACCGTACATCTGACCAATATAAGATCACAAAATAGAGAGTTTTGGTTCGAACATGTCCATTTGAGACTGGAACAAGATGCGGACGGCGAGGCACTGACGGATCTGAGGGTGCATACAATTGATGGCGAGTCGCAGTACGAAGTGTGCAAGGACGATGAATGTGCGGAGCGCAGAGATGCGAATGCTCCAACTGCGAAAAGATTAGATCCGCGCCTTGCCAAACCTTTCGAGCTCAATCCTTCATCGACCTCGCAAATTGAGTTCGACGGGGTGGGAGCTTATCCAAAAACACACTGCGGACACACTGTTTGGATCACTGTGTGCTTTCGCACTCGAGCTTATGTTGGCCATGGATGGTCTGTTGTGTGCGCGCAAGATTCTGCGACAACTAGCATAGTTTCTTGATATGTTTCGATATCTGATTAAACAATCGATTTCGGCCATACATTTTTCCTTCGTTTATTTGTCATGAACGCTGAGCCACTGTGTTATCAGTCGCATCACGGGTGTAACGTGGAAGTGAGCCATCTGCCTTTTCTCGAGCGCCAGACTCACGTGCATAAGCACCCGAATGGCGGTTGTCAGAGAGCACGGAGGGGTTCGCTGCCCCTCGATGGTCACCACCCAGTGTTTTCGTGTCTCGACGGCGACTGGGATGATGAACTCGTTGATCTGGTGTCCAAGTCGCTCAACTCGCTCCTCTCGATAAAAGCACAAATTGCGAATGGACTCGCAGTTTCCGTAGTTCATGTTAAGACTGTCCATGAGTAAAATCAAACACTCGCCTGCGTTCGTTGCGGTATCCGGGTCGTTGTCTGTGAGGATGCGCTCTGGCCGTGTGCCGATCGCCTTCGTGCAGTCACTGACACCCTCTATACCCAGCCTGCGCACTAGTACGGTGGTGGCGGAGGTGTTGTCCTCCAGAGGGAAGTGAGCAGAGTGTAACTTCCGGTCTGCAAAGGCGAGCGCCGAGCTATATGCCGTCCGCGTGATGGACGTGATGAGTGCGTCGACGGACGCATACGTCTTGATGGTAGCTCGAGCCCACTTCAGCAGTCCCTCCTTAGTCGGGACAAGCACCACGTCCGACGGGTCAGCTATGCTTATTTCCACACCACGGGGGCCGCTCGTGGTGACAGCCTTCCAGGCGATTGCCAACATGCCCGCATCATCACCTGGAGGGATCTCCTTCAGTGTTTGCATCACTAGATGGTGATGGTGCTTCATTGAATCGAGGACCAGCCAGGTATCCGCGAACAGCGCACCCGAGAGCTCCGGAATCTTGCTCTGCTGATTCCTATACTTTGGAAAATCGACCAGGCTCTCGGCCACCGTCTTATTTTCCAGCATGACTGCATTCTGGGTGCGGAAGCTCAACCGGCCCAGCGCAAGACTCAGAAATTCAATGTACTCCTCCAAGGGGGCGGTGCTCGGGCTGGTGTTGCACCAGTTCACATTCAGAAAATCGAGTGCATCAGCAAAGTCGGCGCACGTCTTGATCCCACGCCGGACGACGGTTACATCTGATGAAGACAGGCCCTCTTTGATAAATACCCCCCTCGTTTCCAAGCCAGCCAACCCGTCCAGCAAGTCGTCTACACTTTGTACTGCCATGCCAAACAACAAATCCCCGTTGGCGATGCGAGTGTTGTCTAGTGACTGCAGTTGCGCTGTTACCAGTGCTAAATGATATAGCGCGTGGCAGCGCGCTGCCTGTAGGATGTATGAAATTGTCATCGCGCTCGCAGCCTGTGGCGAGTTGAGCAGTGGACGTCCACCAGCTGTGGAGCACGTGGCTTCGTCGTCGAGAAGCACCGGCCGCAACTTGTCAACTGTCGCACTATTGAGAGTCTGCACGTTGGACGAAACCTCAGCGTGCGTGTTCTCGAGGAAGGAGCGCAGGTCCTCCTCCCGCACGCCCTGAAGCTTCGTTGTGTATGCCATGAGGTCGCAGCTCGCAGCCATTGCGGTCTCGTGCAACTCGAACAGAACGCGGCCGACGTCTGCTTCGTCGATAAAACTGCCGTGTAACATGATTCTACAATTTCGCATTCGAAAAAAAATCATACTGAAACCCACGCCGTTCATGGATGGTTGTTGCGCCAAGGGGCATCAAGCGGCGGCGCCAGCAAAAGGGCACCGTGGAGCTCGTGGAACCTGGGTTCCACATCGACCAGCGTGACGTGCCTGTGCGCTTTGAGTTCGTCTCCATCGAGCGGCTTCTTGGCGATATTGTCGATGCGGCCGACCCTCGTCTCCTTCCATTTGAAGCGGGGCATGCGGTTGAGCAAACCATCACACGATGTCGACACTACGTGGGCGAGTACAGACGCGAGCGCAACGACAGCCGGCCGGTCTTGTCGCTTATCCGTAGCGAAAATCTACCGCGAAATGCTAACGCACTGCAGACGCTGGGCGATCTCTTCCCATTTAGCGCACGAGAGTCGGTTCTGCATATACCACAGAAAACCACCGTGGTAACGGGCGTAGACGCAATGCTTGTCCGGGAGCTTGACGTGCAGAATGCCAGCGCGCTTGGCATCGCAACGTGTATCCGCGAAACAATCGGGAGAAGTCCGAACCCTCCCTCGTTCGCTCTGGGAATCTGCCAGGAACTGATGCGAGCCTCGTTATCGCACGACACCTCCATTGATGCTAAATGGGTGTGCAGGATATGGCAGTACGCAGCCGCTTATCTGATCGCGTGCGCCGAGCATTTGGATACGCGAACATCGCGCTTTTCGGATTATCTCCTTACGGACGCGGATGGAATGCCACCTGCCAAGCGAGCGCGGATGTGCTCGCTTCCCAAGGAAGATTTGCAGCCAGCATTGAGGGTCGTTATCGGAGGTGACGATGATTTCCGAACATACAAGCCCGGCAGTGGCTTTGCGGACTATCGTTTCTTTGGGATGAACGAACCATCCCAGTGGCGGTCGGCGATGATGCTGGGCGCTGTTCCTGACTTGGTAATTGTGATGATTGCAGCCGTGCAGGGACCTGCATGGCAGTATTCTTCACCAGAGGAGATTAGCGCGTACGTCCACGACCGTATCTTAAGCGATCGTGTGGATGTGTTCTCGAGATACGAGGCGATCACAATGCGCCACGCAATCCTTGCATTAGTGCTCGGGTCCAACCCTCACATCTTGCACGTGACGGGCTTGGAGGCATTAGAAGACGTTTGTCGATATGCAGCCAGTCCGATTTCTAACTGTCCCTGCAGGACAGACGTGGAGACCGTGTTGCAATGGGTCGAGGGCGAGTGGGTGTTTCTGAGTGAGAATCGTACGGAGGCATGGTCGGAGATTCCCGAGCCGATATTGCAGATGATCTACCACGTTGTGTTCTCGTGGGTGGCATTCTATAGCATCCACCAGGCAATGACCATCATAGACGGGATTCGTCTCCGCAACCCGCCCGAGGTTGTGCACGTCCCCGTCACTCGTGCGACCGTTGGCGTTGATTATTCAACCATTCCTAGCGACATTCCAAAGCTAAAGAACATTGACGGATCCTTGCGTATGGCGGTGCTGGCGTCTGTGTTATGTGCTTATGAGACCCTGAGCTGCGCACTGTTCGCGGATATAACGTCCAAGCGATCGGAAGGGATTGCCGTTGCCATTACGGCGCTCTTACTCTCGAAAGTGCATACGGGCTGTGTACCGGGTCTACACCCAGCCTTTTCGCGGACAGTGAACGCTCGCAAGCTTGCGAGCGATACGTTGCCGCTTTTTCAGAGCATACCATTGCTCGTTTTGGACGAGAGCCACAGGCGACAGCGGTCGCGTCGCGCAGAAGAAAGCTGATTCGTTGACTTAATTCGTTATGTAAAATGATTACCTGCTCCTTTTGTTGTTTGTTAGGAATAAGAGACACTTGCTTAGTTGTTGACTTGTGTTATGAAGACTACCAATCCTATTGTGGTATGTGCACGGCATGCACCCCGCGCAGACCCACCCCATGGAACACACGGTGTCGAAGCGGTGGATCCACAGATTTATCAGTTTTTCTCATCCCTCGATACAAGGGCCTTTGGTGTTCCTCCGACTGAAATTCCAATATCTGCGCAATCGGCATTGGAGGCCATGCCAATGCAACTTCAGATGTGGGATGAACTAGCCAACTTTATTCGTTCGTCCGATCGAGAAATACGTATATTTACGTCTCCCTTTCGACGAACCATGCAAACAGCCAAGACCATGCAGACCCGTTGGTTTCATTCCGCTTTAATAGAGTTCGACGCGGAAATACAAGAGGTCGGAGAAAGCGCATGCTGGAATTTTTACGGCTCGAAAGTTCCAGCTGACTGTCACACGTTTGAATGGCAGAGCCCAGACATAAACCAAACCACTCATCCGGTCCAGGTGCGCTATGAATCAGGAACAGCTGCGACGGATCGATTTACTGCAGCTTGGGCGAAGTACTGCTCCCTTGCAGTTAGAAAGAACGTGAACATCATTCTCGTTACTCATGCACAGATGGTCGAAGACGTTCTTCGTCTACTATTGGGAAAGGACTGTCCTGATGTTTATTCTGTGCCCGAGCTGTCGTTTGTTGCGTATTCTCCTTTGGATGTGACAATGACCTGGAGCGATTCAATCAACGAAGGAAGCATCCCCAGCTCCAAAAAGACGTTGAAATTGGATGTTCCGCTGACGCCAACTGAAGCTGCTGGCACCGACTACGTGCGATTGGATGCCGCCAGCGATGAAGAGGTTCCTGCACAAGCCAACCGTTGCTTTTGTGTGCTTTTGTGAATTGTAAACTAAGATTTCGGCAAACAATAGCTTGAAGTTGGTTAACCACCAGGAATGCTCCGTCTACTAACTTGTACGGAAGCACGATCCGTGCCCGTCTACACGAGCATTAATATGTCAATTCCTAATAACCAACTAATGGACCAGATTCCTCTTGGACGACCTGTTGTGTGCAATTTTGAGACACGTTGTTATCAAAGACCTGCGCTACTCTCTATTGATGATAATGTCAATTCATATCCTCGCATAGGATATGAACGCGTCCTTGATGCCAAGCTCAAGAAATACCAACATGTCGCAGCGCTCGCTGTTGCCACTTCGACAATCACGTTTATGCGAGCGTCGCGACATTTGGGTACCGGCGCGACAATGTGGATCGGATGCATGCACATGGTAATGGGATGTGTTGCGTTCGATGCGGTGGCGGCCGACTTGTTCCAGTGAGCAACGTCGCACATGTAAATTAAGTAATTATATACGGTTTAGACGTTTGTGTATCCTAACAATCATCGCGTCGTCACCAATGGCCAGACAAAATAAACTCTGGACGTTGCAGGAATTCTGCTGCGACATCATAAGCAATCACGCCATTCAGCAAAGACGGCGCATTGACAAAGACGAGCAACTAGCACGTAGTCTTCCACAAGCAGTGTATGAGAAATTGGTCAATCACGAGCGGCGATACTACCATGCCCACATCAAACTCACCTGCCACAAATACTCCACGTGGAGACAGTATACGCAAGTTGAAATCGATGTGCGCGTCCACACTGTCCGCCAGTTGATACGATTCCTCCGGCGTAAGATGGCCATGCGTTGTCCGTTTATTATGCGCATTGGTTTTACAAACATAGACACAGAGCGCATTTGTGATCAAGATATGTTGTTGGCAGAGCTCGGTATTCTCAATTTGGTTCCGATAGCAGCTATGCATCATTTGTACGAAATATCGGTGACTGAATCACCGACGCGAGTTCATTGTTTCCAATACGACGGAAGCAGACGAAGTGCTCGCATTCACTGTTTTTCACGCGATGAAGCAGTTGAGCATATGGGTGTGATGTAAAAAAACAAAAAGGTGTCTGAGAAAAAGGCATACGATGGCTAAATCAGATATGCAATGGGTGTCGCAACTCCCCGACTGCCCACATGCACACGGCAGGGTGGTGCTGGCGTCGGGAGCAGACGTCAGCGCAACGGACGCTCTCGAAGAGATGCTGAAGGCAAACATGGGCTCCTGTCTCATGTATGTGAGCGGCGCATTGACACTCAAGACGATAGATGAGGCGACAGCTACAAAGGCCAGGGAAAAAATCGGAACACTACCGTCTCCAGCGGAACCGGTTCCAGCGGCAAATATACCCACGGAGCCGTTCTTTGGTCCAGACGAGGAGAAGCTTCCTTCATACGAGTCGATCATGCCGCCGAAAGAACCCCCGCCCGGGTACACAACCACGCCGAGAATCACACCTGAACGGGCGATCGAGGGAGAGCAGACCTCAGTCAGCCACGTTGCCGACAAAAACACCGTCGCGGTGATGATGACCATTCGCTTTAGCGAGGCGACACTGCGAGCAATCGCAAAGCAGGTCGACGAACAGATCGACGCGCGGCGTGCGCAGCATCCCACGGGACGGCGGAAGGATGGTGTGCGCGCAATGCATTTCGCCCATCGAATCACGCATCTGGTGGCGGTGGCTCGCCGCCGCATCGCCTACAAGGCACTCACCCTCTTGCAGTTAGTGTCTGAAGTGTGTCCGGTTGGGGCATACTCCACTGAAGAAGTGTGCTTTCCAATAGAAGTCACGGAGGTGGAACGCGCCAAGAAGCTGACCACCGCGACCGAGATTGACGCATTGACGAAGGACTGCGCGGGAAAAAGCGTCGGGCATCCGTTCCGATTATTGAAGGACGGTGCGGAGTTTTCGATTATTTCCTGCAATACGTGCACTACCGACGGCAACAGCGTGACAGTGCTGCATGATGTGGCCGTGCTGCAGCACGGCCCCGCAAGCGCAGTTGTTACCGTCACGGAGTCGGAGCCCTCGTCGACCGAACTGACGTACTTGACGTACGGGCCTGCAGCGCGCACGCGACGGGCGTGCCACCACTGCATGCACAGTGGAAAGTCCCCTTGGTTCGAAGAGCAATTCGCAGCTCTGCGGTCCAAGGCAAATGCGTGGCTGACGTATTGAGATTAAAGTGGTGTGATTTGAAAGTGCATTCCATTGTAGACGTATACGATGTTGATGGATATTAACAAACAAACAGACTGGTGATGGCAACCAAGCGAACAGTCAGGTGCATTAAGATCGACCTTAACTTGTATGGCCCGTTTGAAGCCACGCGAGGAGCATTAACTCCCGAGCAGGAGTACGACGCCTTCCGCGAGCTGCACGAGTCGGCATTCATGACCAACGAAATTATTGTTTTCTCCGAAGTCAGAGGTCCCTTGGCCGGGCTAATGCGGCTTGCGGCGAATCACAAGTATTTGTCGTTCCGCACTAACCCAGATGCACAGAATTTCGCTATGATGGTTTTCTGGAGCCCCGAAATTGATGTGCCATTGCGCATTGGCGAAACCAAAATTGATCTGCGGTGGGTGTATGAGGAATTGCGTACGGAACAGCAAAACCAGCGCGATAAAAATGCCGAGTGGGCCGAAATACGCGTCCATGACACCATTTTCAAGATCGATCTCCGCCAATTCGACTTCAGCACTGTTCCACCAGTTAGGCATGGAGTGCATGTTGAGAAGGCACGTGTTTATCAATACGTACCACCGGGTCCACCGACACCCGCAACGCGGGCTTCGATGTTGGCGAAGCTGCTGTTCCACGACGCGGCGGTGGAACACGCAGTCGCGGGTGGATATGCGTACATCGGAGATGCAAACCTACCATCCGATTCCGCCATCATCACGGCAGATGGTGTGAACGTATTTGAAAGTGTGCTGAAATTGCATGAACGGCATGCTACACGCCTCAACGACGGCGAAACGATCCGCCTCACGCTGTTTGATATTCTGGGCCGTCGGAAACTCGGGATTCCCGGGTGGAAATTGGAGATTGATGATCAAGCGGAATATCTCCACGCAAGTCAGGAATACCGATCCGAGTTCGACTTTGCTCACAATTGTCCAACCGCTGCGGCCCACTTTGGGCCTGAGGCACCTCTCGCTAATTTCGAAGAGTTGCTATGGGATCCTGTGTACGTGCAAGCTGTGAGTGACGCCCGTCAACGAGATGCTCCGCGACAATACACCGAGATCAACAAGATCTGGACAAGTCTTCCTCAGTATCTTCTCGATCGTGGGATTCCCTTCGACTTACTCGTGGCTTTGATCTTCCAAGAAGATCACGTCCGCGTCACCTGGATGATGTCCTTGAGTTGAAACAGTAAACTAAGTAAGTGGTTAACTACAACAACGAGACAATATACTTTACTGCAATCCGTATCAGGGATGATCGGTCCATTGTCTAACCCCCTCCCGTTCATTATCACTCGAATCGCTTGGATCAGAGTCTTCCGCATCTTTTGGTCGTATCCTAATCGGACCGCCAGTAAATCGACATTCCCAGCAACGATACCGATCGCTGTCAATAAGGGGTGCGCAGTGTGGACAGACCCATCGTGGTCCAATGTAGACGCTAATGTTTGGCACGAGCATATTCTTCACACTCGCCTCTTGTTTATGTGATTGACATACGACAAGGATGCTACCGTCTCTGCAATGATAAGGAACGTCGTTGTTGCCATATAGCGCACGGCGCACTTTCAGACAAAAATCGCATCTGCGGTACCCGAACTCCCGGCCACGGGTCCCGCCATTGGCGCATAAAGTATATGCCTGCTCGCGTGGGCTCGATCTCTGCAGAGCGGCTATTGTATCCGCTAGAATCCAAGGCCCCGACGTTTTCCGTCGTGGCACTTCGAACTTGCTCATCGGAGGCGCTACCGTTTTCACGGCAAACGAATGCGGTGGCGCCAACGCGGTCTCACCCGGCCAATGTTCTCCGTTATTGATGGGAATGTGGAAGTGTCGTCTGTTACCGGCGCAGATTTTTGTGGCAGCATAACGATCCGAGTAAGAATTACGTATCTTCACGCTATTAACCAGTGCAGTGATTACGTGTGTGTGGTTCAGCTGCCCTTGGCAGTAACATCGCATGATATATGCATGCTTAGGAGCAACTACATCGTAGGCGAATGGCGTATCCGCTGATACTAATTCCTTCGCGAATGTCGCACCGAAGCTATTGGCTCCTTGCGCGTAACAGTAGACACTGTTTTGAATGTCATCAATCCAGTGCCATATCCACGCGGCATCGGAAACATGGCGATGGTGAGGTATGGCGACCTCGATGTTTTGGTCCTTTAAGAACCCACGTTTCCACTCGAGCGGTGGTAGTGGAAATAACTTCCAGAAAGGCCACTTTGGTCCTTTGTCGGCCCAAAGATTCAAGTACGGCTGCAGTGCTTCTTTCAACCCGTGTGGCAGTTTCGGTAGACGGGAGTTGCAGAACCTGCAGTGAAAATCCCTTAGCGCGTTCCGCACTAGCGTACTCCATAGGTCTTTCCCGCCGAAAAATTTGCTCCACCGCCGGCTCACCAAGCGAAGATTCAAGATCTCGTAGGGTATAAGCGCCGAAATCATTATTAACAATTCGCACGACAGCACATCCAGCGGATCGATACACTCCTCGCCTGGCGGTCGAACCCGTATTTCTTTTGGCATGTTTCGTACATCTAATGTTAGAAGGTGAGATCGAGTCCTTTTCGCGAAATACATTATTTACACCGTACCCAGACCTAATGTTCTTTCGAAACACTTTACTGTAACGGGTACGCATCACGGCGTATTTGCAAATAAGCCTTCATTCTTCGCATTTGTTTGGGAGATTTCGAACAACCTTTTCTCGGCCTCCACCGCCCGGTTTGCTAGCTTGGTAAACACTATAACAACCACTGCGACTATCAGCGCTATCAGAAATCCTGCTATCGTGGTTAAAAAAATGGCAGTCCCTGATAAACTGTCGCTCCCGTCGCCCGTTGGAGAATTGCTTGTATCATTTTTGCGGGGTTGAAGACTGAGACGACTAATATCCTGCTCGCACTGTCATTTACGCCGAAGTACGGTTCCTACGGAGTTTGGCGCAACTGTATCGCGGCTGAGTTCTGGACAGGCGCTCACGTCCCAGTGATCCCCTCCGATACGGTAATAACAAGCCAGAACGATGGTAGATTCTTCAATGATGGCTTCTGATATGCATTGTTCGTAATCGCGCAACTCGTCGGCAGATGTGCACAGTACCACCACTGTCAGTGCCAGAAGTCGCCATGTTGTCATGCTAGGCATGCTTCTCTTTTTTCTTTCCCTCCTCCCTTTTTCCTTCTAGTATCTATCAGCTTTTCGCGAAATACATTATTTACACCATACCCAGACCTAATGTTCTATGAGGGGTGCAAACATCTGCTCGCTCAAGAAGAAACTCAACATGGCGTACAAATACGGGTGCAGATACTTGTGCATCGGTTGCAGCAAGTATTTCCATGTAGGCAGTCGCTGCACAAAGATGCTCGCAATGGCAGCCGTGCGAATGAGGCCGCCCTTTACCCCTGCAATCCAAAACGCCAAGTACGTTGTCAGCGATTCTCCCCCGCAAGCAATTCCGAGGCTGACGAGAATGCACGGCAGCACGCCTGCTAGCAAAATCACGAATATGCGGGTGCCCAATAAATGAATGCCCGCCTTGTTGTAATAGTAGTGAAAGCCAAAGAACCCAAGGAATGCCCCAGCGAGCTCCACTTCAAAGGTCAGATCATACGAGATGAGAGTGAGCTCCGCCGCGGGTACAAACGAATCCCTGTTATGCAAAATCGCACGGACACAGTTCCAGGAGATGGGCTCCGCGAAGTATTCGATCAGCAGAAACATGGAATAGTAGTAGCGCGTTGTGAGCAGCGACACAAACCCAAATCCCATCCAGTATGCGTGCACGAGCAGGGCGCTACGCAGCAGCAGCCATTTGGCCAGCCATGGTGCGCGATGGAGCCAGTCATTCATGCGGTGGTCTATCATAAACGGCGAAAACAAATTCACTTTGGAATATATAAAAAACCTGCGCGTCCCCATGAGCGCAGCCTCACGCATATTTGAGGCTGCGCCAGGTGGGTTCGGCGCGGCATGGACGGTACAGCAGCCAGTTGCAGATTCCGCGCGCACAAGACGCGTAGCTGCTGCGCCGCGCGGCGCGGTCGTCGACGACGGCAGCCATCACTTTGAAACACCCCAGCAGTTTTCGAATATGACAGACGCGCGAGCGGAGCACGCTAGAGAACGTGCCCAAGAAGCGGCATCGCTGCTCGAGATTGCAACAGAGAGTCGAAGAAAACCGAAACAACCTCCAAAGAAGAAGAGACGACGAGGCTCGGGCAGTGACGACTCGGCGTCCGGGTCCGAGGACAATGACGATGAGGACGAACCGAGACGCAGAGGGTCGGTTCCCGCCGAGCCAGCTACCGCCCCGGCACAAACATTCCATCCGCAGAGCGTGCGTCTAATACGGGATGTCCTTTCAACGCCCCTGATGCAGAGAGACGTCGAGGACCAGATGGAGAAGGATTTAGAACTCGGCATCGCGTGGATTGGTGTCCCGCCCTATCAGGAGCGCCAAGCGCAATTGGCACTAGGGCCTCCGCCAAATGAGCAGCAGCTCTGTTTTGGATGTGTCGCCGGCGGGCCTTCTCTGGGCAACCCGCAGATGCGGATACTGGAGAACTTTTGGCGCAGTCAACGCAAGTTCCAAACGGCGCACTCGCTCTCTATACAGATCGCACAGTACTACGAGGCTCACATTCGCACGCCCGCCAACCGACTGGCACATGCTCAGGGACGCCGCGATAACTTATTGGGCACGTGGAACGCCGCGTCCGTTCGCCGCCACTTTCAGATACACGATACAAGCTATGAGACGTGGAGTGTCGAGGCGGACTGTATCCTTGCCGACGCAATGAATTCGATCGTGAACAACGGGTTGTATCAGCAGAATCTCCGCGACAAGAGCGACGAGCGTGTTTCGCGCTCGAAGCTGCAAGATCTGGAGCGCATTATTAAGCTACGAAGGATATTGTGCACGACAAACCCGGGGGATCAGAAACGAAACGGGCCCTCGATTAATCCCAGCAAAAACATAGGTGGACTGGGTTTGGCCAGCGATGGTCAAGGCAGCGCAAGCGGCGGGGCAGCCGCGGGTTCGCACATTACGAATTATTTTGGCGCACCGCGGGGAAGATGAACGCGGGTGTTTTTCCGTTTACTGTAAATCTGTCAATTATGCGTCTAGTCACACATGATAAAGTTTACAAAGAGCACACAATTGCTGTCTTTTGACTATGAACCGGACGAAGTATAGTCCGTCGATGTCGAATCGCACTTTGCACATCTAGTGCGAATGCTCCGCTTCGATTTGGTATCATCAGCAGGATAACCATCTTTACGCCAACGTAAAGCATCGACAAACGCGGCTTCCAGCGGCGAATAAATTCCAACAGCATTGGCTTCGTCTAATTCTTCCTGGGTCTTGCGAGGTCGCGGGTCTCCGCGTTGTAGACGTTGTTCTTCCCATGTCCAAATAGGTCCCGTGAATGTCGGCTTTGACTTATTAGCATCAGAACTGGTCTTGGTGCGCGCGGCGCGACGGTGATGACCGTTCATTTGGCTCGTGCACAGACCCATGGTATATCTGTGACGATTGAATTTGTTAGTTGAAGGATAATGGTGCTGTTCACATTGTTAAGTAATTACATGACACATACAACTTGCCTTGGTTGTAAATCTGTTGATTACGCGGGCGTCGTGTCAAAACTAAAAATAAGCAAAGAATAATGAAACTGTGCGCTTCTGGCTAGATGACGCATTTCAGCTACGCGGCATACACCTCGACGGTTGACTTTGATGGCGAAGATGTCGCCATGGGGCGACGCGGACGCAAGCTCGCTCGCCTCACCGAAGACGACGCCGTCGGGGGCGGGCGGGTCTACCTGCGAGCAGCCGACGGCTTGGAGGGCTTCAACCCCCCGAATGCAGCCGCCATGTTCGGAACCTTCGGGGTGGCGTCCAGCGAGGCCGGAGTGTCTGGCCCGGCTAGTGCCCAGTTCCGGAGCCTGATGGGCCTGATTCCAGTCCAAACTCTGGTCGACAGCGGGCTTCCGCCCGTTTCAAACCGCGTGACGGGTACCAGTCGCTCCATGGAGCCAATCACCGTCCCGATGCTCACGCGGCCCTTTATCGCACCGAACGACTCTACGCTCACCCGGCCGGTGTTCAGAGAAGGCGATCTGGTGTTTATTTACAAAGGCAATAAGGAGTTGCAACAGTCGGCGTTCCAGGACAGCCCGCACACTTACACGGTGGCCACATACCCGCAAGTTCGTGCATTCGAGTATGCGCATGTACTGTACGAGCGCAGACACTCCGAGAGTGTCGGGATTCGAAAAAAGGATGATGGTAGGGGCTACGAGATCTTAGATGAGGCTGGCAACCCAGTCGCCGACAAAAATACACTGCGTCCTGGCTTCTGGTCGCGCTGGGACATCGCAGGGGTTGTGCAGACTGTGGACGACTCTACCTTCCCGCTGATTGCACTCACCGTCTGCGTGGGAGGGCCGACCCTAATGCGAAACTACTTTGGTCCGTCTATTTATACCGGCGCGGACGTTTTTCTGTGCGACGAGACCTTTATCCCCGCGGCAGCGGACGAAGCCACGCAACATGCGCTCACAGTCAAGGCGGTAGCCGCATGGCCCGACGACGCGGCATTGACACAATACGAAAACATCCTTGCGCAGAATCGGGACGTAGACGCACCCGCCGTCACAGATTACGAAATGGTACGAACGGAAACACTTGCATACGTGCGGAACACAAAGGTTCCGGCAGTGCCCACTACGGAAGGCACATACAAAGGTAACGATAGCACGTTCCGAATCCTGGGGAAGATCATCCAACTCTACACGAACGAGGACGTGTACGACAACGAATCCACTCTTGAGTCCGGCTTTGCAGAAAACTCCAGCTTTCACGGACACGGACCCTACCCACATACGCAGATCTACTCGGGCGATGTGCGCATTCTCTTGCCGAATGTAATGGGCATGAGGCCTGTTGACGTCCAGCGACAGCGCTTACTGTACGCATCGGGCGCGTGATGTACCTGTAAAGAATTTTTTTCCTTCGTGTATCTCGGTTGAATGCTGGCAAATAGTTTATCGTACGAGGCGGTGCGTGGTGATGGCATCGACTATGAGAGGACCATCCAGGCTCATGTCACGCGCAGAGTCAAACCATCCCCGCGTATCTTCGAGCTCAGACGAAACCGAATCGCGAAGGCCAAGAAGGCATTCATACGCACCGCGGCAGAAAGACACCCAAAGACCATCCTGCTGAGCGACACGATCTGGACGGAGGGCCTGAGCTTTGAGTCGTGCGTAGTTCGACGTGGCGACCCAATCTGGGTCGACCATGCCGAAATGATGCCGCCGGATATGGAGCACCCCCTGTCCACTGGTATCTACCAGGACGATACCCCGTTTGTGTTTCCTAGCTTTTCGGGCCGCACGGCCCGACTACCGGAGGGCTATGTCGTAGGGTGGAGCGCCTCGGACCCGGAGTCAGGCGATGTGTTTGGAGTGCGGGCTATCTATCGCAAGGGGCCGGGAGATACCCTGCTCGATCTATCACCAGAGGAGCAGCAGAGCATCTGCCGCATTGCCTTTGGGATTGCAAATCGCTTCGTGAAGTTCGGAGGGATTGCACTTCTGGACTACTACATCGGCGATGCGGGCGAAGACGAGAGTGGGTTCGCCGCCCTCGTAGCCGGACGGGTCACCCTGTTCAACAATAGCAACAGCATCTTGTTGTTTGGAATGCAGGTGGCCTGGGAGTTACCGACCATTGGTGATCAGATATTTGCGCACGGAATTAGCCGTAGCGTTACAGATGCTCGTCCGCGACTAGTTATTTATGATCCGCCGCAAACGGCCATGGAAGGCCTGAAGAAAGGCTTTCGCCGATTACTGTTAGACTCTACTGCTGATGACAAGTTTGGTTTTCGCATGGAGGGTACGGACGGTCGTGATTTCCCTGTACCGGCCGGCGACGCCGCGCAGACATCCGCACAGCAGTTGTTGCAATTCGCAGAAGCCGTGGTATTATGGACGCTGAAGATGCAGGCTTTGAGTGTGGCCAATACAAGAATCACAGCAACTCCCGACAATGGCATCCAATTTAGACGATCGGATCCGGAAGATGTGGTACAGCTTCCTCCAGTATCTCTGTTGCGACTGGTCATGGCGAAGGCCATGGATGCAGTCCCGTCGCATAACAGCGATGCCGCGGACATCCCGGCCGAAGTTAGTACAGATCACGTGGCCCCGGTGCGCGCAGCACTGATGCCCTTTTTGACGACCATTACGGGGAACCAGAGCGGCCCTGTGCCGTGGACAACGGGTCCTGCGTCTGACGACCTGCTGCGCCCTTTTGCAAAAGTAATCGTGGGCGCGGACAGAAACATGCCCGTGGATGTTTTGCTGCTGTAAAGAAATTCCCACTGTAAGGCTTAATCAAATTCCTTAAAAAAAACAAGAGGCGAGAACACAAAAGACAGCGGCAGCTCCTTTCTTTCCCAGAGTGTGCATCCATGGCAGAACCTTTTGTTGAGGAGCAGACCATGGAGAGCGGGCCGGCCGCGTCAGTGACCATCGCAACGGACACAGGCCCGGCCGAGTTGGCCGCGCGCATGATAACGTACAATGCGTGCAGAATCAATCCAGGCGGCACGGTCATCACACTCGGCCCTCCGAGTGCGCTTGCCATGCGAATCCGGCGTGGAGACATACTGTTCACGGATCCGGGCAGTCAAGTCACAATGGGCATGTATGCAACGGGGAGCACGCGCCCGCCCTCGTTCGCAAGTCTCGCGGGTATCGCCGCGGAAATTACTGACCCTCGATATCTTGTTCGGAACAACAGCATGGTCGTTGATGCCACCGGAAGGGGGGTTGATTCGGACTTGGAGAAACGCTTGTTGAACTCGGCGTTCAAGCGCGTGTGGAGACGGTTACGCAAAGTAGGAGTTGCACTTGCCGATTACAAAGCAAATGATAACTCGCAGGATCTGTCGGGCGTGGCGGCAACGCTGCACGGACGAGTAGACATAATATGGAACGGAGTCGGCGACGTCTCTCTTGGAGATTTCCTGTGCCTGGATTTTCCCTCGTGGGAAACGGCAGGTGGCACACAGGGATCCCCAGCAGACCTTGCGACAACGCGCGACGAAGAAACGCGACCGCGGCTGAAGAAGTTCGACAGTGAGGAGACACAAAGAAAACTCCGCAACGGAAGCAACTTTGGAGCTGTGTTAGACACTAACGGCTCTGGCTATGTTGGGAACAACCCCGAATCGATTCTCAGATCAATCCGTGAACACATCGAATCGTTGGTTCGTGATGACAAAGCGCGCATTGAGAAAAGACGGATTGCCACTGGTGAAACATTAGCGCCCTTCTATACTGAGATTGGTGGAATTGATGATTATCTGGATGGGTATCGAAACAATCTGAAGCGGTACGAAAAAGCTCCGCCGACTTTCGCGTACCGCAGTTTTCTTGACACAGCTATGATTATGGTTGATGCAACCATACCGGATAGATTGCCAGCGCTTGTCACAGGTAGGGACATAGCACCGTTTCCTACCGAGAGCATTGTGTTTGAATTGGAATACCTGTCCAAGAGGGAAGCTCTCATGGCTGGCGTGACGCACGCCGTTGCATCATACACACGCAACGAATTCGGTGTATCTAATGACGCCGAGGATTCCATAGAGTGGTACGAGCTTCCCATATTTAAGGTGGTCAGAGGCGGCAGCACCAACGACCTGATCAGCGTTATTTTTCTGCAGTGATTGACTGGATTGATCGGGGAGGAAGAGGGGGCTGTAAATGGCTGTACAACTTTGTTTTAATCTTAAAAAAGCCGATCAAAAAAGTAGAGAGGAAGCCAGCAACTCCAATGGACAGCACCGACACCATCGGTGAGATGGCGCCGCAGGCGCCCATCATCATGGGCGTGAGCACGGACGGGGGGCTTCTGGCGGGGCGAACCGCTCTGTACCGGCAATGTGTCCAAACAGGCGCGACTCTGACATTCTTCACCCTCGGCAAGGCTTCCGCCGCGGACATGGTGATCCGCCGCAACATGCTGCTGTTCTACGACGAGCGCCTGCGATCCACTCCGGATAGCAGACTCGTCGCATTTGGGAGTCTCGCGGGAATCCGGATCGACTTGCCGTCGACTGTGACTCGCAAAGGAGTCACTTATCCCGTGGTGCTCATGCACGAGAATCAGAGATTGCTCGTGCAAAGAGGCGACGGCACAGCTGCTGATTTGACAGAGGACGAGAAGGACGAGATTTTAGAAGAGGCGGTAGTTGCCACGTGCCGCAAGTACATCCGATTGGGCGGAGTCGCGCTGGGACATCGCAATCACGGCGACAACAGCGAGGATGCTTCGGGTGTGGCGATGTTCATTGGAGGACGGATTTCCATCCACAACAGAACATTCAAAGACACGTTCATGAACCAGCGTCTGTTTGTGCGATGGCCGAAATACAGAAACACCGATCCAACCAACGGAGATCATAGTCCGTATGACGGTACGGACTACACCGGGGATCGCTATCGCCCGATGCTGGGCGTGATGCAACCGGCCGCCGATGTCACGTCACGGTTATTTGAACGGGAACGAGGCGATGGTTTTAACGACATTGCAGACCTTCTGCGTAACTTTATGCTCGAAGTATCGACGAGGTATGCCAACGAACTCCGTATTTTGAACAGCATCATTTCTGTTATTGGTAACGCAAACACGCCAGATCAGGTAATTACAGCCCGCCAGAGTGCTTTGCTCGAGGAAATGAATCTTGCACATGCCGACACTTCACGAATAGTCGGAAATCTAGTATCAAATCTCGAGTTCGCAAGACGCAAAAAACCAGCGCGTCTTATGTTCGAACGATTGATGAAAGAAAAGGTCTTCAACGCACATGATGATCTACGAGCTTACACGGCACTGATAGACGAGCTTGATCTCGCGCATGAAGATCCGTGGACATCATACGAGGCTGTTGTGATGGATATTACAGGGAGTAGAGAAGGCACAACTGCGTCTGTTAAGGCCGGCATCACGCAAAAGGATGTATTATTGGCTGCAACAACTCTTCAAAAGGAAATGAGTTCAAGGGTCGTCGAGGCATTGCAATTATTACGTTCGTTCTTGTCGTTGTTCGACGAACCAGTTCCCAGTGATGAGGCATTTGCTAGTGAATACGTGGTTTTCAAGGTTGTACAAGGCGGGCCACTAGATGAACTGATGAGTGTTATCTTCCTTTAATTAAATTCAGTCCCCTCCGAGGTTTTTGTTGGCCCTAATAAGAAAGTAGATCCCGCTCTGGCGGTGGCTGTGGTGGCAACAACACCGTGACATCCGTTTGTTGCAACAGTTGCTGCGACGGCTTTCGTATTACGCGCAGCTCGTGACGCATGGGATGGGGCACAATCACGATGCCACCAGCATCCTCCCGATCGCGCATCAGTCTGCGTGCCATCGTTGTTGCGTGGCTCATGCCACCGGGTACAAATACCCTATCGACGACGTCTTCTTCGCCGGCGGCAGCCGGCTCTTCTCTTGGTTGCATTCCCGGCACAGGAACCCACGGTCGCAGATACAGCGGTTTGCTGGCATCGCTGAACCCAATACGGGCGATAGTGTTGGCGGCCCACACCAAATCCTCTCTGGAGATATCATGGTCCGTGCGTGCGTGCGCAAGTCGACTTACCACCACTTCGTTGTACAGATCAGCGGCGGTATGGATAGTCGAGTCGAGCACAGCCGCCAGCAGCTCCACTGTCATCATGCTGCGATTGGAAAACGACTGAAAGATGCTGGTGGCTTCATCTGGATTGTGGGCGGGCGCGTGGAACCAGAATAAGCTTGGAAAATGGTCCAACAGATCATCCGCCAGAGTAACGCCTTCCATTCCCCGAGTTCCGTTGATAATCTCCGTGCGCTTACGCGCGTCGCTGCAGGCTCCGTACGGGTTCCACTCAGGCGGGCAATCGGTCCACCGCGGATCCTCCACCCCGTAGTGCACGTGCAATTCTGAACAACAGGATAAGCAACAACTGTTGGCTATAATCCACGCCCGCAGCAGCGGCGGGGGCAATGGGACACCCCGTGCGCGAAACCACTGCTGGACTGCGTCCTCCTCGACTGCGGCCAATAGAGTGTCGTTGCCCGTCGCCGGAGTGGTTGAGTGAGGACGCCGATCCTCGGCCAGATAGTGGGCTTCTATGATTGCGTTGACGGTGCGCTGGATCCCGCGGATAGTGTAGTGCGAGATTTCCGCGCGCAACTCTTGCTCGTTGCCCCATAATGCGGGTTGAAGTTGGAGCAGTAGAAAATCACATATGGCAGCGGCATACAGGCGGGCAACCCGTGTCAGATCCTCGCGCAGCGCCTGGCTCTGCACGGTGTGGTTTGCAGTTATAACGGTGGCCTGCATCGTGCCGCCGCGCCACAGGCAAGCGAGTCGATAGCAGCGTGGCTCGTAGACGAGATGCAACGGTGGAAAGACAGACGTGCGATGTCTGTCTTCATGCGACGGCGCAGCAGGTGGTGGTGTCGACGGAGACTGCGCGGGCTCTTGTTCTCTAGCGGGAGAAGCTTCCTCTGTTGGTGCGGATGCCTCTTTTCTTGTGGATGGTTCGGGTTCTATAACCACTGGTTCTTCTTCTTCGGATTCGGAAGAAGCTTCGCTCTGCTCGGGTTGTGGTGATGGCTGTGCCACAGGGTCTTTCGATTTTCCGACACCCATCAATGTGAACTGGCCATTCAAACAAATTGGCGTTTTAATTGAAAAGGATTGCTGGAAAGCATAACTATGGCAGCAATGGACGATCCCTTTTCTGGAGAATTTGAACCAGTTCCCAGACAATTCGGGGGGGCATATATTCCTCCGAAAGCGCCTGTCGCGAAGGCGCCTCCATCATCAGTCCTTCCGCCAATTAGCAGTGGTCCAAGTTCCACAGGCAGTTATGATTCTCCTCGAGCGCCGCAAGTTCCCATCAATCTTCCATCCGCGTTTGATGCACCTAGGGCTTACTTCCCATCGTCATCAGTCGAAAAGGGAGTTGGCCCCACCGAAGGAGCTATACCCTACCAACCATACAAACCAATACTGGGTTATGTGCCGCCACCACAACCGACATCCAAGTCTCTACCTTCGGAAGGTATTCCGGCGCCGGTCGAAACTCCAAAACCCCCAACGGAGGAGGACCGCACTCAATGGCTCAACAAGGCCATCACGGACCACTATGCAACTCCGCTCAAGGTACGTGTATATGTTGTATTATATGCAGGACGTGCGTTTTTTGCAGCGAGCTGGATCCTCCTCGCGTGGCTTTATTACAAGGAAGGACAAAGATGGGAGAGATGTTCTGACTACGTACACGGTTACATGTTTGGTGCTTGTATGCTTTCTGTAGAAACCCAAGAAGGGCACCGTGTCGGTCCCCTTGCGGAATCCGTATTTTCCGGAGGGGATCACCAACGATTTGCTCATCCAATACGTGCGCTTGAATATGTTTGTTCGAGTGAGTACACAGGGTCTGATGCCAACCACGCCTGTTACCGCGGCGATCATTGATCTCGGATGGTTTGGTGTGTTGTCAGGGTGTGTAGTAGTTTTGTGCAGACAGAACATTGATTATTTTCCATGAGGTCACACAAGACAGTATTCGGGCCGCAATGGATGAATCAGGTACCCTTGTTTACTTGTGAACAATGCAATCAGGTGTTGCGAAGGACAAGTGGGAGCGAGTCAACATACCCGGACTACCGAATTATATGTACCAAGTTCCGATTTCTGCCACTGATTTACGTACGAGTAGTTGTTATAGACAAATTCTGCATAGTGAAATGGGTAGCAAACCAACAGACGTTCCGCCATTATGTGCAATTTTTTTCGCCCATCGCCAATCAACAAGATATGCTCCGTTACAACACGGGCGACGAGGTTATCCATACGTATGCGAATATTCAGATGTGGTGCAGGTTATCCGGTTGGCATTACATTTCCCAGTAATGAAGTCCACAGAAGCTCGGAACTTGTTTTCAAATACTTGGTTGCGTCGCGACGAAGACTGGAAAGAATATGATTTCACACCCGATGTTACCAACCCACAACTAAAAATAATGGGTTGGGAGGTCAAGGCAAGCTCCGTACTCGCGAGTGGCGAGACATATGGTAGGTGTATTAGGTGTGGTTGAAGAAGATTGGCATAGCGGACTACGCTAAAAGATTATTGGAGTCGAGTGAAGGTGCCGGAGTCATGTTTGTTTTTTCGGAGCCAGCAACGCGTGGCGAAAACAATCCGTCAGCTAAGTTCATTCAGCAGGTTCTCGAGTGTTCGCTAGTTATATTATGTGATAGTGGAACCAATTTGGTCGTCGATTGGAAGTAGCAATGCCATCGCCCCAATCATATAGAGTGTATTCGACGGAGGTACAGTATACCGTATATGCAAATATGGCTTTTTGTTTATAGGGATATCGGATTCCTCCGCCACAACCGGTATGTACATGTTTTTTAGTACTAAGAATACTATGTAGGTCTTTCAAACAGCCTCCGGGGTATGGATTCTTGGTGCTAGTAATACTATTTAGGTGTATGAATCCGCTCCCAAGGCGTGGCAACAACCTCCGCGCATACCAAACGGCGCGTGCTAACTATTTATACTAACTGTCTGAATTGCAGATCATTTCATGACCTTTTTCAAGCAGCCCCAACGAATAGACGCGATCAGGGAATCTTACACTCGAATAGGTGTACTCAACGATGCAGCAACTTCATAATTAGGGCTTAGTGGTGCCAATTACGAGATTGTTCATATACCGGGTATGGAGGCCAATCAAGCGGTCCAGGCGAAAATGTCAAAAGAAAATCTAGGTATTCCGATATTTATTACCATTTAATTTCATCACTCAGCGTATTTTTGGAGCTCGTATCCAAATCTGACAACATCATATCCGGCCCAATCGATCGATGATGCGCTTACAGTTGACAAAGGTGATGGGGAGGTATACATCGGCTGCAGGTCTACGTTCATTTTATGTTAGGTCGAAGTATCCGTGGCTCTTTACCCGCCAGTGTATGACACTTCGATAGCTAGATTTCAAGACGCGATTCGCGGTGCGTATTTATGCCCAATTACCAGGTAACATATATGCAGTATTGAAAGTATCGTCGACATTTCGCGATGCAAAGTTACCCCAAAGCAAAATACGTGTTGTATCGGTGGTTTTTACTCTGCCCGCGACGAACTACGGTTGGTTGTCAATTGAATATATCTGTGAATCCTTACAGATGCATTCGTGAAATCATTGCTAACTGGCGAGTTCAGGCACGGGATCATGTATATTTTCACCAATCGAGTGAAAGGCAGTCTCTCGGACCGCGAAAACCGCTTTTTGGCGAAGGTCCCACCTAGTGTGCCAACACAAATGCGTATGCACAGGTTGATGAACTGTTGGTCGAGCAACAAAAATCAGATAGTGCAGCAGCATCAAGGTCTGCTGCAGTACCACCGCCTTCCTCGGGTATTCCGAATTTTTCGTAATCGATAGTCTGTGTGTAGGTAGTGTGACAAGTGCAGCTGCACCTCCTGCAGAGACTAGAGAATTTGACTAATAAACTGAATGTACATTGCAATCAAGTTTACCGCATAGCCTTCACTTCTTTTATTAATACTCGCAACACCCAACTACTCTTTGCGCCCGCGGCCTTTCTTGTGGCTTCGCCTGCCGCCGCCACCAGACGTCTGCTTCACTGATCCAGACGATGCCTGTGCAGCTGCAAGAGCAAACGCGATCTTACTGTCGAACGAACGCAGCGATTCCGGCACCACGACAACCGGCGCTGCCGGAGGAGCTGACGGCGCCACGAAGACCGGCGGAGGGTTTTCTATCAGTTCAAGTGCGCGCATGGAGCGTGCAAAGGCTTCGACGCGCTCGTATTGCGCGTTCGGGGACACGAATTTCAGCTCCAAGGCCACATGCACGCGGAAGCTTGCGGCCAGAAGACCCGCTGAGTAGCCGTCGCGTGCAACGGCCTCTGCAAGGCCACTCCATCCACCGGGTACATCGGGCTCCACGGTGGCTACCATGCTGTCGGGATTGTACATGGGCATAGACGCACGCAACGCGTGTCCTTTGCCAAGCAGATAAGTCAAGCCCTGGGGACTGGCGGAACACACAAACGTAGTGTTGCTCTCGTCGTTGATGAATAGGCCTTTCTGCGCAAGAGCCCGTTGCAGGTGTTTGTACTTTCGGTACTTGCGGCTTTTCGCAGGCATGATGTAAAACTTGACGAAGGCCTGCATCATGGGGGTCAGGTAATACTTGTCCCTGTGACCCGAATCACGCCATGCCTCCTGCGAGAAGATAGTCTCGATCTCGCGCTCTGGATCCATGCCGACGAAGGATGCCAAGTCCTTCGGGCTGCAATCGGCCGTCATTAGTGTCAGCGCGCCTGCTCCACTGGCTGTGAGGATGTGGCCGTCTGGCATCAATAAAGCCGCGCATTTGCCCGAGCCCGTCCACAAGTTGGATTTCACACCCTTCATGCAGAACCGAAGTGGATACGGGAATCGTGGTTCGTTGTGCGAACAATGCACTAGGTTCGCGTTAACCAACATGACCTTCTCCATTTTGATAGACGGCAGGTCTGGTTGCATGACTGCGCGCGCGGCCATTGCTGCATCGAACTCGAATCCTTTCTTGCCGTACGCGAAGCGATTGAACACGCGCGCAGAATGGTTTCGCTCATCCGCGCTTTCTTGTGAGCCCGACGTGGATCCTTCGTCCCCCCGACGGAGGCTCGCAGCCGCCGCTCGCAGATCGAAGGCTTCATCGAATGGCAGCTCGGTTGCCCCCGTGTGAAGGACGTTCATGCTTGGGCACATGACAGCATGTCGAGCATCGACGGGTGTGCCGCTGGCAGCCCCGAGGATCGCCCCGACGTTAAAGCCAAAGTCGATCTTGGACGGCCGTGTGCATATGTGGTGGGCTGGGTTCGTAACGAACACCTGCGGGACGCCCTCCTTGCCGTTGCTTAATTCGGCGAAATAGTTGGTTACGGCGTCGAAATGCTTGTAAGGAAACTCATCCGAAGGCGAGACTCCGTTGTAACGGATCCGCAAAAAGGTCTTTCCGGCGTAGTGGTGAGTGTCCTTGCTGCATGCATTGACGGGAATATAGAGACCGGGCGGGTGCTCTCCGGTCTTATGGCAGTTGCCCAGAAGAGGCTTCACAGTGTTGATCTTCGGGGCCGCTGCTTGTAGCGGAACGGGTTTCTCTGCCCCGTCGCGCATCGGATTGATCTCTCCTTCCTCACCCTCTTCATACTCGGCGCCAGAACCACGTCCGCTACTCTCCGACGCGCCGGACTCTGAGGCTGACAAGTCGCCAGGTGGGGCTGAATATGGCATCGGGTCGCCCATCTGTGTCCGGGGCTATACAAAGGGCAAAGATCGCAAAAGTCCTTTTCGTCTAGCGTGTTCTCTTTTTTTTAGAATTACTTTTTGCATTTACAGCCATCTCTCAAAAGAAGTACGTGTGTGACCGATGGGTCTGCCGCGCGGCCACCCACGGCCCTCCTTCGCCCGTAAACGACGTTCCGGGTAGCCACTGGGGCGGACCATCATCCGGCAAGGAGAGATATCGGATTCCAGTGCTCCGATCTTCCAGAAAGCGCAGGCCGTACAAGCGGCGGCGATATTCGCGGACGTTTGATGTGTTCAGGCGCACGCTGTCGAGACTGAGGCGCGTGGATGCCTCCGCGCGGTCATTCTGATAGATCGCCGACACGAGGCGGCCGAATTCGACGCCCACGTTGTCTGCGGCTTTTCGGATCTCGGGGCGCACGTTTTTATCCGGAGGAATGCCCATGAAATCGACCGTGCGGAGCATCACGCCGTGTAATGTTTCGTTCGAATCGACCTGAACAAAGTAGCGCGCGAGATCAATGTAATGGATCAAAGCGTCATCCCCGAGTAACAAACTGATATTGGCATCAAAGCTGAACCAGAGAGCAATGTCGTCGAATGTAGGTGGCAGCAATGATGGGATCGTGTATGTGCTTCCCACTACGGTTTCATCGAAAACAATTAGCGGTGCTTCGAGACTAACCATGTTGTTCCATATGTCCGAGGTGAATGCTTGCTGGGAGGTCCCTGTGAGCGCTGCAGGGATTGAAACTTGTTCACCCGCAGATGGCGTGATGCTACGAGGATATGCCCATCTCCAGATTCGAGTTGACCCATTCACAAGGATCGCATACGAATTGACGCGCGGAGCGACATCTGACGCTAACACAATCCGACCTGTTTTGTCCGTAAGGACTTGTGTGTCGGAAACGACATGTGCTACTGTGTTTTGGACGGGAGATGGAATGCTTCTTTCGCCAATTTCACGCTCCGGAGACAGATCGGGTGTTTGCCCGACAACATCCTTTACCCGTTGCACGAATAAATGATGTATTTGGGTCGCCCAAGTTTGTATGCGACTCTCCCATTTGAGAGATACCATCCAATCTACCCCCTTTGGAAACAATGCACCAAGGGTAGGAACCCCGGTTTCCGTAGGGGCCCCACGTGCATCCAATAATTTCTGTTCAGCCAGTATGGTCCGCATATTTTGCGTTACATATGCAAGTTCGATACGAGGTCCGCCAGACGTTGACATTGTATTCCATGCAAGAAACGGGAACGGGCAAACCATTTTCACACGTGGGCGCCGCGGGTGGACCAGTGTATTTGTGTGTATGTCCGTGTTACCGATTATTTTTTGTGGCGAGGATTCCACAACTGCGCGAGAATCCACAATAACGTCCTTAATAGCTGACTCAGAAGGTGCATTGATTCCACGTACGAATGGATCGAGAACTTGCTCGATGCGAAGATTTGCATCGAGGTATGCTATCTCTCGTTTGCCCAATGCACGCAAAAAGGACATGTAGTGTGCAATCACTTCCTCGAGGCTGTAACCAGCACCAAATGCGGCACATACTGTGTCGCAGAACTCATTCGCAAACAACCCAACCGGTCTGTGATCGTTTGCATCAAAAAACTCCGTTAGATTGACAAGCGGGGTTTTTGCGCGATCTATCTGCAAAAGCAACGGAAAATAGAGTGCGAAGTTGATTGGTGTGCAGAAGGCCAACAAGGGTGGAAACTGAACTGGTTTCGGGAACAGCGCATCTTGTTTCCCAACAAGCACTTCCATGATGATTGGCAATCGCAACTGAAACTTGCTTCGTTCTTGCATGATAGACAAAGCCACTTCCACGGCAGCAGCCATTTTCCATCCGGGGATTAGTTTTAGAGCCACGTTGTAACTGCTATCGGATCGAATGGGAATTATTGGCTGCGCAGACCCGGGTGGTGCTGCTGCTGCGTCGGTCGACTCCTTTCCTTTGGTTTTCGATTGCGTCGCTAACGTAACCATCGTTTGCACATTACGATACATGCCAACTGGTGTGACGTCTGCCCTCATTGCGCGCAACATAGGACCGACGGGCTTTGCTCCGGACTCGCTGATGACCGCACCGAAGCAACGGCGTGCGAGTGTTTCGACACTCGCACTATATCGTTGTACGGTTGTGCCGATGCTTTGTTTGAGCATTGCGTCAATGGGTTCGTATACGCGACTCAATCGCCTTTCGTAGATGTCTGCAGCCACCCTACGATCTGTTTCTTCTTTCGCTTGTTGTGGATCGCCGCTTTGGAAGACTTCATAATCGAAGGATGTCATTACGGATGGCAATTCTGAATCAATTCATTTATTAACCTGGGACGCATATTTGAGCAAAATCGGGATTGCCATAGCAATCAAGATCACCTCGAGAGGGATTCCGAAGATGCCCATGACACTCGACGAAGGCACCTGCTGGAGTTTTGATTCGGCATACGCCGCCATCACGACCGAGAAAATACTAACAATGAACGAATGCAGGTGCTGCAGAGCTGTTGCGTGGAGGGCGTTTATCTTGGCCTGCCGAGAGTTGGGGTCGGCGGACTTCTTACTCTTGTCAGACGCTTCGTATCCGGACTCCAGTATGTACAATGCCAGCAACCCCACTGAAGCTGCCGAAAAGGCAATGTCGGGCGAATAGTTCCGCGCGATGGCCGAGCCGCGAACATACGAGAACCAACGGAAGAATTCGGTGACGATCTGTTCCAGAAATGTACTCGGTACATGGTGCACCGTTACGGTGTCCGATGACGACGCACTTGCAGAATGGCTACACTTGCTAGATCTCTTACGTGTCCTTGGCATTAAACAATCCCTGTAGGTTTTTTTCAGCTTTATTACATGTCAGTGGCGAGCGGTGAGTCCTTTGATTCGTTGTAACAGCTTGCTCGTCTCGTGTAGGTTGAGCATCTCGAGCCAATCGCGCGACAAGATAGTATTTTGCAGGGTGCCACTGCAGCTATCGCGATTGAGTTCCAATGATACCGTGCCAGCATGCGACGGACACAGAAAGCCGGTTACGAACGTGTACAGACCATCGTCGTTGCTCCCACGCGAGAACACTGTCAAAGGGACAGATCGGTCGGCTGCACGATCGCAGCGGAGGCACATGCGGTCAGTAAAATCACGCCACGGTCCATACATTCCGACACCCGTGGACGTAGACAAAATGTACGACGCCGCAACAGCAGATGCCGTTGCGACTGTCGCAGCACTTGTCGACACGGCACCCGTGCCGTGGGGTCCTCTGCGTTTCAGCGGAAGCAGACACGCTGGGCAGGTGAGAGACCAGCCATCCAGTACTTCGACAGATGCGCAACGCATACAGCAGGTGGTGGCCACGATAATCTCGCCGCCCCTGCGTGCCTCTTTGGGGCGGTGATACATGCCACCATAGATAGCCGCAGCTCCAAATATGATCATATCCGTAGCGAAGAAATCCTTGCAGCCCAGATCGACGGGCGCGGCATCGCCAGAGGTCCCGGCACCTGTCGCGGTGACACTTGTAACCCCGCCTGGTTTGGACGCCATTGCTTCGGCAGCTTCCAACTCGGCCGCCTCTGCCAAATTGTGGGCGAGTTTGGCATTAGCCTGCGACATAGTAAGTCGTTCATTCGCAGAATTAAGCGCATCTATATGACTGTCATCGAATGGATCGGAGTTCATATTTGCAGTCGCTTCTTCGACTTCGCGCATATGTGTCGCAACAATGCAGTCACTCATGGCAGCTATGTTGCGCTTGCTAACGGCGACCTTGCGCAGCCGACCGGCAGCCGCCTGTGCCGTATTCTCCATGCGCTGACGCTGTGAGTTCTCACGAGCGTTCTTGCGGCGCCGGTTACGCGACCCCGCACGGCAATGATTGATACCGGTGGTCGCGTCGCGCGTAATCTCTTTGGTCCCACATGCGGATGGATTGGACTTGAGGTTTCCCACGCCCATGAACGGAGATGCCATCTTGTAGCAAAATGAGCAGACCGTGTACACAACCACACGAGGCGCGAGACGGCTGCGCTGTGCAGCGGGCGCGACTGACGCCTCAGCATGCAATTGCGGGTAGCAGCTCGCGAAGGACACGGGCGCATCGGTCGTGCTTCGGGCCTCCTTGGAGGCTGTGTGGTCCAAGCAGGTCGACACGCGCACGAGACGTTGGGCGCCGACTATCGCAGAGTCGCCCAGCCAGGTGGTTTGCAAGTCGGCCCAGGCAATGAATGCCCGCATAAAGCCGTACATGGATCGCCACAGATGGGTCGGAAGGGAATTGATGAGTGCAATTACGCTGTCGGGGCCGTCGATGGGCGCAGCCCGCGCACATGCACGAATCAAGGCTTCATACGCCGGCCGGATCAGCGATCCATCTGCACAAGGCCAGGCGCGCCCATCAGCACGCACTGGCTGTCCGCCCCCAAACGACGCTAGCAGTTCAATCAACTCGACGCCTGGCAACACCCCAGGTCGTGTTCCACTTATCAAGATTTGCGTGAGCAACCACTCCGTCGACGCTGCATACTCGTGCATATCTATGGCACGGCTTGGGTCTTGGTGCAGAATTGTGACCGCCTCTCGAATCAGCGCATCGAGCTCTGCCATGGCACCCTCTAAGTCTTCAGCGGAAACCCCCCCTTTTCTTCGCCGCGGAGCTCCGCTCGTTGCGGTGAATTTGTTCTTCTTCCGAATCAGATTGGCGAGTGTGGTTGCCGCTGCCTTGCTGCTGTTGCCTCGGATTGCGCGTGCTCGCGCAGCAACATAGCGCACACAGGCCACGGCCGAGATTCCCACCGGACGTAGCACAATCTCATCCGTCAACGTCTCGAAAATGCGCCTGCGCATGATCGCCTCCGTTTGTCGCCATGTTTTTCCCTCGACAGCCACCAAGTTCCCCGATTCAACTACCGACCGGGCGAATTCGTGGATCTCTGGGCGCCCGGCTACCATAAGAGCAGCGGTAATGGAGGGGGCACTTGAGAGCCCAAAGATAAATGCCTGTCGAAAGCATACGATGGCCGTATAGGGGTGCTCCGCAACCCACTTCGCAAGACGGGGTTTCGCATCTGTGCCCTGAAAGTGGTGCTGAAGGACAATCCACTCGCTTATATTCACTGCAGAAATGCTCCACGGGTACAACCCCCCCAGGCCAACAATAATGGCCGTGCTCATGAATGTAAACAGAATCGGATCGTTCGTGCAGGTAGCCAGGTCACTGACCACCTGTACAAGCTGCTCCAGGCGTTCCCGGGAGCCGTTGGCCTGGTCTCCACTGATGCGTGCCTCCCGCGGAAGCAGCGCGCTTGCAAGGCGCACGATCCCTCGCATGGTGAGCTTGTCACCGGCAAACCAGGTCGCGAACCCCTGATACGAAGGTGGCTCGGGCGTTGTTACCGCCGCGTCGCCGAGCAGGACATTCGATGTATACACGCTTGGATAATTTCGACGGCGAGGGCCCCCTCCGCGTGCATTTGGTTTCTTCGGGCTCTCGCCCGTTTCATCATCTGGCACAGTGGTGGCGGCCTTGGCCCGCGCTGCAGGTCGCCGGGACACACGAGGGAACTTCACCCCAGTGGCACGTTCGATCTGCTTGCGATGCCGCGAGATGGCCCGATCTTGCATCTGTTTCGCGCGTTTAGCGAGCTGCTCGGCCGCTCGCTTAGCACGGGCATCTGCCAAGGCTGCGTTGGCGTCCCACACTTCGTCGGGACCGTTGGCTTGGGCCATGCTGTCAAGCGTGGGCCGGAGAATGGTGTCTACCGTTTTCTTCTTGCGGTTAATTCGCATGGTTGCGATGCCCGTGCCGCGCGTGGGCTTTGGTGTCGCAAATTGCGAACTGTCGTTCGACAGAAATCCGCAGGCGTGGAATACCTGCTGCAGGTTTGGTAGGTCCCCGCACCACAGTGTCTCGTCCGATGGAATCAACGGACTATCTCCATCCAGAGGCTCCACTGCGGGTGAGGCAATACCCTGTGCGCATTCTCGAACAAGCACCATCAACCGTTGGACACAGCCCGCGTGGCTGTATCGCATTCGCCGGGCGGCCAAGGCCCGCATTGCCTCCTGATCAGAAGTGAGTAGGCGCTCGCTGTACATTCCGGCGGCGACAAGAGGGTTGTTGGCCATGCTCACAATGCAGGCAGTGCTTACGTTCGCAAGCACTTCGTCCAGAATTGCCAAACGGGCGAGTACCACCAGTGCAAACACGCGATCCGCCCGACTCAACCGCTCCCACGTCCATAGTCGCTCGGGCGGCAATGTCACCCGAATCGTACATGCATCTGCACATCGCGCATATATGGGCCGCAGATGTGTCTCATACCGGAGGCAGATGCCAACAAGGGTGTCCCACACGCGTCGATCGGTAGATGCAGCATGAATTAATTCCGTGAATGGAACCGCTGTCATTAAGCGCGCAGTATCCTCGTCGGTCACCCGTTTGTCGACCAGTAGCGCCCGCGTACCTTGACGTTGGCAGAATACCCACGTCCGAGGGTATGTTTCCTGGATGATGCGTAAGATCACTCGCGGCACGTGCTGCTGGCGGGTCGGAAGCAGGGCGTGGTAAACCCCTCCGGGCAGGCCATTACCCGTCCCAAAGTCGGGCCGATGCAGGTCTCGTAATATACTAACATCGTCGATCGGATGGCCGTAGTACGCGCGCTCGATGAACCACGCCAGTGCCGTTCGCTTTGCGAGCATGTAGTTGTAGAAGACGAGACGCATGTCCTCCGTAGAGGTGGTGCCTTTTCGGAAGATATGCTCGCCGTATTTCGCTTGGATGATCGCCATGATAAACATGCAATACCCAGCCGCACCGTGGAGGGTTGTCGCCACGGGCGACAGGATCTTAAGAAACACCGACAATCGCGTGGCTACCCACGGTGCCGCATACTGGCGTACGGCCTTGTCCATGTGAAAGCGGCAGATGTGCACAGACGGTTCCATCGGCGGATCCTTCTCGGTGTCCAGTGTGATGATGTCGCTGGTTAATATCGGCATTCGCATTGCAGGGTTCATCTCCAAATCCTGCACAACCAGGATGTCTTGCAGAGGAATAGTTGGGGCGTGCGTGAACGTCTGGTGACCACGCTCCGGATACGCGTCTGCGTCAGGGTCGTGGTCCGAATTAGCTTCGGCTTGTTCGGGCTCGTCGGGAAGGGTCTCGTTGTCGAACCGCACTCTGCGCTTGTCCTGCCCGGTAGGCCCGTCGAAGGGCTTCTTTCCACTCGCGGGTGTTTCGGCCTGTTGCCAGATCAGTGACTGGCGCACAGGCAACAAGCCCTCCGGTACTACATGATCACCCCCTGCAGTTGCAGCCTCCCGCAAGAGCCACCCGCGGAGGTCGCGCGCCACCGCGCGTAGCGACCGCGTCAGAAACTGCGACACATCCACCGTGTCCATCGGAAGAGATGGCCCGGCAGCGAGGAGCGCGTCGTGCGTCAAAGGAGCGCGACACACCCCTTCCCGCAACGACGCCCATGTGGGTCTGGCCATGACCCGCGTGGACGGAACGCTCATCGCTGCCTTGTCAAAAAGCACCCCGGACGATTCGGCAAGACAGAGCACGGCCTCGGGCTCGCCTGAGCCTCCGTAGAAGGGTGAGACCGTGACGAACTTGACGTAAGGCACAAAGTCACCAAGATTAAAGAATCGGATAGGACCCAGCATTCCATGCGCAAGGCAGATCGGTTGCTGGAAGCATTCAGACGCCGGATAGCCGACGTCGCGCGTGATGTTGTCTGTGCGTGGTCGTGCTCGTGTATTTAGAGGCGCACCCTGCGCGTTCGTGTTTTTGCCCGCCATGCTCACTTGAATGTCCTTCGCCTGCTGATACCGCAGACACATAAGGCACATTAGTGGGTAGGACGACCGACGCGCGATCCGCGTTCCGTTTCGCGTCGCGTTCTCGACGATGCGGCGATCGTTTGCGCAGAGAAAGGCCATGCCTGGCTTACACGGTGGCCGCGCCACGCCAGAAGGCTGCCAATCTGCTGCCTCCAAGTGACGCGCGTAGGCCAACATGATGCACGCTTCTCCCCAGACGCACTGCTCGTACGCGCCATACTGGGCACATAACAGCTCCTGGGCATCGGCTGGAGTAACGGGAACCGTCATCACATTGCGGAAAGTCTCGGCGGAGAGATCGATGTGTAGATTAGCCTCCATGACGCGCGCAAGAAGCTCATCCGCATCCATCATTCCGACGCGCGGGACGCGCGTCTCGACACTTGCATCAGACGCCCTGTGCAGCTGGTCCCAGATTGCAGAGAGGTCCGCTGGCACCGGCTGAGCGGTTGACGAATGATCCAGCGCCATACACGTGCCGGGAACCTTCGTTGCGACTGCCTCCGGATGTTCGTTTGTTATCGCCAACCGCTGGCGATCCTGTCGATCATCCAGACGCAGACGGCGCATGACTCGGAAGGCAGTATTCCAAGCCGCCGTTGCGCGTTCGTTGTTCATATTAGGAGCCATCTCGCCCGATACGTCAGTTGGATTTGCTCGAAGGTCATCTTTCGTGGTTGGAAACTCTGTTAGATCGACCATCTGTTTCGTGCCGACGGGAGCCACCGCCAAGGTAAATGGGCTGTTTGATTGGATGATAGGTAGACTGCGGTCATTCATTCCGCTACAGAGGGTTGTGCGAAGTTGTCCCTGGACCTGAAAGGGCACCAGACCGCAGCGTTGCTCCTGAAACGAGGAAACAGTGGCGGCTTCCTTGAGAGGCGCGGCTCGGAATGTTTTCTGGCCGAATCGAAAGGGCGCCAGCGCTTCTCCAATGCCGCGTGGGCTTGAATCGGGGCTGCCGGGCAAACAACGGGGTGGTGTTGACGGCCCCACAGGAGTCACATCTACTCGAGGAGGAGGGGGGGTTGCTCGCTTGGGTGGCGGCTCGTCGTCATCGTCGGCAGCACTGTCGGAGTGGTACGCGCGCTTACGCTGCGGCATTCAAAAAAACAAAACCAGCACAATTGCAATCTTTGCCCCGTAAGACACGAGTTTGTATGGTTGTCCTTGTCACATGAGTCGGTGCGAGGTGTGCGGTGATGTGCCTGTGAGCCACCACACTAAAACACACATCCATGTCTGTGCACGGCGCTCGTGCTTCGCAGCGTGCCGTGGAGGAGTGTTGAATCTGCATGCCATTCAATCATCTGAAGCAGAGATTATTGACCTTACCACGGAAGAGGAGAAACACGAAACAGAACAGTTTCTGTGGCTACGCAGATTCCGTGTACCCGAAATCAAGGCGGGCGAGCGGAGGGAGTTCGTCGAGGTAGAGCTCGACATACCTGCGAAGGTCTATCTGCCAATCGACAAAGAGTTCAGCGTCGACGAATATGCCCCAAGGATTATCCATCCGGTTGATTCGGCGAGCGATAAAACGTGGCTCTTTCGCAACTGGGTAAGCAAGAGGGCTCAGGTGCATTACACGCCACCACATGAGTTCCACCTGGATGGATCGATGTGTCTCGTTCTTCTTGTTGCGGAACTCATACAGCACGTCGTCAACTACGAACGCGCGTTCCAGGAATATTTGCATACGGACGATGATGCGCATATCGTCCTCCCCGATCGACTTTGGGAAGACGTAACGGTCGAGGAGATCGACGCACCTTCCGTCCAGAAGCGGCCTCATTTGCTGGAATATTTGCTCATGGCCCGCACTGGTCAAACCAACCGCGACCCGAAAGACATGATTCTCAAACGCCTTCAAGATGACGGCATCATTGAAGGTCGTCATGGAATCAAGAGACAGGTGTCCCCGCATGAAGAAGAGCAAGGCATTATTGCGTTGGCAAAGTGGTTATGCTTTATGTTGGAAGGCTCGGTGACTGACCGACCAACGAAAATGCGTCCACTGATACCCGATCCTCGTATTCCTGCGTTGGTGGCTCACGGATACAGCTTGTCACGCGACGACACCTGGTCATGGGAGGTCGCCTCGCCCATGGGGCTCAACCTTCGGACGCTCTTGCGATTTTCGGATGAACTGTATCGGTATCGCACCGCAGAAAGTGCATTCCTGTACGCCATCAAACACAACCTCATCCCGTATTCAGCGCAAACAACCGCCATGTATGACGAGTATTTGTCTGCACGCAAGGATTTACGCGCTCCGAGTATTGCCCTCACGGAGGAGAACTTGTCCGTTCTGTATATATTGCTGCAGGAGAGAACACCAGAAGAAGATCTCATCGTCGTCAAAACAAGGCGTCGTCGCAAATATTTGGATCGCCTTCGCCAAGCATTGACGCGTGATAATGTGCAACGGCTCTTCACCAATGAACTGTATGCAATTAGCATGGGGTCTAATACGTTTGTGGATAAACCATCCAATCGGGACGATGTAGGGTTCGAGTCCAATCTCGACGAGGACTCAGATGTGGACGGTTCTGATTCCGATGATCCGGATGCTGTGCTGTACCCTCCTGGTAGCAGACGACAACCAGCAGGTGCGGTGTACATCGACGCGGCGAGAGAAAATGCAACGATGAATCTGCATGTCTGTGAGGTTGAATGCACCCGAACGAAAATGACTCCAATGTCCTCAGTTGTTGCGTACGAGATGACAAGAGGTGTCAGGCTTCGTGATTTTAAGGGTGGTATGACATTGGACAAGGACCCTAGCGATTATTATCGCCTAATGTTTCGCGAGCTTCTGCCAGACTTATACTGTCCTCCAATGACGTTCCAGTTGGACCCGGCCGCAACACTAGTGTTCTTAGTGTCCGTGATTCTGCGCGAGACAATGAAGTACAACTATATTCACAGGCGATTTCTCGTCTACAAGCGCAAGAAGCACAGAATACCCGCGATCACAAACGGAAGCCAGGTGCACACATTCGCTCCCGGCAGCACAAACAATACTACATTGCTTGCATACCTCGTACAAAGATATACCAATTCCATGTCGGCGACTTTGGCTGCCGTCAACGAGTTTCTGCGTGATGGTCAGACGTTTACATCGGAACCCGATGATCCACAGGTGTTTACAAAACTTTGCAGCCACAAGGCGCTCCTATTGTGTGCACATGGAAGTAGTGAGAGGATTGCCGCATTTTCCATCGGACTAATCGGCAACTGGCAGTTGTTAGGTGCACCTCCTGGTGAACATACAAACCCGCCATACCAGATCGACCCCACACTCACTGCGTTCTTTGGGACCCCGGAAATTTATTATCGCAATGCGAAAATCGTCCGCGAATCTATGGCAAGGCGACTAGGACGATCACTCGACGAAGCCGGATTCTATAAGCTCATCGCACCGTCCAAATCAATGAAGAACTACCGCGTCGAGTTTGCTCAACTGATACGAGATAATGTGCAACGACTCTTTGACCCCTTAACGTACAATCTTGTTGTCGATAAACCCGAACCATCTCGCTTGGCAACGCTACAGGAGGCAAAACGGCGGCTGGCAAAGTACGGAGCAGAATTGAATCTCACAATCGATAATGTACGTGAGTACGTTGAGACGAACCCAGAGTGGGAAATTGATCTGTTTTTCCAGGATTACTTGAGAGCGCCGATCGATTCTCTGCTGAGGATCCAGTTAACTAATGCGGAGGAACGGATTTTCGGTGCCCCGGAATCAGATGGTGAACTAGGTGGCTAGTTCTTGTAAAGTTATTTTTTGGAATTAACAAGTGTAATGAATCGGTGCGCATTCTGCATTAAGCCCGCCGTTATCAAACAAACACCCGAGGCTGGCAGTCTGCAGGTGTGCGGATCCACTGGCTGTCGCCGCAATTTTGTGTCGGCGCTTCGAGGGCATGCGCTGCGTCTACATGCAAGTGCTCGACAACCCTTGATTACTCCACCAACCACAGGCGTCGATCGGCGGCCGACTGCACCGGATATCAAGGATAAACGCCCACCGCAACTCAATCCATCCAAGTTTCCCGCCAAGCTTGTCTCCAGACAGCTCCGGGAATATGAAGACTGGGTTTTAAGTCTGCCTGTGCTTCCACCGATTGGAAAAAATTACCATGACTATGCCGACCGGGTTGAAAGTTTCGATGTGCCCGTGGACGGAGATTACACTAAGTTGGACAACAAAATCACGCAATCTGGTTTGCAATGGTATCGATGCGAGGCGATCTTGCTCGATAACACATTCTGTCCCACGATCTCACTGATGGCGCCATTTTGCAACACACACTTGAGAGACATTCTTGGCGTGTCTGTCGAAGAAATACCCGAGAAGGGCTGTGGACTGGTTGTTAGAACGCCAAACGAAGCGCTGCGTGTGCGGAATCTAGCTCACCCTTTTACACGGAACCAAGTACGATTTACGAAAACAGGGCGAATATTCGGACCAACTGATAGAATCGTTCCATACTGCGGGAAGTATTTCAACAACGCGCAATTCGCGAAAGTGCTCCATGACGAAAGCCGATATGTGGTCGAAAGATCAGACATCAACATCGACGCGTGGAGAACTGGGTTTGGGCCTGCCCGATACGCGAATTTTGCATCTGATAGTCATGGCAAACGAATGCTTCCAGAACTAGCTGCTAAGGGCATAAAATTTGCTACAGCTGTTCTCACACAAAGTAAAGCCGATATCGACAGGGGAGACCATAACCATCCTGTAGTATGGATCCAGTGCGACAACACGTATTTGTACGATGGCGATGAGATTACGTACAATTACTGCGGTAACAAATTCAAACGGACAGAGAGACTTACTGAGCAAGACTTTGCTTTTGAGGCAAAACAATGTCTCGCTCCTGCAAACGTCAAGTGGGCACCAACGGTTTCCGTGTGTGATCTCGGAGTCCTCGTGGATGATAAGGCTGCGTCACCGGAGGAATGAACATTAAACTGTAATCGAGAAGACTCAGAGTTTACATGTCAAAACACCAGGCGATCAATCGCAGGTTGAATGTTGAGTTCTTGTTCGGATGGCGACCCGGCGTGGCGATGCAGCTTCCAGGCCACGAAGTCGCCAAGCACACAACCAAGGTGGATATACTGACAAACCTGCGAAGTCTATCCATTAACATATATCTTACCTCTTCATTCGTAATCAAGGTAGCGACGAACGCCGCTATATTTTCCGGTAAAAGCCCGCGCGTGTTATCACGCCAGTACAAACTTACCCACAGAATTCCGTCCGCCACCACCACTTGGTCGTTTGTATCCATTACACTTCCGTCACGGAGTCGGTTGTAATTCTTTGCCGTGTACAGCAAGCGCGCGGCCCTGTAGTTGAATCCCGTGTCGGTTTCATAGGATGAACTTCGACCCCTGTCCTCATCCAAGAGCTGTAGCAACACAATACGCAGGAGAAGCAACTGCTGACCGGATGATCTCGCCATCCCTCTCGCGCTAGCTTGATTGCTTTCTCGCGATCGTCTGAGTCCCATGTGGTAGTGTATGCATAGCCATCAAGCATGGTAAGCGCGTAGGTCCATGCTGCCCGCTGACAGTCACGCTCAGGGCTATTGCTATAGCAGAAACCAATTATCAGGTGTGATGAATAACCTGGGTGTGACGGCGATAACCCACTTCAGAAGAAGGGATGCAGCAACAGCTTGTTCTAGGCCTATGACTGTAAGCGGTATTCCTATTCGCGCATGATCGCGATCGAAGATGATCGGCTCAGTGTTCGGCACGCCTGTAAACACTATGAAAGTAAACAAGACGGCATACCTTCTAACCCCTCTCCGGTTCGCCCAACGAAAGGAATAGCATCGCCGTTTGATCTGTCGAACCGCGCACTTGGAAACTGCTTTGGTACGTCTGTCATGCCTGTCAATGACTTGCGGGTGGTGCCTGCGAGTTGATCTGGGTTTGAGGGGTTTGACAATTTATTACAGAGAGGTGGCCGCGAATCCAGTTGAACGCTCTTCTTCTCAAATTCTGAGATATTTTGATACTCTCCTTGGATACGTGGGCTAGAGAGACGCCTCCCCTGGTCCCGGTGCCAGATGTGTAACCGGGAGCACCGTCCAGGTACTTACGCACAGTTAGGCGCGCAGATTTTCGCCAAATTTCTATTGTGACACTTTGCTGTTCTAAAACGCCAGGTGATTGCACATAGCAAGCTAACAACTGGACCCGAGAGACGTCTCCCCTGGCCCCGGTGCCCAATGTGTAACCGGGAGCACCGTCCAGGTACTTACGCACAGTTAGGCGCGCGGATTTTCGCCAAATTTCGAATTCGGACACTTTGCTGTTTGAAAAGAGCTAGATCCTGTCGTAGGATAAGCTGCCCC
>Ga0247727_10002737_pt1 | contig 39819 bp, 45 predicted proteins | sample WisWelCaveWW1625_FD_202498 | JGI IMG/M metagenome (GOLD analysis project Ga0247727, IMG submission 202498) | Biofilm microbial communities from Wishing Well Cave, Virginia, United States - WW16-25 | ecosystem: Environmental > Aquatic > Deep subsurface > Groundwater > Cave microbial mat | place... | reverse complement strand
TACATTGACAGTACGCGATTTCATACCAAACGCGATTGTCGGATTATACATAAGAAAAAGAATGCAGTCAAAACTTGGAAAACAGGTTCAGATTGGCGCGGTAAAAGGAAGGCTTGAACATTTTGGCATAGTTGCAAGCACCATAAAGAATGAAGATGAGAATTACGTGCCGCATCTTTACACATCAAAATATGTCTAAACGATTTCTAGAAGACTCACGATGTTGAACAACTGCGTTCTTGTGTATGACTGAACATTAGAATCTTCGGTCAAATCCTCAAGCTCGTGCAAAGCTTTGCTGACTTTTATAGAAGTCTCAGACTTTTCGTTCAAAACTTTTATTGTAGAAGCAAGGCGCGCTTTTACATTGCGAGGAGTGGAAGGGTCTTGTTCGAGTTCTTGCAGCGCCAGAATAACGTTTTGCAGTTGGTCCATTGTCTCACTCCTTCACGCTCGCCAATACTTCTTCCTGAAGCTTCTTAGCCTTTTCCTTTAACTGCTTTTCCTGCTTTTCCATAGTCTGAACGCGCAGTTCAAGCAGTTCTTTCTTTCCCTGCAATTCCTTCTGCAAGGAATCCTTGTCAGCGCCAATCATTATGCCGCCAACAATCTTGTAAACCACAGGTGAAGTTGAAATCTCCTTTAATGCGCCTTCTACCTCAAACAATTGAGCCTGGAACTGCTGCTTCTGCATATTCAAAGCCTGCAAATTCTGCTCCATCATTTGGAGCCTTTGGATGCTTTCCTGAGCTTCTTTCTGCAAACTCATAGAGCTTTAACCTTTGTTGAAACAGAACGTGATTTGTAAAGAACCTTGCTTCCGCAATAAGGGCATCTTACGCGCTTGCCCATCATTTCCTCAGAGATTTTCTTACTGCACAAAAAACAAGTGTATTTCACCATTTTACTGCTCCTCTTCCTTTACAACTTCCTTGATTCTTAATTCAGGAGCTTCTGCAATCATCTGGGCAGCCTGCTCAACGAGGCTCAATTTTGAACCAACAGTGTACGCTTTTGCAGTAAACTTGGCATTGCACTTATCGCACTTCCAAATGCCAAATGAAACCCTGTGAACTTTAGGCTTTGCACAATACGGGCAGATATGGTCCTTCTTCATCTCTATCTCAATCTTCGCAGCCTTGTGCTTAGTAGTACGACCATAACGCGTTCCATAACGCTTTACCGGACCCAAGCCAACCTTTTTCTCTGCCATGAGAGTGCGGAGAAGTAGAGGGTTTAAAAAGGTTTTGAAATGCACGAGCATTTCAAACCCAGCCGAATATTCGATTCGGCATGGTTTCAAGGAGAGAAGTTTTATATAGCGTCCATATAGAGCAAAAACCATGTCACTCACAGAAAACCAGCGATTTCACTTGAAGAAATTCATAAAAGAATTAGACTCGTATAGCGCGCGCCATACCGAATTCGTCACGGTTTACGTACCATCAGGCTACGATTTGAACAAGATAATACAGCACCTGCAGCAAGAACAAGGAACTGCAACAAACATAAAAAGCGCGCAGACAAGAAAGAACGTCATAGACGCACTTGAAAGAATGATTGTACATTTGCGATTGGTCGGAAAGAATCCCAAGAACGGTCTTGCTGCTTTCTCCGGAAACGTGGCAGCACGCGAAGGCATGTCAGACGTCAAAGTATGGAGCATTGAGCCGTCAATTCCAATCCAAACACGCATCTACAGATGCGACAAAAACTTCCAGCTCGACATTCTCAAATCAATGCTGGAAGCAAAAGAAGCATACGGAATGATAGTGATTGATTCCAGAGACGCAGCTGTTGCAGTATTGAAAGGAAAAACAATCATTCCACTCGTCACAACACACTCGCACGTTCCAGGAAAAATGAAAGCAGGAGGACAATCAAGCGTGAGATTCGCACGAAACAGGGAAATAGCAGTCAATGAACATTTCAAAAAAGTGGCAGAGATTGTCAAAGACCAATTCTTAACCATGGAAGGACTTAAAGGAATTCTGGTAGGAGGACCAGGCCCGACAAAATACGACTTTGTCGAAAGCGGACTCATTACCAATGAAGTCAAGAAGAAGATAATCGCGATAAAAGACTTGAGCTACACAGGAGATTTTGGGCTAGAAGAATTACTCGAAAAAAGCCAGGACGTACTTGCGCACGAAGATGTAACTGAGGAAAAAAAATTAGTAAGCAGGTTTTTGGAAATGCTGGCCACAAAGCCAGAATTGGTTACATACGGAGAGGCCAACACATTGAAAGCACTAGAATTAGGAGCAGTATCAATGCTACTGCTTTCAGAAGTGCTAAGCGAACAAAAAATAGAACAATTTGAAATCACTGCAAAAGCATTCTCAACAGAAGTCAGGATTATTTCAACAGAAACAAGAGAAGGCGCACAGCTCAGAGATATTGGAAAAATCGGAGCAATATTGAGATACCCAATAGAATGAACATCTTAGAACAATCCTATCGGGAATTGTATCCAGAAGGCGTTTCGAAAAACTTTGTTCTCAAATACAGCGGCAAATTCAAGGGATATAATGCCAATATCAGGATGAGACTGGGAGAAATAACCGTCAATATGAGCAAAAACTGGAAAGGAGTAAGCCCAGACATCCAGAAAGGACTAATACACGAACTACTTGCAAGATTATTCAAGACAAAAAAACAGACCATCAATATGGAATTGTATCATCATTTTATCAAAAGCCTTTCTTCAGTTGCGCCAAAGACGCACACACATCCTGTCCTGGAAGAAAGTTTCGGGAGAGTAAATGAAGCATTGTTCAACGGAATGATGATGCAGCCAAATTTGAAGATAGGAAATGGAGTGAATAGACTGGGAACATACGAGTATGCAACTGACACAATAACAATCAGCAGGATTTTGATTGAGAATGCGGAATTAATTGACTATGTTATGTACCATGAAATGCTTCACAAGAAGCATCAGTACAAAGCAAGGCCAGGCAGGCAGCTTCACCACAGCGCGGCATTCAAAAGAGATGAAGCGAGATTTCCTGAAGCTGAACGGCTTGAGCTTGAATTAAACAAACTAGTCAGAAAAAACAAAAGCTGGAGCTTTTTCTGGTAAGATTTTTAAATAGATACTGGAGAATATAATAATATGGTCAGAATTTTGGCAGCGGGAGACTTTCACGGAGACAAGCAGACAGCAGTCTACCTGGCGAACAAGGCAGTATATGAGAAAGCAGACCTAATCGTTCTTAATGGAGACATTGTTGAAGAGAACGACACAGAAGGAGTAATGTATCACTTTGTCAAAACAGGAAAGCCAGTCTTCTTAGTGCCGGGCAACCACGACTGGTTTGCAACAGACTTTTTGGCTGCACAGTATAATGCAACGAATCTGCACGGAAAAAGCATCCAACAGGGGGATGTTGCGCTAATAGGATGCGGCGGAACAAATGCCGGTATTAACATGCTCACTGAACAGGAGATTTACGATATTGTGAAAGAGACGAACAAAGGGATTACTGCACCCAAAAAATTATTAGTAACACACATACATCCAGCCGGCGGAATAATGGAATCATTCTCGCAATTTGTCAAAGGAAGCATTGGATTAAGAAAAGCAATTGAGGCAACAAAACCAGATGTTGTTGTGTGCGGCCACGTACACGAAGCAGAAGGCATAGAAGAAAAAATTGGAAATACGCTCGTGATTAATGTTGGAAAGAAAGGAAAAATAATAGAATTGTAAAGAACCGCCAACCAATAGATGTTTAAATTACTCGGCGGTTCTTGAGCACATGTCGGAAATGCTTTGGCATTTCCGAGCATGCTCGGAAAGCGAAGATTTCCGATGTCTAAGTGAAGCGCGTCAGGTTAAGGAAGGCTTTCAGATTATTCTTTAATGACATCAAGTCCTCCTTCACACCGCGCTCAAAGCCGCTTACGAAAGGAGTATAGACGTATTTCTCAAAGATAGTGCGAAGAACAAAGAAGACAGGCTTGCCTTCCCACCTGTGCTCATAATCCGTCTCCAGAATTCCGTCAAAGATGATAAGAATCTTTCCTTCCTGCAGTTTAACCTTCCTGCCATCACGCTCAGTAACAACATCCTTCACGTCCAGCATTTGCGCCCTGATCTTAATAATGCCTTTGGCATAATCAGTAAATTTCTTGAAAGGCTCAAAATCGAGGTCTATAACTTTTCCTTCAGGCTTTGTTGTTTCTCCATGCTTCTTTTCAATAAGCCAATATCCCTTGTCAGTTGCCCACTGCTGAATAACCTTAAGCACTTCTTTTGCATCAAAAACGCCCTGATAATCAAGGCGCTCCTTGTCAACGACAATCAACCTCTCTGCCATCAGATAACCTCCTGACCAAGCGTCTCTTTAACAATCCTTCCAAGCTGACCTGCTTTTAAAAAACACATATCCTCCCAATAGTCAACAATCTTGTATTTAATAATGTAATTCCTGTAAAACTCATCAAGCGCCTTAAGGAAATCCGCCCAAGGCTTGGGACCCTTGAAACGCTTCTGCCAGTCAAGCTCAAGAATAGGCAGGATATCAATCCACACCTGGCCATCCTGCACCTTGATTTTCTTGCCGTCCTGAATGATTTCAACATCACGCATGTTATACACGCGCATGAAAAACTCGATTTTATACTTGACGTATTCTGTAACATTCTTCTCTGCTTTCATCTTGAACTCGTGCTCAGTTCCAGTGGGAGTTGGGAACTTCTGCTTGTACATCGGCATGTCCAGCATGTCAAAGTCCTCATCAATAAACCACTTTCGAACGTTCTGAAGCAATTTAGAATAGTCAAAGAAACCGCGGTGCTTTATCAATATCGGTCCTTGCGGGTATTCAGCCATGCCTTAAAAATAAGAAAGACCATTTATAAAGATTTGTCTTAATGACAGAGTTATTCCAAAGTTCTCTTCACGAAGAATTCGCCTGTTTCCTTTGTAGGCATGAACGTCTCAAGCTTCAAGTAATTCATAATAAGATCACGCAGACGATAGGCATCAGAGTAAATATTCTTCTTGTGCATTGCAACCTTTTGACGCATAAGGCGCCTCGTATAAAACTCTTTAATGTTGGAAAAAGGCCAAGTAGTCCACTCTTTGCTTTTGTCAATAAGCAAATGAGCCCTGCACGTCACCTCAAACTCGCTCCTGTCCGCCTTTATTTTCTGGCCTTTCCACGCGATCTCTGTATCCTTCAAACCAATAACCTTCCAATCAACGTCCATCATATAAGTGAATAACTGCGACTTGGGAGCACCCGGAGGATTCCTTGTCAGACGCCATCTCAGCCAGATTTCTTTTCCAAAAGTCGGATGCTCGCGCTGCATGTAATAAGTCTCTGGAAAGAACATATCCTCTCTTGAGCCCCAGCCTTCTTCAAGAATCCAATCATGGATCATAACGTATGCATACGAGAGATTGTAAGCGTCACGAACTTGGATGACCCATTCTGCAACCTTGACACGCTCGCACTCCAGCCAAGTCCACCTATCCACTATAGGGTTATCAATTGCCTGCTGGAATGCCATGACCTGTTTAAGAGTATACGAGTTTATAAAGATAACGGGAGGCAAAATTTAATAAGCAATAGTCAGGGGGATAAGAATATGCTAGTAGGCATTGTAGGAAAAGCAAATGTCGGCAAGAGCACGTTCTTCAAAGCAGCAACATTAGCAGAAGCGCTGATTGCAAACTACCCATTTGCCACGATAAAACCAAACAGGGCCTTTGCATTCATCAAAATAGACTGCGTAGACAAGGAATTAGGAGTGCAGTGCAATCCAAGATACGGCTATTGCGTCAATAACAAAAGATTCGTGCCAATAGAAGTTCTTGACGTTGCAGGGCTTGTGCCGGGAGCGCATGAAGGCAAAGGCATGGGCAACCAGTTCTTAGATGATTTAAGACAGGCAGATGTTTTCATTCACGTGGTTGACATGGCGGGAACGACAAGCCAAAGAGGAGAGCCGGTAGAGCCGGGAAGCTACGACCCTGCATTTGACATCAGGTTTTTAGAAATAGAACTGGACATGTGGATACTTGGAATCATCCACAGAGGCTGGGACAGATTTGCACGCGTCGTCCAGCAGGAAAAGGCGAAATTGTCCACTGCAATGGCAAAACAGCTGTCAGGATTGAATGTCACAGAAGCAATTGTTCAAGAGGCAATGACAAAATTCGGCCTCGACCCAGAAAAGCCGGCAACGTGGACAGACCAGAATCTACTTGACATTGCCAAACACATCAGAAAAAGAACAAAACCAATGCTTATCGTGGCAAACAAAATGGACCTGCCGACCGCACAAGCCAATCTGGAAAAGTGCAATAAGGAATTTCCAGATTATTTGATTATTCCATGCTCAGGGGACTCAGAATTAGCCCTAAAGGAAGCGGCAAAAGCAGGACTGATAAAGTACCTTCCTGGAGAGCCATCTTTTGAGATGAGCGAGAAATTAAATGAAAACCAAAAAAAGGCGCTTCTTTTCATCAAACAGAACGTTCTTGACAAATATGGAAGCACAGGAGTGCAAAAAGCGCTTGACATTGCGGTGCTTGACCTCCTGAAATATATTGCGATATTCCCCGGAGGAGTAGGAAAATTAGGCGACAGCCAGGGAAGAATATTGCCAGACTGCTTTTTACTGAAGCCGGGAAGCACAGCGCTTGATTTTGCAGCGCACATTCACACAGATTTAGCCAAGAATTTTGTGGCAGCAATAGATGTCAAGAGCAAGAGAAAAATTGCAAAGGATACGCCGCTCAAGAACAGAGATGTTATTGAAATTATGACTTCAAAATAGGCTCAATCACAATCATACTATTACCAAATTTCTTACTTGGAATCCAGGCCTTGCTGAAATGCCTATAAGAAATAAAGTGCTGCGCACCCCAAGGGTCACAGATAAGAAAGCCTTCTTTTGTATAGCCGCGAATGAGAATCATATGAGTGCCTATATCCCTCGTGCGGTAAAATTTACCCGCCAGCACCTCGGCAATCACCGGCATTCCATGACGAACATAATGCTTAATCAATGAAACAGTCGCGTTTTTCCTGCGGAAATATTTTTTTGTCTTCAAAGCCTTTTTTTCATGCCGTGCATACAATCTGGCAAGCTCAGTTGTCCAAACACCCCAGTCCTCAAGCTCGCCATTCCAATAAGTCGTGACTTTGTAGCCGCGCTTAATGAGCGGAACAGCAATACAGGCATCGCAGAGGCCTTGAAAGTCACGGCTCAACTGCGCTTCCTTGTAAAACTTCAGCTCGTCAATTCTTGTTTTATAGTAATGCAGAACCATTCTAACGCAGGCAGCAAGACAGGAAGTAGAAGAGCGCTGGCGAAAACATTCAACAGGAATAACGTGCTCGCGCTTCAAGAAAGCACGACCTCTGGCAGTCTTGGAAACTGCCAGAAAACGCTCATAAGTTTCATATGGGTGGAGCGGACAGCTAGAATTACGCATCTAATACCCCCAAGTTCTTGTCAACAATCAGGAAAGCAATCACTTTGTTCTTGCCAAGATGCTTTGCGCGGTACAAAGCGCGGTCGGCTTCGCGAATAAGAGTTTCACGCGAGACAGAACTGTTCATACAAGTGATAAGTCCAATGCTGATGGTTAACTCGCAATTCTTTTCTACTTCTCCACGAAGCCTTTCTGCAACTTCCTTTGCATCATTCTGAGAGTAATTAGGCAGAACCATCATGAATTCCTCGCCACCATAACGACAGCATAATGCGCCTTTGGGAGTAATGTTTTTTATTATTTCAGCAATCGAACGAAGAATACGGTCGCCCTCTGGATGACCTTTGGTATCATTGAAATTCTTGAAATTGTCAACGTCAAGCATGGCAAGACTTATGGGAGCGTTCTTGGCAGAAAGCTCGCCAACAAGCAAATCAATCTTCTTGGCAAGCTCAGCACGATTGTTCAAGCCAGTCAATGCATCTGTAACAGCGGATTCCTGAACTTTTTCAAACTGAGAAAGACGAGAAAGAACCGCAACAAGCTCGTACAAAACCTCTGAAACGCTGTCAAGCTGAGGAGACTGCTCAGAAGTAACAATCGCGTAACCAATCAATTCTCTAGACAACGTCAGCGGAAAACCAACAATGCACTTCGGAAGCTTGTCGCGGTCTTTAATGCCGTCAAGCAGAAAATCAGACTGAACATTCTGAATCGTGCAGCTGGATTTTGTTCCCTTAACCTGCGCTATAACGCGCTGCTCAACTGCAGCTCCTGTTTCTGAAACATCAAAATTTCTTGCCTTCTTGTTATAAGCATATATGAAAACGTTGCTCAATTTGAATTTGCTGGCCAAAAACTGCACCGAGGTGTACAATGCCTTGTCAACATTCTGCACATGGGTAATAGATTGAGAGAATTCTAATAGAAGTTTTGCGCGGGAGAGTGATTCCCTAAGAAGAGCCTCTGAACGCCCGGCCATAGCTGCCTGTTTCACAGAAATTTCGATAAGCTCAGCATATTCCTCTTTCCACACCGGCAGTTTTTGACGGGCATCAGCAAGCTCCTCATCAAATGAATGAGTCTCGTCTGTGCGGAAAGGCCCTGCAATAATTTTGCCGCCATCAATTTCTACATCGGCATAACGAACGCCCGGCACTGTTGAATAAGGAGTATCATTAGTGCGATTGCGAAGCTCCTGAAAGAAAGGCAGTTTCCCAAACACTGCCTGCTCGCAGATAATGGGCGCTTTAACCCTAACAGAGAGAGTTTCCATTAATTCGCGCCAGATTTCGGTCTTAACAGGTGTTGGTAGCATTGTTTAAAGCTTTTTTTCAGCAGGACCTGAATAGGACACATTACTGTCATCTTCACGGCGGTAAACTTCGCCTGACATGCGCTCCTCAATAACATGCGCAGCAATGCCAGCAGTTCTCGGAATAATGAAGAAAGCACGTCCAGCCTGCCACGGGAAGCCGAGGTCGCTGATGATGGCAGCGATTGCGCCGTCAATATTAAGATGAAGAGTTTTCTTTGTCTGAGCGCAAAGCTCCTTGTCAACTGCCTTTGCAAACTTAATATGTTTGCCTGCCAATTTGTGCTTTTCTGCAAGAGTGAATAATGGCGCAACCCTGGGATCCTGTTCATAATGCTTGTGGCCAAAGCCAGGCAGGCGCTCTTTTCTTGACACCATTTGTTTAACCAATTCTGCAGCGCTCTTGCCAGCGTTTTCCTGGAATAATCTTGCGGCTTGCTCACCGGCACCGCCGTGATGGTCGCCGATAGAGAGTACTCCTGCAGCGACTGCGGTGTTAATGGGATTTCCAGCGCTTTGAACTATTCTTGCAGCAGTAATTGACGGAACCTGAATGCCGTGCTCTGCTGAAGATACGAAAATGGCATCCAGAAGCTCGCGCTCGCCTTTTTTTGGCAGTTCGCCTTTCAACAAAAGGCAGATCATATCGGTAAAGGTGATTTTACCAATTAGACTTGAAACAGCATAGCCGCGAACAACCGCGCCTTTTTCAGTAACTTTTGAAATCTTGGTATTCCACTTCATTTAGCACCACCTTTTCTCGACTTTATCTTTTGAGCTGGCACACCTGCAATAATATCGTATGGCTTGAAAGTCTTCGTGACAACACTGCCTGAGCCGACAACAGTATGGTCGGCGACATCAGTCTGAATGATAGCTCCGGCGCCAATCCATGCATCTTTGCCAATTACGATGCATTTAATCTTTCCTTCCTGCAATCTCATAGGAATGTCAAGCCTCTTCACACCATGATGCTCTGATCCGCTGAGAACAGTAATATGATCAGCGAACATTACATCATCTCCTATGTCAGCTTCGCCGATCCAAGTACCAACGCCAACGTAAATATTGTTTCCAATTCTTGTTTTTGAAGTTCTTATCGCACCGAGAAAATCAACTGTGAGATCATTTCCGCATTTTGCAAGCATGCATTTGTACCATACGCGCCTGAGCATGACTCCGAAGAAGCCGGGAATAAGGCTGATGAGCTGCGATATAGACGTGAATGAAAAAATATGGAGAAAGTAAAGAATGAAAAATGGAATGAGAAGTACAAAACAAATCAGTCCTACTATGGCTTTAATGAACTCTTTTATCATAGTGCGTCTTTGATTACCTGGCCGAGTTCATGATGTCTTTCAGCAATAAGCGCTCCTGCCTTGCGAAGCTTGTCTATCTTCTCGCTTGGTTTGCCCTTGCCACGCTCGATAATTGCACCAGCATGGCCGAATTGAACACCTGTCGGCATCTTCTCGGCAAACTTTCCACCAATGAACACTCCTAACGGCTTAGTGAACTCCTTGTTTTTTAAGACTTCCGCAATTTGATCCTCATAAGTACCGCCAATCTCACCGAAAATAACAACTGCTTTGGTGTCCTTATCTTTTTCAAACATTCTCAACAAGTCAACATAGACACTGCCAACAAGAATTTCACCACCCATGCCGATAACAGTAGATTGCCCAAGACCAGCTTGGCGGATAACCCATGCTGTCTCGTTAGTCATTCCGCCACTCTTAGAAATAATGCCAATTGGACCTTTCTTGTAGATTCTTTCTACCATATCAGGCAGACCGCCAATCGGGCCGATTCTGCCGAGCTCTGGACTGAGCATGCCAACAGAAGCAGGACCTACCAACACTGCATTTTTCTCGCGAGCCTTTGCAATCATAGCAGCAGCATCGTGCAATGGAACATTCTCTGTAAAGACAAGAACAAAGGGAATATTGTTGTCTAGAGCTTCGAAGACGGCTGCTTTTGCGAATAACGGCGGAACTACGATGAAAGAAGCGTTGATTTCGTGCTTTTCTTTAGCTTCTTTAACTGAATTATAAACAGGAACACCGTGAACAGATTGGCCGCCTTTACCAGGAGTAACTCCAGCAGGAACTTTAGTGCCGTACTTCAGCATAAGCTCTGTAGCCATTACTCCGGTGCTTCCAGTAATGCCCTGAACGAGCACTTTTGTATCCTTATTTAGCAGTATTGCCATAAGCTTTCCTCACGATGATGTCTGCTGTCGATGTTAACGGCGTTTCCGCACCATAAACTTCAATATTCCAGCCATGCTTTTTAGCAGCTTCTTTCAAAATAGCGAGACCTTCCTTTTCATAAGGACCTGCACGCCTCACTACGACAGGGAATTTAGGATTCACCTCTTCGAATGCACGAACTATGCCGGTCATCATTGTATCAACACGCGAGAAGTTGGCAATAGCGCCGACAATCCAGCAGCCTTTGATGCCCGGCTTTGTAATGGCCTGCTTTGTGAGAATGTACATTTTTTCATCACTCGGGTCTCCGCTGAATTCGGTATAATTGGCGGGTTTTCCGCCGGCATCTATTAATGCGTCCATGCACGTGATGCTTCCGCCGCCGCCTGCAGCCAGAAAAGCGATGTCACCGTCAAGTTCGATGTATTTTACAGTGCCGTGATAGTCCAAGTCATTTGCGGCCTTGACAAGCTTCTCTCTCTCAGTAATTTGTCTTCCCAGATTGGCAGGACGCTCAGCATAAGTTCTATCTTTATGCCTGCCTAAAGCAAAATCATCAAGCTCGATGTGGGCGTCAAGACAGACAAAACCGGATTTAGCTTGTGCAATAGGATTAATTTCAAGAAGCTTGCAGTCCTCTTTCACAAAAACGTTCCATAATGAGACGAGCAATGGAGCAAGCGCCTTGTTTTCTTTTAGGAATTTAGTGGCCTCAGCTTCTGAGAGGCCGGTGAGCTCGTTTATGACTAATTTTTGAACTTCTTTTTGCTCTTCGATGCCTGTGCCGCCATGAACGCTGAAAAGAAGAACTGGCGAGCGAGTATCTGTATCAAACAAAAAGCTCGCATAATACTGTTTTTGCATTTCTATCAAATCTTCAACAAGAACGCTCTTGACCTGCTCGCCCTTGAAAGCAGCGCCGAGAAGTTTTGCAATAGCATCATCTGCCTGCTTCTTGTCCTTGCAGATTTTGATTCCTCCAATATCTGCCCTTTTGCCAAACAAAAGCTGAGCCTTTACAACACAGGGAGCAGAGACTGCTGATTTGCTTGTAAGAAGAGCTCCTTTTGGCACTGCAATGCCATGCTTCTGCAGCAGTGCCTTTGCCTCGTATTCATATAATCGCATTTGAACAGGGCGAGTTTGGGCGTTTTTAAATCTTATCATCATAGAAAGAATTAAAAGCACCCTGCTGATGGAAAACAGCATGCAGAAAGTCAATGTTTACCCAGGCCCTTATCATTGGTATCTTGGAAGATTCTACAAGTGCAAATATGAGCGGGCGGCAGAACTTGCGAAAAAATTCCTGAAAAAATCATTTGTTGCTCTTGATGTCGGCTGCGGAGACGGCAGAATGGAGGAGCTCCTGGCGCCAAGCGTCAAGAAAATTATCGGCGTTGACTATCAGGAAAGACCATTAGAGTTTGCAAGACTGCTTGTCACGCACAAAAATGTCAAGTTCATAAGAAATGACAAGAAACTGCCAGTTCATGACAATTCAATTGATGCTGTTGTGTGCTTTGACGTCATAGAACACATTTCAATCAATGCGGTAAATAGTTTTGTCAAAGAGATAAAACGCGTGCTTAGAAAAAACGGCATTTTTATTGTGACTACGCCAAACAGAAAAGAGCTGCGCGGAAGATTTTTCGGCCACAAAATAGACCCCAAGCATTATCAGGAATTCATAATCCCGGAACTTCAAGAGCTTTTGGAAAAGAACGGATTTAGAGTGGATTATACGACAGGCATATTCGTGCCAGTGCCGATACCATTCATTGAACACTTTGCAAACATTTATCCAATATACTGGATTTTCGCATTCTTGGTAAAACTTGGAAGAGCTTTCCCGCAAATTGCTGAGACCATGTTTATTGCTGCCAGAAAAAACTAATACGTTTTACGCCAGGCAATGACCATGTAAACCAAATTCGATACTGCCTTCGCACCGACGATGCCATACATTCCATAAAGAGGAGCAAGCGCCAATAATGCAACTATCTCAACGCCAGCATAAACACTGTTGATGACATACAGCTTCTTTGTCTGCTTTTGCGCTTCCTGAACTCTTGACAGAACAAACGCGATTGCGCGAGGAATGGATGCAAGAAGCAAAAGCTGGGCAATAGGAACGGCGTCCCTGTATTGTTCTGAGAAAAAGAAAGGAATGATTACTGGAGCAAGCAACACTGCAAGCACTGCAATCAGAATGAAGAAAAGCGCAAGCTTGCCTGTTCTTTTCCTCACTTCCACATAAGTTTTTTCTTTGCTCTCTATCGACAACTTTGGAAAAATAATGTTGCCGACATTTTTTGAAACTGCATACAGCTGCTCAGCCATGGCAGCAGCAATCGAATAAACTGCGGTTGCTGCAAAACCCAGAAAATACGTTACTACAAGCTTATCAAAGAACGACTTGATATAGGGTATTAGATTGATGAATGTAAGATGAGTGCTGTAGGAATTGAATTCTGAGTCTGTTTTCTTGTTCTTCATATGCGCTCTGGCAAATGTGAAAGCCAGAACGTCACCAAATGCCTGAACAAGCAGATAAAGAGTCAATATTATGATGAGATTTCTGGTAAAAAACAGCGCTATAAGAGCAGTAACAGAACTTCCGAATTCAGTTATCAGCTGAAAAAGACAGGTTAGCGAGAATTTTCTCTTGCCGACAAAGAAGGAATGGGTAACGTCCAAGCTGTATAATATTGGGAAGAAAATTATTGCGACCAAGAAAATGGGCCAGATGCTCTCATATCTTGGCTCGTGCTTTGAATAGAAGTAAATAGCAACAATGACGAGACCGAGTATTCCGAGAAAGCTCCGCTTAAACTTGTACAAGACTCCCTGCAGCAATGTTCCGTCCTTATTTTGCGATGCTCCAAGCAGAACTGCGGTGTTTGCTCCTGGAAAAGACAGAACGCTCAAAGTTCCAAGCACTGCAAGAACAAACTGAAACTGGCCAAAGATTTCCTTGCTTGTAAGATGCGCGAATCCGATTGCAAGTGCCAGACTGCCCAAAATGAGAAGAAACTGCGTTGAGAACAGCCAGGCTCCTCCGCGAACATAATACATAACATCAAGCTCGGTCCACTTCTCAAGAAATGAGACAAGATGCTTGACCTCTTTTTTTATGCCAGTCATATTGATTTAAAGTATTCAATGGTATATTTTAGCCCTTCCTTTAGCGGCACTTTAGGAACCCAGCCTAATTTTGCTTTTGCAAGGGCTATGTCCGGCTTTCTCTGCTTAGGGTCGTCTTCCGGCAAAGGCTTATGGACGATTTTTGATTTGCTCTTTGTTATTTTTATTACTTCTTCAGCAAGCTCAGTAATGGTAAATTCATCAGGATTGCCAAGATTTACCGGGCCAACGATGCTTGAATTCATCAATTTGATGAGGCCGTCAATAAGATCAGAAACATAGCAGAAGCTTCTTGTTTGGGAGCCATCACCGTAAACTGTTATAGGCTTGCTCTTCAATGATTGAACGATAAAATTGCTCACAACTCTCCCATCATCAGGAGCCATATTTGGGCCATAAGTATTGAAAATGCGGGCTATGCGCAAATCAACTTTGTACTGGCGGTGGAAGTCCATACACAATGTTTCAGCTGCACGCTTGCCTTCATCATAACAACTTCGAATGCCAATCGGGTTGACATTGCCCCAATAAGACTCTTTTTGAGGATGCTGTGTTGGGTCGCCATAGACTTCGCTAGTGCTTGCCTGCAGGAAACGAGCTTTGCAGGAATGAGCAAACTCAAGCATATTATGAGTTCCGATAACAGATGTCTTGAAAGTGTAAACAGGATCTTTCTGATACTGAATCGGAGAAGCAGGGCAGGCAAGATTGTAAATCTGGTCAGCAGTTTCATCAAACGGCTCTGTAATATCCTGCTGGACAAATTGGAACTTTGAGTTTTTCAACAATGACTGAATGTTTTTCTTGCTGCCCGTATACAGATTGTCGATGCAGATGACTTCGTGCTTCTGATTGAGCAATGCTTTGCATAAGTGAGAACCAATAAATCCTGCGCCGCCAGTAACGATAATACGCATTACTTCCTCCCTATTGACCGGTAATCAAAGCCGAGCTTTCGCATTTTCCCAGGATCAAACACGTTCCTAGCATCGATGAATTTCTTTACTTTCAGCTTTTTCAAATCCATTGTCTTGAAATCGCTCCATTCAGTTGCCAGAATGACAAGCTCTGCGCCCTCTGCTGTTTCATATGCATCCTTGCAATAAGTCACGTCTTTCAATATCTTTTTTGCATTCTCAACAGCCTGCGGGTCACAAGAGCGCACTTTTGCGCCTTCTTTCTGCAAATCTTCTATAAGCATGCACGCTGGAGAAAGACGAACATCGTCAGTATTTGGCTTGAAGGCAAGCCCTAATACTGCAATGGTCTTGCCCTTTAACGAGCCCAACAGTTCTTTTGCAATATCACGGACGTGCTTGCGCTGATATTCATTGATATTCCTGACTGCATTCAGCAAAGAAGCGTCAACTTTGTGCTTTTCCAACACCGAAATAAACGCGTCAACGTCTTTTGGAAAACAAAAACCGCCATAGCCGAGCCCGGCGTTCAGGAAATCACGGCCAATGCGCTTATCCATGCCAACGCCGTCCATAACTGTCTTAATGTCAGCATCCGTCTTCTCGCACAATTGGGCAACCATATTGGCAAAACTGATTTTCATTGATAAAAAGCTGTTTGAAGCATGCTTGATAAGCTCGGCACTGTTTAGATTCGTGTGAATTATTGGAGCTTTTATCGGCGCGTATATTTCGGACATTATTTTTGCGGCTTTTTCTGTTTCTGTGCCTATTACAATCCTGTCAGGATGCAGGAAATCATGAACTGAAGTTCCTTCTCTAAGAAATTCAGGGTTAACGGCAACATCAAACTCTGTTTTCAGATATTTTGAAAGCAAAGATTTCATCCATTGAGCAGTCTGAACAGGAACCGTGCTCTTTTCAACAATAACTGCGTAATGCTTGAGCGTTGCACCAATGTCCTTGATGACTTGTTCCATAAATGAAAGGTCAGGAGAGCCATCCTTCTTTGGAGGAGTGCCCACGCAGATGAAAATGGCTTGAGCGTCCTTTATGGTTTCTTGGATGGATGTTGAGAAAGACAGATTGCCGGTCTTCAAGTGTTTTACAAGCAGTTCTGGAAGCCCTGCCTCAAAGATAGGACAGACGCCATTCTTGAGCTTCGCTATCTTTGCTTCATCAATATCATTGCAAGTCACTTTGTGCCCGAGCTCTGCCAAACAAGCACCTGTAGTAAGGCCAACATACCCTGTTCCGATAACTGCAATTTTCATTGACAGAACATGCAGAAAAAGGGTATAAATAGCTTATGCTTTGACAGTCTGGTCTATGCCTTCATGGAAGGGCACTTCTGGATGAAAATGCAGGCCTTTCTTTGCCTCTGAAATGTCAGCAACACTGTGAATGATGTCGCCTGGCTGCTTTGGAGCAAACTTTGGCGCAATCTTTGTGCTGAGAACTTCATTCAAATGAGCAAGCATTTCCTTGATAGAGACCTGAACGCCGGTTGCAATGTTGAAAACCCTGCCGGCTGCATGAGAAGCAGTCATTGCTTTCAGGTTTGCCTGAACGACATCCGTTACGAATACAAAGTCTCGCGTCTGCATGCCGTCGCCAAAAATTGTAGGCTGCTGCTTGTTCTTCAACGCGGTAACGAATTTAGTGATTACACCAGTATAAGGAGAAGTTGGGTCTTGTCTTGGACCATAAACGTTGAAATATCTCAATGAGACTGTTTCAATACCATAAATTTTGTTGAAAATGACTGCGTACTGCTCGCCTGCAAGCTTGGTTAATGCATATGGAGTCTGCGGTTTTAAAGGGCTATTTTCAGTTTTTGGCAAACTTGGCTCGTCACCATACACTGCTGCACTGCTGGAATAGATGACGCGCTTGACTTTTGCATCACGAGCTGCTAAAAGTACTTTTAATGTGCCGGTTGCATTCACTTCGTTCGTTTCCAAAGGATGCTGAACTGAATAAGGAACGCTGGCGATTGCAGCAAGATGGAATACGTATTCCATGCCGTGCATCACTTTCTTGAGAACAGATTCATCAGTAATGTTGCCTTTGACAAACGTAATTTTGTCCAGCACAGCAGAAAGATTTGACTGTTTGCCTGAAAAAAGGTTGTCAATAACGGTAACATCATGCTTTGCCTTGACTAACGCTTCCACCAAATGGCTGCCGATAAAGCCTGCGCCACCTGTAACTAGGACTTTTGCCATAGCTTTGAGAAATTAAGAAAGGTTTATAAATACCTGCCTTTGTCGTCAATATCGGACGGCCATAGGGGTCGGGTTCCACCTGGTCTCATTCGAACCCAGCAGTTAAACCGGCCTCCGTAGTGGTGTGTACTCCGTTAAGGGGGAAATCCGCTAAGCTGTCCACCTTATATTTCTATTATAACGTCACTCGTCTTCGGATTCAAGTCTTTTATTTTAGCGTGGCCTTTCAGCTTGGCTTTCATTTCCTGCAAGGAGAATTTGGCTTTTGCTTTGTTCAATTCTTCAAGAATGTCCTTAAGTTCCTGGTAATGTTCGTAAATTAATTCGCCCTTGCGCTGCAATTCAATTGCTTCTTTTTCCAAAGAATCAATGTTCTTTGACTGCATATTGATGACTTCAAGCAATTTTTCCTTCTTGGCCGCAAATGCCTTCTGAGCGCCAGAGACTTTGTGCATCCGCATTGTAGCAGGCAGCTTTGCATCAATCAGTTCTGAGAAATTTTTGAAAGGATGACCTTCTTCCTTGAATTGCCAGAGTTTTATCGGGCTTAATTCTTCTGCATAAGCCCTGGGGCTAAGAATTTCCTTGAGCAAAGACTGGTATGCCTTGAAATCGCCTCCGCGAGCAATAATTTCCCTTGCAAGCAGCTTGCCGAAGCCCAAAGAGGCAAGCTCTTTTTCATCAGAAGGAATTTCTTTCAGCTCAAACAGGTTTTTCTTGGCTGGAGGAGGAATGTAGTTCAAGCCACGCTTAATCTCACGGTCCTTCCAGGCGCGCTCCTCCTTTGCAGCCAATATTTTTCTTGCAGCATCAGTTAAAATCATGTTGCCATTCTGGAAAAGCTCAATGAAAAGGTAAAAAGTTTCCTTTTGAGTCTCAAAAGTCAGCTTGACAATGCGCTCGCTGCCAAGCTGTTCAAGTTTAGTTAATTTTTTGCCTTCAAGATAACGCCTCAATGAAGAACAAAGGCCTGAAAACTTCTCGGGAGCTTCTGGCTTTTCCTTTGCCAGCCACAAAACATTGCTTGTAATCCGCAAAAAGAACTTGCCAGATCCTGATTTGTGCAACTGAAAAAGAAAACCATCAGGCTCATAGATTTTATCCACCCTCGAACCTACGCAAAACTGCAATTCATCTACCAGAAAATATAGTTCGAGGAAGTTAAGTTCGGTTTTCACGAGTATAAAAGCAGAAGCGAAGGATTTAAATGTTGTTAATAAATCGGCACTATTCGGGGGTTGTGAAAGAATGGGACTAGCGAAAAACGAGGCATTTTTGGAAAAATGGGACTCTTATTATGAGAAAAAGTCCCCAATTGTAAAGGCAATTGAGAAGGTTAACGAACAATATTTCTCCAAATACTTTGAAAAAGTATTCAAGAACGCGCTTGGAAAGCCAGTACAAGGATTAAACATTCTGGAGCCGGGCTGCGGCTCAGGCATAATGAGCACACGACTTTCAAAACAAGGAGCAAACATCTACCTGCTTGACATTTCCACAAACGCACTAAAGACAGTTGCATGGAATTTCAACAGAAAAAATACAAAGCCGGCAGGCTCTATCAATGGAGACATCACCTGCATGCCATTGGCTGACAAGTCAATGGACGTAGTATGGAATCAGGGAGTTATTGAACACTTCACAGACAGGAAACCGATTGTAAAAGAAATGTTCAGACTTGTAAAACCAGGAGGAAAAATAATAATTTTTGTCCCGGGATACATGTCAGCCCTGCATATGGTATATCTCACATTATGCGCATTTGGAATGAAAAAGCTATGGCCATTCGATGACCAAGACTTTTTGAAGAAGAGCCAGTTAAGAGGCGACTTAGAAGCAGCAGGCGCAAAAAACATCAAAATAAGACGGCTGCCAGGCTCGTTCTTTCTCTCACTCATAGGATACGGCGAAAAATGAAAAAAGCATTAATTACCGGCATAACCGGACAAGATGGCTCTTATCTAGCTGAACTTTTACTTGCTAAAGGATATGAAGTATATGGAATAATCAGGCGAAGCAGCTCATTTAATACCGGAAGGATAGACCATCTTTACCAAGACCCGCACGACAATCCAAGATTGAAGCTCATTTACGGAGATCTGCTTGACTCAAGCGTTTTATCAAAGATTCTTCGAACGATAAAGCCGGATGAAGTATACAATCTGGCTGCACAAAGCCACGTTCGAGTGAGTTTTGACATTCCAGAATACACTGCAGATTCTGTAGCGCTTGGAACATTACGATTATTGGAAGCGATAAGACATGAGAATTTGAAAACAAAATTCTACCAAGCATCAAGCAGTGAGATGTTCGGCAAAGTATTGTCAGTGCCGCAGAATGAAGATACGCCTTTTAATCCGAGAAGCCCGTATGCTTGCGCAAAAGTTTTTGCACACCACATAGCCAAGACTTATAGAGATGCTTATGGTATGTTCATCTGCTCAGGAATACTGTTCAACCACGAAAGTCCTAGAAGAGGAGAAACTTTTGTAACGAAAAAGATTACGAAAGCAGTTGCGCGGATAAAATTAGGAAAACAGCAGCATTTGTATCTGGGAAATTTGGAAGCAAAAAGAGACTGGGGATACGCACCAGAATACGTAGAAGCAATGTGGAGAATGCTGCAGCACAACGAACCGGATGATTATGTTATTGCAACAGGAGAAACGCACAGCGTACAGGAATTCGTGGAAGAAGCATTCTCAAGCGTGGGCTTGAACTGGAAAGACCACGTAAAAATAGATCCAAAATACTTCAGACCAGCAGAAGTTGACCTTTTACTGGGAGATTACTCAAAAGCAAAGAAAAAGCTTGGATGGGAGCCCAAGATGACATTTAAGCAGTTGGTCAAGATAATGGTTGAGGCAGATCTTGCAGAGGAGAAAAATGGATAAGAACAGCCGGATAGTTGTCACAGGAGGAGCAGGATTCTTAGGATCATGCGTTGTTGAAGAATTAAAGAAAAGAGGATATTCGAATATTTTCGTTCCACGCTCAAAAGAAAATGACTTACGAACACCTGAAACCTGCAGGAAAATCGTGGATAAAGCGGACGTTGTTATACATCTCGCAGCAAAAGTAGGCGGAATCGGGTACAATTTGAATAATCCAGGATCACTTTTCTATGACAATGCAATAATGGGAATAAATTTGATAGAAGCTGCAAGGCGGGAAGGAGTGAAAAAATTTGTATGCGTTGGAACAATATGTGCGTATCCTAAGTTCACTCCAGTTCCATTCAAAGAAGAGAATCTGTGGTCAGGATATCCTGAAGAAACAAATGCGCCGTATGGACTGGCAAAGAAAATGCTGCTCGTACAATTGCAGTCGTATAGACAGCAGTATGGATTCAACGGAATTTATCTGCTGCCAGTAAACTTATACGGGCCTGGAGACAATTTCAACCCTGAAAGTTCCCACGTCATCCCAGCATTAGTCAAGAAAGTGTACGATGCGAAGGAAAGAGGAGACAAGAAGATAACAGTATGGGGAGACGGAAGCCCGAGCAGGGAATTCCTGTATGTAGAAGATGCAGCAAAAGGAATAGTTGATGCGGCAGAGCACTACAACGGGCACGAGCCTGTAAACCTTGGAATAGGACAAGAGATTTCAATCAAAGATCTTGTGACAACAATCTGCAAAGCGATGAATTTCAACGGAACCATAGAATGGGATACCAGCAAGCCAAATGGGCAACCAAGAAGATGCTTGGATGTTTCTCGCGCACATTCACTCTTCAAGTTCAAGGCAAACACGCCATTCGAGGACGGCCTTAGAAAAACAGTGATGTGGTATGAGCAGCAACGAAAAAATAACAAACTACTTTGACAAAACTGCATCTAAACGCTCAACCTGGATGAGACGACGCTGGTATTACTACAATCTGCTGATACGCCAGCTCAAATATCTCATTCCGGAAGGAAGCAGAGTGCTTGACATAGCATGCGGGACAGGAAACCTGCTTGCTGCTTTGAAGCCCAGCAAAGGAGTGGGCGTTGACATTTCTTCTGAATGCGTAAAAATTGCGCAGGAAAGGTTTCCAAACTTGAAATTTTTACAAGGAGACGCTCACAATATCAAGATAAAAGAAACTTTTGATTACATTATACTGGTAAATGCCGTCGGATACTTCAGCGACATACAAAAAGTGCTTGAAAATTTTAAAACTAACTGCGACCAAAATACAAGGATTATCATTTTGCATTACAATTTCTTATGGTATCCCATGCTGAAAGCAGGAGAAACGCTTGGCTTAAAGATGAGAGAGCCGATACAGAACTGGGTATCGCCAAACGATGTAACAAATTTCATTTCTCTGGCAGGATACGACTTGATAAAAACAGGAAGCAAAATAATCATGCCCGTATGGCTGCCGCTCGTGTCAAATATGTTCAATAAGTATATAGCAAATCTTCCTGGAATGCATCTGTTCAATCTTGCGCAGTTCTATATTGCAAGATTAGCAGCACCTCTTAAGCCAGATGAAAGAACCTGCAGCATAATAATCCCCGCAAGAAACGAAATGGGAAATATCGAAGCGGCAGTGAAAAGAACTCCTGAACTGGGCAGACACACCGAGATAATATTTGTTGAAGGAAACTCAACAGACGATACCTGGAAAGAAATACAACGCGTTGCGAAAAAATACGGAAAGCAGAGGACAATAAGAATTGCAAAACAGCCAGGCAAAGGAAAAGGAGACGCTGTCAGAAAAGGATTTGACATAGCAAAAAACAACATACTTTTCATCTTAGACGCAGACCTGACAGTAGAACCAGAAGAGATGACAAAATTCTATCAACTTATAGCATCTGGAAAAGGCGAGTTCATCAACGGCTCAAGACTAGTGTACCCAATGGAAGAAAAAGCGATGAGGCCGATAAACCTGTTTGGAAATAAAATGTTCAGCCTGATATTCACGTATTTGTTGGGGCAGAGATTCAAGGATACTCTATGCGGAACAAAAGTCTTGACAAAAAAGAATTATCAGAAAATAGCCGCAAATAGAAGCTATTTCGGAGACTTTGACCCCTTCGGAGACTTTGACTTAATTTTTGGAGCAGCAAAGCAGAGTATGAAAATTGTAGAGCTGCCGATAAGATACAAGCAAAGAACATATGGAGAAACGAATATTCAACGGTGGAAGCACGGCTGGCTGCTGCTAAGAATGTGCTTCTTTGCAATGAGGAAAATCAAGTTCATATGAGACTAATCTTACCGCCGCAAAAAGCATTATTGTGGACAAATGTAGAAGACCCTATCAAGTACTATTACTATCCATTTATCGGATACTTCTACAAAGGCCGTGTCAGAACAGTATTGAAGCTGATGAAGCCTTACTTTTTTGACTCGCTTCTGGATATAGGATATGGATGCGGAATACTGTACCCTACATTGCAGTATCACGCCAAAAAATTGTACGGAATAGAAACGCACGGCAAGGAAAAGGAAGTAACGGATAGCATGAAAAGACTCGGAGTAGACGTAAAATTAATGCCAGGAAACATATTAGACATGTCAGACATCAAGAAGAAATTTGATTCTTTGCTGCTTGTCAGCGTGCTTGAGCATATCAAAGATTTGGACACTGCAGTAAATGAACTAGCAAGCGTGCAGACAAAAAATGGAATGATATTTGTCGGAAGCCCTGTAAAAAACAAGATTACAGACTTAGTGTTTACTCTATTTGGATTTGATTATGAAAAACACCATCCGAGCAGCCACCGGGCAATTCTTAGAGCATTGGCAAAGAAATACCAAATATTGAAAATCAGAACATTCCCAAAAAATGTTCCGATTGATTATGCTTTGTACTTCAGCGTTGTCGGGAGGAAAAGATGAATGAGAAATGGCTAATTGCGAGCTTGCTGCTTGTCGGCGTAGTGCTTAACGTTACAGGCATAACTTGGGGGCTTGAGCACGGCACCTGGCTGCCAGACGGCGAGATTGAGTTTGCATTGAAAATAGGCCAGACAAAAGACCTTAATCCACATTTCTTTGTCAACCCGCACGTTTATACGTATGTCTTGTTTGCGCTTTATGTCATTCTGTATATTTTCCTGCGAATTGGAGGAGTAAACCTTGGAGCGTATTCGAGCGTTGATGATGTTCCTGCCACTGCAAAAATGTGGCTGTATCTTGTGCCAAGATTATTCTCAGTTATTTGCACGCTGGCAAGCGCCCTGCTTGTCTATTATTTGGTGAAAAGAATTGGAAAGCCAATAGCGGCATGGTTCGCGGCAATGTTCTTTACTGTTACAATGACTTTTGTGACTTATGCACACTTTGAAGGCAGATACGCATTGACTGTATTTATGCTTCTCCTGCCGATTTACCTGCTTGTACGATTTGTAGAGAGCAGAAAGAGAATATGGCTGATTTTAGCAGGACTTATGATTGGACTGAGCATTTCAACAAAATATCTCAACTTGTTCCTAGTTTTCCCACTGATTGTTGCAATAATATTTGTTTATGGAAAGGACTGGATAATGTATGTAAAAAGAGGACTTTTGTCATTTGCATTAATTGTTGCAGGATTCCTTATAGGAACGCCTTACGCACTGCTTGATTATCCGACATTCCTGAAAGACATCAAATTCATCTTTTTAGTCAAAGATGTAAGCGGCTACAACGGATTATTCAGCCCATACAAAGCATGGTGGTTCTTCCCAAGCATACTTGCAAATGGATTCGGAATTGTACTACTATCTGCTATTGTTTTGTTAGGTTTGTACGCAATATACAAGAGCTTTGGAAACAAAACAAGAGGCCTTGTCACTTTAATGAGCCTGAGCTTCATCATCCCATACTGGTTTGCTCTTGGCTCAGGATACTTCTTCACCTCACGATATCTCATTCCAGTCCAACTATTTCTTGTCATACTTGCAGGAGTTGGAATTGCAGCAGCATACGATTCACAAAAAACAAAAATTCTGACAGGATTGTTGCTGCTCGTTGTCGTATTAAGCGGATTGTATGCTTATTCAGCAGACATGATGATGGCGCACGACTCCCGCTATGAAGCGCGAGCGTGGATTGTAAAGAATATTCCAAAAGAAACAACAATTGACAACTTCTACCGATCAGAAAAATTCGTGCCAGTTCTAAAAGACAGATACGATTTCAGATTATTCACTGTAGTCAATGAGAGAGGCACTGATAAGGATGAGAAGTTGTTCAAAGAGTTTTTAGCGAATTATACAAAAGCTCCAGGAGAGTACATAATTCTAAGCAGTTTTGAATACGGCGCATACCTTCCTGAAGAAGACAAATATTTCAGCGGACCAATGAATCTTGGCTACCTGCCAACGTATCCAGAGAGAACACAATTCTATGACGATTTGCTATTTGGAAGATTCGGATATGAAAGAATAAAGGAATTCAAATATAGAACATTCTTCAAACCGCATCCGGACTTTGTCAACCCGACAATTATTCTTCTTAAGAAATCATCTGCCGACTGAGTTCAGGATAATGCCAACGACAATGCAGCAAATGCCAAATACTTTGTAACGGTTTACTCTCTCTCTCAAAACAAAAAAGCCCAGCAGTGCTGCGAATATGTACAGCAAAGATGTGAACGGATAAAAGAATGACAAAGGAGCATCCTTCAGCCCAAGCACGAAAAATACAGTGGCAAAAGCGTACAAAAACCCTCCGCCAATGATTTTAAAGTTGACAGGCCGTCTTAATGTAAGGCCATGGGCGCCCTTCTTTAGGAATAACGCACCAAAAGCGCCTGTTATGGATGCAAGCAGGCCATAAATGTAAGTTGCGGCTGGAATCATCACGCACCCCTGCTCAGAAGAATCACTCCGAGCACGATAATGCCAACGCCAGTCCAATTCATTGCAGTAAGAACTTCCTTCAGATAAAATACAGAAAGCAGAGATACCCACGCAAAACTTGTGGCGAGCAGGGGGAATACTATGGACATGTCTATGAACTTCAATGCAACAATAATGAGCAAAGCGGCCAAGCAATATATGATGAAGCCGAGTGCTATCGGCCAGTTCGTCCAGAGTTCAGGCAGGCGCCCTGCGCCAATCTTATACAACACCTGGGCAACAGAAGCAAAAAGCGTTGAAATCAGAACAAGAAAAATAGCCGGCTTCATTTTTCCAGCAGCAGCTGAACGATCTGCGCGTATGCAGGACGAGTGATTAGAACTCCGACCGTAACTGCGAGGATTGTCGTGATGGCGAATCCTTTCAACAAGCCGGCGCCTGCAAAGAGCAATGGAAGCATTGCGACAACTAAAGTCAAGTAAGCGCTGAAAATTATGAAGAATGCACGCTTGATTCGGTCTTTCCAATTGTAAACGACGTCGGTTTCCCTTCTGATGGCTTCATCGGTTATGACAATCTGGTCATTAACACCTGTGCCAACTGCAAGAATAATACCTGCGATGGCAGCAAGATCGATGTTCCAGCCAATCAGGGCAGCCATTGCCAACGTCAAAAAGATTTCTGAGATGGCTGTAAGCACGATTGGGAACGCAATGATTACTTTACGATATACAATCATCAGGACAAGTGCAACACCGGCAAGAGCGAGCAAACCAACATACACTGCATTTTTCAAGAACTCCTTACCTAAAGTTGAAGAAATGTTGTCGATTCTTTCAATTTCGATCTTTACGGGCAGGGAGCCGGTAATGAGAATCGTCTGCAAACGCTTCATATTCTTAAGCGCATTCTCAATTGCAGAAGCCTCTGTAGCACCCTGACCGCCGCCTGTGATGGCAATGTCGGTCACTGCGCGGCCCTGCAAGTCAGCAGCAATGCCCAAACGGTCAACTTCCTGGTCGTCAAGGAATAATACCAATTGTTCTGACAATGTATCTCCCTCAACAGATAAGCCCTTTGTAAGATCTGACTGGCGCTGAGCTGCTTCAGGGCTCAAAGTAATTGAGAACATGAAACTGCAACCCCAGCCTTCGCCAGAACGCCCACAACCCCTGTTTGGATCGATGCCCGAACATTGAGCAGTCCTGCAGACATAAGTTATGTCATTACCGCCCTTAAACACGCTATCGGCACCTATTTTTGCCTCAAATTTGCCCTGCTTTCCAAGCAAATCGCGAACTTCCTCTTCAGTAGCGCCTGCTATTTCTACAAGAATAAACTTATTTCCGCCGCCTATAAAGCCAGGCCTGTCAGAAACTTCTGTAACCACGACATCGCCAAGACCGTAGACATTAAGGCGCTCCTTCAAAGAATCTATCATCAAAGCCATCGTATCATCAGAAACTTGCTCAGCAGGCCTCAATAACACCCTTGTACCGCCCTGCAGGTCAAGACCTTCACGCAAATTGCTCTTTGGAGCAGGCCCGATGCTGAAACCAATCGGTTCAATGCCGATTATTTCACGCAGAACTTTCTGCTGCTCGACTTCCTTTGACACAGTTTTATTGATTAAAACAACAGTATCGTTAATAGTCTCATTGACTTCTATAGTTTCTTCCACAAGAACAGTCTCTGTTTCATTCAAAAGAGTAACTTTAAATTTTGGCTTTGTGATTAATTTATACGAGCCCTTTGTAGTCTTTATCGAAACTGTTTGATTTGATTCTAATGTTGAGACAAAAGAATAGTATGTTTCAATATCAGGAACAGGCTTGTTGTTCATCGCCAGAATACGCTCTCTGCCCATTGGAGAGATAGTTGACTTCGGATTTTCAAAGCCGGCGAGCTCAGCGCTGCTGTTTCTTGCGATAGACTTAATCTGCACACCCTCGTTCCACGGACGCGGATTAATGGCAAAAAGCCCGAGAAGTAAACAAATTATCAGAATAATTACTCGGGGATTTGTCAAAATACGCTTAAGCATTGCCATGCTCTTTCTTCTCCAAATACCAGCGCAGAATGCCTGCGTTCTGGAACCACGTGTAAATCACATCAAATAAGAGACCAATCGTTGTAATCATCATAATCTGCCGGATTGTGTCAGACTGAGTGAAGAACATTCCAATAATTGATGCAACCAAGGCAGTTGCTGTCATCGTCAGACCAGTGCGCAGTGCGCCAACAGTGCGCTGGAAAATAGTGCCGCCTTCGCCCTTTCGCTTCAGCACTTTTGTGGTCAAAAGAATATCAGTATCAACCGAGTAACCTATGAGCATCAACAAAGCAGCGATTCCTGCAGTGCTAAGCTTGATGCCAAGCAAATTTACCACGGCAAGAGTAGAAATAAGATCGGACACTGCAGCAAGAATGACGAAAGAGGATGGAACAATAGAACGGAAAGTGAGGAATACAACAATGGCCATGAATACGAAGGCATAGATTAATGCGCGAATTGTTTGCGAGAAGAATCTCTGCCCAAGTGAACTGCCCATGCTTTCAACGCTGTACTTGCCCTGCTCGAGTTTAACGCCCAACTCAGGAAGGGCAGTCTCAAGTTCGGCATTCGTTACATCGGATGCTTCAATGATTAACGCTGTTGCAACGCCTGCTTCAGTGATCTCCCTCACACCGATATCTGCATTAGGGAATTTTGAAGTCAGCGCACGCTCAAGCTGATGAATGTCGACCTGCTGGTCGACCGGAACGGTCATAGTAATTCCGCCTTTCAGCGAAACGCCCTTCTGGAAAAATTCACCTGTGCGCGCATAACTCACGGACAGAGAAGCAATACAGACAACTAACAGAAGGAAGCTGAATATCATCAGCTTCTTGTATTGCGTGTCGTAAATTCTCAAAAGTGTTTCTTTAAGTGACAATAATACCACCTGCAATTGGCAGAACTATGAGGGGTTTTTAAACGTTGCCCTTCTTTGTCACAATGGCCTGCACGAAACCAAGGAAGAGCGGGTTAGGGTTCTCAAGCTTTGAAGTAAGCTCGTTATGGGCCTGCGTGGCAACAAAAAAAGGATGGTTTGGCAGTTCTATATACTCTACCAGACGCTTGTTTTCTGAAGCGCCTGAGAAGATGAGGCCGTGCTTTAACAGAACATCGTGATATTTAGGATTGACTTCGTATCTGTGGCGGTGGCGCTCCCAAGCTTCATCTGAGTTGTATAATTTATGAACAATTGTGCCCTTTTGCAGGACAGCTTTGCAGGCGCCTAAACGCATAGTGCCCCCTTTTGTAGTTATTGTGCGCTGCTCAGGAATGTAATCGATGACAGGATCTGACGACTTTTCATCAATCTCAGTCGTGTGCGCAGATTTCAGCTTGCAAACATCCCTTGCAAATTCAATAACTGCAAGCTGAAGGCCATAGCAAATACCCAAGAAAGGAATATTGTTTTCACGAATGTATTTGATAATACTGATTTTGCCTTCCACGCCCCTTGAGCCAAAACCGCCAGGAATTAAAACGCCGTCAACATCTTTCAAAGCGTCTTCAACGGAAAGTTTTCCCTGCTCTATATCAGTTGTTTCAACCCACTTGAGCTTGACTCCTGCATCACAATGAGCGCCTGCATGAATTAAAGCTTCAGTGATGCTTGCATAACTGTCTTTAAGCTCTGTGTATTTGCCGCAAACGGCAATTGTTACATTCTTTTTAGGAGATTTTATCCTATTGACAAGCTTTTCCCATTCAGTCAAATCTTCCTTAAAGTCAAGCTTGAGCTTTTCTTTGATACGGTCTAAAAGGCCTTCCTTCCTGAACATCAAAGGAATTTCGTAAATGCTTTCAATATCTTTACCGCTGATGACTTCATTAGTAGCAACATCACAGAAAAATGCAATCTTTTCTTTCAGCTTTTGAGATAATACGTTTTTGCTCCTGCAAATAATAATGTCAGGAATGATGCCCTTCTCTCTCAAAAGAGCGATATCTCTCTGAGCAGGCTTTGTCTTCGGCTCGCCAACACTGTCAAGGAAAGGAACATACGTGAGGTGAATGTACATGACATTATCTTGGCCGACTTGCTTTCTAAGTTGCCTCGCAGCTTCAATAAACCAAGAATTCTCAATGTCACCGACTGTGCCGCCGATTTCTATAGTCATGATGTCGGGCTTTTCACTTTCTACAAGCTCTTTCCACCAGCGCTTAATTTCGTCAATAATATGCGGGAAAATCTGGATTGTTTTCCCCAAGTATTGGCCTTCACGCTCCTTCTGAATAACACGGCTGAAGACCTTGCCTGAAGTCAGATTCCAATTGGACTTGCAAGTTATGCCAAGAAAACGCTCATAATGGCCGAAATCCATATCAACTTCCCCGCCATCAGCAAGAACAAAGACTTCACCATGTTCTATTGGATTCATGGTGCCAGGGTCGACGTTAAGATAACCATCGCATTTTATTGTGATAATCTTATGATGGTCTTTGAGAAGACGCGCAATTGCTGCAGTTGCGGTGCCTTTGCCTAAACCAGACAGAACTCCACCGGTAATAACGATATATTTTGTTTGGTGCACAATTGAGAAAGTATTGAGTTCTTTAAAAAGTTTTTGATATCACTAGAAAAACCCTCTGAACAAACCCTGATACACTTTCATTCCATCAAAGAAAGGAATAGGCAACATATTGAAGATGAACAGGAACAGGTTGATTTGCTTTGTGACCTGCAGGAAGATGAAAGTGTTGCGTTTCATTCGCTTCTGTTTCAATAACGCCCAGGCGACGATGAACAAGACAAGATTCAATGCCGGGCCTGCAAATGCGATTAATGCAGACTCCAAAGGAGGAACAGCGCCATTGCCAATGCTAACATAAGCAGGAACGAAGAAAATAAAGCCAAAACGCATCATTTTCAAGATTATACCAAGGATGAGCCAGAAATAAGCGGCATGAAAAGTTGCCTCAAGGCCGAACCCCAATGCAAAGAACTTATGAGCAAGCTCGTGGACGATTAAAGCAGGAGCTGTGACCAAACAAGCAAACAAGAAAGCGTTCTTGTCAAAGCCAATTGGCTGCTTTCTGAACAAGTCCATGAAAATATAGCCGACTGCAAGAGTCATGATAAGAACATCAAAAAGTTCTCTTAAAGTAAATATCATAATGAAGAATTTCGGAACTTGCTATATAAACATTATGAAACGGCCCTAATTCCAACGAAGAAATTCTTGAACGCCTGATCAAGATGGAACAAGGCATCAGGAAGACTTTCTTTTGTGATTGACATATTCATTCTTGCGCCAGCTGCAAAAGGCCTGCCACCGCCGTTGAAGAGCTGGGCTAACGCTTTGACATCAACGTCACATTCGTCTCTGCGACGGAAACCGAGACGGCCGTCGCGATAAAGAACCACTGCAACATCAACGCCTGCATGACCATCAAGAATCTTCTGGCAGGCATCAGCAGTAGTCAGTATTTGAGAAGCAAATGCAAAACCGAAACGATAAGTAACATAGGATTTGACAATCAACGACTTCATAAGCTCATCAAGAGCAAAGAGTTTTTTCTCCAGAACTTCCTTGTGGAACAGTTCAAATTTAGGATTCCAGAAAGCTCCGCGGGCTAAAGAATCAAGAAGTTCAAGCGGATTGTATTGAGCAGCTATCAAATCTGACAATCTGGAAGCGTTCTCATCCTGCATTTGCCAGAATTTCACTTCATGAGCAAGCTGAGCAAGCTTCCTTGCAATAAGGTCATTAGGAAGAAAGCGCTGCTGGGCAAGCTCTGCAGAACACTTGCTGTCCAAAGCCCGGTCAAACAATTTTGAAGGGGGAATGACGCTTTCAGCATCATGCGTGTTCCAATAAACAATCTTGTTTTTCTGTGAAATTTTTTCCAACAATGGCAGATGCTCAGGCATAACGCTCGTGTCAAGAACAAAAATCAGCTTGTGCTCGTCCTTTGACATGTCTTCGAGTTCTTCGTCCAAAGCATCAGGGTGCAAAAAACCGCCAAAATGGACTGGAAGCTTGGAAAGAATAGCGTGGCGCATGATAATAGCAGCAGCAGCCACCCCGTCCAGCTTTTCAGAACAATAAATCGATATCACGACGGGAAAAGAATCGGAGAAGTATATAATTTTTACTCTATAATTTTATACCAATGATATAACAGCTTATCAACGCTCTTTAGCAAATCCATACCTTCGCCGTTCAAAATTATGCAATGACCTTTAAGAGTTATTTGAGGAGGCGGGTTGGCAGCAAGATAAATTACGCTTTTGTCCTGGTCATCGCAGGTGACTATTGAACGATTAATGCACGCATCTGTAAGATTTTTTGTGCACGCGCCCTCCAAAGTCAAGTTTAATGCGCGTATTAAATGAAGGCTTAACTCTGAAGATGCCAGAGCCAGATACTTGAAATCATCCTTGTTTTCTATGTCAGGATCAAACGTGATATAAACCGGCTGAGTCCTGAAACTTGAAAGCTCGCCTTCCATACGAACATCCTCGACCTGCTCAGGATTAAAACGGAAAACTGCAAGATACGGCTGATTTTTAATCTGAATTTCAGTCTGCCACAGACCGCCAACTTCCTCAAATGTGAAGAAATTGTATTCAAGAGTGTTAGATTTTTCCTTCTTTGGAATACCGAACAATATGAATCCCAAGACTATGACAAAGATGATTATTGCGATTATGGCAAAAATCTTGGTTGGCCTATTTGTACTCGGCACTTCAGATTCTTCAGTCACGGCATCACGCCCAGAATTGAATAAATAACGCGCTCAGTCTGCTGGTACAAGTCGGACGGGTCAAGAGCAAGAATTTTGATGCAGTTATTTTCCGCGAAAATGCCGGACTTGTTGGATTGTGCGAGTTCGATGACAGGACCTATGTCAGTAGCATCTGCACAGGACTTCTGAGGCAAGTCAATGCCCTCGTTGTTTGTAACTGCGCGCTCAATTGCCTTTGCATCGCCTAACTGCACTTCGAAATAATATTGAGCTTCGCCAAGGTTGTCGGCTATTTTGCTATTTGGGTCATATGTAATTGTAATAACTGGCTTATCCAACAGCGCTTTTACTTCAGGAGAGATTTGCAAATACTCCAAGTCTCCGGGGAAGAAAATGAAAGCGTGCTCCTGGCCGTTGATTTTTGTGAAATACTGCTGGTTAACAAAACGGAACTTGAAATCATTGTATTTCAGCTTCTGAGTTTCAGGACTAATTGCAAAATCCACGACAAAACCGAAAATACTTGAAATCATAAGAAAAGCGATGATGAGACCAATGACCATTTTTTTATTCATACCGTCGATACGAATGCCACTGGTTTAAAAGATTTGTGGACAAAGCTTTATATAAGACACACGAGAAAACTCCACTCATGAAATGCGATATTTGCGGAAAAACAATGGCTGAAACGTTTTTGAAGAAAATAATAGGCAGCTATGTCAAAGATTCCAAAGGCAAATTACATCCGGTTTGCAGGGAATGCCAGAAGAAATTCCTGACAAAAGAAGAACTGGTGAAGCACCTGTGAGTTATTACAAGGACAAGAATTACAAGCCACCGCCCATATCGCGCGAATTCAAGCGTGGTGTCATTGCATCCTTCTTCACCAGCGCACTCGTCTGCCTTGGCGGGTATTTCATCCTTCCCAGACACGAAATATTCCAAGACAAGGGAAACGGCTATGCGGTCAGCTACCAAAAAAGCGGAAAAAATGTTTCACTCTCATTAAAACTTGAAGAAGCACTCAAGAATGAAGCGGCAAAACTCAGTGGATTAGCCATACGCGTGCAAGAAACTGGGCAAACCGCACCATTGACGCAAAAAGACAATACGTATGTTGCCGCATTAACGCTGTCAGAGGCGTACACCCTTCTTGTTGTCGGCAAAGATGCTGATGGCAAGGAAATATCGCTCAGAAGCTTCAGATTTCCTCCGGCGAAGTAATCTTTATATACGATTCTACAGGACGATAAATTATAATGCCTCCGTAGCTTAGTAGCTATAGCGTCGGTTTCGTATATCGAAACTTGCGTTTCGGAACTTCCGACGCAAGCGTCGAAAGAACCGAAGGTCGCGGGTGCAACTCCCGTCGGAGGCTCTAGCACTTTAGTAGGGATCCCTCTATTTTGGATCCAGACTAAGTCTAAAATTTCTCCTAGAAGTTTCTCATTTTTTAGAAAGATCGTTACCAGATTTTAACGTTTTAACAATCAGATAATTTACAAATGCGGAACATGAAGCAAGCATGAACAGTGCATCTTCCTGGTCTAACGATTCTTCTTCCATCAAAGAATGCCTGATGCCATCTGCATCATTTGTATAACCATACAAGCTTCTAAAAGCGGATTGTATCGCGCCATGAAACTTAATTTTTCCACTTTTGGTTAATTGATCAAGAGCATCTCCCAACGTGGCTTTTGGATTCTCAGATATCCGCTTACAAACGGTTTCAACAGCGCTTATTGATTCTTTTATTGAGTTTCTATAGTCTGGATTTTTGCGATCAGAAAGTAATTCCAATGCTCTAATTAAATGCTTACTTACTTCATTAACTGGACCATCGACTGCCTTTTCGATTTCATCAATCTCCAAATCTGAAGTGATTGGCGTTACTTTAGATGAAACAATTCTGTACGCAGACAGTTCCCTCTTTAAAATAGAGTTTAGATCTTCGACAAAATTCTCAGTATGTCTTTTATTCTTATTATTCTCAATTATAAACTCAACAAAATCATATACTCGGGTCCAATCTACTTTAAAAAACCAATCTCTAATTACTTCAATGAACTGTCTTTTTTTATACGGACGAGTGTCTATTGTGCTCTTGAAAAAATCCAGCCACAGCCGCTCAATAAGATGCTCCTTTGCTTTGTAATTTGCGGCATCTGAACTCACTGTGTAATCAGATAAATTATCAAATATATTAACAGTAAGACAATTCCATATACCATTACGTAATTCTTTATCCATTCCTTCTTTTTGTAATTCCGTTTTCGGCTTCTCGTAGCCCATTCTCTCTGAAAATCTCATAATAATGCAAATATGGCGTGGTTTAATAAAACTTAACATATTTTGTTGTTCTCAAATTCAGGCGTCATGAAGGATCCAGCTTCTGCTTCTGTAGTCCGTTATAGGTTTGAGCGCCTCGTATAAGCCCACACTGGGCGGAGAATGGGAGCGTTTTCTGTCCACCAGAGTCTCTAATCTAAATTAGTGGACAAAATTATGGGGGACTTTTGGCACTGTGAGGCTTGTGCTCCGCAAATTCGCCAGAATTTATGGGGTCAATTTTGAGGGTTTTGAACCCCTATAATTTGCATAATTTTCCCCAAAATGAGCGATTTTGATGTGCAATCAATTATGGGGTCCATTTTGGGAGTTAATTTCACAGGATTTTATTTCCTTTCTTCATATTTTCCTCTGCAGTTAGCCACTGATGATTCTCTGGAGCGAATGCTTTTTTAACCTCCTCGGAATTATTCAAATCAAATTTACTTAATGGTATTATATGGTCAATATGCCATTTTCGATAATTTCCAAGTTCATCATCGCTTACTCCTTTCGGTCTATTTTTCATTAAATGGTCAATTATTTTTCCGTAATCAATGCCATATTCTCTCGATGTCATTATTTTTCCTGTTTTAGTAAAGTCTCTGAAAGCTCTTACAACTCTCCTCCGAAGATTCATTTTATTTCTAAAATAAACATCTTTCTTTCTTCTTCTATTGTTGTATCTAATATGGTCTTTAATATCTTTCTGCTTAACTTTTGGGTTTTGTCTGTACTTTCTTTTGTAATGATTAATACTTTCTCTAACCTCTGGTCTTTTCCTGTACTCTTTCGTCCCTATTTTTTTACATTTATCATTACAATACATCCTATTGGAAGCTCTGGAAAAATCTTTTTTACCACAAGTAGTACAAGTATACTCCTTTGGTTTTGTCTTCTTCTTAGATAAAATCATTTTTCTTTTAGATTCCTCAGACATAGAAATTCCTTTATTCCAACTTGTTTTTCCAGTTTTCTTTCCTTTATTCCAAGCAACCTGTCCTTTATGGCCTTCAGAAACTCTTTTTCTCTGCTCTATATTCATCTTGGACCCTTTTTTCATTTCTCTATTTACCATCTAAAGAATTTTTCAATATCCTTTTGCTGTTTTTTAACAGCTTTTTCGGTTGGCAGGCTAAAACCAAAACCCGATTTTGTTGACTTTTTCCTTTTCTTTCGAACTTTGTGCTTCTTCTTTGGTGCTGCCAAGCCTAGTTTTTTTCTTGCCTTTGTCATCGTTCCTCGGCCCTTGATACTATTGCATCGAAAGCAGAGAATTTGTAGATTGCTGGCATTGTGAGTTCCACCTTTTGAGATCGGCTTAATGTGATCGATAGTAACGTCTTCCCGTTTCTTGTGCTTTCCACAAAGTTTGCATATTCCACCACATTTCTTATAGATTTGTTCGAAAAGGGATAAGCTAACTGATTTTCGTGCTGTCTTTTTCTTTGTAGGAGAATATGCTTTAGAAATATCGTTCAAATCTATTCCAAATGCAAGTTGCTTACGTGGCATGTGATTACTCTTATAAGGATTGGATTTAACGTATAAAAATCTTTATCTTTTCTTGAGAATTGATCAGTGCACATATGGCATTGTGCTATAACTTAAATCCGACACATATGGGTAGATAGATTTTTAACCTGTTTTTCATTGAACAAGTAAAAAGAGGCACGATGAAGAATAATCCAATAGCGTTATTCATTCTTGGAATCGTAATTGTAATTGCCCTAACCGGCATATCTCTAATTTCCTCCAATTACACAGGTATGCAAGCATATGGAGGCTATGTTCAAGTGAAGGGCACTGTTTTCAATCTTGAAAAATGTGATTTCAGTCATTTCCCAACGGGAAAAGTTGCTTACGGTGTTAGTGCACTTGTTGGTGACAGTCTAGTTGGTTCTGGCGCTGTGCAAATGGACGGCACATATCAGATTATGTTTCAAAATCTTGAGAATTATTTGTCTTTAGGTAAGTCTATAAATTTTTTTGTTGATAATATTCCTTGCGGTACCGTTGATTTGAATTATTTTCTCTTAAAAGCCATTGGACGTCAAGTTGTTTATGACTTGCATTGTGAACAAGTTGTAAAATGCCCATCAGCAAGTCCTATGACTGTAAGCATACAACAAGATAAAGTTGTAATGCCAGAAACCGCCATACCAATTAAGCAAACGCCGGTTTATCCCACCATTGTGTATAAAGACGAAGGTAAATTTATTCAACAATATGTATACACGCCTCCTCAGAATCCTTCCAACGAAATCTGGAGTGAAGATTATCCAATTGCTAACACTGATAATCCTATCGAGCCTTACGGTTCGTTAGGGCCTAAATATGTAATAGAAATCGGCTGGTCAACTAGCGACCCAAATGACCGTATTTCTTTCGGTGAAAAGCACAAATTCATTACAAACAAACCCGTATTGTTTATCAATTTTGGTTATGTTACACAAAAATTAGAGCAAGGGTCTATGAAAGTTGATATTTTTGATGATGCGACCGGGGAGAATGTTTATAGTAAGAATTTGGATTATCTTAATGCGGGCAATGTGTGGCAGTCAGGGGGCTCACATATGATAAGTGATTACTTATTTTTTGACAGACAGGGAAAATTCACATTAAAAGCATATTTCAAAGATGTTCCTGGTGGAATGTTACATATTATGACGCCTGAAGAATGCGTAAAACATTTTAGCTCAAAAGATTTTTCAAATCCCGACGACCCTCAACGAGGACTGTGTGACAAATATATAGGTAAATGACTTAGTTTATAGAGGTTCTTAATGAAGTTTTCGAATAGTTATTTAATTCGTGCTGATATTTAGAATCTCGATGGCAATCTTGCTGTTATTGGGTGGTGTTGTAGGAACTGGGAAAAGTACAATTGCCAGTTTGTTAACAAAACATGGCTTTGTTCATCTCGATTGGGACAAAATCACTCCTGCTGAAAAGTTAATCGGAATGGTCAAAGAACACTTATCAGGTGGTGAGAATATTGTAGTTTCAGAATGGTTTCATCCAGATTATCAAAATGTCGAGAAACTTCTCAAAAACATAGATACTTCTAGAATAGTTATTAAATTTGTAAGATTAACGGCAAGTTTAGAAACTTGTCTTCGTAGAAAACCCTCTATAGATGATATAATCAGGCAGAATTTCAAACGAGAGCAAACTAGCCAAGATGAGTATCCCTGGATAAAAATCTTCAATAACGAAGACGATGACCAAGATAAGATCGCTGAGCGAATACTTGCCCTCTGCAAAGGATAACCGAAAACTCCTTATACTTGCTGTCTCTTCCTTCCTAATAGATTCTTGCACCAAAACGCAAGCACGAGCGTGCTTACGAACGGGGTGCTGCTTCCCGTGTGAGGCTTATACAGGCTCAGGAATCAAGAAAGGAGTCTTATCAGGAGAATTAGGGCAAAGCCAGTAAAGCTTTTCTTTTTCCAAGAACTCTCTTGAACTGTCAACCTTGGTTCTAAGGATATAATCAGCAAGAGGGAAAACGACGTTCAAGTTGTTCAGCCATTGGTAATGATGAATGAAATGATGATTATCCAGATACTGGAAGATAGGAGACGAGCGGAACTGCTTCTGGATTTTCCTTTCACCCCAATAAAGCAACTTTTGGAAAATACTCAAAGAAGCACGATATTTTCAAAAAACAATTATTAGATGGATTTTCATTCGATGTTGAAATACTATTTCTTGCAAAAAAGTTCGGATACAAAATCAAAGAAGTTCCAGTACGATGGGAGAATTCCATTCGGCGTTCCGTGGAAGCTGTGCCTGACGACACAGGAAATGTATGTTAAGTAGTGGGCTTTAAATCACTGTAATAGCCCAGAAAAGCAAAAATATAAAGGCAGATTGTCTATCTCGATAGTATGATTTCGCTTATAGTACCCACATTTAATGAGGCCGAGAACATTAAGGCTCTCGTTCCAAAAATTTGCAGATTCATCAAACAGCCTTTTGAAATCATTATAATAGACGATGGTTCGCCTGATGGAACTGGCCAGATTGCCCAGCAGCTAGCTAAAAAATATCCAATTCGTGTGGTCCATCGAAAGAAGAAGCAGGGTTTGGCAACAGCAGTGCTTGACGGTTTTGCATTCAGTTTATATAAAATGCATATCCCTTTGCAAGATGGTTTTGATATCTGCTGGAGAAATTCTTGATTCCTTGAAAACATCAAAACCGTTGTTGAAAAAAGCTCGTGCGTTAGCCTTGTCCTGCAGGAATCTTATGAAAGAAGCGATATCTTCTGAAATGCAGCGTGAAAAAAGCAAGTATTCTGTTGCGATTCTTCCATTGCCTCCAAGATTTGAGCGCCATTATGCTCTGAAGAAAAAGCGTGCAAAGCTGGAACAGTTGCTTGATGCTAACCTTTAAAAACTCTCTTTCTCGTATTTAACTTATGCCACGAATAGCAATAGTAAGAAAGGACCGTTGTAACCCTCAGGGTTGTGGCGGTTATCTTTGCGCAAGGGTATGCCCTGTCAACATGGAAGGACAAGATTGCATAGTTCCAGCACCGACAGGAGATAAAAAGCCAATAATAGATGAAAAGCTGTGCACAGGATGCGGGATTTGCCCCAACAGATGTCCGTTTGGAGCGATTGACATTATCAATTTGCCGGAACAGCTTGAGAATCCTATTCACAGATATGGAAGAAATGGATTTCACCTTTATTCTTTACCAACGCCACTGTTTGGACAAGTCGTTGGAATAGTTGGAAGGAACGGCATAGGAAAATCAACTGCGATAAAAATTCTTGCAGGCGTTTTGAAACCAAATTTAGGAGGAGACAAAGAAGCTGAGTGGAGCGAGATGCTAAAATTCTTCAAAGGAAAAGAAGCACAAACATATTTTGAAGCGGTAAGAGACGGAAAGATAAAAGTTTCATATAAACCACAGCACGTTGAGATGATTGCGCAGACGCAGAAAGGAAAAGTTGGCGATTTATTGAAAAAAGTTGATGAAAGAAAGAAATTTGACGAAATTGTTGATGCGCTGCAATTAAGAGATGTACTTGACAGAGATGTTTCACAAGTATCTGGAGGAGAATTGCAAAGAATAGCAATAGCTGCAACTGTCTTAAGGCAGGCGAACTTGTACATTTTTGACGAGCCAAGTTCGTATCTGGATATCAGGCAGAGAATTCGGGTTTCACAATTCATCAAATCACTGGCAACACCGGATACAGCAGTGCTTGTGGTAGAGCACGACCTGATAATTCTCGATTATATGACAGACTTATTGCACATAATGTACGGAAAAGAAGGAGCATACGGCATTGTTTCGCTGCCAAAACCGACAAGAACAGGAATGAACATCTATCTCGAAGGATTTATTCGCGACGAGAATATGCGCTTCAGAGACCATGAGATAAAATTCATGTCAAGACCGCCGCCAAAAGCGATAAGCAAAGTAGCAATGACTACGTGGGGAGCTATACAGAAGAAATTAGGGGATTTCCATTTGCACGCACACGAAGGAACAATCGGCAGAAATCAGATAATCGGAATATTAGGAGAGAATGGAATTGGAAAGACAACATTTGTAAAGATTTTAGCAGGAGTCATCAAGCCGGATTCTGGAGAAGTTGATACGAATATCAAGGTATCATATAAACCGCAGTATTTAGAAGGAAGCAGCGACGAACTTGTGATGACC
>Ga0247727_10002736_pt1 | contig 39823 bp, 30 predicted proteins | sample WisWelCaveWW1625_FD_202498 | JGI IMG/M metagenome (GOLD analysis project Ga0247727, IMG submission 202498) | Biofilm microbial communities from Wishing Well Cave, Virginia, United States - WW16-25 | ecosystem: Environmental > Aquatic > Deep subsurface > Groundwater > Cave microbial mat | place... | reverse complement strand
CTGACGTTTCGGGATCTGTCGCAGATCGACTATTCCTGGGCCGCGTACACCGACTTCTACCAGACGCAGTACAAGATCATCGGTAGCGAGCCGGTGGCGCGGAAGACGGTCGAGCGCCTCGCCCTCGGGAGCCATCCGCTCCTGTCCCCGGAATCGCGCCGTCCCGGCCTTCTGGCGCGCCTGCGATCGGTTCTCCCCCGCCGCTCCACGCCCGCGGTTCCGGCCGATCCCCTCGACCCGATCGTCGCGAGAGTGCTCGCGGCGCTCGAGGTGGCACCGGTGCGCAACTCGCACCTCGTTCGGGTGTCCTGGGCCTCCCCCGACCCCGTGCTCGCCGCGACCGTGGCCAACGGCGTGGCGGACGCCTACATCCAGCACACGATGGAGTCGCAGTTCTCGACGAGCGGTCAGGCCGAGGAGTTTCTCGTCGACCAGATCGCCATGCTGAAGCACGAGATCTCGACGCTCGAGGGGCGGCTCCAGGACTACGGAGAAAGCAAGCGCATCGTCTCGGTCGACGATGCGAGCAACCTGACGTTGCAGGCGCTGCGCGGCATCGGCGAGCGGCGTACGGAGGCACAGACCCGCCTCGCCGCGGCCGCGGCGGCCTGGGCCGCGCTGCGGGACGCGCCCCCCGAGGCGCTGCCCGCGGTCATGAATTCCTCCTTGATCCAGCAGCTGCGGCGAGAGCACGCCGGGCTCGAGGTCGAGCGCAGCGAGAAGGCGCGCCGGTTCGGCGCCGACTGGCCCGGAGTCCGCACGCTCGACTCGAAGCTCGCGCAGGCGACCGAGCGGATGAACGCCGAAACGCGACTGATCGCCGAGCAAGTGCGCGCCGCGGCCCATGCCGACCACGAGCGCGCGCTCGGCGAGGTTCGCAACCTCGATCGGCTCCTCTTCGATCAGGAGTCGGCGGCGCAGCGCCTGAAGCGCGACGCGGTCGAGTTCACGAACTTGCTGACGGACGTGCAGAAAAAGCGCGAGACGCTCGATGTGCTCATCGGGCGGCAAAACGAGATGGCGCTGTCGACGCGCTTGCTCGACCTCGACGCGACGTCGAGCAACATTCACGTCACCGAGCGCGCCAAGGCGCCGCTCGCGCCGTTCCGGCCGAACATCCGGCTCAACCTGGCGCTCGGCTTGGCGTTCGGCCTGCTCGCCGGCGTGGCGCTGGCGCTCCTGCTCGATCACCTCGACAACACGATCGGCTCGCCCGACGAGCTCGGACGCATCACGGGCCTGCCGGTCCTGGCCGCGATCCCGCGACATGGAGACGTGGCCTCGACGCTCACGCGGGTGCGACGCGGGAGACAGCCGGTCGAGGTCGGCACGTTCGACCTCGTCGCGCACCGGGATGCCCGGTCGGCGGCGGCCGAGGCGTACCGCGACCTCCGGACGGCGATCCTGCTGTCGAACTCCGGCCGACCGCCGCGCAAGATCGCGATCACGAGCGCGCTCCCCGAAGAAGGCAAGACCGCGACGGCGATCAACCTGTCGATCGTCCTCGCGCAGCTCGGCGGCCGGGTCCTTCTCGTCGACACGGACCTCAGGCGGCCGCGCTTGCATCGCGTGTTCGGCACCGAGCGCAGGCGAGGAATGAGCAACGCGCTATCGGGCCTCGAGAGCGATCCGCTGCGGCTCGTGGTCCCGACGGGGATCGAGCGGCTCGACCTTCTTCCGAGCGGCCCGATTCCGCCGAACCCGTCCGAGCTGCTGAATTCCCCCACGTTCGTCCAGCTCGCCGAGACGTTCCTCCAAGGCGGCTACGATCACATCGTCTACGACTCCCCACCCGTTCTGTCGGTCGCCGACGCGGTCATCCTGACCAGCGCGGTCGACACATGCGTGCTGGTCGTCCGGGCCGCGCGGACCCCGCGCCCGTCGGTGCGCGTCGCCGTCGACAAGCTCCGCCGGGTCGGCGGGGTCGCGATCGGCCTCGTGCTGAACGATCTCGATCCGGAAGGACGCGCCGGGGCGAACTACGGCTACTACCGCGCCTACGGGCGGTACGGCGACGCGCCCGCGGACGAGCCCCGGAGCGCGACCGGGGCCTGATTGGCCCGCGTCCTCGAGCTCGGGCTCGTCGCGTTCGTCGTCCTCGCGCCGTGGCCCCTCGGCGGCGTACCGCCGGCGGGGCGCCTCGCGATCGAGGTCGCGGCGCTCGCGCTCCTCGTCGTGTGGTGCGCCGAAGCCGTCGTGCGCGGGGTCGTTCTTCCGCCGAAGCCCGTCATTCTCGCGGGCGTGCTCGGGCTCGTGTTCGCGGCGGCGCAGGCGGTTCCCATCGGCGAGCCCGTGGTCGCGCTCCTCTCTCCTCGCGCGGCCGCCGTGCGCGACGCGTGCCGGCCGCCCGAGGCCGTCCGTGACGTCGAAGCACGGGTCCTCGGAGCGGATCCGCAAACGCTCGATCGCCCGGCGAGCTTGTCCATCGACCCGCGGGCCACGGCATCGGCCCTGCGCACCGGCGCCGCGGCCCTGGCGCTCTTGCTCGTGGGGACGGCCGTCGCGGCCTCAGGGGGCGCCGGTCGCGTCGTGCTGGCCCTCCTTGCGGGCTCAGCGTTCCAGGGCCTGTACGGGCTTCTCGTGCTGCTCTCGGGCCATGATCGGATCTGGCATCTTGCGAAGCGGCACAACCTCGACGCGGCGACTGGCACGTACGTCAACAAGAACCACTTCGCTTGCCTGGTGGCGATGGGGCTCGCGTGCGGGCTCGGCCTGCTCCTCGATCGCGCCCGCGGTTCGAGCGGGGAGACGCTGCGGCGCAGATTCGTCGCGAGCCTCGACGCCCGCGGGAGCGGGACCCTGCTCGTCGGTCTGCTCGTGATCGTCGCGCTCGCAGGACTCTTGACTTCGCTCTCCCGAGCGGGCATCGCCGCAGGCGCGCTCGGCCTTGCGCTCGCCGCCCTCGGTGGCCGCGGCACGCGGACGCGGACCGGTGTCGTGGCCCTTCTCGTCGTCATCGCGGTAGCGGCCGTGCCGCTCGTCCAGATCGGAGCCGACCGGCTCGTGGCCGCCTACGGCCAGTCCCCCGAGGACCTCGAGACCGGGCGGCTGACCGTGTGGTGCGACACGCTGCGCGTCGCCGGCGCGTTCCCGATCACCGGCGCTGGATTCGGAACGTTCGCGGCGGTGTATCCGCAGTTCCGCTCGGCCGAGGTGCGGCGATTCTACGACCACGCCCACAACGACGCCCTGCAGGGGCTCGCCGAGGGCGGCGTGGTCGGCACGACGTTCTTGGCCGTGATCGTGGGCGCGATCTTCGCCGCCGCAGCGCGCGCGCTCGGCCAGCGCGAGAGCGCGCTCGGCGCGGGTCTCGCGGCGAGCATCGTCGTGTTCGCGGTCCACGGACTCGTCGACTTCAACGCACACATCCCGGCGAACCTAGCGATCGCTGCGGTTCTGTCGGGGCTCCTCTTGGGACTGCCGTGGTCGACCGAGAACTGAGGCTCGTCGGACCGGGCGAGATCCGGCCGCGGCGCGCGGCGACGCCGGCGGTCGCCTTGGGCGTCGCCGCGCTCACGCTCGGGGCGGCCCTCTGCGCGACGATCCTCGGCGCCGACGTCGCTCGCCGACCGGCCGATCCTCGGGCGGACGCCGATGCGACGCTCAACCTCGCACTCGAGCGTGGAGCGGACGACCCCTCCGTGCGGTCGAACTTGCGAGCGATGCGCCGCAGGCTGGGCAGCCAGCCGCTCGACAGCCGGACCCGCGTCGCGTACGCGGCCGCTCTCGCCGGGCTCGCCACGAGCACGCACGACCTCGATGCCGCCGCGTTCCACGCCGACGTCGCGGCGCGCGGAGCGCCGGTGAGCGTGCCGGTGATCCGCGGCGCCGTCCACGTGCTCGTCCGTGCGCGCGACCTCGACGGAGCGATCGGCTGGCTCCGCGGAATGTTCGGCTACGACGCGCCGGCCGCGGCGCGGCTGCTCCTCGAAATCGAACCGCTCCTGCCGGCCGGCCGGCTCGAGGAAGCGCTCGCGCCGAGCGGCGACGCCTGGCTCGCCTGGGCTCGGACGCTCCGCCGCGCGGGGCGCGGAGCGGACGCGGACGCGTCGCTCGCGGACGCGCGCGCGCTGTGGCCCACCCACGTCGGTCTGCTCGTCGAGGCGGGGGCGTCGGCGTACGGTGCGGGAAACGTCCGGGCGCTCGGCAACCTCCTCCCGCCGGACGAGGCCCTGCCCGACGATCCGAGAGCCGCGTTCCTGTACCTGTATCGCGCTGTGGTCGCGGCGGAGCGTGGCGACCCGGCTCGCGCCCGAGCCGACCTCCGCCGCGGGCTCGGGCTCGCCCCGCGGAACGACTGGCTGCGCGTGGTCGGCGGCGACGTTCTCCTGACGCTTGGCGCCGAGGACGAGGCGCTCGCGATGTGGAGCGGTCTCCGCTATTCGGTGCCGGGCGAGGCGCAGGGCACGCGGATCGCCGTGCTCCGACGGATCGCCCGCGTCGACGAGGCGCGGGGCCAGGCCGGCGCGGCGCTGCGGAGCTGGCGTGAGATCTTGAGCCTTGCCGCCGAGGACGCCGAGGCACGCCGGCGGGTGGCCGCGCTGACCGGTGCGCGTGGCCAGACCCTGCGCTAGCTTGACCGGCGCGGACGCCTCACGTACGCTCCCGCGCGTGCCGCTGCTCTCGGTCGTCGTCCCGGTGTACAACGAGGAGTCGACCATCGCGCGGCTCCTCGAGGCCGTGTTCGCTGCGCCGCTTCCCGACGGGATCGATCGCGAGGTCGTCGTCGTGGACGACGGATCGACCGACGGAACGGCGCGGGCGCTCGACGCGGTCGCCGGAAACCCGAGAATCCGGACGTTCCGCCAGCCGCGCAACATGGGCAAGGGAGCGGCGCTACGTCGTGGGTTCGCCGAGGCCCGGGGCGATTTCATCATCGTCCAGGACGCCGATCTCGAGTACGACCCGCGCGAGTACCCGAGACTGCTCGCGCCGGTGCTCGAGGGCAAGGCCGACGTGGTGTTCGGCTCGCGGTTCATCGGAAGCGAGGCGCACCGCGTGCTCTTTTTTTGGCACTCGGTGGGCAACCGTTTCCTGACTCTGCTGTCGAACGCGGTCACGAACCTGAACCTGACCGACATGGAGACGTGCTACAAGCTGTTCCGGTCGGACGTCTTGCGTCGGATCGAGCTGCAGGAGGACCGATTCGGGTTCGAGCCCGAGGTCACGGCCAAGGTCGCCCGTCTCGGTGTGCGGATCTACGAGGTCGGCATCACGTACTGGGGCCGGACCTACGAAGAAGGCAAGAAGATCCAGTGGCGCGACGGCATCGCGGCACTCCGCTGCATCTTGAAATACGGGCTCTTCCGCGGGTAGCCTGCCGGCTCAGCGCAGACGCCGATGCGCGGCTTCCCGGTACGCCAGCGCCACGACGACCCCACCGACGATCGCGACGGCGGCCGCCCCGACGAGGACCACCAGGACACCGGGGCTGAGCGCGATCATCCTGCCGCCCACCGCGGCGACCGCGACCGTGCCGGCGATGAAGCCCCAGAACGACGCCACCCCGAAGTACACGGCCCGCATCCGGCTACGGGTGCGCGGATGGGGGCCATTGGGGCCCTGGGCCTGGGGACTCGACGCCTCGGGCGATCTGTGGGCGCGATCGTCCTGTTTCAGGGCTCCCGATCGAGGGTCCATCGACGATCTCCATTGCGGGGTTGAAAAGCGGGTCGTCTCCGCTCTACAGTAGTGCCCGGATCTTAAGTGGATGTCATACACGCGTCAAGCAGAACCCGTGAGGTCGCCGATGCGAATCCGCAGCGCCGTCGCTGCCTTGGCGCTCGTCGGTCTCCTCGCGCCGCTGCTGCCGGCCGAGGAGCAGGACACCGGGAGCGCAGCTCCGCCGTCGGGAACGTCGGCGCTCTCGGGTCGCATCGTCGCGAACGGTGGCACGCCGACTGTGGGTGCCACTGTGATCATCTATCACCTGTCGACCGAACAGTTGTTCCGATCGGAGCCGACTGACGCCAAGGGGGGCTTCGCGTTCGAGAGCTTGCCCTACGGCTATTTCGACGTCGCGGTGATGGCACCGTACGGGCTGTTCGTGGCCGATGCGGTCGTGAACGTGCCGCCTTCCGGCAAGACGACCGTCTCGCTGGCCCTGATTCCCGGCGCGACCGAAGCGACGCTGCGCACGTTCCCGGGAACGGACCAGCAGCCGGTTGGTGTCGCCACGATGGCCCGGGCGGGCGGCAAGTCATTCTGGAGCTCCGCCGGCGGGATCGCCGTCATCGCCGGGGGCGGTGCCGTAGCCCTGGCCGCCCTCGCAAGCGGTGGCGGCAGCGACGGTCCCGCGGCCAGCCCGTCCGCTCCTTGACACGCCCCCGCATCCGGCCCGCATAATGGGGACCTTCGACGGCGGGGCGCCCGCCAAACAGGAGAACGTCATGCTCGACCGTTGCCGCCGCGCCATGGCCCTGGGCCTGGCATTCGCGACCCTGTCCCTCCTCGGGGCTCCGCCTGCCCTGGCCGGCGAGGCGGCGATCCTCGCGGGAAAGGTGTTCCGGGCGGACGGCGTGACCCCACGCCCGGGGGTGGTCGTCCACCTCGTGGACCCGGGCACCGAGCGTGAGTATCCGTCGGCGCCGACTCGGGACGATGGCGCCTTTCGCGTCGAAGGCGCTCCGGCAGGCACGTACCGCGTGCTCGCGGAGACCTCCGACGGCGCGTTCCTCGCCGGCGCTCCGTTGACCGTGGCCGCTGGAGCCAATCGGCCGGTGTCCTTGACGCTCGCCGGGGCCGCGCCCGCGTTTCAGTCGAGCGCCGATCCGACGGCCACTTCGGGCCCCGGGTCCGAGTGGGGCAGGTGGGCCATCGCCGGCGGAATCGTGATCGCGGCGCTCTTCGTGATCAACGAAGTCACGGACGACCAGGACCAGCCGGCGAGCCCGTCCTGATCCCGTCGATTAACCCAACAGAAGTCCGGAACTCGTCGACCTCGCCGCACGTCGCCTTGCGCCACTGCGCGAACTGGATCTTGCGCTCGATCGCGTCCCGGCTGTAACGCACGCTCGAAACGAGCCGTCCCGCGGGCGTGAAGAAGTGCGTGCGCCCGCGTTCGCCGATGACGACGATCGCGCCGCTGCGCTCGTCGCGGAATAGCGCGTCTTCGCCCGCCGCGCGCGCGTCGCCGATCGCGAGGCTCGTCGGCCGCTCGCCCGAGCGGTGACGTTCCTCGGCGTGTCGCGTGCGCCGGCCACGCGATCGATGGTCGTGCTCGATCCTTCGCGCCAGGCCCCGCAGGATCCCCGCCACTCGACGCTCGATCTCGGCTCGTTGCACTCCTCGGCGTCCCCAGGAGCGGCCCGCCCCGACGCCGTGAAGCGCGAGCTGGGCCCAGCGGACGGCCGCGCGCCACGGCAGATCGTCTTGGCGCTCCCACAGGAGGTCGAGCGGCTCGCCCGACGGCGTACGGCCGAGGAGGTTGAGCCCGAGCCGTGGCTCGCCGCGCCGTGAGCGCGAAGCCGCGATCTGGGCCGTCACGGCGAGAACCCCACGTCCTTCCTCGACACGCGTGGGCACGCCGAAGAAACCGGCCGTGACCTGGCCCAGCAGCTCGTACGCGCCGTTGCGGAACGGCGCCAGCACGTTCCGCTCGAGTTCGGCCGGTTCGTGTACGAGCGTCAAGAGCGCCGGTGCCGGGTCGTACAGACGGTCGACCTGCGGATGCTGGCGCTCGAGACAGAGTTGGGCGAAGTCCTCCCAGCGCGGCGTTCCGGTCGGCCCGTACCCGACGAACACGTGTCGGTTCGAAGCCGGGACCGAGTGCTCGCAGTCCGCGGTTCCACAGCGCCCGCACCACGCGTACCCGGGGCGGAACGCCGCCGCGTGCTCGATCTCATCGTCGAGGATCCCGTCGATCTCGCGGACGACACCCTTCGAGAACTCGCCCGCCGCACCGGCATCGTCGAGCGAGATCCGCAGCAACAGCTCGATCTCGCCGAGCGACGACTCGATCAGATGACCGCCCGCCTTCCGCGCCAGGCGCGCGCGCACGAGACGGCGGAGCGCCTCGAGCGCCGCCTGCCCCAGGGTCTCCTCGCGATCGGGCATGGCGGCATTATCGGCCGGCCGGTGCATCCGGGCGACCTGCTAGAATTCCTTGTCCGCCCGGCCCGCGCGAATCGAGCGATGGAACCCCGGCACATCTCGCATTTCGAGCTTCTCGAGCTCCTGGGGAGCGGGGGGATGGGCGACGTGTACCGCGCGCGGGACACGCTGCTCGGGCGGGAGGTCGCGCTCAAGCTGATCCAGCAGCGGATGCACGACGAGCCCACAGCACGGGCACGATTCCTCCGCGAATGCCGTTCCGCGGGGGCGCTGAATCATCCCGGAATCGCCACGCTGTACGAGGCCGGCGAGGCCGACGACGGTCGCCTGTTCTTCGCGAGCGAGCTCGTGCTTGGCGAGACCCTCGAGGCGATTCTCAGCCGTGGCCGGCTCGATTTCGACCGGGTCGCTGGCCTCGGCACCCAGCTCGCCGAGGCGGTCGCGGCGGCCCACGCGCACGGGATCGTCCACCGGGACCTCAAGCCCGCGAACCTCATGGTGACGCCTGAAGGACGGCTCAAGATCCTCGACTTCGGCCTGGCGCGCGGGAGGGAACCAGTCCAAGGGGACCGGCCGACGGGCGCGGCGACGCAAACGTTCGCCGCGACGCGGGTGGGCGCGATCCTCGGCACGCCCGCGTACATGTCGCCGGAGCAGGCGACGGGCGGCCCGGTGGACGCGCGCTCGGACGTCTTTTCGACGGGGTGCGTGCTCTACGAGATGGCGTGCGGCTTGCGCCCCTTCGAGGGCGACTCGGTCCACTCGATCCTGCGGCGCGTCCTGGCCGAGGACCCGCCCTCGGTCGAGGTGGTCGATCCTGCGCTCCCGGAGCGCCTCGGCTCGGTGATCCGCCGCGCCATGGCCAAGGAGCCGGCCGACCGGTTCGCCACGGCGGAGGAGCTGGCCTCGGCCCTGCGCTCGGTGCGCACGCTGGACGGTCCGTCCGACCGCCCGCCGTTGCGACACGGCGTTCGCCCGTTCGGGACGGCTTTCACGACGCTCGCGATCGTCGGGCTGTTCGGTATCGCGTTCGGGATCGTCTGGTGGTACGGCCGGCCCGGGCTCGCGTTCCACAGCCGGGACAAGCTGCTCGTGGCGAGCGTGGACAATCGGACGTCCGACGTGGCGTTCGACCTCGCGCTGCGCACGGCGCTCGAGTCGGACCTCCAGCGGTCGCCGTACGCCAGCGTGTTCGACCAGGGACAGATCGCCGAGACGCTGCACCTGATGCGCAAGGACCCGTCGACTTCAATCGACGAGGCCCTCGGCCGCGACATCTGCCGGTTCGCCGGCGTGCGCGCTCTCGTGCTTCCGCGCATCCTGTCGGTGGGCGAGGCGTACGAGCTGCAAGCGATCCTCGTCGACCCGACGACCGGGCGTCACGTCGACCAGATCCGCGTCTCCGCGCGCGGCCGGGAGGACGTGCTGCTCCACGGGATCGACGACCTGTCGAGCCGTGTACGCGAGCGGCTCGGGGAGTCGATCGAGTCGATCGCCAAGGCCGACGAGCGCGTCGCGAAGGCGACGACGTCGTCCTGGGAGGCGCTCCAGTACTTCTCGCTCGGCACGTCGCGGATCGCCGAGAGCCGGTACCAGGAGGCCGCCAACCTGTTCCGGCAGGCGCTGTCCAAGGACTCCGAGTTCGTCGGCGCCCGCGGCGCGCTTGGTCTGGTGCTGCTCCAGCACCTGGGACTCGAGGAGGACGGACGGAACCTGCTGCGGGAAGCCTGGGCCGCGAGGGGATCGCTGCCGGACTGGGAGCGGCTGATGCTCGAGGCGGTCCACACGCACTTTGTCGAGCGGAATCTCGCGGGTGCCCTGGACCAGTACAAGATGATCGCGGCGCTCTATCCGAACCGCATGGAGCCGCTGAACAACCTCGGTCAGATCCTACGCTTCCTCGGCCGGTTCGAAGAGGCGGTCGCCGCGTTCGAGGGCTCCGTGGCCCTGAACCAGAACGCCCAGGTCCCGCTGCAAGGCCTGTTCTGGATCCACATCACGGTGCTGCACCGGCCCGCGGAGGCTGAGCGCTACGCGCGCCGGCTCGTCGAGCTCGGCCCGGCGATCGCGCAGTTCCAACACTACCTGGCGTGGAGCCTGTGGGCCCAGGACCGTCTCGAAGAGTCGCTCGTGGCCACACGCCGGGTCGTCGCGCTCGAGCCGCGCCACCCGTACGGCCGCGGGAACCTGCCGCACTTGCTCCTCGCCGCCGGAAAACCGGCCGAGGCCGAGCCACTCTACCGCGCCCTCCTCGACGACCCCGAGCGAGGCCCCGGCCAGCGCGGCGTGGGCTCCGCCACGAACCTGGCGATCGCCCTGCAGGCGCTCGGGCGGGACGCCGAGGCCAAGGAGGTCGTCGAACCCGACCTCAGCCGACTGCGCGCGGTCGCGACGCCGGCCCTGCAACAGCTGTGCGACCTCGCGCTCGTGGCCGCGGCCGCGGGCGATGCGGCGATGGCGGAAGACGCGATCCGCCGCGCCCGCGAGGCGCCCGAGGTCACAGCCGTTCAGTGGTTCGATCTCGCGCGCGCTTCGTCGATGCTCGGCCGCGACGCGGAGGCGGTCGCGTTGCTCGCCCGGGCCTTCGAAGCCGGCTACTGGGATCGCTACTTCGCGGTAATCTACCCGGGCTTCGGCGAGCTTCGGGACGATCCGCAGTTCCGCGCGCTGATCGGAATTGAGGGGACGGCTAGCGAGAAGCCGGCGGGTTTCCGGTAGCTGTCCCCGAATTTCCCGATCGGCCCAGAGCGAGGACGCGTTCCGGAACCGGGTGCAGGCCCCAGATCAGGCCGACCGCGGCGAGCGCCCGGAGCCCGTAGTAGGTGAAGTCCACTTCCCACGGGTAGAACCCCTGACGGACGGACGCGGGATAGTAGTGATGGTTGTTGTGCCAGCCCTCGCCGAGCGTCAGGAGCGCTACGACGAGATTGTTCCGACTCTCGTCGCGTGTCGGGAACCGCTTCGACCCGACGAGGTGCGCAGCCGAGTTCACGAGACACGTCACGTGGAACAGGATCACTGTCGAGACGAAGAACCCCCAGACGAGAAGCTGCGGACCGTTCGTCCCGAGACCCGGGGCGACTCGCGCGAGAAGCGCGCCGAGTCCGAACGTGAAGGCCGCGTACAGGATCGGCACGACGGTGTCGCGCCGATCGAGCCAGCGCAGTTCGGGATACGGGGCGATGTCCGGGATCACCGACCAGTCGGTCGGGAAGTTGCGGGCCGATGTCAGCCAGCCCATGTGGCTCCAGTACAGCCCGTGAGCATGCGGTGAATGCGGGTCCTCTTCCTCGTCCGCGGTGCCGTGGTGCCGGCGGTGGTGCGCCGCCCACCACAGTGGACCGCGCTGCACCGCCGTGTTCCCGAGGACGGCGAACACGAACTGCGCGGCGCGCGATGTCTTGAACGCGCGGTGCGAGAAGTACCTGTGGTAGAAGGCCGTGACGAAGAACGCTCGGATCACGTACAGCGCGATCGCGAAACCGACGGCGAACGGGCTGATCCCGACCCACAGGACGCCCAGACACCCAAGGTGCAGGACGGCGAACGGGGCGACACGAACCCAGTCGACTTTCCGCGCGGCCGTCACGGAGTGGCCGACTGCGCGCCGGCCTGCGCCACGATCTCCACGAGCTCGAGATCGAACACGAGCGTAGCGCCGGGTCGGATACGCGGCGGGCGTCCCTGGTCCCCGTACGCCATGCTCGACGGGCATACGAGCTGGCTCTTGCCGCCGACCTTCATCTTGCCCAACCCCTCGGAGAAGCACGGCACGACCCCGTTCAGGGGAAACGAGACCGGCTCGAGCGACGAGTCGAACTCCGACCCATCGCGCAGGCTGCCCCGGTACTTGACGCGCACGGTGTCGCTCGGGGCCGGGTTCGGGCCCGTGCCCGGCGTCAGCTCGCGATACACGAGGCCGGACGGGAGCTTTAGTGCGCCGGGCTCGGCGGCCACCTTGGCCGCGAACTCTACGCCTGCGGCCTTTTCCTTGTCGGCCGCTGCGGCGGTGCGCCCCTTCACGAACGCCTCGAGCTGCGGTCGGATCACGTTCATGTCGACTCGCGGCGCGCGTCCTTTCAGGCCATCCGCGAGACCGGCCTCGACGACCGCCAGCTCGTCCGCGGTCAACTCGATCTGCGGCAGCCGCGTGGCCGCGATCATCCCGATCGCGTAGAGGGCCTTCTGGTCGTCGGTCTCGAGCGCCGGGGCTTTCGGCTCGTCCGCCGCCGCACAGGCGCAGGCGAGCGTGCAACTGAGCGCGACGATCTTTCGCGCGAACCTGTCCTTCATGGGACGTCCACCTCCTCGCGACGACACAACCGCGACGGCGCGTGCGCGTAGGGTACCAGACATCGCAGACGCCGGCCCGGACCACCGGGTCCCTGCTACGCCGGATCGAGATCGAGCGCCCGAGCGACCGCGGCGTGCGGCTCACGGCTCGGATCGGTCCGCGTCAGCGCCGTCACGACGACGAGGGTCGCGAAGGAGGCCGCAAGCGCGGTCGCCGCCGGGTGGAACGACCACGACAACCCCGGCAGCCCCTCGGCCAGCGCCGCCCGCGAGGCCAGCTCGAGCCCGAGCGTTGCCGCGAGGCCGACGAAGATCGATGCTCCGGCCGCCCGCGCGGTCACGCGCCGCCAGTGCAGCCCGAGGGCCATGACCGGAGCGAGTGCCGCACCGAAGAGCCCGAAGGCGAACGTCCCGAGGATCGCGATCAGGTCGCCGTAGAGGTGCGCCACACCGACCGCGAGCGCGGTCACGGCGAGGGATGCCGCGCGTCCCCGGGCCAGCTCGTTCTCGACCCTGGCGCCGAGCGCCCGCGGCAGGTCGCGGACCAGGGCGGCGCTGGCCACGTTGACGAGCGAATCGGCGTTGGACGTGATGGCGGCCAGGATGCAGGCGAAGGCGAGGCCGGCGACGAGATCGGGCGCGAACCCGAGGAGGAACGCGGGCGCCGCGTCGTCCGGGCGAGCGATCGGCTCGAGCACCCCGCGGGCGACGAGCGCCGGAACGGCGAGGCCCACGCCACACCACAGCAGCACCGACAGCGCCTGGCCCCCCGCCACCACGAGCGGGAGGTACCGCATCTGCGCGGGATCGCGGAGCATGTAGAACTTGTGCAGCACGTGCGGCTGGCCGAGCACGCCGATCCCGAAGACGAAGAACGTCGCGAACGCGGTCGCCGCGGGCACCCGGCCGAGCGGCTCGAGGAACGTCGGGCCGAACTCGGGTGCCCGGCTCACGGCGGAGACCATTGGCGCCAGGCCGCCGTTCACCGCGAGTGCCTGGGCGAACACGACGACGCCAACGAGAGCCATCAGGAGACCCTGGAGCACGTCGGTATGGACGCCCGCGACCATCCCGCCGAGCATGCAGTAGGCGGCGAGCACGCCGGCCCCCAAGAGCATCGCACCGAGTGGGCTCGACAGGCCGAAGATCGCCTGGAGCACGATCCCGACCGCCTGCACCTGCAGGCCCAGGTAGGCGATGCTCCCGCAGAGCACCGCCAGGGCGGCGAGCGCCGTCACGGAGGGTGTGCGCCAGCGCTCGGCGATCGCGTCGGGCACGGTGAACACCTCGCGCACCCCGGCCAGCGCGCGCAGCCGCGCGCCGACGACCCAGCACAGGAGGCCCGACGTGAAGCCGATCGGCAGCACGATCCACAGGGATCCGATCCCCAGCCGATACGCGAGCCCCGGGCCCCCGACGAACACGAAGCCACTGAACGCGCTCGAGAGCGTGGCGAGGCCGGTGACGAGGAGTCCGAGCCGCCGCCCGGCGATCCAGAAGTCGCCCGGCGTCCGCGTCTTGCGCCTCGCGGCGACCCCGATCGCCAGCACCGTGACGAGGTAGAGAATCGCCGCCCCCACGACCCACGGGCGATCGACCGCCGTCACAGCGGCTCCTCGTGGTCCGAGGAGGCCCGCGCGGCGTGAATCGCGGGAACGAGCAGGAGCGGCGCGAGACCGAGGACGCCGAGCATGATCCACGCCGCAGCCGGAAACCGGGTGCCCGCGAGGAGCCAGAGCGCGCCGCCCTCGAGCAGCAGCGTCAGGATCAGGGCCGCGGCGATCCGGCCGCCCGCGGCGCCGCGGGACGGGACGGTCGACAGCAGCAGCGCACCCGGGACGAGGAGACTCGCGACGACGAAGGCCGGCGTGCCGACTCCGGTGTCGGCGAGCGGGGCCGCGAGGAGCCCGACCGTCGCGGCCACGAGAACGATCCGTCCGATCCGCGCTACCACGCCCATCCCTCCGCGCGCGGGCCCTCCGCGTGGAGCGCGATTCTGCCACAGCGACCCCGCCCGCCACACGCGTTGCGCCGGCCGGCGAGCCGGTCCATCTTCTCCGCGGCGGCGGACCGCCGGCGATGACGAACACGCGACCGCACGACCTCACGATCCCGGAGCAAGCCGCGCAACGGATCCACGCGTCGTTCCTGCGATACGAGCGCGAGTTCGGCGAGGTCACCGCACGCGCCCGCGGCCGGTTCGAGCGCCGGGATTGGCACGCGTTCCAGGCCGATGCGCAGGCGCGTCTCGACCTGTACACGGAGGCGATCGCCGGGTTGCTCACCGAGCTCGGCACGCTCTTCGGACCCGATCTCGATCGCCACGAGTTGTGGCGGGCCATCAAGCGGGCGTTCACGCACCGTCTCGTCTGTGAGGCGAACGGCGAGCTCGCGCAGACGTTCTTCAACTCGGCGACGCGCCGGATCTTCTCGACCGTCGGCGTGAACGCCGAGGTCGAGTACGCGCTGTCTCTGCCCGGGCCGCAAGTCCAGGATCTCGCGGAAGGGGCACACCGGCGCTACGCCAGGATCTCTGACCTCCCCGCGCTCGTGCGGCGCATCCTCGCCGACTGCCGGCTCGACGCCGGCTGGCGCGACGCCTGGGCCGACGCGCAGCTCGTCGCGGGGCGCATCGACGCCGCGATCGTCTCGGGGTTCGGCGACGGCGCGTTCGACGCGATCGAATGCCTCGAGCCACCGTTCTTCCGCAACAAGGGCGCGTACGTGATCGCCCGGATCCGGCGCGGGCCGGACATCCTACCGCTCGTGCTGCCGCTGCTCCACGACGAAGACGGGGTGTACGTCGACGCCGTGCTCACCGACCCCAACGAGGTGAGCATCGTCTTCAGCTTCACCCGATCGTACTTCCTCGTCGACACCGTTTGCCCCCGCGACCTGATCGCGTTCCTCAAGTCGATCATGCCCCGCAAGCCGATCGCCGAGTTGTACATCGCGCTGGGCTTCACCAAGCACGGCAAGACCGAGCTGTATCGCAGCCTGATCCAGCACCTCGTGACCCACGACGACCGGTTCATCGTCGCCCCCGGCGACCCGGGCATGGTGATGCTGGTGTTCACACTGCCCGGGTTTGACGTGGTGTTCAAGGTGATTCAGGACCGCTTCGCGCCGCCCAAGACGAGCACGCGGCGGGACGTGATGGAGCGGTACCGGCTCGTGTTCGGCCACGACCGGGTCGGCCGGCTGATCGACGCGCAGGAGTTCGAGCATCTCGAGTTCTCGCAGGATCGCTTCGCCGAAGACCTGCTCGAGCGTCTGCTCGCGCTGGCCGGGCGGTCGGTCGAGTTATGCGGGGAGGACGTTGTGCTCCGGCACCTGTACGCCGAGCGCCGCGTGACCCCGCTCAATCTGTATCTGCGGAACGTCGACGAGACGGAGGGACAGCGCGTGGTCGTGGACTACGGCCACGCGATCAAGGAGCTCGGGGCCGCGAACATCTTTCCGGGCGACTTCCTGCTCAAGAACTTCGGCGTCACACGCCACGGCCGCGTCGTGTTCTACGACTACGACGAGCTGTGCCTGCTCTGTGACTGCCGGTTCCGCGTGTTCCCCGAGCCGCGCACGCCGGAGGAGGATTTCTCGGCCGAGCCATGGTTCACCGCGGCAGACAACGACATCTTCCCGGAGGAGTTCCGCAAGTTCCTCGGCCTGACCGGCTCGCTGCGGGCGACGTTCGAGCGCCATCACGGCGACCTGTTCACGGTCGAGTTCTGGCGTGGCCTGCAGCAGCGGCACGAGCGGGGCGATCTCGTGGACGTGTTCCCCTACCCGGCCTCCCGGCGCCTTCGAACCTAGTACAATCGCGCCCGTGGCCTGGCCAGTCCGTGTTGCCGTCGCGCTCCTCGCGCTTGCCGGGAGCGCCGCTTCCGAGCGGCCACCCGCCGTGGTGCGGACGTATGACGTCCTGCCCCACGGCCGGTCGGTCCTGCTCGGTCGAACGGCCGGCCTCGCGGTGTGGGACGTCTCGGATCCCGACCGACCGATCGAGCGCCATCGGCTGACCCTGCCCACGGCGATCCTCGCGCTCGCGCTCGATGAGGAGCGCGTCGTCGCCGCGGCGGGTAGCCACGGACTGTACGTGATCGAGCTCGCGGGCGAAGCCGGCGAGCCGACGCTCGTGGCGCGGTTCGACACGCCAGGGTTCGTGCGGGACGTCGTGACGCACGAGGGACGTACGTTCCTGGCGGACTCGCGTTACGGGATCCGCGTCGTCGACGCTCGGACGATCCCCGCGCGCCCGCGACAGCTCGCGCTCGTCCCGACCCGCGACGAGGTCCGGGGGCTCGCGCTCGACGGGACGCTGCTCGCGAGCGCCGAGGGCGCGGCGGGCGTCCGCCTGTGGCGGCTCGACGCGGCAGCAGCGCCGCGCGAGATCCGGCTCATGACCGACGTCGAGAGCGCGCGGGACGTGGCGCTGTCGGCCGGCCTCGTCGTCGTGGCCGCCGGGCCCGAGGGCGTCGTCGTGTTCCGCAGCGACGGAGACGGGCGACCGCTGCGGCTCGGGAACCTGCGCCTCGACGAGCCGGCCGAGTACGTGGCCGCGGCGCACGACGTCGCGTGGGTCAGCACCGGCACACCCTCGCTCGCGCGCATCGATCTGACCGACCCTGGGCGGCTGGTGCTGCTCGAGCCGCTCCGCCTCCATCGATCGGCGCCCGTCGGGCGAGTGACCGTCGAGGCGGGCCGCCTCCTTGCGGCGGTCGACGAGGCTGGCCTCGGCCTGGTCGACCTCAGCCGTCCCGAGGATCCCGTCGTCCGGTTGCCACGCGAGCGCAAGCTACGGTTCGTCGACACTCGGCCCTGAGCTGTCGTCGACGCGGACGGGTCAGTGCGCTTCGGCGGTCGATGGCGCAATGGCCTCGCCGGCCACGTGGGACCGCTTGCTCGGTCCCTTGTTCTCGGGGGCCCACTTGCGGATCGCGTCGGGACGCATGCCGCCGATGTCGTACAGCTTTTCCTTGTCGAAGATCATCAGCTCGCGCGACAGGCCGGTGACGACGTAGGTCTTCGACATAAAGATGGCCTCTTCGGGGCAGGCCTCCTCGCACAAACCGCAGTAGATGCAGCGCAGCATGTTGATCTCGAACTTGGCCGGGCGCTTTTCGATCGCGTGGAGCGCGTGGTCCTTCGGGTACTCGTCAGCCTCGATCGTGATCGCAAGCGGTGGGCAGACCCACTGGCACATGTAGCACGCGACGCACTTCTCGCGACCCTCTTCGTCGCGCACCAGGGCCGGCACGCCGCGATAGCGCGGACCGAACACGCGCTGCTGCTCGGGATACTGGATCGTGTCCTTGCGCAGGAACACGTGGCGCAACGTCACCCTGAGCCCGGAGAGAATGCTCGGGAGATAGAGCCGGTTCCAGAGACCGGGACGGACGCGCTTGACCTGCATTCCACGACTCGCCGGGCGCCGCGGGCGCGCCGCGTCGGCATCGTACCACGCGTCACATGCGCTGGTAACGCGGCCCGCTCCCGCCCTCGCGTGGCGTCCAGCGTGGCCCCAGCACGTCCGTCGCCTTGCAATCGACGCAGTTCGGCGCGTTCACGAGGAGGCGATCCCCGTCCCGCTCGTACACGCCCGCCGGGCACATGCGGGCGTAGAAGTCGGCCACCTCGCCGGTGATGTCGGCGCCGACGACGAGGTGGCTCGGCGCGTCGTCGCGGGTCGCGTTCCCGGACCGGAACACCGCGTCGACCTTGCGAAACGTGTACCGGCCGTCGGGCTTCGGATCCTCGTCCCCGCCCGGCAGCCGCGGCTCGACCGCGTCTCCGTCGACCGGGATCCGACCGCCGAGGAGCCGCCCGCCGCTCAGGCTCATCAGACCGGCCCGCACTCCGCCCAGAACGAACCCCGACTGGAACGCGAGGCGCATGTTGCGCGTCCGACGCAGGTCGTCGAACACCCAGCTCGCGCGCAACGACTCGTCGTAGCCAGCGAGCCCAGCGGCCGAGGTGTCGCCGCCGCGCAGCGCGGCGTGGATCGCACGCGCGGCGAGGATCCCCGATTGCATCGCGTAGTGAACTCCCTTGAGCGCAGCGACGTTGACGAGCCCGGCCGCGTCGCCGATCACGACCAGACCGTCTCCATGAAGCCGTTCGGGGACCGACCAGTAGCCGCCCTCGGGGATCGTCTTCGCGCCCCACTCGACCAGCTCGCCACCGTCGAGGATCGACCGTACGAGCGGATGCGTCTTGAGCCGCTGGAGCCGGCCGTGCACGTCGAGCCCGGCCATGCGGTAGTCGAGCCCGACCACGAGCCCGATCGCGACGAGGTTCCCGCCCATCGGATAGGCGAAGCTCCCGCCGAACGTGTCGAGCGGCAGCGGCCAGCCCATCGTGTGCACGACGGCATCGAGCGGCTGCTTGACCTCCCACAGTTCCTTGACGCCGAGCGCATAGATCTGCGGGTTCGCCGAGCCGATCCCCTGCCACGCTTGCCACGCCTGCGCGAGGGCGCTGCGCGTGCCGTCCGACAGCACCACGACCGAGGCGCTGAGGTCGCTCGGCGGCGCGTAGCCCGAGCCGGGCGAGCCGTCGCGGCCGAGACCGCTCGCCACCGTCCGCACACCGACGACGCGACGCTCTTCGGTCAGAAGCGCGGTCGCGGGGAAGCCGGTGAACAGGTTCACGCCGACCGCTTCGGCCTGCGCACCGAGCCAGCGCACGATCTCGCAGATCGACGCGACGTAGCGTCCGTGGTTTCTCATCTCGGGCGGCGCGGGGATGCGCAGCCGGCCGCGCTCGGTCAGGATGTACACGCGGTCACCGGGCACGGGCCCGCGCAGCGGCAACGCGCCGGGCTCGATGCCCGGAAAGAGCTCACGAAACCCCCGTAGATCGACGACCGCTCCCGACAGGCAGTGATCGCCGAGCGTTTCCGCCTTCTCGAGGACGCCGATCTCGATCGCCGGGCCGCCGTCCTCGCGCGCCAGGCGCGCCAGCTCGATCGCCCCCGACAGGCCCGCCGGCCCGGCCCCGACGAACAGCACGTCGAGCGGCGTCGCCTCGTCACCCGGCCGTTCGGTCCGGATCAGACGCTCGAGCGGCAGCTCGGCTTGATGGCGCGCGGGAACGATCATGGCTAGAACGGCGACTCATGATGGCACCGGATCTCGGTGCCAGCTAGCGCAGCACGAGAATCCCGGCCCGCGGGTTGACCCGCTCGATGCGCAGGCTCACGCGGCTTCCGACCGCGACGCCGGCCAGCGCCGAAACGGGCTGCTCCCACAGGGTCTCGACGAGCTGGACGATCGGCCGCGGGTCGAGATCGACGACGAGCGCCTCGACCTCCTCGCCCTGCCGGACGGCCAGGTAGCGCAGCGTCCAGTAGTCGTTCACCGAACGCTCGGCCCGGCGCGCATCCGCCTCGGCGCGCTCGGTTGCGCCGGCCAGGCGCAGCATCGCCTGGAGATCGTACGGCGCTGGCGCGCCCTCGAGATGCGCGGCGATCTGCCGCTGCGTGGCGAGATCCTGGTACCGGCGGAGCGCGGACGTCACCTGGACGTAGGCCTCGAGACCGAGCCCGGCGTGTCGGCCCGGCGTCGTGCCGACCTCGGCGCGCAACATCCGCCGCCGCACGCGCCGCACGAGGATCGGGTCGTCGATCCGCTGCGCGGGGGGATCCCACGGCTCGGCCGGCGGCGCCTGCCGGCGGTAGATCGCCGCGAGCCGTGCACTCTGGCACATCGCGGCGACCACCTCGCCTGCGAGGACCATCGCCTCGGCGACCGCGCGGCGGGAGGGCGATCCCGGCTCGGTCCGCTCGATTCGCACGGCGCCGTCCGGATCCGCGAACACGTCGACCTCGGCGGCGTCGAGTACAACTGCGCCGCGCTCGATCCGCCGTGCCTCGCGCAGCCGACCGATTTCGGCGAGGCGGCCGAGCAGGGCGGCGAACGGTCCGTCGCCGTCCCGGACCGTCCGATCGAACCCCGCGTAGTCGAGCCGTGCCGCCGAACGCACGATCGAGCGCACGCAGCGCGTCGCACGGAGCGCGCCCGTGGCGTCGAGGTCCGCGATCACGCTGAGTGCCGGGCGATCCTGTCCGGCCACGAGGCTCGCCGCATCCTCCGAGATCGACGGCGGGAGCATCGGAATCCGGACGTCCGGATGGTAGTGCGTCAGGCCACGCGCGACCGCCTCCGTGTCGACCGGATCGCCCGGAGCGACGAACGCCCCCGGATCGGCGAGGTGCACGCCGAGCCTGACCGCGCCGTCGGCCAAGGGCTCGATCGACAGCGCATCGTCGATCTCACGGGTCGCCGGAGCATCGATGCTCACGATCTCGAGCCCCGTCAGGTCCTCGCGACCCGAGCGCTCGAAACCACAGGCGGCGGCACCGCGGGCGTGCGTCGTCACGGCCTCGGGAAAATCGCGCGCGAGGCCGAGGCGCAGGACGGCGAGATTCTCGTCGTCCGAGTCGAACCGGCCGAGGATCCGCAACAGGCGGAACGCGCCCTCGGGGCCGCTGTCCCAGCGCAGCCCGCTTGCGCCGAGCGACGCGAGCGCCGTCTCGCGGTCGGCCGGCATCGCACCGTCCCCGTACACCGCGTAGCGCGCGAGTGCGTCGAGGCACCGCGTCTCGTGCTCGGTCCCCTCGGGCTCGAAGCGCTCTCCGCCCACCGCACGACGGAGCGCGGCGTGGAGACCCAGGACCTGACGCTCGCGCTCGGCACTGCGCTCGCGGCTGTGACGCAGATCCTCGACCTCCGCGGCCGCGCGCGGCTCGAAGCGCTCGGCGCGACGCGTGAAGTGCAGCCCGTCCGCGTGGAGCGCGCGGAGCACCGCCGCGACCTCGGGGCCGTCCCTCCGCCCGAGGGCGAGCTCGGCCAGATCGTCCGGGCCGTACGAGCGATCGGTCTCCCCCCGCGCGTCTTCGAGCACGATCTGCCACAGGAGCGGCACGTCGACCTCGCTCGCGCGCGCGGTGACGTGCCGGTCGGTCTCGCTCACCCGCCGGCCGGCGGCCCGCAGGGACTCGACCCCCTCGCCGGGCGCCTCCCCCGCGCGCTCGACCGTGGCGACGACGCGACCGGCCGTCACGCGCTCGATCCGACTGCGGGCGGTGACGATGCGCAGGCGGCCCTGGTCTTCGCCCGCCACGACCGCGAGCGCGAGGCCGTTGTCCTCCCAGTACGCGACGAGCGCGCCGGGCCGCGGGAGCTCGCGGCTCATCCGCTGCGCCGGACGAGCTCGCGCACTCCGCGTGCGAGGCCGGCGAGGTCACGCGCCTCGACCGCCGTGTCCACGTGCGGCAGGTATCGCTCGAGCGCCGAGTCGCCCTCGCCCCACAGCTCAAGCGCCTCGGGCACGAGCCACACGACCGCGCCCAATCCGTCGGCCAGCTCGGCGAACGCCCAGGGGAGCGGATCGAAGCGGTTCGTCCGGCCGTCGCCGAGCACGACGAGCACGGTACGGCGGCCCCGGGGACGCGCGGGCGAGCGCAGCAGCCGATGGAACACGCTCCCGTAGTCGCTCGGTGCCGCGAGATTGAGGCCGCCGACTCGCGCGAGCAGCGCGGCGAACGGCATGCGCGAACGCGAGGCGACCCAGCGCGAGACGAGATCCGTGCCGTCGACCGGGCGGTCGACGAACAGCAGCACGCGCGCCTGGCGGCCGAAGCGCAGGAACTCGCCGCCGAGCGCAAGGAACAGGCCGGCCGCACGCGCGGTCGACCACGACACGTCGACGAGCAGGATGACGCGCGACGTGTCCTCGCGTCGCTTGTGCTTGGGGAGACCGAACGGTACGCCGTCCGTCCGCAGGCTCTCGCGAAACAAGCGGCGCAGGTACGGGCGTCCGCGCGGCGCGCGGCGCACCCGGCGCGCTGTGCCGAGTCGCAGGCTCTCGATCTGCCGGCGGAGGGCGCGTGCCAGCGCGGCGTCCGCGTCGTCCGGCGCTCCGCGCCGGGCGATCTCGCGAAATGGCGTCCGCGCGACATCGCGCCCCGCGCTCGGATCCCGCAGGTCCGGTCTGCGCCCGACAACCACCCGCCGCAACCGGCCGTGGCGGACGGTTGCTCCGGCACGCAGGGCCTCGATCGCCTGGGCCAGCGGGGTCACCGGGTGGCCGGAACCCCGAGGCGGGCGATCGGCTTCCGGGGGTGAGATCGGCGGCCGTCCCCGCGGCCTGTTCCCCTGCCCGGCGGAGCCGGGCCGGGCGCCTCGTTTTTGGCGCGTATCGGGCCGGGCGTCGCGCCCGGCGCCCGTCGGGGCGGTGAAGAAGCGCTCGAACGCCTCGTCGAACGCGCGTCTGTGAACCGCGCGCTTGACGAGGGTCACGCGAAGCGCCGCGCGGAACCGCTCGCGGTTCTCGATGCCGACGATCTCGACCGCGCGCAGCGCCTCGATCCACTCGGCCGGCGACACCGTGATCCCGGCACTCCGCAGCTCGCCGAGGAACCGACCGAGCCCGGAGATCACGCGCGCAGCCTGGGCAGGTCTGTCAGCACTCGCTCGAGGTCCTCGCGGTTCTTGACCAGGGCGCCGATCGTCCGGCGCAGTGTCTCGGGCGAGAGGCCGTCGGCCCCGACGGTCACGAGGGCCAGCGCCCAATCGATCACCTCGGCGATGCCCGGCTGCTTGCGCAGCTCGGCCTTGCGCAACGACTGTGCGAACCGAACGACCCGCTCGGCGAGCGCGCGGTCGATGCGCGGCACACGGCTCTCGACGATGCGCAGCTCGTCCTCGAACGACGGATAGTCGATGTACAGGTACAGACAGCGCCGCCGCAAAGCGTCCGACAGGTCGCGCGAATCGTTGCTCGTGAGGATCACCCGGGGCGTCCCTGCGGCGCGGATCGTCCCCAGCTCGGGAATCGACACCTGATACTCCGACAGCACCTCGAGCAGGAACGCCTCGAACTCCTCGTCGGCGCGATCGACCTCGTCGACGAGCAGCACGACCGGCCCGGTCGCGAGAATCGCCCGCAGCAGCGGCCGCGCGAGCAGGAACTCGCGCGAGAAGAACGCGTCCGCCTGCGCCCCCAGCATGCGGACCGCCGAGCCGAGGTCCGTGGCGCCGTCGAGGAGATCGCCCAGTTTGTCGCGCAGGAGCTGCACGTACAGCATCTGCTTGCCGTACGCCCACTCGTACAGGGCCTTGGCCTCGTCGAGTCCCTCGTAGCACTGCAGCCGGATCAGCTCTCCGTCGTGGAACCGCGCCCACAGCTTGCCCAGCTCGGTCTTGCCCACGCCAGGCGGACCCTCGAGCAAGACCGGCTTTCCCAGCGACTCGGCCAGGTGCAGCGTGGTCGCGACCTCGCCCGTGCACACGAAGCCGTGCGCGAGGAACTCCGCCGCAATCGATTCGGGCGTGGTCTTCCGCGGTTTCGCCGCCATTCGCCGGAGTATAACCGGGTCGAATCGACGCGTCGCCCGACCGGGGCTCAGCGCTCCCGGGCGAACGGGTCGGCGAGGCCTCGCAGGGTCGGGGGGTCTTCGAGGCCCTTCGACAGCGCGAGCACGCGGAACGTGCGGCCGAGCGCGGCCGGGTGCACGAGGTGCAGAGCGCGCAGCCGCGCCTTGACCCGTCGCGGGTCGCGCGACTCGGCGAGCGTGGGCTGCGCGAACGCCTCGAGGATCCCGTTGGCGATCAAGAAGCGGTCCTGCGTCGTGAGGCCGAGAACCTCCATCCCGAGCGCGCGAGCCCGGTCCGCGAGAGCGGTGAAGTTGACGTGCGCGGTCAAGTCCTGCTCGCCGATGCGCTCGAGGAGCTCCTCGTTCGTCGTGTGGCCGTGGTAGGCCAGGAGCGTCCCGCACGGTCGTGCGGGACCGTAGAGCCTCGCCGCGTCGTCGCCGTAGTCGACGACGAGGAGCACACCCCGCTCGACCGCCCGAGCGAGAGCGTCCATCTGCGGGTCGACGGACGGACAGACCTCGGCCGTGGTGCCGTCCTCGCGCACCGCGCCGTATCGCTCGGCCCACGCCGCCGCTGTGGGCGTGGGCTCGCCCTCGCGCTCGACGAGCGCACCCGAGCCGTCGATGCCGATGAACACCTCGACGAGGCGGCCCCGGTCGCGCCGGACGCGATGGACCGGCAGCGCGTCGAACAGCTCGACGGCCAGGACGCACCCGACACCGCCGAGCGGGGCCTCCGCGGGACCGAGCACGCGCGCCTCGGGCGCCCGGCGCGCGGCCTCGGCGCGCATCGCCGCGCTCGAGTCGATCACCGCGTAGCGTGTGCGGGCGCGCAGGTCGGGCGCGTCTTGCTCGAGCGCGTCCAGGACGTCGCGCGCGAGCAGTCCCCGGCCCGCGCCGAACTCGACGACGTCGAACACCGGCGGACCGCCGACGATGCGGTCGATCTCGGCGAGCTGGCGCGCGATCGCGCGGCCGAACGCATCGCCGCTGTCGCTCGCCGTGACGAAGTCGCCGCGCGGACCGACCCGGCAGGGACCCGCAGCGTAGTATCCATGCTGCTCGTGATGCAGCGCGAGCTCCATGAACCGGGCGAACGGAATCGGCCCGCGCGCTTCGATCTCGCGGCGCAGCAACTCGACGAGACGAGGATGGCCCGACGCAGGGGGCGCGACCAAGACGGCTACGCGACGGGAGCGTGCTGGCGGGCGAGCTCGGACGCGCTCTTCTCGCCGCGGGTGATCTTGCGCTGGATCTCGAGGATCGCCTCGATCAGCGCCTCCGGCCGCGGCGGGCACCCCGAGACGTAGACATCGACCGGCAGGATCTCGTCGACGCCCTGGACGACGGAGTAGGATCGGTACATGCCGCCCGACGACGCGCACGCGCCCATCGAGATGACCCAGCGCGGGTTCGGCATCTGATCGTAGATCTTCTGGACGGCCGGAGCCATCTTCTTGGTCACGGTGCCCGAGACCACCATCAGGTCCGCCTGACGCGGAGAGAAGCGCAACGCCTCCGCGCCGAAGCGCGCCATGTCGTAGCGCGGCCCGACCGTCGCCATCAGCTCGATCGCGCAGCAGGCGAGGCCCATCGGCATCGGCCAGAGCGAGTTCTTGCGACCCCAGTTGACGAAGTCCTGGACGCGCGTGGTGTAGGCCGTCTCGTCGGCGTCGCTCGCCGGACGCTCGTGCAGCACCAGCCTGGGATCGGGCGCGGGCATGCACGCTCCTCGGCCGCGCGGCGGGTCGAACCGCTCGACCCGACCGGGACGAGGGAGTCTACCACAGCGGCCGGAGACGGATCCCGCTCGCTGACTCCCGGTTATCGGCGCGCCGGAGCGTCCTCGTCCCACGACCCGTCGTCGCCTTCGAGAGGCCGGCGCTCGAGCTCGTGGTCGCCGGGCTCGCGCCAGAACCGGAGCGCGGGCTCGCCTACGCGCCAGCACAGACACACGGGCCGCCCGGCGCGCCGCGCCGGGAAATCGAGCGCCCCGCACCGCGGATCGCGCAGGCGCACACCGTGGCGGCGCAGCTCCTCGACGCGTGCGGCGTAGCGGGCGAGGATCGCGAAGTACCCCGAGTCGACCCGCTGATCCGACTCGATGCTCGACCGCTGGCGCACCTCGAGCGCGCGATAGAGGGCGCAGACGCGCTCGGCGACGGGACGGATCTGCTGCAGCGCACGGCGCGCGGTCGTCGGCGTGAACCAGATCGCGTGCATGGAAAGGAGTCTCCGGCGAGGCGTGGGACGCAGCGTGCGGTCGCACTCTAGGTCGACGACCGCGGCGGGTCAACGCGGCCCGGACCGCGGGGCCTCGATCGGGTTGCCAAGTAGGAACGACACGACTCGGACCGCGCGCCGTGCGAGGCGCACGCTCCGCATCCCCGCGGTTCCTTGACGCTCCAAGCGGGCTCGGATAGAGTCCACCTCCCTTCGGCCGCAAGTCGTTCCAAAGGCAGGGCGTACGCACGGAGGAGCACCGTCGTTGGGCGGAGATGCGTTCGATCTCACGGTGATCGGCAGCGGGCCCGGCGGCTACGTCGCCGCGATCCGCTCGGCGCAGCTCGGTCGCAGGACGGCGCTCATCGAGAAGGAGCCTGCACCCGGTGGTACCTGCGTCCACTGGGGCTGCATCCCGGCCAAGGCGATGCTCCGCGCGGCCGAGATCCTCGACACCGCTCGCGGCGCGGGAGCATTCGGGGTCAAGGTCGCGGCTGTCGAGCTCGATCTCGCGGCAATGCACGCGTACAAGGCGCGCACGGTGCAGGCGAACGTCAAGGGCATCGAGTACCTGCTGCGCAAGAACGGGATCACGCTGCTCCGGGGCCACGGACGGCTCGCCGGACCCGGCCGGATCTCGGTGACACCGCCCACGGGTCCGCCGACGACGCTCGAAACGCGAGCGACTGTGCTCGCCACGGGCTCGGCGATCCGCGGGCTCCGCGGCACCGAATTCGACGGGAGGCACGTGCTCCATTCCGACCACGCCCTGCTGCTCGACCGCGTGCCGGCCTCGATGGTCGTTCTCGGCGCGGGCGCCGTCGGCGTCGAGTTCGCATCGGCATACCGCTCGTTCGGATCGGAGGTCACGCTGGTCGAGCTCCTGCCAGGTCTCCTGCCGCTCGAGGACGAGGCGCTGGGCAAGGAACTCGAGCGCTCGTTCCGCAAGCGCGGCATCGTGGTGCACACGGGGACCATGGTCGAGACGGTCGAACGGACGGAGACCGGAGTGCGCCTCGGCGCCCGCGCGGGCGAGCGGAAGACGACGATCGACGCCGAGGTGCTGCTCATCGCGGTCGGGCGCCAGCCGCGGAGCACGGACCTGGGTCTCGACGGCACGCGGGTCGGTGTATCCGATCGCGGCTTCGTCCAGGTCGACGCACACATGCGCACGGACGAGCCCGGCGTGTATGCGATCGGCGATCTCGTCGAGACCCAGGCGCTCGCGCACGTCGCATCGCACGAGGGAATCGTCGCCGTGGAGCACGCGGCCGGTCGCGCGCCGCACCCGGTGGACTACGACAAGATCCCGTCGTGCACGTACTGCCATCCGGAAGTCGCGTCGATCGGCCTGAGCGAAGCGCGCGCACGGGAGCGCGGGATCGAGGTGACCGTCGGGACGTTCCCGTTCTCGGCGATCGGCAAGGCTCGCATCCTGAACGACACGGCGGGGTTCGTGAAGCTCGTGACCGACGGAAAGACGGACGAGGTGCTCGGCGTGCACATGATCGGGCCGCACGCGACCGAGTTGATCGCCGAGGCCACGGCGGCGCTGCATCTCGAGGCGACGGCGGAGTCCTTGTTCCACGCGGTGCACGCGCACCCCACGTTGGCCGAGGCGCTGGGCGAGGCGGCACTCGCCGCGCACGGACGGGCGATCCACATCTGAGGGCGGCGAGCGACCGCGGGAGCCCGCGGAGGTGAGCATGCGAGTCGATCTCACGATGCCCCAGATGGGCGAGTCGATCGCCGAGGGAACGATCTCGCGCTGGCGCAAGAGCGTCGGCGAGCGCGTCGAGCGCGACGAGCCGATCGTCGAGATCTCGACGGACAAGGTCGACGCCGAGATCCCGTCGCCGGCCTCCGGGACGATCGTCGAGATCCACGGGCGCGAGGGCGAGACGGTCCCCGTCAACCAGGTCATCGCCGTGATCGAGACCGAGGCCGGGGCGGCCGCGACGGCAACGCCGGTGGCCGAAGCGCCCCCTCGGGCGGTCGCCGTCGCCGCGACGGTGGCCGCTCCGGTGGTCGCTGCGACCCCGGAGACGGCGCGCGCGGGCGAGTTCGAGCGGAAGCGTTTCGTCACACCGGTCGTCCGGCGCATCGCCGCCGAGCACGGGATCGAGCCGACGAGCGTTCCCGGGACGGGCGTCGGCGGGCGCGTGACAAAAGACGACATCCTGGCGTTCCTCGCGTGCGGCGCCCGGCCCGCTGGCGCGTCTCGCGAGCGGATGTCGGTGATGCGCAAGCGCATCGCCGAACGGATGGTCGAGTCCCGCCGGGTGTCGGCCCACGTGCACTCCGTGTTCGAGGTCGACATGAGCCATGTCGGCAAGCTGCGCGAGCGACACAAGAGCGGGTACCTCGACCGGCACGGGGCCAAGCTGACCGTGACCGCGTTCCTGATCAGCGCGTTGTGCGGCGCGCTGCGGTCCTTCCCGATCCTGAACGCGTCGGTCGACGGCGACGAGATCGTGTACCACAAGGACATCCACATGGGTGTGGCGGTCGCGCTCGACTGGGGGCTCATCGTACCCGTCGTGCACGGCGCGGACCAGCTGTCCCTGGCCGGCCTTTCGGTGCGACTGCAGGATCTCGCGGGACGCGCCCGGGCCAAGAAGCTCAACCCCGGGGACGTCCAGGGGGGAACGTTCACGCTGACGAACCCCGGGCAGTTCGGCGGGCTCTACGGCCTGCCGATCATCCAGCAGCCACAGGTGGCGATTCTCGGGACGGGGGGGATCGAGAAGCGGCCGATCGTGATCGACGACGCGATCGCGATCCGGTCGATGATGTACATGGCCCTGTCGTTCGATCATCGGGTGATCGACGGGGCCGTCGCAAATCAGTTCCTGGCCACGCTCAAGGCGGGCCTCGAGCAGTTCGACGAGAAGCTGCTCTGACCGGCGAGAGAGGCGGGACTCGATGCCCTCGCTCGTGGCTCTCTGGCTCGGCCGCGTCGCGTACGACGACGCCGCAGCGCTGCAGGAGAGGCTCGTCGACGGGCGCCGCCGGGGTGTCGAGCCCGACCGCCTGCTGCTGCTCGAGCACCCCGCGGTCATCACGCTCGGCCGACGCGCGGACCCGGCCCACGTTCTCCGTGAGCCGCGCGAGCTCGCGCGGCACGGGATCGACGTCCGCGCCTCCTCGCGAGGCGGCGACGTGACCTACCACGGGCCGGGACAGCTCGTCGGCTACCCGGTCGTTGCGCTGCCGCCGGATCGCCGCGACGCCCATCGCTACCTGCGCGACCTCGAGTCGGCCTTGATCGACACCGCGGCCGAACTGGGCGTCGCCGCACACCGCGTCCCCGGACGAACCGGCGTATGGGTCGGCAACGCCAAGCTCGCCGCGATCGGCGTGCGTCTCGCCAGCGGCTGGATCACCTCGCACGGCTTCGCGCTGAACGTGGCCCGCGATCTTCGGGGCTTCGACACGATCGTCCCGTGCGGAATCCGCGGCGCCGCTGTGACCTCCCTCGAGCAGCTCGCCGGCCGGCCGCTCGACCTCGGCGAGGTCGCGGCGATCGCGGCCCTAAGGGTCGCGGCCGTGCTGGGAATGGATCTCGTCCGCGCGCCAGAGCTATCCTGGTAGCCTGTCATGTCGACCGACCTCGAACGACCCACGCGCCGACCCGACTGGTTGAAGATCCGCCTGCGGACCGACGGAGCGTTCGTCGAGCTGCGCTCGATGGTGCGCGAGCTCCGGCTGAACACGGTCTGCACGGAGGCGCGGTGTCCCAACATCTACGAGTGCTGGAGCGCCGGCACGGCGACGTTCATGATCCTCGGCGACACCTGCACACGGCGCTGCGGATTCTGCAGCGTCGCGAGCGGGCGCCCGGAGCCGGACGTCGACGCTGGCGAGCCCGCGCGCGTCGCGGAGGCGGTTGCGCGACTGTGCCTGCGCCATGCGGTGATCACGAGCGTCGACCGGGACGACTTGCCGGATGGCGGGGCCGGGCACTTTCGCGAGGTCCTGCGCGCGATCCGCGAGCGGGTCCCGACCTGCGCGGTCGAGGTCCTCACGCCGGACTTCAAGAACAAGGCCGGAGCGCTCGAGGTCGTCCTGGACGCGGGCCCCGTGGTGTTCGCCCACAACGTCGAGACGGTGCCGAGACTGTACCGCGCCGCGCGGCCCGGTTCGCGCTATCGCGGCTCGATCGCGCTGCTCGCGGCCGCCGCGGCTTGGCGCGACGCGCGCGCCCCGCGGCTGCGCGTCAAGTCGAGCCTGATGCTCGGCCTCGGCGAGCGTCGGGCCGAGGTCGTGGACGTGCTCGGGGATCTGCGCCGGGCGGGCGTGGACATCCTCACGCTCGGCCAGTACCTGCAGCCGACGCGGGACCATCTGCCCGTCGACCGATTCGTGAGCCCGGCCGAGTTCGACGATCTGCGCGTCGAGGCCTTCGGGATGGGGTTCCTGCACTGCGAGGCGGGCCCCCTCGTTCGCTCGTCCTACCACGCGGAGCGTCACGTACCGCCCGAGTCCGCGCACGCGCTCCTCGGAATCGGAGACGCCGGCTAGCGCGAGCCGCTGTCGCCCTTTTCCTGTTTTTCCTTCTCGTCCTGGATGCGCATCCGCTCCTCGTCGCCGACGAAGTTGGGCGCCTCGGGGACGACCAGCGTCTCGAGCGGCCGCCCGCCGAGGAACGCTTCGACGTCACGGGCGAGACCCACGACCTGCTCAGGGGTCGCGCCGACGTACCGGCGGACCACCCGACCGTCGCGATCGACGAGAAACGTGAGCGGCATGACGACGATCCCGCCCCAGTCGGCGTTGACGGAAGGTCCCGGGCGGACGATCGGATAGGTCACGGCCAGCGGCTCGAGGTACGCGCCGAGCTCGTCGGCCGGCACGGGATCCATGAGAACGCCGACGACCTGCAGTCCGTTGCCGGCATGCGCCACCTGCAGCTTCTGCAGGGCCGGCATCTCGGCCTTGCACGGCTCGCACCAGGTGGCCCAGAAGTTCACGATCGTCGCGGCGTTCTGATTCCACTCCGCGCGCCAGGGCGCCTGATCGAGCGTCCGGCCGGTGAGCTTCGGCGCCTTGTCCCCCGGGGCCAGCGCGAGACGCCGCGAGGTGGCGGCGGGAACGGCCGAGGCAGCGACGAACAGCAACGCGACGACGATCGGGATGCGGAATCGGCTCATGTGGTACGCTCCATGATGTTTCGCGGACTCTCTCGGATCCTGGAGCGGGAAACGGGACTCGAACCCGCGACCCCGACCTTGGCAAGGTCGTGCTCTACCAACTGAGCTATTCCCGCATCCGCGAGCCCGGCTCCGAGGCCGGTGACCTCGTCGGAGTCGTGGTCGCGAGGGAGAATACCCCAGCCCAAAAACCCCGTCAACGCGAGCGGCGCCCTGCTCCGTCGCGTGTTCCTGCAGGACGGAACACATCCGCGAGGTGCTCGACCAAGAGCCGACCGGTCCGTCGGTCGACGCGCACCTCCACGACGTCGAATCGGCAGGTCCGGTCGAACGCGGTGGCACGCTGGAGGTAAGCCTCGGCCGCGCTGGCCATCCGAGCGCGCTTGGTCCGATCCACGGCTTCTGCAGGGCGACCGTATCCCACGCCGCTGCGCGCTTTCACCTCCACGAATACCAGGATCTCGTCCGTCTCGACCACCAGGTCGATCTCGCCGTGCCGGGTGCGGAACCGTCGCGCGAGCACACGGTATCCGGCCGCCTCGAGCGCGGACGCGGCGGCCGCTTCCGCACGGCGGCCAAGCCGCTGGCGCGCGTCGGAGGACGGCTCGCGGGCGATCTCGGTCGTGGCTCAAGCCCCCTTCGTTGTCCGGCGTTTCCAGACCGTGCCGTTCGGCGTGTCCTCGAGCACGACGCCGCGAGCGGCGAGATCGTCGCGGATCCGATCGGCCCCGGCCCAGTCCCGTCCGCGACGCGCCTCGGCGCGCTGCTCGATCAGCGCCTCGACCTCCGCGTCGACGCCCGGATTGGGGTCGTCGCGCAGAGCGAGAACGGCGTCGATTCGGCCAAGGGCCCGCTCCAGCCGATCCCGGGTTGCGGTCGGGAGTGGCCCCCGGTCCATCGCCACGTGGGCCCCCCGGGCGAGCCGGAACAGCGAGCCGACCGCTCGGCTGACGTTGAGATCGTCCGCCAGGGCGTCGCCGAACTCGGCGACCGCGCCGTCCGTCTCCGCCTCGAGCTGGTCGTCGACCCCCGGCCCGCCGGGCTGCCGGCGCAAGCGCAGAATCAGATCGTCGAGTCGCCGCACCTCGGCCGCCGCCTGGGCCAGCGCCTGGAACGTGAAGTTGAGCGGTGTGCGGTAGTGGGTTCCGAGCAACAGCATGCGGATCGCCCGCGGGTCGTGACCCTGGGCCAGAAGATCCCGCAGCGTGTAGAAGTTCCCCTTGGACTTGGCCATCTTCTCGCCGTCGACCATCAGGTGCGCCACGTGCATCCAGCGCCGCACGAACGGCTGGCCGGTCGCCCCTTCGCTCTGCGCGATCTCGTTCTCGTGGTGCGGAAAGATGTTGTCGACTCCGCCGGTGTGCAGGTCGAACGTCTCCCCGAGGTACTTCATGCTCATCGCCGAGCATTCGAGGTGCCATCCGGGCCGCCCGGGTCCGAACGGCGAGTCCCAGGTCGGCTCGCCGGGCCGCGACGCCTTCCAGAGGACGAAGTCCCGAACGTCGTCCTTCTCGTACTCGTCGTGGTCGACCCGGGCCCCGTCGAGCATCTCGCGCCCTTCGACTCCGGACAGTCGCCCGTAGCCCGGAAATGCCGCGATCCGGAAGTACAGCGATCCCTGGCTCTCGTAGGTCAGTCCCCGCTCGCGCAGGCGCAGCGCGAGATCGATCATCTCCGGCACGTGGTGCGTCGCGCGCGGGTACCACTCCGCACGGGACACCCGCAGCGTCGCCAGGTCCTCGAAGAACGCCGCGATGTACGGCGCCGTGACCTCGTCGAGCGAGCGGTCCTCCTCGGCCATGCGCCTTAGGATCTTGTCCTCAACGTCCGTGATGTTCATCACCTGGACGACGCGGAATCCGTGGTGCTCGAGCGTCCGCCGCAGCAGGTCTTCCCAGACATAGGCCCGGAAGTTCCCGATGTGTGCGAAGTCGTACACGGTCGGCCCGCACGTGTACATGCGCACGACGCCCGGCTCACACGGGAGGAGCGGCTCGAGCGAACGGGTCAAGGTGTCGTACACGCGCAGCATCCGCGGAATTCTAGCCCGGAGTCATCCGGAAGCACCAGAGCGAGAGGGCGCCCTCGAATGCAAACGGGCCGCCCTCTCGGGCGGCCCGTCTCAGGAACCGTGGAGAAACGCGGCCCGGGGGCCGGCGCCGATCAGAAAGCGAGGCGCAAACCGAGCTGCCACGAGCGGCCGAAGCGCGAGAGCGCGTCGTTGTTGCCGTTGACCTGCTGGCCGCTGTCGGCGAACGGGCTGAAGACCTGGTACGTCCCGTCGTTGAGCAGGTTGAACACCTCGATCGAAGCCTGGCCGTTGATCCCACGACCGAGGCGGAACTCCTTCGAGACCCTCACGTCGAAGTTCCACCACGACACGTTCCGCTCGCTGTTGCGCTGGCCGGTCAGATACGTAGTGCGGGGGCGACCCGCGCCCTCGGCGCCAAGGCCTTGGAACACCGGCGCGATGGCGTCGAACGCGATCTCGCGCTGCAGGATCGAGTACGGAAGACCCGACTGCCAGGTCATCGTTCCACCGAACCGCACGCCCCACGGTGTCACCGTCGTCGCGCCGAGTTCGATCACGTGGCGCTGGTCGTACGCCTGGTAGCCACGCTCGTCCTCGACCAACGTCCGATCGTCGCCCAGCGCCTGGTTGAAATCCTCGCCGTCGCCGATCGCCTCGGAGTAGGTGTACGAGGTCTGCAGCTGCCAGTTCCGGTACTGCCGCCGGACCAGCTCGATCACGTACGCTTCGTAGTCGATCTGATTCAGGTTGCCGACGAAAAACAGGTTGCCCCAGCCCGGGTTCTGCACGTACAGGTCGGGAAGCCCGTCCGGCTTCTCCAGGTTGATGTCGTCGCTCGTATCGTTCGGATCATTGCCGAAGAACTCGAGCTCGCCGGCGCAATCGTCGATCATCCCGTCCCCCGGAGCCTGGAAGGTGGCCGGATTGAGCGGGTCGAACTTGACCGGGATGACCGGAAACCGGTCGCCCGGCGCCGTCGACGTCGCGTTGCACCTCCCCGCATCGAGCGGGACGTGGTTCAGGTCGATGTCCTGATACTGATCGCGGAACTTGCGGTTGATGTACGTGAACTTGACCGAGGTCTCGGTCGCGATCTCACGCTCGAACGACAGCGCGATCTCGTCGTTGTAGGGCGTCTCCAGGTCCCGATCGACCGCGTCGACGTTGACCGCGGGGCTGATGCTATTCCGGAGTCCGGCCGGGCCGTCCGGAATGCGCCACTGACCCTGGACCTGCGTCGCATCGAACGCCACGAACGCCGTCGCCGAGTCGATCTCGATCAGCGGAATCGTCAGAAACACGTTACCGAAGTAGCGCCGGAACGAACCGGCGATCTTCGTCTTCCCGTTGCTCCACGGATCCCAGGCGACGCTCAAGAACGGCGACGTGTTCGTGTTCCGGAGATTCACGTTGTCCTGCCGCCGCGTCGCTTCCCAGAACGTGCTGTTGACCGCGGCGTTCGTCTGCCGTGAGTAAAGGAAGTCATACGGCAACTGTAGCTGCTCCCCGAGCTGCCGGTAGAAATCGGTCGTATTCTCGTACTTCGTGAACGCGGTCTGAAACGCCGGCTGGTCGTCCACTCCGCTCGCCAAGGCGTCGACGAACGCCGCGTACTCATCCTCCGGCGTGAACGTGCCGTTTCCGTTCGAGTCGATCTCCTCCCGTTCCAGCGCCAGCCCGACCGTCACGGTCAGGTTCGTCAACGGCTTGATCTGGTCCTCGGCGTAGATGCCCCAGGTGATTCCCGTTGCGTTCACCTGGCTCGTCGACGGAACCGGGAAGTTACCGAAGATGATCGCGTGCGGCTCGGGATTCTGCTGCCCGCCGCCCGGATCGTCGTTCAGCGTCACGATGAACAGGTTCACGTCGGGACGCTGCTCCTGCTCGCGGTAGTAGCGCTCGTTCTCGACGCTCAACCCGAACTTGAACTGGTGCGTCGCGCCCCACATCCGCCCGCCGAACACCGTCGCGTCCCCTCTCACGGTCAGCCGCTGCCGGTGGTCCTCCACGTCGAACGGGAACGCACCCGAGGTCTGACCCGAGTCGACCTCGAAACATCGCGAGAGGTAGAGAAACGCCGGACCTTCGAGGCACGACGCCCGAGCGTCCGAGTTGCTCGGGTGCTGGCCGATGTTCAGATCCTGCCACGCCACCTGGCTCTCGATCAGGATCTTCGGCGAGTACGGAGCCGTCCAAGTCAGGCCGTACGTCTCCCCGCCCAGAGTGATCTCCGCCGACGAGGCGGCCGGCGTGAACGAGCTGACACCGAAGTTCGTGATCGTCCGCGGGTCGGACTGGAACTGGAACGCCAGCTTGTTGCGCGGCGAAGCCTGCCAGGTGATCTGGTCCGAGTTGATCGTCCGCTCGTCGGTGACGATCTCGATCCCGTCCGTCACGTTGACCGGCAACTCTTCGTGCACGAGCTCGTGCGACAGCCGGTACCACAGCTTGTCCTTGATGATCGGTCCCGAGATCTGGACCGACGGCTGGTACGTCTGGAAGTCGGGAATCTCCACGTCCGAGAAATCGCCCGCACCATCCCCATCGAGCTCGCCTGAGCTGTAGAACAACTCGAACACGCCCTCGAAGTCGTTGCTCCCCTGCTTCTGCAGGATCCGCGCGAACCCGCCCTGCGCGCGGCGGAACTCGACACCCGCGCCCGCCGTCAGCACTTCCATCTCTTCGATCGAGTTCGGGTTCACGTCGAACATCCGCTGGCCGGTCAACGGATCCACGTTCGAGATCCCGCTCACCACCGCCTTGAAGTCACGGTCACGCGCGCCGTGGACGTTCGGGTTGCCGTCGTTGTCCGAGTCCTGGACGCCCGGCGCGAGGGTCAAAATGTTCTGGTAGAACCGGCCGGGGACCGGCAGGTCGCCGATGAACTCGTCGGTGAACTTCATCGACTGGGCGGTTGTTTCGAGATCGACCACGTCGGATCGGGCCTGGACCTTCACACGCTCGACCATCTCCTCCGAAAGCTGCACGGGCAGCTTCATCGTCTCTCCGATCCGCACGTACACGCCAGTCTGGCGCTGCGACGCGAAGCCCGGGAACGCGACCGTGATCGTGTAGCCGATGCCGGACGAGCCCGTTGCACGCAGCACCGGAAAATCGGCGATCCCTTTCGGGCTCGTCTGGATGCCCGTCTCCTTCACGTAGCCCTGCTCGTGGCTGATCGTGACGACGGCGCCGGGGAGGGGCTGCTTGTCACCGTCGGTGACGATGACCTGGAGCCCTCCGGTTTGCGCCGATGCCACGGATGCCGCGAAAACGGTGACCAGGACCGCGACGGTGGCGCGCACCAAGCTCATGATTTCCTCCTGTGGACCGGCGCTCCGTGATTCCCAGCCAACCGCGCCACGCGAGCGGTGTGCCCGCGCCGCGCCGGATGCATCCCCCCGAACCCGGAGAATACGGCTGAGTTATTTACCACCCTACCCCGGGGTCGTCAATCAAAACGACCGATCCAGAGCAATACATAAACGAAAAGGTCGAGCCCAGGCGCGGGTCCGGCCAGACGGCGCTGCGTTCCTGCAGCAGCGCCCCCCTAGGCGTGAATCCGCAGCCGTTTGATCATCTCGTTGAGCGTGGTCGGTTTGAGCCGGAGCAGGGCGGCCGCCTGCTTCTGGACACCCCCCGTCCTGCGGAGCGCGGACTCGATCAGCTGGCGCTCGAACCGGGCGACCGCATCGTAGAACGGGAGCCCGTCGGGGAGCGGGGCGACCAAGGAGGGGCTGTCCAGGGTCTGCAGCTCGGGGGGCAAGAGGTCGATCCCGATCTCGGCCCCGCGCGCCAGGACGACGCCGCGCTCGACGACGTTCTCGAGCTCGCGGACGTTGCCGGGCCAGTGGTACGTCAACAATCGCTCGAGCGCCTCTGGGGCGACGCGCTCCACCTCCTTGGCGTTGTCGGTGTTGCAGCGCGCGAGGAAGTGTCCGACCAGGAGCGGCAGGTCCTCGATCCTCGAGCGCAGCGGCGGGAGCGTCACGCTCAACACGTTCAGCCGGTAGTACAGGTCGTCGCGGAAGGCGCCGCTCTCGACGAGCGCGCGGATGTCCTCGTTCGTCGCCGCGAGGATCCGGACGTCGGCGGTCCGCGGAGCCACCGAGCCGAGCGGGAGGAACTCCTTTTCCTGGATCACGCGGAGCAGCTTGGCCTGGACCGCCGGGGCGACCGTCGTGATCTCGTCGAACAGGATCGTCCCGCCGGCCGCGGCCTCGAGCAGCCCGATCTTGTCGCTCGTCGCCCCGGTGAACGCGCCGCGCTCGTGCCCGAACAGATTGTCCTCGAGCAGCTCGGCCGGAATGCTGCCGCTGTTGACCACGAGGAACGGCTTGCGCGCTCGCGGGCTACGCTTGTGGATCGCGTGCGCGACGAGCTCCTTGCCGGTCCCCGACTCGCCCTGGATCAGCACCGTGGACCGGCTCGGAGCGACCTGCTCGATGAACCGGTAGACCTCCTGCATCGGGCGCGAACGGCCGATGATGCGCTCGAAGCGGTTGCGCTCCTCGAGCGCGCGACGAAGGTTCTTGTTCTCGTGGCGTAGCCGCGTGGTCTGGATCGCGCGAGCCACGAGATGCCGGACCTCGTCGTTCTGGAACGGCTTCGTGACGTAGTGGAACGCGCCCGACTTCATCGCGGCCACCGCGTTCTCGACCGTGCCGAACGCGGTGATCACGACCACCGCGAGATCGGGATCGTGCTCGCGGACCCACGTCAGCATCTCGAGGCCATCGGTGTCGGGGAGCATCACGTCGAGGAGCAGCGCATCCCAGCGGGCACGCGTCAGCAGGCTGCGCCCGGACGCGCCGTCCGTCGCGACCTCGATTTCGTGGCCGTCGCGGCCGAGCACGTCGCGCAGGACGTCGACGACCACCGGCTCGTCGTCGACGACGAGCACTCGGCCGTTTCCGTTGTCGATCGGGGGAGGCATCGTCTCAGGCCATCGCGCGCGCCGAGCCAGGCAGCGGCAGCTCGACCCGGAACCGCGTGAATTGTCCGGCCTGGCTCTCGACGTGGATCTCCCCATGGTGCTCGCGGACGATGCCGTACGTGATCGACAGGCCCAGGCCGGTGCCCTTACCACGCCCCTTGGTCGTGAAGAACGGGTCGAAGATCCGCGGCAGGTCCTCGTCGGCGATGCCCAGGCCATCGTCGGTCACCTCGAGCACCACCTTGCCGTCCCGGCACGCGCTCGACACGCGGATCGTGCCTTCGTCGCGCAGCGCGTCTCGCGCGTTCAACAGCAGGTTGAGGACGACTTGCTGCAGCTTGCCGCGGTTGCCGTGGATCGGCGGCATGGGGTCGCCGAGCGCGAGCGTGAGGTGCAGGCCGGTTCGGCGGAGCTGCGGCTCGAACAGCTGAACGACCTCCTGGATCGTGCGGTTCAGGTCGACCGGCTCGGACGCGGTACCCTCGGGACGGGCCAGATTCAAGAGCGAACGAGTAATCCGGGCGGCGCGCTCGGTCTGCTGCTCGATCTTGCGCAGGATCTCCTTGCGCCGATCCGTGTCGTCGAACTCGTCGATCAACATCTGCGCGTAGCTCGAGATGCCGGTCAACGGCGTGTTGATCTCGTGCGCGACACCCGCGGCGAGCATGCCGAGCGCCGCGAGCCGTTCTTGCCGCACCGCCTGCTCCTCAAACCCGACGCGCTCGGTCACATCGTCGAGCGTCACGACCCGCGCACCGCCCTCCCCCTCGGCGCCGGCCCACGTGATGGACAGGTTCACCAGGCGGCGCTCGTGGCGGCGGTTGGTCAGGCTCATCCGAAACATGCGCGCGTCCCCTGGCAACACGCGGGGCGCCGCCTCGCGCTCGATCCGCCGCGCGACCTGCAGGGGGAACACCTCCGCGAGACGGCGCCCCAACGCATCCTCGCGCGCGAGTCCGTACATCGCCTCGAGCGCGCGGTTCCACGCCTGGATGCGCCCGTCGTCGTCGAGCAGCAGCAGGCCCACCGCGCTGCTCTCGAGGATCATGGCCTGCCGAGCGTGGAGCCGCTCGATCTCCTCGGCCCGGCGGCGGACCTCCTGGAACAGCCGGGCCGCCTCGATCGCCGTCGCGACGTGCGCCGCGAGGGTGCCGAGCAGCGCTCGGTCTTCGCTGTTCAGCGGCTCCTCGGGCTCGAGCCGCTCGGCGACGGCGAGCACCGCGCGCAGGCTGCCCTTCACCCGCAGCGGGAACAGGTACCGGACCCAAGGGGTCGCGGCGAGCACGGGAGCGCCGGCCGCGCGGTGCGGCTCGTGCTCGAGTCGCTCGAGCTCTTCCTCATCGATCTCGATCGAATCGGGATCCAGGGGCGCATCGATCGGCCGGAACCGCCGCCCATCCCGGACCCACACCTCGACCCGCGGAATCCCGAGCGTGTCGCCGATCCGCGCTCGCAGGCCGTGGAGCAGGGAGGTCAGGTCGGTCTCGGCGTTCAGCTCGCGGGCCCAGTCGAGCAGCGTCGCCCGGTAGCTGTAGCGCCTGCGGTAGAAGGCCCGCTCGACCGCGGCACGCGTCCACGCCCGCATCTGAGGATACGAGATCGCTGCGGCGAGAAAGCCGACGTACCGCGATGCGCTGCGCGACATCGGCAGCAGCTCCGCGACGCCCTCGCGGAGCACGAACACCGCGCCGGCCAAGACGGCGAACGAGCCGAACACGGCCGACACCTCGGCGAACCCACGCACGAGGAACACGTCC
>Ga0247727_10002735_pt1 | contig 39826 bp, 27 predicted proteins | sample WisWelCaveWW1625_FD_202498 | JGI IMG/M metagenome (GOLD analysis project Ga0247727, IMG submission 202498) | Biofilm microbial communities from Wishing Well Cave, Virginia, United States - WW16-25 | ecosystem: Environmental > Aquatic > Deep subsurface > Groundwater > Cave microbial mat | place... | reverse complement strand
GGCGCTTCGTCGTCAACTCGACCCTCGGTTGCGCAGGGCTCGCCGATCCGGCCACGCACCTCGGGCTCATCGATTACGACGAAGACTTCGGCCAAACGCTCGGCCGCTGGGGTTTGGGTGCCGGGCCATATCTCGTGCTTCCTTTCGGCGGCCCGGCTTCGTTGCGCGACGGATTCGGTTGGGGCGTAGACGTTGCGGCGAGAAGCTATCTCCAAAGCCAAGTCATCGACGTCTCGCTTGCCGACCCCGGCTACGCAAGCTGGCTCCTAGCCACTTGGCTTCAAGCTCGTGACGACCAGCCGTTCCGCTACGGTGAGCTCGGGCCCTTCGAGTACGACCTCGTTCGCTATTTCTATCTCGAGCACCGAGATGCGGAGATCGCTTTCTGATGAGCTCGCAGCAGGCATGGATTCATTCCGGCGCCACGGGCGCAGCGAAACGGCTCGTCGAGGCTCGACTCGACGAGACCGAGCAAGCGCTCGCGCGCTTGCTCGGCAACGAAAACGGTAAAGCCGAAAGCGCGCTGCACGACTTTCGTGTCGCGCTGAGACGGCTTCGAAGCACGCTCCGCGCCTACCGTCCCTGGCTCGGGCGCGCCGCCGGCAGGAAGCTCAGGCGCCGGCTCGCCGTCCTGTCCGACAAGACCAACCGTGGACGCGACGCGGAAGTCCAGACGGCGTGGATCCTCGCGAGCTTGGAGAGCCTGCCCGACGCGTCGCGTGAGGCTGCGGCGACGATCGTCCGCTCTCTCGGGCGGCAATACCGAATCGACCCGCGAAGGCTCGAGGGCAAGCTCGAGGTCGTCGCGAAAAAGCTCCGTCACCGTCTCGAGAATCTCGACGAGCGCGACGGCGCGTTCGCGCCGGTGCTCCGCGTGCTCGCTCGCCGTCATGCCGACGAGGTGCTGTTCTGTCTCGACCGCATCGAGGGGGTCGACGACCGTGGCGCCGTGCACGCAGCGCGAATCGCGACAAAGCTGCTTCGCTACCTCGTGGAGCCGGTGGGGTCCATGAAGGCTTCGAGTGACGAGCTCGCCGAGCTACAGGATCTCCTCGGCGAGCTCCACGATGCCCATGTCCTCGACGCGGCCTTGAGCGAGCCCCGCCCGGCGAACGACGCCAACGGCAGTGCACAGACCATCGACGCGCTTTTGCGGAAGAACGACGAGAGGGCAGCGGATGCGTACGAAACGCTGGCGCGGAGCTGGCTCGGCGGCAAAAGCGCGGCGTTGCTCGTGAGCGTGATCGAGCGCGCCGAACGTGCGTTAGCCGAGATTTAACACAGGCTGAGTTTACCCGCGTTTCTGCGGGGTTATGATGTACGTCCGCGGCGCGCGGGGGCGGTCCGGTACGGACCCGCCTCGACGCAGCCCGGCGCTGTGGGAAAGACCAACGGGCAAAGCGCGCGGCACATCGCCGCCATCGACGCCGGCTCCAACGGAATGCGTATCGCCATCGCCCGCGTAAACGGTGACGGCGTGGCGCGTGAAGTCGAAGGCTGGCGAGAGCCGGTGAGGCTCGGCGGCGACGCTTTCGCGCTCGGACAGCTGACGGATGAAACCATCGAAGCCGCGGTCGCCGCGTTCGCCCGCTTTGCCGAGCGCATCGAGGCTCATGGCGCGAAACACGTGCGCGCGGTGGCGACGAGCGCCGCGCGAGAATCTTCGAACGGCCGCGCGCTCGTCTCCCGCGTTCGCAAAGCGACAGGCATTCGCCTCGAGATCATCGACGGCCTCGAGGAGGCGCAGCTCGTGTTCGCCGGCGTGGCGAGCGCCATCGATCTCGAGGGTCGCTCGGCTCTCCTCGTCGACATGGGCGGAGGCAGCGTGGAGGTGACCGTCGCGAGGAACGGTCATGCGCTCGGCTGCGAGACCTTGAGCCTCGGAGCCGTACGATTGCTCGCCCAGCTCAAAGAAGCGGGTCGAAAGGAAGCCGATGTAGATGAGCTCATCGATCCTTACCGCGGCTCGATCGCAAGCCTGATCAAGGCAGAGCTGCGCGGACAACCCCCCGAGATTTGCCTCGGCACAGGCGGAAATCTCGAGTGCCTCGGTCGCTTGCGCGGGCCGCTGCTCGGGAAGGAAAAGCTCGGCAAGGTGAAGCTTTCCGACTTGGACCCCGTGATCCGCAAGCTACTCGACATGACACCTGCTCAGCGCACCGCCAAGTTGAACTTGAGACCCGACCGCGCCGACGTCATCACCATCGCCGCAATCGTGTTACGAATGGTGATGACGGATGCGGGCATCGCGAAAGTCCTGACGCCGGGAGTCGGCCTCAATCAAGGTCTCCTCCGTCAGCTCGCCGCCCGCATCGAGAACGAATGAGCGCCCTCGACACAGAGCGGATCCAACTGGCGATGAGCGTCGCGCCGAGCGAGAGCAGCACGAGCATCGGCGCGACGACCGGCATGGACGTGACCCCGGGCGCCACCTACTTGAACCGAGAGACGAGTTGGCTCGCGTTCAATCAGCGTGTTCTCGCCGAAGCCGTCGACGAGAGAACGCCGCTCCTCGAGCGCGCGAGCTTTCTCTCGATCTTCACGTCCAACTTGGACGAGTTCTTCATGAAGCGAGTGGGCGGTCTCAAACGCCAGCTCGCTTCCGGGGTCAACTCCCTATCTCTCGACGGTAAGACGGCGGGCCAGCAGCTTCAGGCGATTCGCCAAACCGTGCTGCCGATGCTCGCCGAGCAGGCGCGGGTGTACCGCGAGAGAATTCGACCCGAGCTGCGAAACTACGGCGTCCACCTCTTGGACTGGAACGAGCTCTCGCCGAGCGAGCACGAGTTCGCGTCCAACTACTTTCGGCGCGACCTCTTTCCCATCCTGACGCCGCTCGCGGTGGACCCCGGTCATCCCTTTCCTTTCATCTCGAATCTCTCGGAAAGCTTGGGCCTCGTCTTGAAGCACCCGGCCGAGGGCGAGCATCTCTTCGCGCGAGTCAAGATCCCGGCCAACTTGCCGTCTTGGATTCAGCTCGGCAACGCGCCCACGGACGGCAGCTATCGCTTCGTCCGGCTCGAAGACATCATCACCCACAACCTCGACGCGCTCTTCCCGAACATGGAAGTGCTCGGCGTCATGCCGTTTCGCGTGACGCGCAACGGCGACGTCGAGCGCGACGAAGAAGACGCGGAAGACTTGCTCGAGATGATGGAGGAAGAGCTCCGCGCACGCCGTTTCGCGCGCGTGGTGCGGCTCGAGCACGGACCGAATCCCGACGCCTGGCTGCTCCGCTTCCTGATGGACGAGCTCGAGCTGACGACGGAAGACGTCTACGAGCTGCCCGAGGAGCTGGACTTCACGTCGCTCAAGCCCCTCATCGATCTTCCTCTGCCGCACTTGAAGGCCGAGCCGTGGATGCCGGTTGTGCCGGCTCAGCTCGTCGACAACGAGGCCGACATCTTCAGCGTGATCCGCAGCGGCGACCTCTTGGTTCACCACCCTTACGAGAGCTTCACCGCGAGCGTCGAGCGCTTCCTCACCGCCGCCGCCAGCGACGACAAAGTGCTCGCCATCAAGATGACGCTCTACCGCACCGGCGACGACAGCTCTTTCATCAATACGCTTATCCGGGCCGCGGAAGCCGGAAAGCAAGTGGTGTGCTTGGTCGAGGTGAAGGCCCGCTTCGACGAGCAACGAAACATCCAGGTCGCGCAGATGCTCGAGAAGTGCGGCGTGCACGTGGTCTACGGCATCGTCGGTCTGAAGACCCACGCGAAAATCGCGCTGGTGGTGCGCCGCGAGCCGGACGGGCTACGAAGCTATGCCCACATCGGTACCGGCAACTACAACAACGGCACCGCGCGCCTCTACACGGACTTCGGCCTCTTCACGGCGAAGCCCGAGTTCACTGAAGACGTGGTCGAGCTCTTCCACTACCTCACGGGCCGTTCGCTCAAACGCGACTATCACCGACTGCTGGTCGCACCGGTCAACATGAAGAAGCGCTTCCTCGAGATGATCGAGCGCGAAGCCGAGCTGGCGAAAGCGGGGCGCCCCGCCGGCATCGTCGCCAAGATCAACAGCCTCGAAGACCCGCAGGTAATCGGGTCGCTCTACCGAGCGTCTCAGGCCGGAGTGCCGATCGATCTCATCGTGCGCGGATTCTGCTGCCTCCGCCCCGGCACGCCAGGGCTCAGCGAGAACATTCGCGTGGTATCCATCGTCGGCCGCTACCTCGAGCACTCGCGAATCTTCTACTTCCGAAACGGCGCCGACGATCCGATCGACGGCGAGGTCTTCATCGGCTCGGCCGACTGGATGTATCGAAATCTCCAGAATCGCGTCGAGGCCGTCACGCCGGTCGAAGATCGGCCGCTTCGCGAGCGGCTCTGGCAGTGCGTCCAAGTGATGCTAGGCGACCGCCGCCAAGCTTGGGAAATGGATGCGGACGGAAACTACCGCCAACGCCTCGTCATCGATCCCGCGCTCGACGTGGGCACGCAACGTCGCCTGATGGCGCTCGCGCAGAATCGCTGGCGGTCCATCACGTCGACCCAAGACGGCGACGTCAGCGTTCAGCTTCATTCCTGAGCCCCGACGGAGCGACCTCGACCTCCGAGCTCACGTAGACGATGTCGGGCTCGAATCCGCGGAGACGGAGCGAGACGGCCGGCGCATCGTCGGGAACGGCGTCGAGATAGACGAGCACCGCGATGACGACAGGGCTCGGCTCGCCGTCACCGGCGTCGGGCAGCACCACGACCACGTCGTCGTCCTCGTCACCTTCGCCGCCGCTACCGGGCACTGTCGAGTCGACACTCGAGAGCGTCCAAGGCCCGCGCTCGCTCTCGGCCCAAGCGCCAAGCAGCACGGCGGCCTCGGGAAAGCCGCTAGGCTCGAAGCCGACCGTCGTCGTACAGCCGGGATCGCCCGGGAGCTGAGGGCAAGGCAGCGGGCCCGAGGACTCGTCGAAATCCACGGCCGCCGAGTCGTCGCCGATCAAGACCGGCGCACCCGAAGCGCAGTAGGTCGTGTCCTTGAAGTCCACGCAGGTTCCTTCGGTCGTCGCCTTCTCGATGGCCTCGGGCTCGCTCTTGATCGCACCGTCGAAGCCGCTCGATCCGCTGCCACCACACGCGGCGACGACGAGCGCCGCGATGGCGATCAGGCTTTTTCTTACTCTCGCAAAGTTCATGTCGAGACTCCCTAAACGGTGGTCGAGGTGATGAGGACATTCAAGAACTCGGCGGTCTTCTTCGGGTCTGCCGCGGGATCGGCGGCAAACTCTTCGACGAGAGCACGCATGCTCTTCTCGAGCTTCTCGTAAAACTGTGGAATGCGCGCGCGATCGATGTGGAGATAGTGATTCCGCACGTGGCTCGACGCGGCGCTCTCCGGCACGGCCAGCTTGTCGAGGAGGCTCTTCGCGAAGATCGCCGCGAACTCCATCGCCAGCGCGCGCCGCTCGTTCGGGCTCGACGCGACGAAATGCTTGGCCGCACGGCGCACACGCATGCCGCGCTGCTCGACGAGACCGCGCTCGCGAAGCAACGCGATCACACGATCCACGTCGGCGCGCTTCGCCTTGCCGCGGATCGCGGACGCGATCTCGTCGCGCCAACCTTTGACGGTCACCCACTCGCCGTCGTCGGGTAGAGCGGCGACACCGCGGCTCACTTGCACCGCGAGGTCGGCGTCGACCACGCCCTCCGTGTCCGCGGGCTCATGGAGGGCGCGCCGGAGCTCGCGGCCGAAAGCGTAGAGCATGCGATCGCGATAGAGCACCGCTATGAGCGACGCCGGCGGCTCGCCGCGCACGCGCGCCAGGCGGCGAACCAGCGCTTCGTTCGGTAGGCGTTTTCCCTTTTCGACATAGCCGAGCATCACGGGGTCGACGGCGCCTTCCAGGACCTCGGTAGCGAAGCGCTTGACGGTGAAGTCGCGCCCCATCAACACGCGGGTTTCGTAGAAGAAATCGCGGATACCCTTCGGGGCATTAGTCTTGTGGATGGGCTTGGCCGGCATTCCACGAACAAAGTAACCAAAACGAAATCGATTGACAAGCAAACAATTTTTGTTTAGACACTGAGTTGCACGGAGCCGGGTAAACGGCCCCCAAGGAGGAACCGCCATGAAACCACGCCATTTTCTAGCGATCGGCCTAGCGGCTGCGGCGCTCGCCCTGAGCGTCGGAACGAGCCTGGCCGACGAAGAGCCGAGGCGCCCGAGGCTTCGGAAGCAGGTGCTACTGCTCCGCGCCGAGCTTGCGGAGCTGGCGACCCAGGTGAGCTTCGCCACTCGCGAGCTAGCCGATCAGCCGGTAGCGCCGGGTTTTCCCGGTGACTCTCTCTGCGGTGATCCTTGCGCCACCGATTCGGACGAAGACGGGCTCGGCGACTGCGAAGACTACTGCCCCTGCGACCCGAACACCGCCGACGACGACGCCGACTCCATTCCGGATTGCGCGGACCCCTGCCCCGGCGACGCCGTGCAAGCGTGCATCGATCCTTGCAACCTCGACTCCGACGGCGACGGTACCAAAGACTGCGAAGATCCATGTCCTTGGGATCCGGCGCCCGCCGGTGACGAAGACGAGGACGGGATTCCCGACTGCCAGGACTACTGCCCGGGCGATCCCGAGAATCTCTGCTTCGAGCCCTGCAACATCGACCGCGACGGCGACGGCGTGGACGACTGCAACGACGTCTGCCCCTGGCTCGGCATTCCCGGCGACCCCGGCACGATTCCCGAATGCCTTCCTCCGCCGATCGGTGACTGACGCGTAGTCCCCCCGCGACGTCAGCACCGGAACGAGAAACGCCGGCATGGTTTCCCATGCCGGCGTTTCTATTTTGGCGATCGCTTGTGAGTCAGCGGTCGAGTTCTACGCCGCTGCCCGCTCGCTAGCTCGCGGGCGTTCGTGGCTCGCCGGCTCGCCGCTCACGATCAGGGGCAGCCACCCACGCCCGGCGTGTAGTTCGTGTTGAGATCGCTCACGCAGAAGGTCTCTGCGCTCGCCTGATTCTTTACTCGGCCCGGTCCCGGCAAGCCGGCGACCGAGTTGATCGCAGGATTGCTGGTTGACGCGATGCAGAACCCGGCGACTCCGACCGGCGTCTGCGGATCAGCCACGCCGGTTGCGGCGATGGTCGGCAGGAAGCACTGCTTCACACCCGTCAGCGAGCACAAACCGCCAATCGTCCCGAGCGACGCACAATCCGCGTTGGTGTTACAGGCGAGGAATCCCTCGCCGTTGTTACGAACCGTCCCGTCGCAGAACCTCAACAACGGATCGGCGACGCAGTGGCCCTCCCCGCCGCCGACATCCGTGCAAATGCCATCCGAGCACGCGTTTTGGCGTGGGACGCTGCCAACGTCCGAGCAGGTTCCTACACCCGTACAGTCCGTGTTCGACGTGCATGTGACGGTCACGTCGCCGGTACAAACACCGCAGGGGCAAACGGTCGGCGCGACGTCGAACCCGCAGACGATGTCCGACGGCATTGACACCGACCCGGTTGTCTGAGACAGCGAGATCTTGAGCCCGCCGCCTGAAACGTTGACGCCTGGATCGGGGAAACAATCCAAGGCCGAGCCGGCACTGCCGTTAGCAGGAGCAGGGAATGATCCGTTGTAGACATCGACGTCACACGTGGCCCCGTTGTCTTCCCCGCCCTTGCAGGTGCCGCCGCGCACGCCGTCGTTCGCGATCGGATCAAAGTTTCCGCAAACACCGTCGCCTACGTTGAACGACGAGTCGCAGTGGACATCCACCCCGCACGGATCGCCCACGTTCGACAATGGCGCGGTGCAGGTGCCGCCGCAAGACGGGCAGGGCTCGATGGTGCTGGCTCCGAGGTAGACAACAGAGCGTAGATTCGCGCTGATCTCGCCCGAGCCGAGATCCACGTTCGCCGTACCGGAAATGTCGTCGAAGAAGCGATTGACGACACAGGCCGGTGTGTTGCCGGAAGACAGCGGAAGCGGCGCGCCGAAGTAGCAGTTACAAACCGCTCCGCCGCAGTCGTCCGTGTCGGCCACGAACGGCTGATCACAAACGTTGCGGTTGTTGTTTGAGCAGCGGCAATCACCCGTATCCGCATTCAAGCCGAGAACGTCGCAGACACCGCAGGGCTCCGGTCCGCCCGCGAAGGGGCCTTCGCAGAGCAAGTTCCCGATCGTCAGGGTCTGATCGTTGATGTCCGCATCGTGCGCGATCCCTGTCCAACCGGTGTCGAGCGCCGTGACCGTCACGCAAACCCCAAGACCGGTGTCGCAAGTGCCGGCGATGCAGTCGCCGTTATTGGCACAAGTGATCCCGGTTGTGCCGGCATAGAGCACCAGCTGACCGCGGGCCGGGCAAAGCGGGTCGTTGCAGCCGGCTTCTCCCGAGCCCGGGCCGCAGAGGCAGGTCGCGCTGCAGCCGTCGCCGGATATCACGTCGCCGTAATCGCACTCCTCGCCGCCAGTGACGTTCAGCACATCATCACCACAGACTCGGGCACTGCAATCGGTGTCGCAGGTCGCCGACTCGCCGCCGGCATCACAGGTCTCGCCCGCAGTCGTGTTGACGGTGCCGTCACCGCAGGTGGCGATCGTGCAATTCGCATCGCAGGCAGCGGACTCGCCGCTGTCGTCACAAGTCTCTCCCGTGTCGATCACGCCGTCGCCGCAGCTCGGGTTGGCGCAGTTCGTTCGGCACGCATCCGGCGTGACGTTGCTGTTGGCGCCCGCGTTGTCGCACTGCTCGGCTGCGCCGCCGGGGCCGGTCGTGCAGCCGCCGGCGCTGCAAGTGAAGCCGTCGCCGCAAGCCGCGTCGTCGCAGGTGTTGAGGCAGGAATCGAGGTTGCTGAGATTCGCGTCGTCGCACTCCTCACCGGCGGTCGTGTTCTCGACGCCGTCACCGCAGGTGGAGGTCGTGCAGTCGGCGTTGCAGGTGGCCGACTCGCCGCTGTCGTCGCAATCTTCGCCCGTGTCGATCACGCCGTCGCCGCAAGTCGGGTTGGCGCAGTTCGTTCGGCAGGCATCGGGTGTGACGTCGCTGTTCAGGCCCGCGTTGTCGCACTGCTCGTTGCCGCCGGTCGGGCCCGTCGTGCAGCCGGCCTGGTTGCAGATGAAGCCGTCGCCGCAGATCGCGATGTCACAAGTGGTGGGGCAAGGGTCGTTGTCGCTCAGGTCACCGTCGTCGCAAGTCTCGCCGGCGGTGGCGTTCACGTTGGTGTCGCCGCAGATCGCGGCCGTACAGTCGGAGTCGCAGGCAGCGGACTCGCCGCCGTCGTCGCAGGTCTCGGGCGCCTCTGTGGTGCTATTCCCGCACTCGCGGCAGGTAGCATTCAAGAGGCCGTCGTCTAGGCTGTCACAGCCGCGCTCGATCGCGTCCATCTCGTTGACGGCAAGGCACATGTGGCAGATGGCCGCGCTCTCGAGACAGTCGGCGAAGGTACCGTTGGCGCCGGCCGCGGGAACGCACTCGCCGGGGAAAGCCGTCGCGAGCGTGACGCCGACGCACTTCTTCCCCAAACCGTCCAGAATCTTCGCGGACGCTTTCCCGATCTTGCCCTTCGGGTCTTGACCGAGGCAGGCTTCGAGGCCGGCTTCGTTCATGATGCTGCCGTCCTTCATCCGCGTCTTTTTGCAGGTGTTGTATTCCTTGACGTAGGTGGCGGCGAACTTCTCGTAGGTCTTGCTGACCGTACCCTGGCAAGCTTTGCCGGCGCTGTCGGTCAGGATGACGGTGTCCAGGGTCGGGCCGAAGACGTCGACTACGAGGCTCAGCTCTTCGCCCTTTGCCGCGATGTTGACGGTGGCGGCGTTGGTCGTCCCGTAGGGAGGAAACGACGCGCACTTCTTTGCTTGCGCGTCGATGGTCTTGGCTTCGGCGCCGGCGACTTTGGTTTTCCGATCGGCCGTGAGGCACATGTCGGCGGTTATTCCGATCAGCTTGCCGTTGCCGTCGTCTTTGATGCAGCTCGTGATGTCTTTGCCCTGGGTGGCACCGAGTTTCTGGCCGGCCTTGTTGAGCGCGTTGACGCAGCCCTGCTGACTATTCGAGAGCACTTGCGCAGAGACCGTTGCGGACTGCGCGAGGAAGAGCGCGCAGGACAGCGCGACGATCATTGGCCGGAAGATGGACAGAGCTTGCATGGATGCCTCCATAAGAATGTTCTTCGAGCGACGCGTGCTACGCGCGGCGCAGGTCTCCCCCCCGGACGAACCCAATGCCATCAGAGCAAGCGAGTCGCAGCTGCGTCAAGAGATTTTCGCCGTATCGTCCGGCCTCCCCCTCGAATGGGGGCGGGTCTATCGGACCGCTTGCGGCCCTCTCGCACGCGTTCGGGAGTTGCTTCCGACCCCTGCTCGGCGCTTTAACCCTCCGCAAAGCGCGTGCGACGAAATCGTGACAGCGAGAAACCCGACGGCCGCGCTGCGACCGCCAACCCGACGGGGCGCTACGAGCGCCATCGGGTCGAAGCCGTCGAAGTCGAGGACATCGGAGGCGACGACGAGGGGGGGCCTTCGCCCGCGACGCAGGTCACCGTGGAAAGGACTCGGCGCGCGATCTCGACGAATGATTCGCCCGACATCCCCTTCGATCGCTCGGTGAATCCTTACCGGGGCTGCGAGCACGGATGCATCTATTGCTTCGCGCGGCCGAGCCACGCCTACCTCGGCTTCTCGCCCGGTCTCGACTTCGAGACCCGCATCGTCGCCAAGCCCGACGCACCCGAAGCCCTCCGCCGTGAGCTCGCTCGCCGAGGCTACGAGCCTGCCACGCTCGCGCTCGGGGCGAACACCGACCCCTACCAACCGGTGGAGCGCGATCAGCGGATCACAAGGCGGATCCTGGAGGTGCTCTCCGAAGCCTCGCATCCCGTGAGCATCGTCACCAAGTCGGCGCTCGTGCTCCGCGATCTGGACCTCCTCTCCGACATGGCCGCGCGGCGGCTGGCTCACGTCCATCTTTCGATCACCACGCTCGACCGCGAGCTCGCCCGGCGCATGGAGCCGCGCGCCTCCACGCCAGCGCGTCGCCTCGAGACTCTCCGTCAGCTCACGGCCGCGGGCGTCCCGACCGGCGTTCTCGCATCACCAATGATTCCGGGCCTCAACGACCATGAGCTAGAAGCGATTCTCGAGGCGGCTCGCGACGCCGGCGCATCGTCGGCCGGCTACATTCTGCTCCGTCTGCCAGGCGAGGTGGCCGAGCTCTTCGAGAGCTGGCTCGAAACCCACTATCCGCTGAAGGCCCGCCGCGTGCTCGAGCTCGTTCGGGGAACGAGAGACGGCAATCTCTACAAGAGCGCGTTCGGCGAGCGCATGCGGGGCACCGGTGCGTACGCCGACATGCTGGCCAGCCGCTTTGCGGCGGCCCGCTCGCGACTCGATCTTTCGGCGCGACCGACAGCCTTCGACTTCAGCCGCTTCGGCCTAAAGCCGAAAGGACCTCAGCTCGGCCTCTTCGAATCTTGAGACGGCCATCCTACGATGCTCCGAATGCCTCGCGTCGAGATCTACATCATTCCGGGCTGTGGCTACTGCGCCCGCGCGAAGGGCCTCCTCGATTCGAAGGACATCGCCTACACGGAGCATGACGTTACGCGCGAGCCGGATGCTCTAGACCGTATGCACGCGGCAACCGCGGGACGCACTTTTCCGCAGATCTTCATCGACGGCGAAAGCGTAGGCGGCTCGGACGACCTCCACGACCTCGACCGAAGCGGCGACCTCGACCGCAAGCTCACGAAAGACGACTGAGGACTCTCGATCATGCCAACCCCCCGCGCTCACTTCGGCGTCACGCTGCCCCAAATCAAACGAAGCTGGCCGGAGGCTCGCGACACGGCGATCGCGATCGACCGTCTCGGCTTCGACTCGGGCTTCGTCTGCGACCACCTCTACGGAATCCCCTTCCCGGATCTTCCCATCTTCGAAGCCTGGAGCGAGCTCGCCGCCGTGGCTGCGATCACGGAGAGAATCGAGCTCGGCACTCTCGTCACGCCGCCATTTTTCCGTCACATGAGCGTGTTCGCGAAGCAGCTCGCGACCATCGATCACGTATCCAACGGGCGAACGATCTGCGGCCTCGGCGCCGGCTGGTTCGACGCCGAGTTTCGCGGCTACGGTCTCGACTTCCCCTCCATGGGCAAGCGCCTCGAAGCGCTCGAAGAGATGTGCCTCGTGCTGAAACGCATGTGGACGGAGCCGACGGTGACGTTCAACGGAGTGCACGTGAGGGTGGACGAAGCCTACTGCGCACCTAAGCCTATCCGGCGACCGCGGATCTTGATCGGCGGCGGCGGTGAGAAGGTGCTGCTTCGCATCGCGGCAGAGCACGCCGACATCTGGAACAACATGGGTGTGGCGCAGAGCGAGTTCGCGCGAAAGCACGAGGTGCTGCGGCGTCACTGCGAGAAACTTCGGCGCGATCCGGCCGAGATCGTCGCGTCTCAGCAATGCCTCGTCGTCATCGCCGAGACCGAAGCAGAAGCCACGGCCTCGCTCGCCAAAGCGCAGAAGATCTACGGCGGGCACTTGGGCGGGGGCCTCGAGACGCACGGAATCTGGGGGCACCCCGCGCGAGTCATCGACTGCATCGAGCGCTACCTGGCACTCGGCTGCTCGATGTTCGTCATCGAGTTCTTCGGCCGCGACACGAAAGTGCCCGCCTCGCTCTTCGCCGAGCAAGTGATGCCGGCCTTTCACTGAGCGGCGCGATGGAAAGCGACTGGACGAAAGCGCTCGACGCGAAGATCGACGCCCTTCGCCCTCGCCTAGCGACGCTCCGCCGCCATCTTCACGCGCATCCCGAGGCAAGCGGCGAAGAGAGAGAGACTGCGGCGCATCTGGCCGCGCTCTTGAAAAGCGAAGGCATCGACACGCGGCTCGCAGCGGACGGCACAGGCGTGATCGCCGAGCCGCCTGGTCAGAGCAGTGCGAAGCGGGTCGCGTTTCGCGCCGACATCGACGCGCTCCGTGTGCCGGACGAGAAAGACGTCGCGTATCGCTCGACACGCCCCGGCCTGGCTCACGCTTGCGGCCACGATGCGCACGCCGCCATCGCCATCGGCGCTGCGCTCGCGCTCGCAGCGCTCCGCGACGCGTTGCCGTGGCCCGTCGTTTGGCGAGCGGTGTTTCAGCCCGCGGAAGAGACGTCCACCGGCGCGCGGCGGATGGTAGCCGACGGCGCGATGGACAACGTTTCCGCGATCGTCGGGCTCCACGTCGATCCGGAGCGAAAGCTCGGACGCACGGGCTTTGGTCGCGGCACGCTAACGGCTTACTGCAACGAGGTGGACGTCGTCATCCGCGGCATCGGCGGTCACGCTGCGCGGCCGCACCACGCGGCCGATCCCATTCTAGCAGCCGTCCAGCTCGTCTCGAGCGCCTATCACGCGCTGCCGCGCTCGATCGACTCGCGAGACCCGGCCGTTCTGACTTTCGGCGCTATCCATGGCGGCGCGGCGCGAAACGTCATCCCGGAAGAAGTGCGTCTCGCCGGCACCGCGCGAACCCACTCGATAGCCGCGCGCGACACGCTCGAGCGGCGCCTCGAAGAAATCGGCGCCGGCGTGGCAGCTGCTACCGGCACCCGCATCGAATTCGAGTTTCGCCACGGGCCCGACGCGATCATCAACGACCCTGAGCTCACCCGGCAGTGCGAGGAAGCCGTGGCCGAGCTCATCGGCACCGCCTCGATCGAGCGCATCACTCTCCCTAGCCTCGGCGGCGAGGATTTTTCCGAGTACCTCGCAAAAGTGCCCGGTTGCTTCTTCCGGCTCGGCACCGCGACCGGTGATTCGACCCCGCCCCTCCTCCACTCGGGGCGCTTCGATTTGACCGACGACAGCCTCGTTCTCGGTGCAAAGCTCATCGCCCGCTGCACGGTGGCCCTGGCACGGCCTCGAAAGGGTGGCCATCAAACCCGTTGACGAGGCTCGGTTTCTTCCTTCATATTCCCGAGGACGAAGCCCTGCCGCGCCCCCGGGCCGGCGGCTCGCACGGAGGCTCACCTTGAAGGCCCTTGCACGCGCTCTCCTCGTCGCGACTTTTACTCTCACCACCTCACCGGCGTTCGCGCTCTTCCACATCGCCGTCATCGACGAGGTGATGTCGGGGCTCTCGGGCAGCGAGGCGGTACAGTTCGTCGAGATCCGCATGCTCGCCGGCAGCCAAAACATCGTCACCGGCTCGAAGCTCAGCGCCTTCGACGCAAACGGCAATTTTCTGCGTGTGATTCTCACGGTGTCTGCCAATGTCACGGGCGGCGCAAACCGCGCTTGGATCATGGCGAGCACCGACTTCGCCGCCGCCGCAGGCATTGCTCCCGACTTCACGTTTACGTCGATCGGTGGCCTCGGCCTCGAGCCGAACGACGGCATGGTCTGCTGGGGCAAGCCGAGCAGCGACTCGAACCCGGCCCAGTACGTCGACTGCCTCGCTTACGGCAACTACGTAGGCCCGACCAACATCCACATCGGCACCCCGAATCCGATCTCGCCTTCAGGGCGCTCCCTCGTTCGCGTGTCGGACACGAACAACAACGCCTTGAACTTCGCCTGCAACGATCCGGCCGAGCCCGAGAACAACGCGATGGCCGTCGGCTCGATCGCGGCGACAGATCCCTGCCCCATTTGCAGCAACAACGTGACGGAAGACGGCGAGCAGTGCGACGGCACGGACGACGCAGCTTGCCCGGGCCTTTGCGACATCGACTGCACCTGCACCACGGTCTGCGGCGACAACAGCGTCGATCTCGGCGAAGTCTGCGACGGCACCGACGACACCGCCTGTCCCGGCGACTGTCAGTTCGACTGCACCTGCGCTCCGACGGGCGCGCTCGGAACCGCTGATCAGAAGTGCGTGACCGGCACCGCGAAAGCCGCAAGCAAGACCGTGTCGGCGGTAGGCAAGGAAGTCAGGACTTGCGTGAAGAGCATCGCGAGCGGTGCGACGCTGGACCCGCTCGCAACCTGCGTGGCCGCCGACGCAAAGGCCAAGATATCGAAGTCGGAGACGAAGCTCGGCGACGCGATCGCGAAGTCCTGCCCAGTGAGCGCCTTCGCCTACGCTGTAGACTGCCCGGTCCCCTGCGACTCGACGGACGTCAACGGCACGAGCGAGGCGATCGACAACAGCACGGAGCTCGAAGCTTGCCTGCTCTGCCTGGACCGCGCTGTGAGCTACGACGCTCCAGGCACGGGCGGCACTCACGGCGAGATTCTAGGCGGCGCCACGCTCGCCACCACCACCGGCAATGCCGCCTTGGCCTCTTGCCAAGCCTCTCTCATCAAGGCGACGGAAAAACTCTTCGCCACCCAAATGAAAGAGCTCGTGGGTTGCGCCAAGTCCACGCTCAAAGTCGGCGGCATCCCCCCCCTAGGCTCCTGCATCGGCACCGACCCGAAACAGAAGATCCAAAAAGCCGCCGACAAGCTCGTCACCGCCGCCGCCTGCACTCCTCCAGCCGCCTACGACGCCGGCGCCTGTGCGACGCTAACCGGCACCGCCCTCTCCGACTGCATCAACGCCGAGGCTACGTGTCGGGCGTGTATCTGGGGGAACACGGTGCTGGGTTCCACGGTCGACTGCGATTTGGAGGACAACGGTGCAGCAGACGCGAGTTGTCCGTAGCAACGCTGCCGGCGGCGTGCGGGCGCGGAGGGATGCCCGCGCGCAGTTTCGTAGCGAGCGAAGCGAGCGAAGACTGTTTGAGCACGGGCATCCCTCCGCGCCCGCACGCCGCACCACGACGTTACTCCAAGTAACTCTCTGCCTTCTGCTCCTGACTCTGACGTCCGGGGCAAAAGCCGACGTGAAGGTCGGCGACAAGATCACGCATCAGAATGCCGACAAGATCGTCGGCATCGCCCCCGAAGGCATCGTCTGGTGCGTTCGCAACGGCATGGAGATGGACATCGTTCCGTACGAGCCGGTGCCGATTCCCGCCGACTATCGCGCCGCCACCGAGAAGTATTCGTCGCAAGTCCAGCTCTCGAAAGAGAAGTCGCTGATCAACTGGGTCGCCGGCAAGCCCTTCCCGAACATCGACGTGAACGATCCCGAGGCCGCGACGAAGGTCATGTACAACTTCGAGCGGACTCACTACTTCAGCGAGACGCTCTATCTGAACTTGACGGACGCCGACACGGGAGCGTTGCACCGAAACGCCAACAACGAGCCCGTCTACGTCGTCGAGCGTCACTTCATTCCCGAGTGGCTCCGAGTGCTCCGCTTCCAGGGTCGCCTGAAGAACGATCCGAGGCCGGAGATTCTCCCGAACGACGATCAAGTGTTCTACAAAGCCGGCCTCTATCCATTGATCGAGCCCTTCGATTTGAAGGGCGTGGGCGGCGTGAGCTTCCGTTACTTGGATCAGAAGAAGCACGATGACACCTGGCTCTATCTGCCCCAGCTCCGTCGCGTGCGACGTCTCTCGACCGCGCAGCGAAGCGACGCGCTCTTCGGCCAAGACATCGACATCGATAGCTTCGGCGGCTACGCGGGACAGATTCCGTGGTTCGAGTGGAGGCTCCTCGGAGAGAAGCCGATGCTCGCGTCCATGCACGGCCAGCGGCTACCTCCCGAGCCCTGCAAGGGCGACGGCGGCATGACGTTTTGCGAGCCCTGGGAGATGAGGCCCTCGGTCTACGTGGTCGAGGGCAGGCCTTTGATGCAGAACTACGCGTTCTCGAAGCGCGTGATCTACGTCGACAAAGAGACGAATCTCATTCCGACCTCCGACCTCTACGACGGCAACGGCGAGCTTTGGAAGAACGTGCAGATCAGCTTCCGCGCCGACCGAAAGCCGAACCCGAAAGTCGATTTCTCCTACGAGGACATTCGCCTTTTCGCCTACGCGTATTCGGTAGTGGACATCCAGCTCCAGCACAGCACGCGCGTGGCCATTCCCGGTCTCGCCTTCCAACACGAAGCGGGCTGGTATCTCGACCTAGGGCCCGAAGCACCGAGCACGGTCGGCGAAGAGTGGTTCTCGGTTCACGGGCTGATCGCCGCCGGTCGTTAAATTGCAGCGCGTCCCAAGGCGAGGCCACCGTAGGTAGCCGCCACGCCGATCACGACGTTCGAGAGAACGTTCGCGAGCGCGAGCCCCGGTTTTCCGGTCTCGAGATAACGCACGGTCTCGTAACCGAAAGCCGAGAACGTCGTGAAGCCACCGAGGAAGCCGGTGGTCAGCGCAAGGCGCAAAGCACGAGAGGATGCGGCGCTCGCATCGAGCCAATGCATGAGAAAGCCGATCAAGAAGCAGCCGACGACGTTGACCGCGAGAGTGCCGAAAGCGAAGCGCGGTCCGAGCGTGCGGAGAGCGGCGAGACTCGCCCAATAGCGGCAGAGCGTGCCAGCGGCGCCGCCCGCAGCCAAAAATAGAATCTCTCGCAAGCTTTCGCTCACTGCGCCGTCACCGCTCGATCTTAGCGGCGTCGCGAGCGCGCGGCTATGCGCGAAGCGCCGATGCTGCACGGCGCGGCTCGACTTTTACGGCAAGGCGCTTCGGCCCGCGGACGAGAAACGTGGTCGGATACTCGAGCGTCGCTTCGGCGCGCTGGATCGACGAGACCGCTCTTGCCATCGCGCCGAGCGCGATCTCGCCCTCTAGCCGCGCGAGATCAGCGCCTAGGCAGAAGTGAATGCCGGCGCCGACCCCTAGCTGCCCGCCGGCCTCTCGCTCGGGATCGAAGCGCTCGGCGTGGGCGAAGCGACGGTCGTCGCGATTCGCCGAGCCGAGCAGCACGCCGATCGCCTCACCGGCCGCGATGTCCGTGTCGGCGATCACGGTTGCCTCCGTGGCGCGACGAAGAATCATCTGCACCGGCGCGTCGTAGCGCATGGTCTCTTCGACGAAAGCGCGCGCGTAGATCGGATCCGCGGCGATTCTTTCGAGGTGGGCCGGCCGCGCCGTCAGCGCGAGCATGGCGTTGGCGATCAAGTGGGTCGTCGCCTCGTTCCCGGCGATGAGCAGCAGCTGAACGAAGGTCTTCACCTCGGCCGCTCGCATCACGTCCTCGCTCGCCTCGGCACGGATCAACGCCGAGATGAGATCGTCGGTAGGGCGGCGGCGACGGAGCCCGACCATTTGGTCCACGTACGTGTTCATCTCTTCGAAGCTACGAACGAGGCCTCGCTTCTCTTCTTCGCTCAGCACGCCGGTGGTCGCGAGGATCATGTGGTCGGACCAACGCTTGAAGTCGCGATGGCGCTCCGGCTCCACGCCGAGCACGGCCGCGATCACCATCACGGGCAGCGGACCGGCGACGGCGGAGACGAAATCCCCTCCGGCCTCTTCGACGAAGCTCGAGACCAGCGCTTCCGCCATCTCCACGATGGTCGGTGCGAGCGCGGCTACGCGACCGTGCATGAAGCCGCGGTTCACGATTTTTCGAAGCCGCGTGTGGCAAGGCGGATCCGAGCCAAGCAGCGTCTCGCTCCCGAGCTCGGGGTCGACGCCGCCGAGTTCCATCGCGGCGCGGATGAAATCCCGATAAGGCGACGATGAGAAGAGGTCCGGCCGGCGCAGCACTTGCTCGGCGTCGGCATGGCGGCTCACAACTTTCAAGTCGAGGGACGTCACCGGGTAGACCGGGGCCGCGCGCCGGAGCGCGGCGTAGTAGGGATACGGATCGGCGAGCACGTGAGGATCGAAAGGATCGTAGGAGATAGAGCTCATGGGTCATCCAGTGTAGGCAGGGCGCCCGAAGATGAGGGAGCTGTGCGCCCACCCTGCGGAAGGGGTCCTTTTAAATTTCGCCGGCGTTGACGCCCCTCTCGGGGGTCACCTACAATCCTCGGGCGTGCGTACGCGACCGCGAGCGTCGGTTTGGTGGCGAACTCTCTTCGAGCTCGCGCCCGACCCTTGCGTGCTCGTGGATCGAGAAGGCGTGATCCTCGACTGGAACCCCGCCGCCGAAGCGCTGAGCGGATACTTGCGCGACGAGATCGTCGGCCGCAGCTTCCATTCGCTCGGCATCATGACCGAGCTCGACGAGATCGCAGAGGTCGATCGAACCCTTCACCGGCAACCGGCCAGCGAGCCCGTAGAGCCGCGAGACTATCACGTGAAGCTTCGCGACGGTCGCGTCGTAACGGTCGAAGCGAAGGCGCACCTCGTCCCGGTCGGCGATGACGACATCGCCTTCGTCACGTTACGTGACGTGAGCAAGCGCCGCGCATCCGAGGCATCGGCGCGGCGTAACGAAGCGCGACTCGTCCGTGCGCAGCGTGCGGCGCGCATCGGAACATGGGAATTCGATCTCCGAACCGGCGCCATTTGGTGGTCGGACGAGATGTACCGGATCTTTCGTCGTGACGCCGCAACCTGGTCGCCTACGCTCGACGATTTCTTCGGTCGCATTCTTCCCGAAGACCGTGATGCCGTGTCGTCGCCCACGACGCCGCCGATCTCGAGCGAGACGCCCTACGCGTTCACCGCGAGGTTTTTCATCGAGCCGGGTCGCATCCGACATCTCCGGATCGAAGGGGTCGTCGACTGCAATGCCGACGGCGTTCCGACCGAGATGTTCGGCACGACGCAAGACGTGACCGAGCGCGTGATGGCCGACGAAAGACTCGGCGAATACCAGGGCCAGCTGCGTGAGCTCGCGTCCCAGATCTCGCTCGCCGAAGAGCGCGAGCGCCGTCGCATCGCGGCCGGCCTTCACGACCGGACCATCCAGACTCTAGCTCTCTCGCAGATCAAGCTCGGCGCGCTCCGTAACGCCCTCGACGGCAACGATCTCTCGCGGCTCGTCGACGAAGTGAGAACGCTCGTCGAGCAGTGCATTCACGACACGCGCTCTCTCGTCTTCGAGCTGAGCCCGCCCGTGCTGCACGAGCTCGGCTTCGAAGCCGCGGTCGAATGGCTCGCGGAGCTCATCACCGAGGTGCACGAGCTGCCCTGCAGCGTCGAGAGCCACGGCGCTCCGCGACGCATGGCGCCCGATGTCGAGGTGAGCTTGTTCCAAGCCGTCCGGGAAGCGCTCATCAACACGGCCAAGCACGCGCACGCGGCACATGCCCACGTCCTGCTCGATTGGGGCGAAACCGGGGGGCTCGTGGTCAGCGTGGAAGACGACGGCATGGGCTTCGACGTCGCCGAAATCGAAGCACGGCGCTCGCGAGCACGCGGCTTCGGCCTCTTCAGCATGAGGGAGAGGCTTGGTGTGCTCGGCGGACGAGCCGAGGTCACGTCCGAGCAAGGTCACGGCACGCGCGTTCGTCTCGAGATGCCGGATCTCGCCGTCGTACTCGCCGCTCGTGCGCAGGCGTCCCAAGCGTCCGAGGCTGCCGGGGCTACCACCGACGTTGGCGCACCACTCGCGTCTTGACATAGTAGACATTTGTCTGGTATTTCTCGGGGCACGCGATGGGCCGCACCCCGACAGGAGAAACCCGGAAGCGCGTCTTCGAGTTCGTGCGAAGCCGCCTCCTCGAAGGCCGGCCGCCGACCGTCCGAGAGGTGCAAGACGCGCTCGGCTTCAGCGCCGTCGAGTCGGCCCGCGGCCACCTGGAAGCCCTCGTCGCCGACGGGCTCCTCTTCAAAGAGTCCGGCAAAGCTCGCGGCTATCGTCTGTCCGACCTGCTGCCCATGCCGGATCCGGTCCGCATGGTGCCCCTTCTCGGTCGCGTACAAGCCGGGCCTCTCAGTGAGGCGATCGAAGACGCCGAGGGCTACCTCCCCATCCCTTCGCGATTTCCCGAAAAAGAATTGTTCGCGCTCCGCGTGCGCGGCGACAGCATGGAAGGCGCAGCCATCTTGGAAAACGACATCGTGGTCGTGCGCTGCAATTCTACCGTCGAATCGGGCGACATCATCGTTGCCTCGGTCGACGATGACGCCACCGTCAAGCGCCTCTGGCGGCGCGGCCGACGCGTAGAGCTGCGCGCGGAAAATCCTCGTTACTCACCCATCGTTCCCCGGGCCGGAGAGCTGGTCGTGCTGGGCAAGGTCATCGAGGTAAGACGCTACCTCGAGAGCCCGCCCTTGGTCTCACCACCACCACCATGAGCGACACCCCTGCTTTGCCCGTCGCACGGTCCGATGCTCTCCGGACCCGAGGGAACGACAACCGGCCCGGTCTCGAAAACCCGACACCCCCCTCACACCCGGGCGAGACCGGGCCGGCGCCTTTCGCTCTCGAGAATCTTTCCGGTCGTCTCGTCGAGCTCTCGTCTTTCGGCAACGGCGCACCGCTCACGTTCGCCTCGGGCTTGATCCTCGAAGCGCAGCTTTTGGGCGAGCCGACGGCATGGATTACTTGTAGCCAAAGCTCGTTTTACCCGCCGGACTTCGCGCGCTCGGGAATCGACCTCGATGCGTTGCCGGTCCTCCGCGTGCCCGACGCCGCTTCGGCCGCGCGTGCGGCCGACAAGCTCGTTCGCTCGGGCGCTTTCGGTCTCGTCGTGCTCGATCTCGTCGGCTCGAAGTCACGAAGCCCAGATAATCAAGTCCCCTCGCCTCTACAGTCGCGGCTTCTCGCGCTGGCGAGCCGGCACGCGACGGCCATCGTCTTCCTCACCGAAAAGACCTCGGACTCTCCGTCGCTCGGCTCTCTGGTGTCGCTGAGAGCGCAAACGCGACGACGGCCTTTGCAGGAAGGGCGCTACTTTTGCGACGTCGAGATCTTGAAGGACAAGCGCCACGGTCTCGGGATAGGCGCGAGTAACTTATGCAATGGACCGGCTGGCCTGCATTGACGTCTCCGATTTACCGCTACAGATCCTCGCGCGGCGTCATCCTTCGTGGAGAGGATTTCCGCGGGCGGTGGTCGAGCGCGATGCGCCGCAAGGCCTGATCCTCTCGGTAGACGAGAGAGCACGACGGAAACAAGTACGTCGCGGCATGCGCTACGCCGAGGCGCTGTCGATCGCGCCGGATCTTCGAGCCGACGTCATAAGCTCCGACGCCGTCGCAAAGGCCGTAGACGAGATCACACGCTGCCTTCAAGGCTTCACGCCCGTGGTGGAGCCCTCCGACGAGACGCCTGGCACGTTCTGGCTCGGCGCCACCGGTCTCTCCCTTCTCTACCCTACTCTTCACGACTGGGCCGCAGCCGTCGAGAAGGGGCTCGCGGGCATCGGCTTTCATGCAAGCGTGGTGGTCGGCTACTCGCGGTTTCGCACCTACGTGCTCTCTCGCGTCGGCACGGGGACACGCGTGCTCGAGAGCACGGTCGAAGAAGAGCGCGCGGCCTATGCCGTGCCTCTCGCCCGTCTCGACTTCGAGCCCACGCTGGTGGAGACGCTCGAAAAGCTCGGCGTGCGCACGGTCGGAACGTTTCTCCGTCTGCCGCCGAAGGGTCTTCGCGAGCGCTTCGGCGAGCACGCGGAGCGACTGCACCGACTCGCGAGCGGAGCGCTTCGTCCGCCACTCACGCCCCGCCCTTTCGAGGAAGCGGTGTTCGCTCGGGTCTTGCTCGACGAACCCGTGAACGACTCGCTCCGCCTGCTGTTTCTCGTGAAGAGCTTGCTGGCACCGGTGATCGAGAGGCTCGCCGCCGCCGAGGAAGCGGTCACGAGCCTGCACTTGCTGCTGGTGCTCGACCGGCGCGAGAGTCTCATCGAATCCGTGCGTCCAGCAGAGCCCACGCTCGACGCGGCGATTCTCTTGGAGCTCGTGCAGCTACGTTTGAGCTCGAGCCGGCTGCCGACCGGCGTGCGAGAGCTCGAGCTCAGAGTCGAGACCGTGCCCGCCTCACGGATGCAGCTCGATCTCTTCGCGGCGTCCCGCCGCCGCGATTTGAGCGCCGGCGCCCGCGCGCTCGCACGCATTCGTGCCGAGCTCGGCGAGCACGCGGTGGTCCGCGCGCGCCTTCGCGAAGGCCATCTTCCGGAAGCGGGCTTCACGTGGGAGCCCTGCGAGAAGCTCGAGACGGCCCACGCCCGCAAAGTTCGCGTGCGCACTCTCGTCCGCCGCATCCACACGCGGGCCGAGCCGCTGCCTCCTCTCCCTTCGAGCGAGCGCAACGACGCCTGGCTGAACCGCGGCACCCGCGACGACTTGGGCGCCGTGCTCCGCCTTCACGGCCCCTACCTAGTCTCGGGCGGCTGGTGGGCCACTCCCGTTCACCGCGAGTACCACTTCATCGAGACCGCCCGCGGCGATCTGCTCTGGACCTACTATGATCGCCGACGAAGGCGGTGGTATCTGCAAGGCACCGTCGAGTGACAAATGGTGCCTGACCCTATTTTTTCAGGCCACCGCCTGTCATCGCTGCGGCGAGCGCGCTCAACGACCGCCGCGGTGCAATTCGTTTTGCGTAGCGCTGCGAGCACGTCGTTTAGCGTCCGCAACGCGCTCGAGCGCATTCGCGGCCTCGAGGGCGAGCGCTTCGAAGCGTCCTCCAGGAAATCTCGCAAGATACTCGCGGAAGTCGCGTGGGTCGTCGCTGTCTTTGGTGCGGTTCCACTCGGCGAGCTCGGTCGCAAGCAAGGCATTGGCTCGTTCTTCCGCTTCAGCGCGAGCCAACGCAGCGCTCCGGAGCGCTTCGGCCTTGCGCTCTTCTTCCTGGCGACGCTCCGCTTCCGCCTTCTCTACTTCTTTCGCGCGTTCCAGTGCGGCAAGACGAGCCTCTTCGGCTCTCTTTGTTGCTTCGGCTCGACGACGCTCCGTTTCTTGTCTCTGTGCATCGTCGATTGTCGCCTTGTCTTTCGCCGCATCCGGCTCTCCTGGGCGGGGGGAATGAAGTTCTCTATCGGTCGGCGTTCGACTGGCCGCCTCGAGCTCCAGATCGAGGATCTTCTTCGTCGCTTGCTCGACGAACGCTCCGTCGGGATACGCCACGAGGTAAGCTTCGAAAGCTTCTTGGTTGGCCGTGCGCTCGACTCCTTCCCACGCAAGAGCATCCTCGCGTCGGCGACTCTCCTCGCGCTGACGCCCGATCAGTGCCGCGAGCTGCCCCGTCGCCTCGGCGACGTGACGACCGGACGGATAGCGGTCCAGATAGCCCTGTACCGCTATCTCGGTTCCACGGCTGACGGCATCTTTCCAGCTTTGGTCGTCCGCCGTGGCATCGCGTCGGCGGAGTGCCTCCTCACGCTCGATGCGCGCTGCCAGCTCGTCCGCGGCTTCCCGCGCTCGCTCTCGCTGCTCTGCCGCGGTGACGATGGTTTGCGCTTCAGTCGCCAACGACCCATCAGGAAAACAGCGAAGATACTCGCGCCACACGACGGGATCGTCACTTTGGCTCACTCGCCTCCTGACTGACGCGTCTTCCCGCCCGTGGCCGCCACCATCACGAGGATCTCCTCCTTCGTTCGCGAGCGGACAGAGCTGAACGACCGCCGTGCTCGGGACAGCGGTAGCAAGGATATGGACGATCGCGAGCACGATTGCACCAACGCGTCTATTTGTGATTGCGCCGCTCATTCCAGACCATGTACCGCCGAGCTGCACCGGGTCTTGTACAAGTCGCCGCGAGCCTCTGCCAGGGGTCGTCGACAGGCCCACGTGGCACAGTCTTCCGTATACCGCGCGGGTATGGTGCATTAGCGTGACATCCCGAAAATGGAACCGGAATTCCTAAAAGACGACGAGTGGGAGGACCTGCTCTACGCGATGCACGCTCGCCAGGTCATCCCCGTCGTAGGCCCGGGTTTGGTGACCATTCCAGATCCGACCACCGGCGCAATGGTGCCGATCCGGCAAGCGCTCGCTCCGGCGCTGGCGGCCAAGCTCCAGCTTGCTGATCCGCAACGTTTCGCTGCATTGACATGGAATGACGTCGCCCGCGAGTACCTCCTGCTCGGAGGCGAGCGTAAACGCATCTACTATCGGCTGGGATCGTTGCTCGACAAGCTCGAGGCTCCGCCGCCTCCGGCGCTACACGCCCTGGCCGGCATCACCGACTTCGACTTCTACGTCTGCAGCACGCCGGATCCGCTTCTCTCGCGAGCTCTCGAAGCACGCGCAGGGTTCTTGCCCGAAACCCACGTCTTTCGGTTTCACCCCACGAACGCGTGCGACATTCCGACGAATCTTACGGGCCCGATCCTGCATCACGTGCTCGGCGACTACCAGACCCAACCCGATTTCGCGGTCTGGGAGGAAGACTACATCGAGTACATCTGCGGCCTGCTCGAGAAGGCGCCTACGTTGAGGGAGCTCTTCAGTCGGTTCCAGAGACAGCACCTCCTACTGCTCGGCGCGCCGTCCGAGGATTGGGTCGTGCGCTTCCTGCTTCGAGTCGCGCGGCAGCACCGACTCTCCGAGCAGCGAGGGAGCATCTATTTGGCCGACAACGTCGATCAGCTCGGCGAGCCGATGGTGTTCTTCTTCGACCGCGCACTGAAGGCGACGCGCATGATCGATGGCGCTCCGACGTTGTTCGTCGAGGAGCTCGCGCGTCGCTGGCGAGAGCGCTACCAGGGCACACGCCAGGCGGGCGATTTCTTGAGCACCCTGCCCGAGCAATTCGTTCGCGACTCCGTCTTCATCAGCTACAGCAGAGACAACATCGATGCCGTGTTGCCTTTCGCGGAATCGCTTCATGCTGCGGGGGTCCCGGTATGGCTCGACAAATCCCGACTCGAGCTCGGCGACAACTACGAACGACGGCTCGAGCACGCCATCAAACACGAGTGCTCTTTCTTCGTGTCTCTCATCTCGCGCGCAACCGAGAGCGACGGGTCGCGGTTCGTCCACGTCGAGCGCGAATGGGCGGCTACGCGCCACGTCGATGGCTACGCGTTCTACTATCCGGTCGTTCTCGACCTGCCCGACGGCGTGGAGCCTGCGCGAGAGCCGCAACGAACAGCTCACATTCACCGGCATCGCCTCACTCCCGACACTCTTCCTAAGCTCACGCAACGTCTGCTGCGAGGCGTCCAAGACTTACGTCGCGGTGATCGTCCCAGGAACTGACGGGGATGCCGGATCAACCGAACCGCGGCGATGCGTCACGGCCTTGGCTCGGGTTGAAGGCTTTCGGGCCTATTACCCAACATCTCTTCTTCGGGCGGTCGCGAGAGATCCGCGAACTCTTTCAGCGCGTCAAAGATCAGCAACTCACGGTGCTCTACGGAAAGTCGGGGCTAGGAAAGACGTCGTTGCTGGGCGCCGGGCTCGTGCCGCGACTGCTCATCGAAGGCTTCCGCCCCGCGTTGATCCGGCTGCGCTTCGGTGCAAACGACCCGCCTCTCCGCGACCAAGTGCACAATGCGTTGTCCACGACACTCGGCAAGATGGATGGCGCGACGAACGGCAAGACGAGCGAACACGACACCCCTACGTTGTGGGAGCGTATCCACCACATTCCGTCGCGGGCTCCTGATCTGACTACCGCATTGCCGGTTCTCATCTTCGATCAATTCGAGGAAGTGTTCACGCTCGCCGACGCCGACCAGGTTTCTTCGGGTCGCCGCGGACAGGTAGCCACGCTTCTCGAGGAGCTTGCCGACCTCGTCGAAAACCGCCCGCCGCCAACCGTGAGAGCACGACTGCTCGAAGACCGTGAACTGGCGGAAGATTACGATTTCGAGTCGTCTCCGCTTCGTATCGTAATCGCGTTGCGCGAGGACTACCTCGCGTCGTTGGAATCGTCGAGCAACATCATGCCGTCGCTGATGCGGAATCGGCAGATGTTGCGCGAGCTCGACGGCAATAGCGCGCTCGAGGCCGTCGTCGCTCCCGGCCGACGCGACGACGTCGAGATCATCTCGGACGACGTCGGCCGTTCCATCGTCTGCTTCGTCGCGCGCAGAGCTTTCGGCACGCCGCTCGAGGAGATCGTGGCGGTTCCGCCCATTCTGAGTCTCATGTGCTTCGAGCTGAACGAGGCACGCCTCGCCTCAGGGGCTCCTTCGATCACCGCCGAGCAGGTCGAAGGAGAAAGCGAGGAGATCCTCCACTCGTTCTACGAGCGGACCTTCGCCGGCCTAGCCCCGCCTGTGCGGCACTTGGTGGAAGATCGGCTCCTCACCCGCAGCGGGCACCGCAACTCGATCGCACGTGAAGATGCACTGGCCGAGCTCGAAAGCGCAGGCGTGCGCGACGGCGTGGCAGCCATCGACCGATTGATCGCCGGCCGCATTCTAACGAGTGAAGAAGTGGGCGGAATCCAGCGCCTAGAGCTGACCCACGACGTATTGGCCCCACTCGCGATGCGGTCGCGCAACGAGCGTCAGGAGCGAGAGCGTGCCGAGCGTGCGGAGCGAGATCGCGAAGAAAGCCAGCGGCGTGCATTGGCTGCACAACGTGAGCGCAATCGAATGCGCAAGATCGTGGTGGCGATGACCGGACTCGTGATCGTAGCGCTCGGTTCCACGGTATTGAGCTGGCGAAAAACGCGAGAGGCTCAGGTCGCTGCGGCGCGCATGACGTTCTTGGAAGCCGAGCGTGGGCTGGCGGCACCTGAGACCTTCTGGGCCGGCGTCCGTGACCTTAGCCGCAGCTTCGAAATGGGTTTGCCGTCGGTCGATTCTCGAGTCGGCTATCGATTGGCGCAGGTGATCGAGCGTCGCCCGGCGAAGCTGGGAAGCGTAGCAACAGAGGCACGACTACTCGATGGTCCTGCAGCCTCAACCTGGTCCGCGAGCGCGCCGGTGGCACCGCCGATGACGCACAAACGAGAGGTCGTCATCGCGGCCTTCAGTCCCGACGATCGAACCGTAGTCACCGCAAGCGAAGACGGGACTGCACGTGTCTGGGAAAGCATCACCGGGCGGCCATTGTCTCAACCGATGACGCATGCCGCGCGAGTGAACTCGGTCGCCTTCAGCCCGGACGGCCGATCGATCGTAACCGCATCCGATGACGGCACTGCGCGAGTGTGGGACCAAGAGACAGGTCGACCGCTTTCCGAACCGGTCACCCACCGCGGCGACGTCACCCACGCCGCATTCAGCCTCGACGGCCGGTGGATCGCTACAGCGTCGCGAGACCATACCGCGCGTGTATGGAACGCCAAGACTGGAGAACCCGTTGGCGCGCCCATGAAACACCAGGCTTCGGTCAATTACGTCGGCTTCAGCCCCGATGGTCGTCGGATCGTAACGGCTTCCGCCGACAGCACGGCTCGCATCTGGGATGCAGAGACGGGGGCTTCCACCCTGCCGGCAGTCGCGCACCGTGATGCCGTGGTACATGCCGAGTTCAGCTCGGACGCACGCTGGGTTCTCACGGCGTCAGCCGACGGGACCGCACGAGTCTGGGATGCGAATACCGCGCAGCCTGTCTCTGCGCCGCTCGAGCATGGTCGTGCCGTTACCTTTGCTCGGTTCAGCCCGGACGGCCGATGGGTCGTCACTACCTCCGACGATGGCACTGCCGGCGTCTGGGAGGCCGCTACCGGAAAGTCCGTGACGCGTTTGCTCCATGATCGCGCAGTGCGCTCCGCGGCGTTCAATTCGACCGGCACGCAGATCGTCACGGCCTCTGCCGACAACACTGCGAGGCTATGGAAGACCACGACCGGCGAGCTCGCGGCGCCAAAGCTCGAGCACGCGGACGCCGTCGTTCACGCGGCGTTCAGCTCCGACGACAGATGGGTGGTCACGGCGTCCCTCGATCGCACCGCTCGTGTTTGGGAGGCGGCGGCTGGCACGGAAGTCGTTGCGCCGATCTTTCATGCCGGGAAAGTGCCTGTCGCGGTGTTCACGAAGGACGGCCAGCGGGTGGCGACCGCCTCATGGGACCGGACGGCGCGTGTGTGGGAAAGCGCGAGCGGACGCCCGCTAACTCCACCCATGCACCATCTCGCGCACGTGACCTCGATCGCCTTCAGCCCGGACGGCCGAGCCGTGGTCTCCGCGTCGGCCGACAACACCGCGCGAGTATGGGACGCGCAGACCGGACGACCCCTGACGGCACCGTTGACTCACGAGGAAGATGTAAACCACGCCACGTTCAGTCCGAACGGTGAGACGGTCGCCACAGCGTCGTGGGACCGGACCGCACGCGTATGGGACACCACGACGGCGGAACCGGTGACACTGCCCCTGGAGCACCAGGCTTCCGTCAATGACGTGGGATTCAGTCCTGACGGTCGCTCGGTCGTGACCGCCTCTGGCGACGGTACGGCACGCGTATGGAGCGCGAAGACGGGCGAAGCCGTCACCCCACCCATCGTACACGAGGACGCCGTGGTCCACGCCGAGTTCAGCCCGGACGGACGCTTCGCGTTGACGGCATCCGCCGACGGGACGGCAAGGGTTTGGGATGCTCGAACCGGAGAGCCGGCTTCCTCGCCGCTCAGCCACGAGGAAGCGGTCAACTTCGCGACCTTCAGCCCCGACGGCCGCTGGATCGTCACCGCGTCCGACGACAATACCGCACGGGTTTGGGACGCAGCCACCGGAGAGATGATCCTCCCGAGCCTCGTCCACGACGACAACGTGATCCACGCTGCGTTCAGCTCGGACGGCCGATGGATCGCGACCGCGTCTTGGGACCACACTGCGCGAGTGTGGAACGCGCACACGGGCAGGCCGCGAATCGCACCGGTGATGCACGGAGACTCGGTGCTGCACGTTGGGTTCAGCAACGACGGGCGCGTGCTTTTGACGAGCTCCGCAGACGGTACGGCGCGGATGATTCCCTTGTCGAGCTACGAGCAGGCCGATCCCGCCAGGCTCGCCGACGTGCTCGAGCGCATCGTCGCATGCGACGAGAATGCAGCAGGCGATACCGGGAACTGCCTTGCAGCAGCAGAGTTCGGTGCCGCTGTCGACACGCTAACGACGGCGATCGAGTCCACGGATATGCGCGCACGGTTTCGCTACCACCTGCTCGGCGACCCGGGAGCTCATCCATCGTTGCTTGGCTCCGCTTACAGCGGCAAGCCCGACGCGCTTCGTGATGCCCTCTTTCCCAACACCACTCTCCTGGGGCATTGGTGGCGATCGACGACCTATCCGGAGCTTGGGGCGGCGTGGGCACTCGCTCTGACGCAGAGCGAAAAGCGGGAGGATCGTCGTACACTCGCCGCGGTGGTTGACGACCTCGGACACATCGAGCTCGGGCCGCAGCAAAAGCAAGACCGCGACCTCGCCGCATTGCGGCTGGCGGCGCTCGGCACGCTGCAACTCGGAGCACGCGATCGACGGCTCCTCGATGCCGACGATTTCTTGGACCCGTGGCTGGCCCCGCCGATCCGTGGGACGTCCGCCTCACTGCATTCGACGCCGGGCCGTGAAGAAGTGGCGCTCGAGTCGTTATCCTTCGACGAGCCATACCTGTCGGCCGACGCCAGCGCCTCGGAGCTGGCGCGCGCGATCGATGTACTGCGCACGACGCCACCGACCGCGAGCGAGGTGGCGGAGGTGCGGCCCACCCTCGAACGACAGGCCGAGAGCTCGCCGGCGGCAGCGTATCTTCTCGCGAAACTGATTTCGTACGCCCCCGATGACCGGCAGGAAGATCGAGTACGGGCACACCGGCTTGCGCTGCTGGCTGCGAACAAAGGCCTCGTACCGGCGATGCACCTGGTCGGTACGCAATTCCTCGGCGGAAAGGGCATCGAGGTGAACATCGAGGCAGCGCGATCGTGGTTGGAACGCGCTGCCGCCGCCGGACACCACCTATCCTCTTACGATTTGAGCAGACTCTATCGTGACACCGATCACGACTATGCTCACGCGGTAGTCGCGCTGCGTGACGCGATTCAAGACAAAGCACTAGAGCCTCATGCGGTTGTGGAGCTCGCCGGCCTGATCGAGCTCGGCTTGGGTGCACCGCGCGACGTCGCCGAGTCGCGGCGGCTGCTTCAACGCGGCGCCGAAGGCGGGTGCAGCGATGCGGCCTTCGAGTACGCCCTCCGGTTGGACCTCGGGATCGGTGGCCCGTCAGATCAGGCCGCCGCGCGGCGCTGGTACGAAGCAGCGGCGATGCGCGGGCACGGCCGCGCGGCGTATCGCCTCGGACAGATGCTCGACCAGGGCATCGGAGTCGCGCGAGACAGAGCCGGCGCCGCTCATTGGTACCGCCTTTCCGCGATGTCGGGCCATGCCGCGGCGCACTACGCGCTTGCGCGGGTCTTGTTGGAAGACGAACCGCTTCGGTCCGACAACGCGACACTCGCGCGCGACGCGCTCGCACGACTGATCGACGCCTATCCGCAATCGACTCCGGACAGCGACTTGGCTTGGTTAGCGGGTGAAGCGTGGATTCTCGCTCGCTCCAGAGCCTTGATCTCATCTGATGCAACACTCCCCAACCGTCGTGACGACGGTACCGGATCGTTGTAGGAGCGGTGGAATGACTCGCGCGGAGTGTTTGAAACAAATCGCGGATTGGGAGCAACGCGGAGAGCTTCTCCGGGCCGTCGATTGCGCGGCTCAAGGATTGGCCTTGCATCCGGAAGAGAAGGCGATCGCGTATCGCTTGGTGCTTTGCCTCGCCCGCGCGGGCGCGACCGAGAGCGCGCGCCGCCGCTACCAAGCGCTCGGCCTCGATCGCGACAGCGACGAAGATTCTGCAGCACTCGGCGCGCGTCTGCTGAAGGATCGAGCGTTGGGTGCCGGTGGGCCGGAGCGGAACCGGCTGCTCGTAGAAGCAGCCGAACGCTACGAAGCGGTTCACCTCCAAACCGGTGGGTATTTTCCGGCGATCAACTCGGCGACACTCTTCCGCCTCGCCGACGACGCCCGTGCCTCATCGATTGCCACACGCGCGCTGCAGGCGATCGCCAATCACGCGGACGGCGCAGAGACCTACTACGAGGCTGTCACCCGCGCCGAGGCCAGCCTCGTGCTCGGCGATGCAGACGCTGCACATGATGCCTTGAAGCGCGCGAGCACGCTCGACGTCCATGCGCGTGCGGCCCGCGCATCGACCCGCCGACAGCTACGGATGCTGTGCCGGCACCTCGGTCTCGATGACAAGTTTCTCGATGCCATCGCGAACCCGCCGGTCGTTCACTTCTGCGGCCACCGAGTGTCAGGCACGACCGACGACGAGCGACTACCGAAAGACTCGCTCGACGCGGTTGCTGACGATGTTCGTCGTCACTTGACGGAGGCGCAGCCTTGCGCCGGCTACGGTTCCTTGGCCGCCGGTGCCGACATCCTTTTTGCCGAGACTCTGCTCGAAATGGGCGCCGAGCTTCATGTCGTTTTGCCATTCGACGAGGATGACTTCGTGACGGAATCGGTCACACCCGCGGGCGACGGCTGGGGAGCGCGTTTTCATCGATGTCTCGAGGGTGCAACGTCCGTGCGACGCATCACCACCGGCCCGTTTCTCGGCGACGGCACGCTGTTTCGCCATGCAAACTCGGTGGCGATGGGTCTGACGTGTCTGCGCGCGTCCATGCTGGATTCGCGCCCTTTGCAGATGTCCGTTTGGGACGGCAAGACCACCGGATCCGTCGTCGGCACTGAAGCAGGTATCGAAGGTTGGGCCGCGCTCGGTCACTCGCAGATCATCATCGACTCGCGGTCGCCGAGGCTCGAGGCCCCAACGCTACCTCTATCCTCAGTAAGCAACCGCTCACGCCAGTTTCGCGCGATCGTGTTCGGCGATTTCGACGGCTTCAGCTCGCTGCCCGAAGCGCTGGTCCCGGAATTCGTCGATCGCGCCCTTGGCGCCGCAGCGGAGACGCTGCGCGACTTCGAGCGCCACGTACGGCTACGTAACACGTGGGGCGACGGACTCTACATCGTATTCGACGATTTGGTCGCCGCCGGGCAGTGGGCACTCCGCCTTCAGACGCGACTCTCGCAATCCGACTGGCGCGGCGAGCTTCTACCGACCTCACTCACGCTCCGAGTGAGCTGTCACTTCGGGCCGGTCTTCGAATGTCTCGATCCGGTCGTGCAGCGTCCCGGATTTTTCGGAACCGAAGTGTCGAAGACCGCGCGAATCGAGCCCGTCACGCCCGAAGGTAGCGTCTACGTGACGGAACAGTTCGCAGCGCTGTTGGCACTGCAGCCGAGAACCGGGCTGGCCTGCGACTACGTAGGCACGGTGCCGACGGCGAAGGGGTACGGGGATATTCCGCTTTATTTGCTGCGGCGGGAGGGGGAGTGAGGGTGGGAAGCGTTGGTCTCAGCAAGATGTTGGCCTCGCGCGGAACGACCACTCGCAGAGTCGCGGTCGCGTGCGTTCTGGTGCTGACGCACGTGGCGTCTCGTGTTTGACCTGCTCCCCAGTTCTTGGACCTGCATTGTGTTTGAAACGCCCGGTCGAACATTTCTCGGGAGAAGGGAGATCGACGATGCGGAAATCACAGTTGACCGAGGAGCAGATCGCGCACGCGCTGCGTGACGCGAAAGGCGGCAGGCCGGTCACAAAGGCGATCGCCACGGACAACGGCAGCGAGTTTGGCTCGAAGCTTCTGGACCAGTGGGCCTTTGTGCACGGAGTGCTGCTCGACTTCAATCAGGCACGTAGGCACAACGACGACTGTCACGCTCCGCGGGAAACGTACCGGAGTACACGGTTAAAACTCCCTCTTCGCATCCTATCCGCTCACCTTCTCAATATTAAGGACAGTCCAAACGGCCATCGTTTCGTAGACATGCAGAGAAACGTTCACGCTACTGATGCTCCAACTAAGGTCGTCAAGTCCACCGAACATAGAATCGTTGGCGAGCTCGCCAGACTTCCGATCGGGCGCTCCAAAGAGCTCAGACAAGTGGCTGGCTACTCGGTAGTAGCTTTCCTTCGCGGTTCCCTCCGTGCCGAACAACGCATACAGACAATGCAACCCCGGATCTGCGAGCGAATAGAGGCAATTTCGTAGACCTCCGAAAAAGCGAACGTCTGGCCACATATATCGATCCCCTCGATATTCTCCCCCTGCCATCTCGGCGACTTCGTTTACCGGCTTACCCCATGGCAAAACAACCTGTGGCACCTCTAACGGAAAACCCTTCTCGAAAAGCGAGGCGTAGTCCGCGCTCACAATCCTGCTCCGGACCTGCATGCGCTCTTCATGGGCTGCCTCCAGTAGTGATCACTGACGTTCCTCCCTGCAACACGACCGTTCCATGTGTCAGACCTCCGGGTTAGAAACGAACTCATTCCACCGGCAGGCCCCCTGCCGTGGTCTTGTTGCTGGCTCAACTTCGGAGGGGAGCAGGTCAAGTCCAACGTTGTAGCTAACCGACCTCATTTTCTCGTAGTCCGACAATGTTGACGTTGGTCCTCATCGCCTGAATCCCAACGGACGTCGAAACGCGCGCCGCGGCGCGCATACTCACACCCAGTCGGCGGCTACCGCAAGCCCCTTGGCAATCGTCGGCAGGGCGTAGCGAGGGACACGCAGAGGATACGGGATTCTACTTATTGCCTGCACCCGCAGCGTCGTGCTACGAGGAGTCACGCCAGTACCGAATGCCAGCAGCGGAGCGCCGCCGGTGTCCTCGGGTCGAAGGGGGTCCTCGATGTCGCAACACGCTCAACAATACGACGCTCAAAATAGACCGATCGGCTTCGAGGCCGTCGGGTTCGGAACGCGATCGGCTTTCATTACGAAGACCTACGCGCACCTTTTGGGCGCGGTCATAGGGTTCACCCTACTCGAGATTTACCTTTTCCGATCCGGCTACGCTGAGATCATCGCGCGGGCACTGCTCGGGACGAATTGGCTGCTGGTCTTGGGCGGATTCATGCTAGTCAGCTGGCTCGCGAGCCGCGCAGCCCACACGACGCAGTCGATGAATGCTCAGTACGCTGCGCTTGCCGGGTTCGTCGTTGCGCAGGCAGTGATTTTCGTTCCGCTGCTCTACGTCGCGAACTACTATGCGCCGGGGACCATCCGGAGCGCAGCCATCGTCACGCTGACAGGATTTCTTGGCCTGACTTTCGTCGCTTTCACGACCCGCAAGGATTTTACGTTCCTAGGGGCGCTTTTGCGCTGGGGCGGCGTGATGTCGCTCGTTGCGATCGCTGCCGCGGTTCTGCTTGGCTTCGAGCTGGGAACTTGGTTCTCGGTAGGCATGATCGCATTTGCCGGCGCTGCCGTTCTCTACGATACGTCGAACGTTCTCGAGCATTTCCCGGAAGACCGCTACGTCGCCGCGTCGCTCGAGCTCTTCGCGTCGGTGGCGCTGATGTTTTGGTATGCCCTGAGGCTGATGAATTCGCGGGACTAGGGCGCGACCTTTCTGCGCCCTCGCAGGAACGCGCTCAGCAACCGCTGTCCGACGGCTACGGCGCAGACCAGAGCGAAGTAGTCCCCGAAGCGAACGTAGTTCGTGATCTCTGTCGATGGCGATACGCTCGCGCCGAGAACCGCTCGCTCGCCGCTTTTCGTTACGGTCACGATCCTACCAGTGGCGTCGATGACTGCAGACGGCCCGCTCGTCGACGGTCGAATGACCGGCCGTCGCGTCTCGATGGCGCGCATGGCCCCGATCGCGAGATGGTTCTCCGAGTAAACGCGGTCGCTGATCCAAGTGTCATTGGAGAGGTTGACCAGAAAAGTCGCACCGGCCCGAGCGCGCGCGATCGCCAGCTCGGCGAACATGATCTCGTTGCAAATGAGAACACCCGCGTTTCCGACCACCGTCGGAAGCGGGTCCGGTCTTGTGCCTGGCGTTAGCTCTCTCACTCGCTCGAATGTTCGCTTGAGGAAAGCGATCGCGCCGAAAGGGAAACGCTCGGCGAAAGGCAGTAAACGCTCTTTGTCATAGCGAGCGAGAATCTTTGCTTCTCGATCGAACAGGTACGCGCTGTTGAAGTACACAGGCCTGCGCTTTCCCTTGTGGCTCGGGCCACCTGCGAGGACTTGAGTTTCCGTTCCGGCCAGAGTGCGAGCGAGCGCCATGCGATACAGTGGCTCGTCGTCGGCGAAGAATGACATCGCGTTTTCAGGCCACAGCACCAGTCTCGGTCGTTCGGCGAGAGTGTCCGCCGTTCCCTGAAGATAGATCTCGAAATTGCGACCGTAGAGATCCGCTCGCCACGTCGTGCCGAGGCTGACGTTGCCTTGAACAATCGCTACTTTCTCGCTCGGCGTAGCCCCGTCACGCGCTTCGCTGGCTCGTCGCGCGCCGTAAGCGGTCGCTCCAAAGACGAGTATGGCGGCTGTCGCCAGGCCGGCTACGATGCGTTTCCACGCCCCACGCTCTCTCGGTCTCCGCTGCGCAACTCCGAATACCACATCTGCCAACGCGGCGTTGAAGGCGACCACGACAAACGATACGGCATACACGCCACCGAGGTCCGCTACGTGGACCGGGAGGCGGGCCAGCGTCGCGAGAGAGCTCGTCGTCGTTCCGACGACAGTCGTATCAACGAGCGTGTACCCGATCAGTCCCCAGGGATTCCCCCCGAAAAGCCTGCAGCGCCCGAGCTCGGCGACAACCCAAGCCGCCGCAACGATCAGCGGGGAGATCGGTCGGTGGTCAGCACCGAGGCGCCGGTACACCGCGCCGAACAGCGCGTATTGGAACGAGCCCATGAGAATGGACGTGCCAACGAATAGCCCCAGCCCCAATAGAAACGGTTGCTCGTAATAAGTCGCTATGGCTCGCGGCAACCAGCTTGTGATCCCGTAGGCTGCGAGCAATCCCCATACCGCGGCAACGCCCGCGGCGGACGTCACACTCGCCGTGAGCTTCAGGGCGAGCAGGAGCGGAACGACCGCGACCCAAGGAAGCCACGGAAGACGATACGGGGGAAAGGACGCAACGAACGCAGCGCTGGAGACGCAAACCAGCCCGGCGATCGTCAGCTTCCTTCGTCGCTCACTCACACGGACAGTTGATCGGGCGATCGATCCCGACCGCCACGTTGAGGCATAGCAGTGCGTCCGTCGCCTTAGCCGGCAATGTGCCCGTCGGAGCGCAGGTACACTCAGGCGTGCAAGACACGAGCCCCACTGCGGCCTGGAGAATGTAGAGACAGTCGCTCGATACGGGCGTTGGCCCAGAACTCACCGGTTGAGCGCACTGCAGAGGCTCGTCGACCGTAGTCGTGGTCGTCGATACGGTCGAGTTCGTCACAGTGGTCGTGGTGCTGTCGCTCACTGTCGTCGTTGTTGTCGTAGTAGTGCAACCGTCGCTACCCGTACCCGGTGTGAATGCACACTCGCCCGTTTCAGAATTGCACGTATCGAGCGTGCAAGGGTTATCGTCCAAGCAGAATACATCCTCACGATAACAACCCCCTTCACCATCGCAGTAGTCATTGGTGCAGGGGTTGCCATCATCACAGCCATCGGGCGGCGCTAACTGATGAGTACAACCGCAGAGAGGGCCGTCGGGGTTGCAGATGTCGATCGTGCACGAGTCATTGTCGATACAAATGTAGTGGTTGAGCTCTGTGACACAGCCCCCCTCGCCATCGCAGTGTTCCACGGTGCACGGGTCGTCGTCATCGCACCCCGCCGGCGGCGATGCTGTGTACAAGCACCCCTGGATCGAATCGCACTCATCGATCGTGCAGGCATCGCCGTCGTCGCACTCATTCGTGGTATAGACGCAGCCGCCGGCGCCGTCACAATCATCGCTCGTGCATGCATCGCCGTCGTCGCAGCGTCCGATCGGCGCTAGGTGATGGAGGCACCCTTCATTCTCGTCGCAGGTATCGGTCGTGCATGCGTCGAAATCATCACAACTCAACACGTAGTCGCAGCTCCCAAACTCGTTGCAGGAACCAATGGTGCAAGGCTCTCCGTCCTCGCACCCAGGAGAATTGAGACATCCCTCCACTTCGTTACAGGTGTCGACTGTACATGCGTTACCGTCATCGCAAGCGTCCGTGCGACTACATTCGTACTGGCGCAAGTACCTCGAGCAAAACTCGGACGTGCAAGGATCTCCGTCATCGCAGACGTCGGGCAACGTCGCTGCGCAGCCAGCGATCGGATCGCACGAATCCAGCGTGCACGGATTGAGATCGCAAAGCACAGGGATATTCAGACACTCGCCCGTCTCGAATCGCGCATCGTCAGTGCAGACCGAGCCGTCGTCGCAGTTTTCGTCGTCGATCGCAGGTACCCCCGCGCCCGGAAAATCGGGAAAGACGGACAGACAAGTGCCGAGATCGTCTACCGCGACGGCTCCCGGAGAAGTGCTCGTGGCGGCAGCAGCCATCGGTGCCGGGACAACCTGACTGAACACGTTACGGTTAAGCCATCCGCCGCGAACACACCACACCTGCGTCGTCGGCGCCGAATCCGATCGATGATCGTCAGCTGCAACCGGGACTGCGCGCGATAGTACCGGCATGCCAAGCGCGTTCGGGAACGGGCCATCCAGCGTCGTAAGCTGTTCGGCGAGAGCCTGAAGCAGCGGCATCGCCTCGAACGAGCCCCCGAAGCCCCGGCTGGCGCCGAACCCGTAGTCGGCAAAAAGCGCCTCGTTCGCTCGTAGGCTCTCCGTACCGCCAGGATAGGGATTGCCGCCGATGCCGTCTTCCAGTGCGCAAAGGAAAGATTGGTAGGGCTCATTGCACGCCGGATTGACGTCGCAGAGGTCCATGGTGCGCGCTGGCACCGTGAACTCTTGGCCATCGGCACGCTTCAGCCGCAAGCCGAGCGTGAGCTTGGAACCGCCGCCAGCGTCGCAGTCGTCATCGTCGGAAACGAGAAACAGTCGGCCGACGAACTCGTCGGCAAGAACGACCTGACAGGGCTGCGGACAGGTACCCGGGTTGGTTTCGCACGTGTCGTTGCACGTCAGGCGCCCAATGCCAGAGCCGGTGCAAGGAGCGCCGTCATTCGTACCGCCAGAGCACCGGCACGCGGCCGTGAAGCTGCTAACGTCGAAGTCGCCAGGCAACAATTCGATGCATTCAGTCCCATCGGAACATGTGCCGAACGCCGCGATGGTTGGCGGGAAACTTCCGTTCGATGCCTTCGCGTATCCTGACGATCCGACGAGAATTGCCAGAACGATCAAGATGCAGGGCTTAGACGCACGTGGACTCATGTCTCAGCCACGTCACGCGAAGCTATTCATCTTTCGCCCGCACGTCCTCCGGGTCGTTCTTCGTGGTCGAATTGAACGTCGTCGCCCAACACTCCGTCCGCGAGCCGTCGCTGACGAGGAGCTGCACGCTGACAGGCAGCGTCGCAGGCAGATCCGGGATACTCACATTCGCTCCCTCGCCTCGCACTTCCACGCGCGCTTTGCCTTGGGCCCCAGACTTGACCTTCACGCGAGTAATACCGCCCTGAGTACCGGCAGTGTCCGAGAATTGGTAGCCGTTTTTTCCCGTTCGCTTCCAGCAAGGCTTGTCGGCACAGCTGCCACCACCAACCACGGCTTGCCCGAGAAGAGGCTGCGGCCTCGGCGATTCGTCGTAGATGCATATCGAGTACCGCGCGCCGCTCGTCAAAGGATTCATGAAGTCGTCAAGCCCGGTCGCGCCGCCCCGCTGCCATAGCCAGCGAAAACGATCCTTGGACGGGGACGTGTCGTCCGAGATCGCGAGTGACGATTTCCCGGATACCACGGACACCTTGCAGTTTGTCAGAGGCGTCGCGGGACAAGGCGGCGCAGCATCATCGCACCCGAAGTCCCCTAGCCCGTCGTTGTCATAGTCTATTTGCGAAGCATCCCCTTGCTCTACACATCCGTCGAACTCGTCGAAGGTACCGTCTTCGTCGGCATCGCCAACCAGCAACGTGACCACCGCATCGTCGATCTGCCCGTCGCCGTTGAAATCCTCCTGTAGCTCATCGGGGACCGAATCCTCGCGCATGGTCACGTACGCGATGGAACCGTCTCCCACTGCGTCCGTCGGCAACGCTGGAGCGCTGTCCGCAGGTGGAACTTCGAATTCTTCAGATATGGAGCCGAGGACTTGCGAGGTTGAACCCGGGAGGGAGTACACGGACAAAACGATGTCATTTGCAGATTCCGACTGAAGCCGAACACCCGTTCCGAATGAACTCGAACGGGTATTCCGAGGGAAGGCGAACACCGATTCCGACGAAGCCGAACACCTGGAAACGGGAGATTTGGGCACAGGGACGCT